>Ga0315284_10006364_pt1 | contig 16804 bp, 9 predicted proteins | sample YL17G09_16_MG_FD_203696 | JGI IMG/M metagenome (GOLD analysis project Ga0315284, IMG submission 203696) | Sediment microbial communities from Yellowstone Lake, YNP, Wyoming, USA - YL17G09_16 | ecosystem: Environmental > Aquatic > Freshwater > Lake > Sediment | place: USA: Wyoming | collected...
GGTCCGAAAACGGCAGCGGAGCTTGCATAGGCGATGCGCTTGACCAAATCGCGCCGGCGGCGCGCCACCTCGAAGACGTTCAGCGTCCCGATAACATTGACCTTGGCGCCCAGGATGGGGTTCGCCGCACAAGCCGGGACCTGGAACGCCGCGAGATGAATGATATGCGTGATCCCGTGCTCGGCAACACAGCGGTCCAAATCTTCAAACGACGTCACATCACCCTGCACGAACTGCACCAGCGCCATCTGCTCGGCCGTGAGCAGCGCCTCCAGGCGATTCACCTGGATATCCACATCCAACACGACGGGGGTGTCGCCGCGTTCCACGAGGTTTTTCACGACCCACGCGCCGATGAAGCCTTTCGCACCGGTAATGAGGAAGCGAGATTCGTGCGGCCGAGAACTGGGACTATGGACCATGCCAGCGCATTATATCGGTTGAGCGCGGAGAGTCAAAGGAGCGGTCGGACCCGGTCGGCAGGTAAAACTCCCGCCAGAGGTTGCGCAGCAAAAAAAGGGGCACGGCGGACCGTGCCCCACAGTAGAGATTCTATCGGCTGCAATTACCAAATCAACTTCAACGCGAACTGCAACTGCCGCATGGAAGCAGCGGTGTTGTAAATCGACCCGAAGTAGCCATTACCCAACTCCTCGTTGGAGATTGGCACAGGGATCGGACGCCCCGTTACCGGATCGAGGGAGGGGTAGTTGTCCAGGATTACCTGAGGCATACTGAAGATGGGGTGGTTGAACAAGTTGAATGCCTCAAAGCGGAATTGGAGCTTCAATTTTTCGGTGAGGTTGGTGGTTTTCATAGCGCTGAAATCAAAGCCCACGTAATTGGGCCCGCGCAGGGTGCTCCTGCCGCCGTTCCCGAAAACCTCTTGAGCATTGGGCATCTGGAACGCCGTGATATCCCACCACTGATGAATGTTCCGGGGACCGGCGTTGGGATTGGCGCCCGGAACGACATCGCAATTGTCGACTTCGAAGGCCACGTTCTCCACTGCCGGACCAATGTCCACGAGGCACGTGCCAGGGAAGCCCCCGTGGACAACGCTGATACCGCCGATTTGCCATCCGCCGAGGATCTTGTCCACCGGTCCAGACCAGGCCTGACCCCAGTGTTTGCCACGGCCGAAGGGCAACTCGTACAGGGCGCTCGTCACTAGACTCTGGCGGACGTCAAAGGCCGAGGCCCCGTAATCTCGCCGTTTGTCCCAGAGGTGAGGTGTGGATTGAGCTAACCAGCCGCCCGGACCTCCGTCTCGCGTGGAAGAGGAGGTATCCAGAGATTTTGACCACGTGTAAGAGCTGAGGAAGGAGAAACCCTGGGAGAACCGTTTCTCGACCTTAGCCTGAAGCGAATGGTAGTTGGCGTTGTCGTTGTGCTCGAAGCGATTGCTGAAGACTCCCAGCCCGGGATAGGGTGCATCCAGATACTGTACCGGCTGGGCCACCTGGGTTCCGTTCAGGGCCGGCATGGTGAAGTTGAAATCGAGCAGGTGGGGAAGATGAGCGGAAGCCGTTCCAACGTATCCCACTTCCAGCAAAAAGTTCGGGGCGAGTTCCTGCTGGATGTTGAAACTCCATTGCTTGATCTGAGGCGTGTTCAAGTGGGGAGTCATGCTTTGCATGGAGGGGGCCACCCTCACCAGCGAGGTGTCGGCAAAGACCTGGTCGACCATGGACCAGGCGCTCTTGCGAACCAGTTTGGCAGCGCGCGGCGCGCTGCGGGCGAAGTCGAACCAGGGGTTGGCGATTTCAGGTGAGTAGAAGACGCCGGCTCCGGTTCGAATTACGGTCTTGCCATGCCCCCAGCTCGGCGACCAGGCGATGCCGAGACGCGGCGCGAAGCTCATCTTGTCGGCGGCAACCAGCGAACGGCCGAAGCGGTTGTCGCGCACGAACGGGAGGTAAGTTGGCGAGGCGGGATCGTTGTCCAGGCGAATGGGTGGGAAACCCTCGTAAGGGTCGCCCGAGCCCGGCCGGACCACCGTGGCGACACTGCCGCTCAGATCCACATTGACGATCGAGTCAGTCGTGTCGTACCAGTAGGGCGCGTACTCGTACCGCAGGCCGATGTTCAGGGTCAGGTTTTTGTTGATTTTGAAATCGTCCTGCACGTAGTACGATTGCGCCCAGCGGCGGAGATGGACGTAAGAGTCTCCCACCGCCACTTCCGAGTCGCCGCTGATACCCAGCAGGAAAGACGCCAGGCTCAGCCCGCCGGAGGCTTCGTTGAGCGAGGTCTCACCGGTGACGGGATCAACCTCGACGGGCGCCGTAAAACCCCGCCGGAAGTCGAAGGAGCCGCGGGCGATGTTATGGGCAGAAACATTCAATTGCTCCCGGCGAAAGTTGACGCCGGCTTTGATCAGGTGACGCCCGTGGCTTATCGACCAGTCGTCGCCGTACTCGAAGATGTTGACAATGTTTTGCAGGGGGTGCCCGAAAGCATCCTCACCCGGGCAGCAGTACCCGTCGTCGCCGCCCCAGGACGGCAGGCCCCAGTCCTGCGGGATCGTCGAGGTGCCCGGGATGCCGATGTCTGCTGCGACGTTGGCCTTGTTGGCCAGGAACCCCAACCGGTGCGCGTTCAGCCGGAGGAAATTCGCATGGAATTCGTTCACCATGCGGGGCGACATCGTCCAGGAATGATGCAGAGTGAGGGACTGCGTAATCACGCCTTCGCTCGACCCGGCGTCCGGGATCAGGCTGGGTGAACTGCTGACTTCACGGCCGTAAGAATAGCGTCCGTAAAGATTCATGTTGGGGCTCAACACGTAGTCGATGCGCCCCGCCGTCTGATCGTAGGTTGTCGGGTAAGGGAGGACGCCCTGCAGGTTGCTCTCCAGCCCGCCGGTGCTCGGCTGGGGCGAATAAGGAGAAGCGAGGAAATTGGCCGCCACAGGGTTGATGCAGTTTGAGAGAATCGTGTCGTTCGGCCAGCGGATATTCGTCGTGGGATTGGGATTGAAACATCCGGCGGGCAGACTGTTCCCCGCCATGAAGAGGTCATAGGTGTTCCCGTCGGAGTCGATCCCCGTGTTGTGCGGCATGTAAATGGGAACTCCGTAGGCGGAGAGATCGCCGTCACGAACCGCCGCGATGGGGACCGTGTTGGTGCTCAAAGAACTGGTCCGGTCTCGCAGTCCCTCAAAGCTCCCAAAATAGAACGCCTTGTCGCGGAGGATTTTGCCGCCCGCCGTGGCGCCAAACTGGTTGCGTTTGAAGGGGGGTTTTGGGGTGCCCGGAGAGAATATCCCATCGTAATATTCATGTGCGTCCAGGGCATCGTTGCGCAGGAAGTCATAGGCAGTTCCGTGGAACGAGTTTGTCCCGGACTTGGTCGTGGCGTTGATCTGCGAAGCGCCGCGGCCATATTCCGCCGTGTAGGAATTGCTCTGCACTTTGAATTCCTGGACCTCGTCAATCGAGGGGACGGCGGCAAAGGTATTGAAGTTCGGCTCCGTGTTGGTGGCGCCGTTGAGCAGGAAGTTCGTGTCCTGAGCGCGCGCGCCGCCTACGGCGTATTGCTCGCTGACGCGGCGGCCGACTTCGCGGACTTCACCGAAGGAGGTGTTCCCATCCTTGGTAAAGCTGACGCCGGGGCTGAGGGTGGTCAGGTCCAGGAAATTCCGCCCGTTCAGCGGAAGATCGACAACCCGACGATTCTCGATCACCTGCCCCACGGTGGCGGAGGCTGTGTCGAGCAACGGCGCAGAAGCCTCGACCGAGACGGTTTGTGTTAGTTCACCGACCTGAAGGGTGATGTCAACGCGGGCCTTCTGGTCCACTTGCAGCTCGAACGCTGGGACGGAGGACGTCCGAAAGCCCGTCTTTCTTGCGGTTACTGAGTAGTGGCCGGGGAGCAATCCCGGCGCGAAATAATCACCACTTCCCGTGGTGCGGGTGGTGCGGGGGACATTGGTATCGGCGTTGGTGATGACGATTTCGACTTCCGGAACCACCGCGCCACTGGGATCGAAAACGATGCCGGTGATGCTGCCCGTCCCGATCTGTGCCGAGGCGGTTCCCGTGCCCAACACTCCTACAACCAGGCCGGCCAGCAGCAGGGCGAGCACACTGAGTCCAAGCTTGCGCATGAGGGCCATCCTTTCCGTTCTGAGGGAATTTTCCAAAACTTCTTCGTTTAGACGCCGACAGTTCCGACGCTGGAGTTCGACTTGAGACAAGGTCAGGCCAATGCGTGTCACCTAACACTCGGGAACGCTTATCCCACATTCCTGCCTCAGAGTCAAGGTGGCGGCGGAGGTAAGGCTCCTTTGCGCATTAAGATCATCTCCGCGGCGCCGTTCGCCTTGCCATCTCCTGCGCAGGCTTCTGTTAGAATTGGTCCCTGCCGATGATTTTGGGAAGGTGGGGATTGCGCGTGCGCTTCGCCGCTCGGAACCGGATTGCGAGGGCTTTCGTGGCCGGATTCGCGGCTTGGTGTGTATCGGCTCCTCCGCTGTTCGCCCAGCAGAAACCCTCAACCCGCGCGGCTTCCTTGGAAGAACTCTTCCGTCAAGCCCAGGCAGCGGGTTTCGCGAAGGATCATGCGGGGGCGGAAAGACTCTACCGGAGAATCCTGACCGCCGACCCCTCCCTCCTGCCGGCGAGGGTTAACCTCGGTCTGGCGCTCTATTGGCAGCGGAAGAACCACGAGGCCGTGACCGAGCTGGAACGAGCCCTTCGTGAGAGTCCCAAGGAATTCTCCGCGCTGCTCTTTTCCGGCTTGGCCTATCTGGATTTGGGCGAATACGATCGCGCACAAAAGCAGTTGCTCGCGGCAGCGCGAGTGAAGGACACCGACGCAATTCTCTTCTGGGCCCTGGGCAGCCTGGCGATGATCCACGCCGACTCCAACAGCGCGGTGCCGCTCCTCGAGCGCTCCCTGGCCCTCGATCCCAACAATGTGCGCACCGTTTGGCTGTTGGGGCAAGCCTATGCCCGGCTGGCCTATCAGAAAGATGAGAGACCGCTCGTCCCCGTCGACTACGCCGAGTTGGTGCAGAATGCGGTGCAGTTCGTCGAACAACAGCAGCCCAACTCCGCATTGGTACACGTTCTCCGCGGGGACGTGCTTGCGGCGCGCGATCTGACCTCCGAGGCGCTGGCAGAGTATCAGCTAGCGCAGAAGGCGGACCCCCATTGGCCGGACATCCATCTGATGATGGGTTATCTGCTCGGCCTGCTCGGCCGCTGGGATGAGGCGGTCGCCGAACTTCGAGAGCAGTTGAGAGATTTTCCCGACGCCCCGCGAGCCCTGGTGGAACTGGGTTCGGTGTATAGTCGCTCCGGCAATTACGCGGCAGCCGTGCGGCCGCTCGAACGGGCTCTCGCCCGCGACGCATCGAATTATGAAGGTCATTACCGTCTGGGCCAGGCGCTTGCCAATCTGGGCCAGAATCAGGCGGCACTGCCGCACCTCGATCGTGCCGCCGCCTTGAATCCCGCGAAGAGTGACCCTTGCTACTTGCTTCACCGCGTCTACCGCGCATTGAACAATCCGGAAATGGCTTCCCGAGCCCTCGCAGAGTTCAACCGTCGAAAAGCAGCCAGCAATCCTTGATCGGAGGGATCCATGATCGATCCATCGAATAAGCTCGACCGCAGGACCTTCCTGCGCCGGACTGCCGGCGCGGTAGCCGGAGGAGCAGGGTTCACGGCCACCGCAAGTTCTTACGCGCGCGTCGTAGGCGCAAACGACCGCATTTCACTCGGGCACGTCGGCCTAGGAAATCGCGGGCGGGGACTGGAGTTCATTCTCTCCCACCTTAAGGACAAACAGAATGTCGAGACCACGGCCGTCTGCGACCTCTGGAGAGTGAACCGAGAACGCGCCGTCGCCACAGCGGGAAAGACTTACGGTCGCTCGCCGCGTGCGTTCTTGGACCTGGAAGAAATGCTGGCGCTCAAAGACATCGATGCCGTCATCATTTCGACGCCGGAGCATCAACATTCACCGATGTTGAAAATGGCGGCGGAGGCCGGCAAGCACGTTTACGTCGAGAAGCCCATGGGCAACGTGCTCGAGGAAGCCAAGGCGGCGCGCGATGCGGTCTTGGCGCGGAAGCTCATCGTGCAGGTCGGGACACAGCGGCGCAGTGAGCCGTACCAAGTGGCGGCGCGCGAATGGTACAAGCAGGGTGTGACCGGAGAGGTGAGCAAATTCGAAATCGTTTGGAACTACCACGGGCCGCGCTGGCGCGGGCGGCCGGAAGTGAAGCAAATCCGCGAGCAGGATACGGATTGGCGGAAGTGGCTGATGACCAAACCTTACCGTCCCTTCGACCCGCAGCTCTACTTCGAGTACCGGCTGTACAAGAACTTCTCAAGCGGCATCGCCGACCAGTGGATGAGCCACGGCATCGACCTCGCCCACTGGTTCATGGACGACCATTTCCCGAAGTCGGTTGCCGCCCACGGGGGAGTCTTCGCGTGGCACGACGGACGTGAGAATCCCGACACCTTCCAAGCGCTGCTCGAGTACCCCAAGGGCTTCCTGGTTAGCTACGCGACGAGCTTCGGCAACGACTGCGACAGCTTTATCCGCATCATGGGGAAGAAGGGCACTCTTATCAATCACGGCACCGAGGGCACGCCGCGCTGGAAATGGGTCGAGGAGAAAGGCAACTTTGAGGAAACACCCGAGATCAAGCGCGAGGAGAAGTGGGTATCACTTCCCGGCGACGGCGGTCGCGGCCCGGCGTTTACACCCGATGAAGACCTCTCGCACATGACCAACTGGCTCGAAGCGTTGCGCGCCGGCAAACAGCCATCCGCGCCCGTTCAGGCGGGCTACGCGCATTCCGTCGCCTGTATCATGGCTGCGCAATCTTACTGGGCAGGGAAGCGGCTGTATTGGGATTCGAAGTCGGAGACGATCCTCGACCATCCACCGGTCGCGGCGTGAATCCCGGGCTTGGAATGCCTAGTTGTGACCCTCGGCCTGCCGCGGCGCGCGAATCAAGAGGAGCACGCTAGCTGTGGCCAGCAGCGGAATCGTCGCGGCGGCGACGAAGGCGGGGAAGTAGGAGAACTTATCCACCGCCCATCCCACCAGGAGCGTGAAGACCGTTCCTGCCAGCCCCGCGCCGAGGCCGCTCAGGCCGGTGACGGACGCGACCACGTCTTGCGGAAACAGATCGGAGGGGAACGTCAGCCCCATCGTGGACCAACTCGCGTAGCCCCAGACCGCGAAGCTGATGAGCGCCAGCGCCCAGTAAGGGTTGTGCGTGGTGGCGGCGGGAATCCCCGCCAGCACCGGCAACGAACTCACCACGCAAACCCACTTGCGGGCGCGAATCACCGGCATGCCGCGCTTGATGAGGAATCCTGAAGCGAATCCTCCCGTGAAATTCCCAATGTCGGCGGCAACGAAGGGAATCCAGGCGAACGCCGCGATCTGCTTCAAGCTGAAGCCGCGCGCGTCGCTCAGATATTGCGGCAGCCAGAATACATAGAACCACCAAATGGGGTCGGTGAGTGAGCGGCCGAGGACAATGCCCCAGACGTTCGGTTGCTTGAGCAGGCTCAGATAACGCCCTACGCCGCGCTCGGTCGACGTCACCGCGGTATCACGCCCGGCTTCGATCAGCGTGCGTTCCTCAGAACTGAGGCGCGGGTGCTTCGCGACGGGATGATAGATCGCCAGCCAAAGGATCAACCAGAGAAAACCGAGCAGTCCCGAAAGCACGAACGCGTATCGCCAGCCAAGAGCAATCGCCACCCAGGGGACGGTGAGCGCCGCGATGGCTCCGCCCACGCTCGACCCACTGTCGAAGATCGCCACGGCCACGCCGCGCTCCTTGGCGGGGAACCACTCCGCGACCGTCTTGCTCGCCCCCGGCCAATTGCACCCTTCGCCGATGCCGAGCAAGAACCGGAACACGCTGAACGAGAAGACAGAATTGGCGACTCCCGTGAGCATACTCACGAGCGACCACCAGACGACCGCGAGTGCCAGTCCCAGCCGCGTTCCGATAACGTCCAGCAGGATGCCTCCGACCAACCACGTGCCAGCGTAGGCAATCTGGAACGCCGAGAAGACGTGCGCCAGGTCGGTGTGGCTCAGATTCAGTTCCTTTGTGATGACGGGGGCTAGCACGGAAAACGTCTGGCGACTGATGTAGTTGATGACGGTGGAGCCAAAGAGCGTCCACACGATCCACCAGCGAAGATGCTTGAGGGGCTTCACGGGATTCAATCTCCCACCGACTGCAGTTCGATCATCGCACTCGGACGGCACGGCAAGGTATCACAAGGTTGCCTGGTCAAGCCAGAACATCCATGTCGTGGTCAGCCAAAGGCGGGAATTACAGTGCCGTCACTCTGATATGACGGTAGATGCGACGAACCTGGTCCATATCCAGAGGGAAGTCGGTGCGTGCGTGAAGTGCCTTGGCAGTGCCCGCAGCTGTCGCCCAGCGCAAGGCCACGGGCCAATCGGCTCCCTTGGCGTGCCAAACCAGCAGCGCGGCGGTGAAGGCGTCACCGGAGCCGGCGGAACTGCGCATCTGGATGGCCGGCGGAACTATTCGCCACCCGCCCGTGTCCGTCAAGGCCACCGCGCCTTCGTCCCCTAACGTACAAATCACGACCTGGATTCCCTCTGCTACCAGTTGCCGCATCGCGAGCAGGAGACGGGGGGTGGTCGGGATCTTTTCGCCGAGAGTGAGTTCAAGTTCCTCTCGGTTCAATCTGACGACCTCCGGCCGGCTGGCGAGGGCTTGCGCCAAAGCCGGGCCTCGTGCGTCGATCAGCACGGGAACACCACGGGCGCGGGCCTCCCGGCTGAGGCGGCGATAGAGGGTCGCGGGGCATCCCCGCGGAAGGCTGCCGCAGAGAGCCACCCACGACGCTTTCCCCAGCCAGTGGCCGAAGCGGCTGGACAGGTGGCGCTGGCCCGCTCGAGTGGCGCGAAGGCTCTCTGGCATCAGCCACGTCTGGCCGGGCAGCGCCTCGTCAACTACGACCACGGTTCGGCGTGTCTCGCCCTCTGCCGGACTGAAATCCACTTTGGCGCCGCGAGAACGCAAGAGCGTTGCCAGTTCCCAACCGCTCTTGCCCGCCGCGAAACCGAGCGCCACCGAAGCTGCGCCCAAATCGGCCGCAAATGCTGAGGCCAGGTTGCCTTTGCCCCCAATGCACTGCGTGTCCCTGCGAACCGTTAGCCGCGCGCCAGGAACGTAACGCTCGACCTCAAGCACGCGTTCCAGCGCCGTGTTGGGTGTGACCGTGAGGATCAAGGGAAGAAGTCAACAGTCGACAGTTGAGAGCCCACAGGAGAAGAAACGAAACCACGCAAGTTCAACTCGGAGAATTGAACATTGAAAACCAGCCTCGCTGTCTCTCAATCCAAAATCTAAAATCCGAAATCCAAAATCAATCCGGGGCGTTTCCCAGCAACTTCCCCATCAGAATTGCCTGCGCGTTGGTCTCCAGCCGGTCGAGCGTGTCGAAGGCGTCGTCGAGGTCGCGGCCCACAACGATAATCCCGTGCTGGGGGACGAAGGTGGCGAGGGCGTGCTTCTCCAGCGCCTCGGCCAGTGGGCGGAAGGTTTCCACCACATTGCGCGCTAGTTCAGCACTGTGGGCCGGCGCGGGCGGTGTGAGGCCGATTGTCCCGAATTTCTGCGTATGCTCGAGCACCGCAGGCATGGGCCGTCCGGCAGCGACGAACGCCATCAGATACCCAGCCTGGGCGTGGATGATTCCCCCCGCTTGCGCCAAGGCGTTGTAAATCCCCAGGTGGAACTGCCACTCGCGTGTGCGGCGATCCGGCCCTTCGGTGACATTGCCCTCGAAGTCGAGCACCACGACGTCCCTTGCCTCGATTTGCCACTGCTGTTTGCTTCCGGCACGCGACGGCGACATATAGATGCGGTTGCCTTCGCGCAGGCTGACGTTCCCACCACTGGCGTCCGTCAATCGCCGGGCGAAGACGAGTCGTGCAATGCGAGCAAGATGCTCTCGCGGGTCAGCAGGCACACGGCCTCCGGGCGCCTATCATCCGGCCCGCCTCTGATTCTGTCAAGGCGCAAACAGTTGCGCGCATAGAAGCATTGACACGGCGCCTTGGAAGCATGTGGCTTCTGGCGCGTAATGGGCTGTTACTTCCTCAAATAGAGTTTCCATCAAGGAGTCCGCATATGGCGCCGCTAAACGCCCTCAGTACATCAATAGAAGCCGAGAAGAACTCCCGTTCGTCGCGATCCCTGAATCGCCGCGACGCGCTCAAGCTCGCGGGCGCCACGCTCGTAGCCGGAGTGGGGGTAATTAACTCCGAGACGCCAGCGGCCGACCTCTCGCGGCTGCAGACGCACCGCCCCAAGAAAGTTATCATCGCGGGAAGCGGCATCGCCGGCCTCTGCTGCGCCTACGAGCTCATGAAACGCGGCCATGAAGTGACGGTGCTTGAAGCCGCGGGTCGCACGGGCGGGCACGTGCGTACGATCCGCGACCCTCTGACAGACGGCTTTTACTTCGACGCCGGGGCCGAGCATTTCACCAAACCCGGCTACGACCTTTATTGGGGCTATGTGAAAGAGTTCAATCTCCCGTGGCTTTACTATCCGCGGCGGGAGAACTACCTCCGCTACATCGACGGGAAGCTGCGCACGGAAGACGAACTGCACAACCGCCGTGTACTCAGTGGTCTCGGATTGAACGGTCGCGAATGCGACTACCTGGCAAGGGAACCCTGGTGGAATCTGGCAATGCTCTATCTCGCGCCGTACGTCGAAAAGTTCAAAGACGAATACAAACCGTTCGAGGCCGGGCTCAATCACGTGGACGACACTACGCTTACCGATGTGCTCAAAAAGGACGGCGCTTCCCCGGCAGCCCTCGGCTTTGTCGGAGGAAACGATTCGGCCCTGCATTCGATCTGGCACGCGGTGCTACTCAGGCTGCGTGGTGTGCCGTTGGCTCCCCCCAAAGTCCATCGTCTAAAAGGCGGAAACTCCGGAATGACCGATGCCTTCACGCAGCGCCTCGGCGAGCGCGTGCGCCTCGGCTGCCCGGTCACAATGATCGAGCACGGCTCAACTGGTGTGACTGTGCATTACCGCGAGTTCGGCCAGGAAAGGAAAATCGACGGCGATTACCTGGTTTCCTGCATGTCGCTCGTAATGCTCCGCCAGGTGCCCGTGAAGCCTGCCTGGGCGGAAGCGCGGAACTATGTGATCCAGAACTTCAAGTACTACACCGCATCGCGGCCGGTCTTCCAGTCGCGCTCGCGATTTTGGGAGCGCGACGCCGTCAGCCCCAACGTCGAGGTCGGCGATCCGGCGCTTGGCCACTACTGGAAAATTGGCGAGGACGTCGAGACGACGCGAGGACTGCTGGTCAGCACCGCTCAGGGCTTGACCACGGCGGAAGAGGCGCTTGCCGCTTTCCACAAATACTATCCCGGAAAATCGCAGGATATCGAACAGGTCTACGTCCACGACTGGGCCAAGGACCCTTGGGCGATGGCTTGCGAGGGGCTCAACTATCCTCCGGGAGATTTGAAAAAGTTCTGGCCTCTCATCATCGAGCCGCACGGAAGGATTTATTTTGCCGGCGCTTATGCTGACAACCTGAACTGGGGCATGGAGGCAGCGACGCGATCGGCAAACCGCGTCGCGCGCGCCATCGACGCAGCATGAGTTCCTGGCAGAGAATCACGATCGGAAATCACAATAGCTCTCCCCGAAGAACCGTCACTGCTTGTCCGCCTAGGATCACGCGGTCTCCCGGGAGTCGCACGCGCACGCCGCCGCCGCGCGCCCCAGCCCTTTCTCAACTTCGGCCTGCGAGTCCCCTGCTTTCGGACAGTATGGCACGGGCGCGCGGGTTGTGCTCGGTTCTGGTTGCTTTCGGGTTGAAAGCTCGTATAGATTTAGGGCGCACAAATCTATGGGAGGATGCACATCATGAAGATCAGTTGCTGCTGGTTGTATGCCATTACGAAATACGGATACCCGCCCTCATTGCCGGACACGTTCAAGGTCCTGGGGGAAATGAAAGCGTTGGGATTCGAGCATGTGGAGTTGGAGGGAGTGCGCCGCGACAACCTGATGGCCGTTTATGAACAGCGCCATGAGTTGAAGAAGTTCTGCGACGGCGAAGGGCTGAAGGTCATCAACTTCTGCCCGGTGCTTCCCGACTCGGTGAGCCCGGACAAGAAGAAGAGAAAGGAATCCTGGGACCTCTTCAAGCGCGCCATCGAGATTGCCAATCTCTTCAAGTGCCACACCATCCAGGGCGACAGCTTCACGCCGCCGCTCAAGTTCAAAGGGGACTCGCCGTACAAGGAGAGCATCAGTTACGGCAAGCACTTCACGGTCGAGATTGATCCCAAGTTCAAATGGGAGCGTCAGTGGGATGCGATGGTGGAAACCTTCAGCTTCATGACGCGCGAGGCCAAGAAGGCAAAGCTGAAGTTCTGCGTCGAACCGCGCGTGGGCGAGATGCTGAGCAACACCGACGCCATCCTGCGCATGATGGACCACGTGGGCGACGACAACTTCGGCGCGGTGCTCGACACAGCACACCTGAACGCGCAAAAGGAGATCCTGGGGCTGAGCGTCGAGAAGTTGGGCAAGCGGATTTTCTTCGTGCACGCCGCCGATAACGATGGCCGCGTCAACGACCACGTCGCTACCGGGCGAGGGACCGTGGACTGGGACGGCGTGTTTCAGGGGCTCAAGAAGCACAAGTTCTCCGGCTACCTGGCCATCGACGTCGGCATGGTCCCCGACATCGACGTCCAGTACCGTGAGTCATTCGACTTCCTGACCAAGCTGGCCGCGAAATACAAGCTCTGAGCGCGCGTTCGGAGCCCTGATTCCTTCGGGGGCGGGCCCCGCACCCGCCCCGATTCCTCCTGCCGGGAGTTAGTCCATGAAATCACTTCGGTACGGAATCATCTTCGCCGCCGGGTTTGTCCTGGTCACGGCGGCATCCAGTCTGCGTGCGCAAGTTCGCGCCTGGGAAGGCACCATCACCATCCCTACCTATTTGCTGGGAGAGGAAGACCCGAACCCGCCCTTCCCACTCGTCAATCGCCACCGCGTTTATCCCTACACGATGCTTGATGATTTGACAGACAAACGCGAGCCGAAAGCCTACAAAGCTCTTTTCCTGGAAAACGAATACTTGAAAGCCATCGTACTGCCCGAGATGGGAGGGCGCCTGTATTCGCTCTACGATAAGGCCAACAAGCGTGAAGTGTTCTATCGCAACAACGTCGTCAAATATGGCCTCGTGGCACTGCGCGGCGCGTGGATTTCGGGGGGCATTGAATACAACTTTCCCAACGGTCACACCGTGGTGACCGTTTCGCCCATAGCTTCAACTCTCCGGCACAATTCTGACGGCAGCGCCACCGTGGTCGTGGGCGACGTGGATCGTGTCACGGGCATGCACTGGGAAGTGGCGCTTACGCTGCGGCCGGGTCAGGCGCGGGCAGAGGAACACGTGACGCTTTTTAATTCCACCCCGCTTACCAACCTCTACTGGTTCTGGGCCACGACGGCCGTGCCCGCCACCGAGGACATGCGGTTCATCTATCCCATGCGCGAGGCGTACCCGCATACCAAGGGCGTCGTGTGGTCTTATCCGGTTCACGATGGTTCGGATTGGAGTTGGTACAAGAACGTGCGCGAGCCGACCTCGCTGTTTGCCCGGCAGGTGCATCGCAACTTCTTTGGCGCGTACTATCAGCAGTCGGATTACGGCGTCGTGCATGTGGCCGACTTTCGCGAGGTGCCGGGCAAGAAGACCTGGACCTGGGGGGTCGCTGGAGATGGCTTGATCTGGACGAACCTGCTCACCGACAAGGACGGCCCTTACAACGAGATTCAAGCGGGCCGCTACGAGACGCAACTGAATTACGAGTTCATGCCGCCGCGGAGTGTCGAATCGTTTACTGAGTATTGGTATCCCGTGCACGGACTGGGCGATGGATGGGTCGAAGCCACTGAGCAACTCGCCTTCAACGTCCGATTCCTGCCTGGGTCGCAAGGCGCCAAGCCACGGGTTGAGGTTGCTCTTTCTCCGACGACGGCCATTGCGGCTCCCAGAGTCCGGCTGCTTCTCGGGTCGCGCTTGCTCCGAGAGCTTCCCTTGCCGGCAATGTTGCCGCTAAGAACGGCCACGATCGCCACCGCCGTGGACGGTCTGGACGCGGCGCGCAAAGACCTGGTCGTGGAAGTCCTCGCCGGCGGGCGGCTCGTGGCGCGATGGTCGGCCGCCGATCCGATTGACGGCAACCCTGACTTTGCTCCCGCTGCCGGCAAGAAACCGCCGCCGCCCAGGCCCCGCGACCAGATGACGGTGGAAGAGCTCTTCCTCGCCGGGGTCGAAGAGGAGAAAGACGGTAAAGAGAACGCAGCGGCAGACACCTACACAGAGGTCCTGGCTCGCGAGCCGGGCTACGTTCCGGCGCTTCTCAAACAGGCTTGGCGAAGCTATCGCGCCGCAAACTTCGTCCAGGCAGAGAGCTTCATCGCTCGCGCCCTGGCGAAAAACAACTCCGATCCGACAATCCACTACGCGGCCGGTGTGATTTTTCGGGGTTCCCAGCGGTGGGGGCCGGCTGGCGACGCGCTCTGGGGCTCGATCCACTTCGGAGGTCCGCCCGCGCCCGCCTTCGCCCAACTGGGAGAGATCGCAATTCGTCAGAAGCGGTACGATGAAGCCGCGAAGCTGCTGCGGCAATCGCTGAGCTTCAATCCTGAAGATGCTCTCGTCATGTCCGACCTCGCCGTGTCGCTGCGATTGGCAGGGAAGACTTCGGAGGCGGCGAAGGCCATCGGCCCGGCCCTGGAGAAGATGCCGCTGCTTCCCTTTGCGCTCGCCGAGCGCTGGCGTTTATCGCCTCCGGCGGCGGGCGGCCCGGCGACCAGCACCGCGGGCAGTGAATGGAAGAAGATCCTCGGCTACGATGTGCAGAACTATCTTGAAGTCGCGGCGTGGTATCGTCGTCTCGGCGATGCGGAATCCGTCAATTTTATTTTGACTGCGGCGCTGAAAGACCTGCCTGCGAATTCACTATCGCCGCTCGTGTACTACTATCTCGCCTCCAATGCACGCCAGGAGGGAAAGACAGGCGAAGCGGAGCAGCACGGCCAGCAGGGTGCTTCGGCGCCGCACGAGAAAGTATTCCCGCATCGCCTCGAAGATGCCCTCGTGCTCGACCAGGCCACCCGCGAGAACCCAACCGACGCGCACGCGTGCTATTTTCTGGGGAACTTCCTCTTTGCGCTCGGGCGGTACGAGGCCGCGTCGCGCCTGTGGTTTCAGGCCCTGGGTTTGGGGTTCGAGGATTCGGTTCTGTACCGCAACCTGGGCGTTCACGCCTGGCGCGTGAAGAAAGACCTGCAGGGAGCGGCAGGTTTCTTTGAGAAGGCGATCGAACTCGCTCCGAATGAATACCGCCTTTACGTTGACCTTGATGAGATCTATGCCCAGTCCGGCGATACGGCGCGGCGCGAGAAGCTGCTCGCGAAGACCCCCGCGGAGGTCCTGGGACGGGATACGGTGCGGGTGCGCCGCGCCCTCTTTCACATTCAGCTAAGGCAGTACGACCAGGCCCTCGAAATCCTTAGGGAGCACCGTTTCAAACCCTACGAAGGCGGGGAAGTGGTTCGCCAGGTTTACGTGGCGTCAAACCTCGAGAAGGGAAGGGCCAGCCTCGCGGCGGGGAAATTCCGGGAAGCAGAAGAATCGTTCCGGCACGCCACAGAGTATCCAGAGAACCTGGGCGTCGGCAAACCCAACGAGCCCCATGACGAAGCCGCATACTACTGGCTGGGCGAGGGGTTCCAAGCCGCCGGCAACATGGATTCGGCACGCGCGGCGTGGGAAAAGGCGGCCAGCGGAGGCAAGAAAACAACAGCCGTTTCGCGAGTTTATCAGGCTAATGCTCTGCAAAAGCTTGGCCGAGGGGAAGAAAGCGAGAAGATTCTGTATGAATTGATGCTTCCCGCCGGGAACCCCAACCCCGGTGCACACGATCTATACGTGGTCGGGCTTGTGGAGCGATTCCGCGGTCAACAGGATGCGGCAAAACAGGACTTCCAGCGCGCGCTGGAGGTCGATCCGTCATTCTGGCTGGCGCGCATCGAGTTGGAGCGTGGCGGCTCTTGATGTGGCGCGAAGCGCTTTGGAGTGGCGGAGCCTGCTCAGGCTTCGCTGGGCGTGATGTTGCCACAAGAGCGAGGTAAGCGGGGGCAAGATGCCGCAGTCCAAAGCAGGGGCAGGGCGTCGGACTCCAAAGGCCGAGAGGCGCCCCCGTCAGAGCGTCTTGGAGAAAGCGTGCTGGGTCTTGGTGAGGTTGTAGCCGCGCTTCAGGTAGAACTTCGTGAGCTTCTTTGCGGATGATGTTGGAGCGCAGTCGCACGCTGGCGCAACCATTCGCGCGCGCCCATGCTTCCGCGCGCTGGAGCAGGAGGCGGCCGATCCCGGCGCTGCGATGCAGCACATCGACGACCAATCCGCCGATCTCCGCGTAGGGGTCGCTTTCCACTAGATGACCAAGGAACACGTGCAGCCAGCCGACGACCCGGCTCTCTTTTGATTCCGCAACAAAGACCGCGTGCTGGTTGTTACCCTCGATGCGGTCCAGGCGTTGCAGGGCTTGAGCCGTGCTGGAAGGGTAGCCGAGCTGCCCGGCGAGTAGCGCGATTCGTTCCGCATCACGCTTCCTCGCCGGACGGATCTTGGCCCGCGCAGCCGGCGTGGATCGGAATCCCAAAGCAGCGCTCCCGCCCTCGCGCTACACGTAGAACAATTCGGGCGAATTC
>Ga0315284_10006365_pt1 | contig 16803 bp, 6 predicted proteins | sample YL17G09_16_MG_FD_203696 | JGI IMG/M metagenome (GOLD analysis project Ga0315284, IMG submission 203696) | Sediment microbial communities from Yellowstone Lake, YNP, Wyoming, USA - YL17G09_16 | ecosystem: Environmental > Aquatic > Freshwater > Lake > Sediment | place: USA: Wyoming | collected...
ACCTTCGCCTGGAATGGACCGACCCTGACTTTCACTCCCAGTTCAACCCTTGCCGAACGAACACGATACACGGTGACGATTTCAACGGCGGCGATGGATTTAGCCGCGAACCCACTCTCATTTCCCGTTTCCTTCTCTTTTACGAGCATGGGAACTGCGCCTGGTCCGAATCCGGAGTTTCCGCAGACTCCCGCAATGCCAACGGGCCCGGCTTCCTGTTACGCTGACACGGTCTATTCCTATTTTTCGTCAACCACAGACAGCAACGGAGACCGGATCCAGTATGTCTTTGACTGGGGGGATGGGACATTGACGACAAGTCCCCTCCTTCCTTCTGGTACCCGGGCTGTGGTGACCCACACCTGGATCCAATCCGGAAACTTCAATGTCCGCGTCCAAGCGATTGATGAGACAGGAAGAGTCTCAGGCTGGAGTGTTCCTCTTGTGGTAAGTGTTTCACAACTTCCTCCTGCTCTCATCACTGCCTCGACAGGAAACGGATCTGTGGCGATCTCAACTCGCTACCTGGATTCGCAACATGCCCAAACGTTTAAGGCCACGGTGAGTTCGATCCAGTCGGTCACGCTCGCCCTGGCCAAGGTGGGAACCCTTGACCCAGACTTCCGCATCCTCGTGAGCATCCGGTCTTCTCAGACAACCCCAGATCTGGGATATGGTTATGTCCATCCTCAAGATGTGGCTTCGACGGATATCGCTTCACCGAGTTGGACAAAGGTCACGTTCAATAAAACGATTTCACTGACCAAAGGAAACACCTATTACCTTGTCCTTCGTCCATACGATGGGGCTCCCGATGGGAGCTACCAGTGGCGGACCAGCACCCTCAATCCTTATCGTGACGGGATGCTGTATACGGGTCCAACCTGGAAACAGAATCCCGCATACGACGCCTTGATGAGGATTCCTTCCACGACACCGCCGCCGAATCTTCCTCCCTCTGTTCCAGGAACCATTGAAGGGCCTTCGCGTGGAGTGATCGGAGGGTCCTACACCTTCCGGACTCTCGCTCATGACGCGAATGGAGATTCGGTGCGAATCGTCTTCGACTGGGGCGATGGGAGACAAACGACAACGACACAGGTTTCCTCGGGAACGACGGTCGAAGCGACTCAGACCTGGGAGTCTGCCGGAACGTATTCCGTCCGTGCAAAGGCCATTGACTCCAATAATCTTGAGTCGAATTGGGGAGGTGCCCTCGCTGTCGAAATTGCGGGAACCGATACGACACCGCCACAGATCTCCAACATCTCCGTTTCATCCATCACGCCGTCGAGTGCTCTGGTGACCTGGGTGACCGATGAATTGTCTTCTTCGGTTGTCGAATACGGACCGACCTCTTCGTATGGAAGCACGGCGTCAGGCTCCTCGCCGGTCGCGAGTCACAGCGTAATGCTTTCGAATCTTCTGCCAGACGCGATGTATCATTTTAGGGTTCTATCGGAGGATACGGCCGGGAACGGCGCCAGTAGCGAGGACTTGATCTTCCAAACACTCCCTGTCGATGTCACCCCTCCGGAGATCTATGACGTTCACGCGCGATATGTGACCGCGACAACCGCCCGCATTACCTGGCGTACTGACGAGCCGAGTACTTCGTATGTTAATTTCGGAATTTCAGGCAGCTATGGGACGACTCAAGGCAATGGAACTCTCACCACCATTCACAATGTGGAGATTGGGCCCCTGACACCGAATACACTCTACCACTACCAGGTCCGGTCCGCAGACGCAGGAGTCAACGAGTCGATTGGCAATGATCGAACGTTCACCACGCGAAATGAGAACCCCTGGAGCGCTTACCACTCCTATCAAGGTCCGAATAGCCTCGTGACAGAGCTTCAGAGGCTGGCTTCCGAATTTCCTGAGATTGCCCAGCTGTCAAGCATTGGTCAAACGCACCAGGGCCGTGAACTCTGGGCACTGAAGATTTCTGACAACGTCGCTGAGGACGAAGATGAACCTGAAGTCTTGATGGATGGCGGCTTTCATGGCGACGAATGGATTGGGAGTGAGGTCGCGACCTTCATTGCCTATCATCTCGTGAATGGATATGGAGTCGATTCGGACATCACGCAGACCGTGAACGAGAGGGAGGTCTGGGTCATTCCTTTGGTGAACCCTGACGGTCGGGTTATTGACAGTTATGACGATGGTAATAATCCCTCCCACTACCGGGGTTGGCGAAAGAATGCCCGCGATAATAACAACAGTGGCACGTGGGACAGTTATGATGGGGTCGATCTGAACCGCAACTTCGATCTCGGATGGGGAGTGGGAGCGAGCACATCGCCATCCAACATCGAATACCAAGGCCCTACTTCCTTTTCAGAACCTGAGACCCAGGCCTTTCGCAGCTTCGTTAACAGCCGAGACTTCCAGGTCTATGCGAGCTACCACTCCTATGGCAGAAGAATCTACTACCCGTGGGGTTACCGATCTGATCCAACAGCTGACGATGCTCGTTTCCGTGAAGTAGCGAATGAACTCCTCACCTACCTGCCGAACTACTCAGCCGTTCGGGCGGGGACCTACGGAGCGGAAGGAGGATGCAGTGACGACTGGATGTATGAGAATTTCAGGGCCATGGCCTTCACGATTGAAGTGGCACTCGCGGACCGTCCTGATCCTTCTGAAATTCTTCCGACAGGGACGGCTCACCTCGAAGCAGCTCTGCACCTGCTCAATCTGGCAGCCAACCCTTGGGAAGAGGGGCCACCGCCGCCGCCTGTAGCGCCTGTGGCTGCGTTTACAGCGAGTGTTACCAGCGGCTTCGCTCCGCTTGAGGTAGAATTTACTGATCAATCCACCGGAACGATTAGCTCGTGGTCGTGGAGCTTTGGAGATGGAACATCTTCGAACGAGCGCGATCCTGTTCACTCCTATACTCAAGCAGGAAGTTACACAGTGAGTCTGACAGTGACGGGTTCCGGAGGAAGCGATACGGAGACTCTGACCAACCTGATCCAGGTGCAAGAAGCGCCTTCGGCGCCTGTTGCCTTGTTTACAGCGACCCCCACCACCGGAACTGCCCCGCTTCAGGTTCAATTTACGGACCAGTCCACAGGAACCATCAGTTCATGGTCGTGGAACTTCGGAGATGGATCGACCTCTTCGGAGAGAAATCCGATTCACACGTATGCTCAGGCCGGTGACTACACCGTGAGCCTGACAGCCAGTGGCCCTGGAGGAAACGACACAGAGACCCAGACTGGCCTCATCCATGTGGAAGGAGGAATCGAACCAGAGCGCTTTGTAACCCGTATCACGAGCACCACAGGTGACAGTCTGGTTTATGGAACCTATGTCTACATGTCAACAAAGGTGTCGTATATCGGTATGTATAATAAGAAGGAAAGCCACAGCACCTTCTGGTTTGCGGGTGTGGGTATTCCGCAAGGAGCACAAATCGTGGGCGCATGGATTAGACTTCCTGCCAGCCAGGACCTCTCGGCCACGTGCACGGCAAGGATTGTAGGTTTCGATCAAAATTATGCGAGCCCTGTCTCAAGGTATGCTGATTGGGAGATCCGTCCAAGGACGGATGCAACCGTCCTCTGGAACCTAGGAGCCTGGGTGAGGGGACAATGGTATTTCACGCCTGACGTGGCTTCGATTGTTCAGGAGATTATAGACCGTGATGGTTGGAGAGCAGGTCATGCGCTCGCCTTCTCCATCGGGCCGGAATCCGGGACGACAGGCTACCGGGCATTGTATCAACGGGACCAGGACTATTACTCCGGCGCCGAACTGACGATTGACTATCTGCCCTGAGCTCGACCAGGCATATCCAAAGGTAGCAATATGCGAGACATTTTTGATGCAAACCACTGCGTGTCAGCAGCTGGAAAAGAATATCCAAGGGTGGAAATAGCCCAGAAATAAAGGGAAAAGTTTTACCCTTTTTTTGACCCCTCAAAGAGCCTGAAGTCTGAAAAACCTAACCGCAACAAGAGGTTAGAATGTCTGGCACCCGTCTTGCTTTATTTTGCCTAAGAACTCCTATCTTTGTGTGTTTTCGAAAGCACCCTTGCGGTCCAACCTATTGATTGGAGGAAACATGGATACCAGGAAATCTTTTAAAATGTTGGTAGCCATCACGACATTGCTTGTGGCAGTCTCTTCTGGGCCCATCCTGGCTGGAGAAATTCCAACCGGTCATCACAATATAAGCCTCAATTATGCCACGATCAATGGTCTTGATATGACCAGCAGCCGCACCATTGTTGTTCTTCCCGGGGAGCCCCTCTTCGGGGCGATCCGTGTTACTGCCTACAACGCTGAGCGCTCTGAGGCGGTAGTCTCCGTCGCCGCAACACCAAACTGGAAGTGGGGTGGGTTGGTCTCCAACAGCCAGATCTTTACCGAGATCGATCCCTCGATGCCTCAGGGTACCGAAACTTATACGTACCTTCTTCCTTTCGGCTTGACTGCCCCTGAGACACCAGGAACTTACTATATCGGCGTCTTCAACGGCTCCGTTCACGCGAGCAGTCAACTCATGTCCTGCGATGGATTTCCTCTTTCAATTCCTCCTGAGTATTTTTGGGATTCAGAGAACGCAGGCGATCCGGCCGCACCGGATATTGCCCATTGGACGAGTGCCCTCTGGGAGCAGGCGGTTGCGGGAGATCATGTTGAGGCCTTTCAATTCTGCAACGAAGTTTCTTGCGGCACGGCCCGATACGGAGCAGCCGCCATCCGAGTTGTAGTTCCAGGCCTGATCGAACTTGAACCTGAGGCTGACAGCTTCATCGGCTCAAGCACACGTTTGATTCAGATGGGTAGCAAGAAAATCAGCGAACGGTACGTGAACTTCGGCACCAATTCAGGGTTGAGCGTTATTCGAGGGAGTTATGTTGGCTTGGGAGGCTTTCTCGACTGGAGAGGGACACTGATTCGTTTTGATCTCTCCGATGTTCCCCAAGGAGCAGAAGTTCTCAGTGCCGAACTCTTCCTCTACCATTACAGCGTTTGGGGAGAACTGATCTCCATCCACCGGATGACAAAAGACTGGACTGAATCAGGCGTAACGTGGTGGCAACCTTGCCAGGGATGTGAGACGTGGTGGAGTGGCTGGGATGACGGGAACTACGTGAAGGAACCGACCGATAGCCAAAGGGTAACGGATATCGATACATGGTTCTCCTGGGATGTCACCGAGGACGTCAAGCTGTTTCTTCAAGAAACGCCAAATTATGGCTGGTTCTTGAAATCGGTGCAGACGACGGGGAGCGACTTGACCTCGGCCAGCTTCTACTCAAAGGACAACCTCCAGAAGAAATTCATTCCCTTCCTGAGAATAAGCTTCACGATCCCTTCGCCTGATGTCACCTTTACGGCAGATCCATCATCCATCCTCCCTGGCGGGTCTAGTACCCTGACATGGACGACCGCCTATGCCGATGATGTGAGCATTGACCAGGGCATCGGCACGGTAGAGCTGAGTGGGTCCATAATTGTTTCTCCTGAAACCACCAGAACCTATACCCTCACAGCCACGGGCCAAGGGAAAACGACCACCCGGAGCGTTACGGTCACTGTTCTTGCTCCTCCCCCTTCAGTCACGATGAATGCAACTCCAGAAGCCATCCGGATGGGGGAATCAGCAACCCTCACCTGGAGCTCAACGGATGCCACATCAGCAAGCATCAGTCCGGATATCGGAGATGTATCTGTTGATGGATCAACCACGGTCTCTCCGACAGAGACCACGACCTACACGATCACGGTCACTGGCACTGGAGGTTCTGTCGCGGCGAGCGCAACCGTAACGGTCACTTATCCACTGCCGACCGTCAACATTTCCGCGAGCCCGGGGACTATAGCAGCAGGGGAATCTTCCGCTCTTTCCTGGACCTCTGCCTATGCGAACACATGTTCTATCGAGCCGGAGATCGGGGATGTGGATCCCAACGGGTCGACCACAGTGGCCCCAACCGAGACGACCACCTACAACATTTCATGTACTGGCGCTGGAGGAACAGTAAGCGCTCAGACAGTGGTCAGCGTCACCGGGCCCAGGGAACCCCAACCCGAAGGATCCTTTGGGGAACAATATGAGGACCTGATTCCACCCGATGCGGCAGGGTCCTATGATCCAAAACGGTTCTCTCTCATCACAGGTCTGGTCCAGGATATCAATGGTTCATCGATTGCAGGTGCATCCATTACCCTGCTTGATCATCAAGAATATGGGACTGTCAGGACCAACGCAGAAGGGAGATTCTCCATACCCGTGGAAGGGGGAGGGACTCTGACGGTTGTCTACCGGAAGGCGGGACTCATTCCTTCTCAAAGGAAAGTCTATGTCTCCTGGAACGACACTGCAATTGTAGAGACGATCACCATGATCGCTCAGGATGCCTTCTCAACTACTTTCACTTTCGATGGGAACCCGAATACAGTAGTCACTCATCAAAGCACAATCGTGACGGACCAATTCGGCTCGAGGTCTTCAACCCTGGTCTTCACGGGGGACAACCGGGCCTACTCCGTGGATACGTCGGGTCAGGTCATCCAGGAGTTGACAACAGTTACAACTCGGGCAACAGAGTTTACTACGGAAGCATCCATGCCCGCTAAACTCCCACCAAACTCTGCCTACACTTACTGTGTTGAGCTTGGTGTGGATAGTGTTGAGAGAGTTCACTTTGAGAAGCCTGTGATGACCTGGGTGGACAACTTTCTCGGGTTTCCAGTTGGAGGAGCTGTCCCTGTTGGCTATTACGACAGGGACCGAGGAGTCTGGGTTCCTTCAGACAACGGCGTTGTGGTCCGACTCTTAGACACAAGCGGAGATGGCATCATCGATGCTCTGGATGCTACCGGGGATAACCAACCCGATGACCTGAACGGAGATGGTTCATTCAGCGACGAAGTATTGGGTCTGAATGATCCCCAAAGATACCGTCCCGGGTTAACCTTCTGGAGGGTCGGGGTGACTCATTTTACCCCCTATGACTGCAACTGGCCTTTTGGTCCGCCGCCGGATGCCGTTACTCCGAATGCGGAGGGTATGCCCGATGCCGATCAGCAAATGACAGAAGAAGAGGACTGCACAAGAAGCACAAATTCATTCGTTGAAGAACGAAGTCGCATCTTTCACGAGGACATTCCCATTCCTGGCACAGATACAATGCTTCATTACACCAGCAGCAGGGTAAAAGGCTATCGTCAAAAGATCACAGTTCCTGCCAGTGGTCCTACGGTGCCCTCAAGCCTCAAAAGGATTATTGTACAAGTGAAAGCGGCGGGCAGGACATTTGAAAGGATCCTGGAACCATTGTCCAACCAGAACGTGGAATTTGAATGGGATAGCCTGGATTTTCTTGGAAGAGAAATTGTCGACCAGACCAATGCCTACGTCAACCTGGGCTTCGTCTATGATGGTTTTTACTATGTTCCAGGAGGTTTTGCCCAGGCTTTTGGGCAGATGGGAGATGGGCCGACCCTGATTTCAGCAAGACAAGAGGTGATTTCCTGGAAGAATACCGACATCAAATTGATGGCCAAACCGAGGAGAACGATCGCAGAAGGATGGACCATTTCCAACCACCATTACCTCAACCCGAGAAGTCCTTCTGTTCTTTATAAAGGGGATGGAACCATCCTTAGGAATGATTCTGACATCATTGAGACATTTGCCTCTGAGATCTACGGGGAAAAAATAGCTATTGACGCTTCGGGTAATTTGTATCTTGCGGGTTTGACTATTAACAAAATAGACACGAAGGGTATTGTCACCCGCATTGCTGGCAATGGAACGTATGGATACAGTGGTGACGGAGGCCCCGCTACCGAGGCCGCTTTGGGTGTGCCTAGAGGATTGGCTGTCGATGATTTGGGTAATGTCTATATCGCGGATTCCGGCAACAACCGCATAAGGAAAATAGATACCCGTGGTATCATTACGACCGTCGCCGGCGTTAGCTACGCGGAGGGTAATTATTACACGCAGGGTTATAGCGGGGACGGGGGGCCGGCAGTGGAAGCCAGGCTCCGTTACCCTCAAGATGTGGCGGTCGATGCCCAGGGAAACCTTTATATCGCTGATACTGTCAACGACGTTATCCGTAAGGTGGATCCAAACGGCATCATTACCACTGTTGCCGGCAAGTACAGAGGAACGTGGGGTTGCGGCTTGGGAGGGGACGGTGGCCCTGCTGTGGAGGCCCGGCTTGCCATTCCTTCAGGAGTGGCGATCGATGCTGATGGGAATCTCTACATTGCCGACAATGCCAATCATCGTATCCGGAAGGTGGATAAAAGTGGTATCATTACAACCATTGCAGGGAGCGGTCCAACTTGTATTCCCAGTGGAGGCAATGGAGGATATGGTGGGGATGGTGGACTTGCGACTGAAGCGAGGCTGAATATGCCTTATGACATCGATGTAGATGCTTACGGGAATGTCTATATTGCAGATGCCTGGAACTCAAGAATTCGGAAGGTGGACACAAGCGGGGTAATCACTACAGTGGCCGGAAATGGTGCTGTGGGGTACGGTGGTGACGGAGGTCCTGCAGTTGAATCTCAGCTATATCATCCCTATGGCGTGGCCGTAGAGACATCGGGTGCCATATATATCGCTGATACACTTTGGAATCATCGCGTGAGGAAAATGAGTTCTGTCTCCAGGACTTCATCCTATGCAATAACCGGAGACGTCTTCTTTGCTGAACAGAATGGGAAAGGCCATATTCTGAACGGAATCGGAAAGCATGAGGCAACCATCGACCTAAATACAAGGCATGCCCTTTATACCTTCGGCTATGATCAGAGCAACAACCTCATTTCGATCAGCGACCGGTTCGGTAACCAAACAACCATTAACAGAGATGAAAATGGAGTCCCCGTATCCATCGCATCACCGGATGGTGTTACGACCACATTGACAATAGGTCCAGATAATCACCTTACCCAGATTACCTATCCCGATGGGAACTACTATAAGTTCGAGTATACAGTAGATGGTCTGCTAACCGCCAAAACCGAACCGGAGCAGAACCGTTTCGAAAAGGAGTACAACGCTCGCGGAAGGCTCACGGATGTCTTCGACGAGGAGGGAGGGCATTGGGGCTACTCGAGGGAGAGTCTTGAAAATGGTGATATCCTGACCAGAGTGGAAACGGCTGAAGGTAATGTTACCTCATACCTTGACCACACTGATTCAACAGGTGCCTATTCCTCTCGCATTACTGATCCATCGGGAGCCGTTACGCGGTTTAGGCTCTCGGCCGATGGTCTAAAGGCCGAGAAGTCTCTTCCCTGCGGTACCGATCTTGACTTCAGATACGGGGTTGATTCCCGATTCAAGTTCAAATTCGTCAAAGAGATGAAGGAGAAAAACCCCTCTGACTTGGAAAGAGTCACCCTTCGGGAAAAGACCTACCAGGACAATAACTCAGACCAAATCCCGGACCGGATTACTGAAAGAGTTACGGTCAATGGCAAGAACACAACGTTTGTGACCAACACCCTACAGGGGACGAATACGGTGACTTCGCCTGTGGGGAGAAGTGTAACCGCTTTCTACGATCCGAGCACTCTCCTGACGACGAGCCTGAGAATCCCTGGCCTTCACGACACCACCTTTGGCTATGACCCCAGGGGCCGGTTGACCTCTGTGAAGACCAACACCCGGGAAACAACCTTCACCTACGATCCTCAGGGCAACCTCCACACCATCACCGATCCTGAGAACCATACAACCTCTTATACCTACGATCCGGCTGGACGTGGTACAGGGATCTCGCGCCCAGACGACACCTCCATGGGCTTCAGGTACGACAAAAACGGGAACATGACCGTCCTTACCAATCCCTCAACCATTGATCATGGTTTCGGATACAACAGGGTCAACCTCAACAGCTCGTACAGAACACCCCTGAGCGGAAGTTACCAGTATCATTACGACCGCGATAGGCGACTCCTTTGGGTTGACTTTCCGTCAACCAAACAGATACTGAATGTCTACGACAAAGATAGGCTCCTCCAAATCCAGACCCCGGAAGGGAATATTGATCTCACCTACCTCTGTGGCTCAAAGCTGGAATCAGTCACAAAGGAAGGTGAGTCAGTTGCCTATGGCTATGACGGGGTTCTGATCACCTCCGAGACCCTGAGCGGGACCCTGAATCAAGTCCTCAGCCACACCTACAATAATGACTTCAATCCAACGAGTTTCACCTATGCTGGCGGCACTGTTCAGTACGGGTATGACAGCGATGGATTACTGACAACATCTGGTCCTTTTACCATCACCCGAAACTCTGCCAATGGTTTGCCTGAGACTGTGACAGATGGAACTCTCAATATTGCCCGCACCTTCAGTGGCTATGGAGAACTGGGAAGCCAGAGCTTCTCCGTAAATGGTCAGAGCTTGACTTCCTGGACTCTCACTCCAGACAAGAGCGGAAGGACCATCTCCAAGACAGAGACGGTGGCTGGAACGATCTCCAATTACACCTACACGTATGATCCTATGGGAAGGCTTCTGACAGTCACCAGGGATGACGTTCTGATTGAGGAGTATCGTTACAATCCAAACGGGTCCCGAAGCTATGAAATGAATGCCCTTAAAGGGATTACCGGGAAGGATTATGCTTACAGCAATGAGGATCATCTTCTGACTGCAGGCGATACCACCTATGAATACGATTTGGATGGTTTCCTGACAACGAAGACCCGTGGGACAGAGGTGACACGTTACACCTATTCTTCCCGAGGAGAACTGTTGCGTGTTGATCTGCCGGGTGGGAGAGTCATCGAGTATGTAAACGACCCTCTTGGTCGTAGGATTGCCAAGAAGGTTGATGGGATTATTACTGAGAAATACCTCTGGCAGGGCATGACCAGGCTGCTGGCTGTGTACGATGAAAGCGACAATTTGATCATGCGCTTCCAGTATGCTGATGGCAGAGTGCCCGTATCCATGACCAGAGATGGTGTCACGTACTATTTGACTTACGATCAGGTGGGATCGTTAAGGCTTGTGGCAGATCCTTCCGGTAATGTCGTAAAGAGAATTGACTATGATTCGTTTGGGAGTATAATCAACGATACGAATCCAAGTTTTAATGTGCCTTTTGGGTTCGCGGGTGGATTACACGACAGGGATACTGGCCTTGTTCGATTTGGTTTCAGAGTTTATGACCCAAAAGTTGGTAGGTGGGTTGCCAAAGATCCCATCCTCTTCGCCGGTGGGGACGTGGACCTGTATGGGTATGTTGTAAACAATCCAGTGAACTGGGTGGATCCGCTTGGGCTGGACTTCTCAAGCGGTATTGCAGTTCATGGCGAAATAATCAATCCATTCACTTCAGGTGGGGGTAAGATTTGGGGTCTTAATTATCAAAATAATCAACTCTATACTTATTCAGGGAGCGGGATTGGTCTCGATATTGGCGTCGGAATTGAATCTGTTTGGGCATGGGGATCCGGAGCATGGACCGGTGAATTTCAATCAATAAATTTGGGGTTTGCATGGTTTCAAGGGTCTATATTTTGGTCTCCAGGGGAAGGTGGTTGGTTTGGATTTACATTTGGGTTATCAGCCGGTCTTCCGGGAAGTGCTGCATATGAGGTGACCGACTATAAACAGAAAACACCAAACCCATGTCCATGAATATGGTAGACAGGTACCTTATGAAGAAAATATCATTTAGGCTATATTCTAAGCTGTCTGTAGTTGATACGATAGAGAAGATAGCGGGGTTGCTTGCTTGTGAACACGTAAGTTTCGATACCGATCAGAATTTTATGAAGTCAACCCACATACCTTTTCCAGTAGTAAACGTAGATCAAAGAATGTATACAAGAAAAAATTGGGTGGGCATTAATCCTTTCATTTTTATCACTGGCGTGGAAATATTCCTTACAGAATTAGACACAAAAGAAACACAGATTGATATAGGTGTTGATCAAAATAGGGCGATTTTAATATATTTATGTTTCCTGTGTCTTGTACTGCTTGTAGCCCTTGCCATACCCATCCTATGGGTCGGGATATCATTCTTTTTTTTGATAGCTATTGTTACAGGTTTCTTTATATTTAACGTTTGTATAAAGGGATTAATTAAGTCTGAGATACTAAATGCAATCATGGAACAGAGCTAGTGGAGAGGAAAGGAAGAGGGTGTCAGGTATACACTATTGACAAGCTATCGCTGGTTTAACACAAAGTCACAGATTGGGATGAGGCACTGGTAATGAAGGCACCCTGAAAAGGTTTCAGGAAACTCAGCAGGAAGATGGGATGGCATTGGCAGCATGTCACTAACAAAATTCTTAAAGAATAAAGACGAATTTTATAGGAAAATATCGTTTCTTTCAAATGCTTTGCTGGTAATAGCAGCAATGCTTGTCGCTTCCTATCTTGTGGCTCCTTTGTTAGGGGGCAAGCTGTCTGTTTATGCCATAATAGCATATGCCAGCTGGATTGGCATAGCACTCGTATCAAAGCTTTTTCTAAGGCGAGTCCGGAAAGGACTTCGAGTTAGGGTGTTCGAGTATTTACTGCTTTGTCTGTGTGTCATCGTTAATCTGGCTGTTTGGTTCAGGTATCCCATTAACGTTATCCTCAGCATCCTGAGCATCGCAGGGTGCGTGTTTGCCTACAGAGCTCAGGATAAACCGCAGACAGAATAGGAAGAAAATAAGGTCACATCTTCATATGTTATTATTTTCTTGGTTACACGGCGGTTCCAGAGGCGGTCAAACGGGGGCCAAAATACTCAAGGTCAGGTGCGCGGTAAGAGGGAGTGATTCATAAGATAATTGCTGACAGATGGAGATGTGACCCTGGCGGGTGGTGTCAGGTCTACACTATTGACAAGCTATGGGAATTGGAGTCGGGCACCTGTCATTAGGTGAAAGGGGAGGAGAAAAAATGAGAAAGGCATCGCTTATCGTGTTATTTTCTATTCTTGTCATTTTCGGATCAGCACCGATATCTTATTCGCAAGGGACCGTTATCAAGCTTTCAGAGAGCTCTCTTGATGACGGTGTTCCACAGATCAACGAGAGCGGCCATGTGGTCTGGATGGGATCTGACGGAAATGACGACGAGATCTTTCTCTACGACGGTACCACTGTTACCCAGTTCACCAACAATGCCTATGATGACCATCATCCAGAGATCAACAATAGCGGCCATGTCGTCTGGGAGAGACGGAACGGAGAAAACTCTGAGATTTTCCTCTATGATGGCAACACCATCACTCAGCTCACAGACAATCCTGACAGAGACGTTATGCCTCAGATCAACAATAGCGGCCAGGTGGTCTGGCTAGATGAGACTACCCGTAAGGTCTACCTCTACGATAACAATACCGTCAGCGAGCTCATGAGTGACGCTTTTATCGCCTGTTCTAATGGCTGGTTTCCACAGATCAGCGACAACGGCTATGTGGTCTGGAAGGGATTTGACGGAAATACTCAGATCTGCTTCTACGATGGGAGTACCGTTACGCAGCTCACGAATAACTTCTCGAATAACGCTCATGGTTTTTCGTTTCCACAGATCAGCGACAACGGACAGGTGGTCTGGGAAGAATGGGACGGAAATGACTATGAGATCTTTCTCTACGACGGCACCGCCATTACGCAAGTCACAAACAATTCCCGTCAGGACATTAACCCGCGAATCAACGACAGCGGCCACGTGGTCTGGATAGGCTGGGATGACCACGACTGGGAGATCTTCCTCTACGACGGCACCGCCATCACCCCGCTCACCAACAACTCCTATGATGACGCTTATGCACGGATAAGCAACAACGGCCATGTGGCCTGGATAGGATCTGACGGCAACGGTGACGAACTCTTTTTCTACGACCACAGCATTATCACCCAACTCACAAACAACTCTAATGGTGAGATTTATGCACATCCTGAAGTCAACGACAACGGCCGAGTCGTTTGGCAGGGATGGGATGGCCACGACTTCAACATTTACCTTGCCCTTCCCCCGGTCGGGATAGCGGTGCTTTCACCCAATGGAGGGGAGGCTCTTGCTTCAGGATCAGTGGAAACGATCCGGTGGGCGGCGTCTCAACAGGGGCTGAGCTTTAATTTGTTGTATTCGGAGAACCGCGGAATCACATGGAGGCCGATTGCGACTTCTGTCACTGGCAACAGCTACGAATGGAGCTTGCCCGTTCTCAACGGCAACAAGATCGGGTGCCTCGTGAAAGTCATTGGATATAACGCCTCAAGCGAGGAGGTAGGCTCTGATACATCAGATACGCCATTTACTATAGAGGTTGTGACACTGGAAAGGCCGAGTGATCCAGGAATATCCATGAATTCCGGAAAGGTCTACAACATAGCATGGACGACTCATGCGACCGTAAGGCCTGTGGAAACGGTGGCGCTATACTACACTCAGAATTCGGCAGCGGTTCCGGTCACCTGGATGAGGATTGCATCCTTTAAAGCGGGTAAGTATCCGAATGGATACCGATGGAGGGTGCCAGAACTTGCGAGAAAGAAAACGAAGTGCAGGGTGAAAGTGGTGCTAAAGGATGCCCGTGGTCACAACGTTGGAGAGGACGTCAGTGATAATAATTTTACGATTAAGCCTTCCCGATAATGATCCTTGAATGTGGGGGCTTGGAACCCCATGGAGAGTAAGGGTCTGTTGTTTTGACATCCTTCTTTTTCTGTGCCAAAGCACCTGCAAACAGCAATGCGGTGAGAGGGAGAGAGTAATGCCAAAATAAAAGACCTGACACTACTATTTACATGTGCCTTTGGCAAGGGATACAGTGATAAGTACGGGCCTTTATGGAAGGCTCCAGGAATGCCGGGCTGGACGAACCCTCAGGGCGTGAATCCGCATGATTCGGGGTGGTGGGATAAGCCACCGGACTGGGACAAATGGTCCAAATGGAAGCGATTGAAATGGTTACTCAAGAAAGCGGGCGGTGCCTTGACAGGGGCAGGAGGCGTTGGTAATTAGTAGAACGCATTATCGGCTGCAAGCCAGAAGGGCTTTGAGATGTATCCTAGAGTAATAGAGGATTACCGGGAGTGCGGCGTGGATATAGGGAAGATCGTTAGAACTATGATCAGGCATGCTCCGAGCGGATGTCTTGATGGGCTGGATGAAGTTGAGATACTAGATTCCAGTCCGGAGGGAAGAGGGTTTGCACGCTATCTCAAGGAACAGCGAAGAATCCAACTGTTCGTTCGCGAGTTGATAGCGTGGCAGCCCTGGCTATTGCGGAAAAGCGTTGTCTTCCCGTATTTAGCAATCGGGCTAGCTCTAGGACATGAGATCGATCACCATCTTAATAGAGACAATGAAGAAGTCGAGAAGGAACAGTATGCTGAGGCTAACGCGCTTAATTATATTTATCCCTTCTTTTTTGTTACGAAACCAATCAGGAAAGTGGCCACGTTCCTAAGAAAGAAAGGGCAGACGGGGTCAGGTCTATTTTGTTGACATAATCATTATTATGGTGGTATAGGATACCTATGGCACGTCCATTACGAATAGAATTTCCAGGTGCTGTCTACCACATCACCAGCAGAGGAAACGAAAGAAAGGCAATCTTCAGAGACGATCAGGACCGAAAGATGTTCCTGGAAGACGAAATAATGGGGTCAGGCTTGCTATATTGCAATTTATGATGTAACATGGGCGCATGGCAAGAAAGCCAAGAGTCTACTATCCTGGAGCACTCTATCACGTCATCTTGCGCGGCAATGGCGGCCGAACCATTTTCTTCGATGATAAGGATCGTACACGCTTCTACTTTCTGGTTCAGGAAGGGATCGAGCGATTCGGTCACCGCATCCACGCCTTTTGCCTGATGAGCAATCATGTCCACTTGGCAATTCAAGTGGGCGACGTCACGCTTTCTCGAATCCTGCAGAATCTAAGCTTTCGCTATACCCGGTGGGTCAACTGGCGCCAGAACCGCTCGGGTCACCTTTTCCAAGGGCGTTATAAGGCGGTACTGGTCGATGCGGATGTTTATCTGCAGGAGCTAACTCGCTACATTCACGTGAATCCGGTGAGGGCTAAGATGGTCAAGGACCCTGAGGATTATCCATGGAGTGGGCATCGAGTATATCTGGGTCTTGAGACGATCCCGTGGCTGACGACAGAGTGGGTTTTGTCGCAGTTTTCAGGGAGATTGGCCACGGCCAGGAGGGCTTATAAGAGATTCGTCATGGACGGGAAGGGGAATGGTCGTCAGGAGGAGTATCACAGAGGGTCAGAGTCAGACGGGCGTATTCTCGGGGATGACACCTTCATCGATCGGGTCTTGGAAGAGAAGCAGACAAAGCCGAGACTAAAGACGAATCTCAGTCGTGTCATCAAGCAGGTTTGCGGACGTTATTCGGTTAAGGAAAGAGAGCTGGGAATACGGGGCAAGGACCGCCGATTAGCGGAAATGCGAGCGATGATAGGATGGTTGATGATGGAATTGAAGGTTTCTACGCTGAGCGAGCTGGGGAAGTTAACGGGTCGGGATATGACGACCTTAAGTTCGGCAGTGAAACGGTTGCAGATCCGAGCCAAGATGGATTTGGAGTTGGCAGACAGGATGAAGGAGTTAAAGGAGGTGTTTTCTTAAATTGCAATATAGCAAGCCTGACCCAAAAATTTCGGGGATGATACGTTCATTGGACGAGTGCTGGACGAGAAGCAGACGAAGCAAAGGCAGAAAGTAAGCCTCGATAAGATTATGGTTGAGGTTTGCCGGTATTTTTCACTTAAGGAAAAGGATTTGGGAGGGGTGGGAAAAGATCGTAGGTTATCTGAGGTCC
>Ga0315284_10006366_pt1 | contig 16802 bp, 16 predicted proteins | sample YL17G09_16_MG_FD_203696 | JGI IMG/M metagenome (GOLD analysis project Ga0315284, IMG submission 203696) | Sediment microbial communities from Yellowstone Lake, YNP, Wyoming, USA - YL17G09_16 | ecosystem: Environmental > Aquatic > Freshwater > Lake > Sediment | place: USA: Wyoming | collected...
ATCTACGACCTGGCAGCCATCGCTGAGCAGACGATCTTCTCACCGATTGTTTACGAAGGCGATCCTTACGCCATGAAGTATACCATCTTGCCGGGACAAACCTTATCGGCCCTGGAGCGTCGCTGCGAACTCCACGTGCCGACGCAGCTTCTGCTTAAAGTCAACAACATGCGCGACGGTTCGCAGCTTCTCGCGGGACAGACCATAAAGCTCATCCAAGGCCCGTTCCACGCAGTGATCTCCAAGGGCAGCTATACGATGGATATCTATCTCCAGCGGGGCAACCTGGAACGGGTTTTTATCAAACGGCTTAAGGTCGGGCTTGGCAAGGATGACGGCACGCCGGTGGGGATGTGGAAGGTCGAGCCAGGCAAAAAAATCCGCGGGGCCACCTGGACCGCCCCGCCCAGCTCTCCTGTTTCGGGCACGTTCCATCCGGGCGATCCGCAGTACCCGCTGGGCGATGCAGGCTACTGGATAAGCCTGATCGGTACGGAACCCAGGACCATCGGCTATCAGGGGTATGGACTCCACGGCACCAACGAGCCGGAATCCATAGGTAAATCCTCTTCGCTCGGGTGCATCAGACTTGGCGATGAGGATATCGAGCTGGTGTTCTCGCTGCTTTACGAGCAGTGGTCAACGGTAGAGGTGCGTCCCTGAGACAACTTCACCGAGCCCGATGGCGGCTTGGTAAATACGCGATTCTGAAGGCGGTTAGTACAGGTATCGTCAGTTCTTATCGCTTGTGCCCAGGACAGTCAGCCGTTCGCTGCCAAACCGTAATTCTGGTATACCCTCGGGCCAAATCGTAAGCATAAGCGCCAGTTCGTCCTGGTCCGCCCGATTTTGAACGAATATCACGGTCAGGCCGGCGTACCACCGCTCCATCTTTCGAATCAGCGACACCCGTGTCGCCAGGTTTGCCCTGCCGTTGTAAGTGAAGTCGTATTGCTCGAATAAGCTTATGGAGTACTTTCGTGTAAGCTGATAATCGAACCCGACGGTGGCGGCTGACGAATCCAGGTCCTTCAACCACCGCCAGCCCACGAAATACTTAAGCCGAGGGCTCCTTTCGACCGCAATACCCGCGTTGACATGGCCCAGGATTCCACGGTTGGTGTCGTAGTTTGCGTCGGCGAGGAAACTGGTCGAATCGGAGATCTGCCAGGAGTATTCCGTGTTAACGTGATTTCGCCCCAGGGAGTATTCCGGCCGATACCAGAAAAACTCGCCGTTCGACCGGCGGGCGATGTCCTGGGTCTGATAAAAGCCCGCGATGATGTTAAGCCTCATCCAATCGACCGTATACGGATTTTCCGCTGGTCCTCGCTTGGTCTGAAGCCGCTGATACAGGCCGAACGCCGCCCCGCCGAGCCGCAGCAGATGCTGTTCGATATCGGGGTCCATCGCAAAGAGCTTGTCGGGCGATGTCCCTCCGTGATCCGACACGAACGTGGTGAATTCAGGCGTTATCACGTGCCGCAGGCGGTTGATGTCCAAAAGCCGGCTGGCGGGATCTTCATATATTCGCCAGATGTGAGTATTGGTCCGCAGGCCGAGCTGTCCGTAGGCGCGGTTGTTCTCGCCGCCGGCTGGTGCATCGCCCCAGTGGGTCAGCCGGCCCGTGGCGTAAGGCATGACGTTCAAAGGCCCAAGATGCATCGGGGCGGTCAGCTCGTTTCGGCTGTCAAGCCGCTCCATAATGTCGCTGGCGTATGTGCCGCTGCGCCTCAGCGAGTCGGCCGGCCGCCACCGCTTCATGCCCGCGTGAGACTCGCTGAACAGCGACAGGCGGTCCTGCAGCAGAGGCTGACCTATCAGCAAAAAGCCAAGATCCGGCGCCGATTCGGTCTGCGTGTCGAACCGGTTCAGACGGTATTGCATAAGGGCGGTAAAGGCCCAGTTGTCCTGCTGCCGCCTGAGATAGGCAAGCGTCTCCTGCTCCTTGCCGGCGAACTGCTCGGTCGGAAAATACGCCTCCATGAAGTTGGCGTCGCTGACGTATCCCATCTCAAGTTGAACCAGCCAATCCTCAGCCAGTATCTGCTTGTGCCTGACCAGCGCCCTGCCGCGCTCGCGAGGAGCATTGATGTCTTTTCGGTCGTCGCCGAAGTCGTCTTCCTCGTCACGGTCTATCGCGCCAAATAGCATGTTGTAGCCGCTGTAGGTGCTTTGGGCGTAACTGATGTTCGTGCCGCCGACCAGGCCCTTCTCGTAAACCTCAAGATCAAGCGATCCCCTGTATCCCTCGGGGGCAACCAGCCCCAGCAGGCGAAACAGGTGCCATTGCGTATCGATGCCCCAGCCGAAGTCCCCGTTGCGCCCCATCTGGGCTTTTCGCAGGGCGGTGTGTCCCTGTTCAAAATCCCCCTGAGTAAAGGGCCAATAAAATATCGGAACGCCGGCGACGTTGAACGTGGAATTGCGGAACTGACTCTGAGTCGACCTTGGGCCGATCCGCTGGCCCTGCTCATCATAAGGTGTAAGGTCCTTGAAGTAGGCTGTCGTTGCCCCCACGTGATACGACGGCGTGTAGAAGTCGCTCGATGAAACCTTTACGTTGCGAAACCACGCCTGGCGGGCTGAGAGCATCCGCATCTTCTGTGCCCGGACGTAGACCGGGATCTCCCTTTGCTCCTGGATCGTTCGCAGGACCGCATCGTGCATGACGGCCCGATCGGCCACAAAGTCGTAATACGCAACCTCGCCCCGGAAATACCGCTCACCGCGGGCAAGGACCACGTCCCCTTCAAGATATACCCCCTCGGGCACCAGACCCGCCGTCCGCTCACCGCTCGGCAAGGGCAGGCTGAACGGACTTGTGGTGTCTTTTTCAAGCTCTCCGGGCTTTGCTCGCCTGAAAAACATCACAGCTTCCTGGCTTCGAATTTCCAAAAACAGGTCGCTATCGGGGTCGCCCTGTGAGACATAGACGTTTCCCCGCAGCACTACAACCTGCCTCCAATCGTCGCCTTCGCCTATCTCCATGCCGCCGGCGCTGTCTGCGGAATAATTAATGGGCTTGTAGATCATTGGAGTTTCAGGCTTATCAACCGGAACAGGCGCCGGTTCGACTTCAACTTCAACCGGGCCCGGTTCAACCGCAACCTCGGCGGGAGGGGGGATTTGCAGGTCCTGGTCAGGCGTTTTTGCCTGCTCGATGCCCTCTGGTTCAGGATGTGTTGGCCGGTGGATCTTTCCTTCCTGCCTGACCTGGAGTGCGCGTTGATAGAGCGGCAAATCCTTCAACGGCTGACTCATCAAATTGCCGCCGGCGCGGATCGAGCCTTCCAGATCCATCGTCACCAGCAGGGAATTGTCACCGGTGGTGCCCTTGCCGGACTCGACGATTTGTGCATCGCCCTCGACATAGACGGTAAGCCTGTACTGTCTGGCCCGTCCTATCTTCCTGGTCGCCACCCATACCACACCGTCGCGTCCGGTGATCTCCGTCGATCCGACAATGAGCCTGAAATCACCTAAGACCAGGTTGGCTGTCTCCCCCAGATCTTCAAAGACGTGGATCTGCTGACCCGTGATTCGGGCGTCTTCGTAAAGAACCTCTCCGCCGGCTGAGGAACCAAAAAACATCAGCCAGCCTGCAAGCACCAGGCTCGCTGTTGACGTCCGCCCCCACCGTCGACCACTGTCTCGATGGTCCTTCATCCGATATTGACAACCCTTGCCAAATAACCGCGGTCGCGGCGACATGACGGCACCAGCCGGCCATAGGCTGTGCAAGCGCCGGATCAGTGGGCGATTATATGGGCCGCAACGACCCTGTCAAAAGTCTTTTCCTCCATAAAAATTTGCATTACTCATCGAACCGTCGGAATTGTCCCTTGCCGTCATGATGCATATAAACTAGTTTCGAACATGCATGACTAAGTGTCTTGAAATCTTAACGTTGATAATTGTGCCCATTTCATGGGGCCTGCTGGCGGATTTTTTGTTTGAGTTCATTCGTCGCAGGTGGAAATCCAAAGGTCAATATGGTCGGCCTCTCTGAAGCGGCATTCAATATATCCGATCCGATATTGCCGGCATTGCTTGTGGTGATGGGCCTGGCGGTCGGCATACTTACAGGTTTGTTCGGAGCCGGCGGGGGCTTTTTGATCGTGCCGGCGTTGAATATTCTCCTGGGGATCCCCTACCCGCTGGCAGTTGGATCGAGTCTGTGTTTCACCGCCGGCAGCGGAACGACCGGACTCTCCCGTTATGCTCGAATGGGCAACGTCGAGCCTCGAATACTGGTGATCGTCGGTGTCTGGTCGATCCTGGGGGCGATTGGAGGCGCTTGGCTCCAGCGAGAATTAGAGCAAAGACTGGCTGGCACGCACGGGGCATTTACACTGGTGATGCACGGTATATTCATCGCAATCCTGCTGCTGACAGCCGTTTTGATGTATCTAAAGTCTCGGTTCGGAAAAACCGGCTGGGTGCTGATGCAGCGTTTTGCGGTCAGGCCGACGGTTCTGATTCCATCGCTGGGTGGAAGGATCAGCATACCCGGCCTGTCTGCGATAGGATTTATTGCAGGAATTTTCACGGGTCTGCTGTGCATAGGAGGAGGGGTGCTGTTCGTGCCGGCTTTTGCGCTGCTGGTGGGATTGGAAACGCACCAGGCCGTCGGGACAAGCCTGGGGGTGGTCGTGATCGCATCGGTAGCGGGGGTTATCATTCACGGCCTGGCGGGCAACGTTAGTCTGACAGTCGCGATGGTGCTGTTGATAGGTTCGAGCGCCGGTGTGCAGATAGGCGCCTGGATGTCGCAGAAGCTCACAGCCCGACGCCTCCAGCAGGGATTCGTCTTGTTATTGGTGTTGGTAATCGCCATGCTCGTTGCGGATATGATGGACAAGTCGGGCTGATGCTTCAGGCATACGTGCATGGTTGCCGCTTTGTCCGAAGGTTTCTGGTAAAATCCGGTAGATGGCAAAACGCAAAGGTAAATCACAACATCGCCGAAGCGACTGGGCTCGCCACGCCGGCGACGACAGTCGCGATAATCCCACGGATTTCAGCCGGCAGTCGCTCAGCCGGCGGGCTGTGAAACTGCCTTCCTTCCGGCTCGAGGCGCCTGGGGATAACCTCGACAACCTGCCGAAGCTGGAAGGCATGGTTGTGAGCTTTTTCCCCGGAGGTGCAATCGTCCGCCACGACGGGGCGATGCTGCTGTGCGGGATCGCAAAGACGTTCCGGGCGGCTGAGGGATCAAGCCCGCTGGCGGTCGGAGATCAGGTCACCGTGGCGGTCACCCGCCCGGACCAGGCCAGCCCGAACCTCTCCGACATGGACCGCTCCGACGGAATGATCCTGTCCCGCCGGCCCAGGCGGACCCTGCTCGCCAGGCCTCAGCCAAGGTCGGGCAAGAGGCGCGATCCGCACGCCCAGTCGGCCTGCGAAAAGGTCATCGTGGTCAACATGGACATCCTGCTGATAGTCGCCTCGACGAGTCAGCCGACATTCAACCAGGGACTTATCGACCGGTTCCTCATCGCCGCACAGCGGGGCGAGATGACGCCGATTCTGGTCATCAACAAAACCGACCTCGCCAGGCCCGATCCGAACATATCGGCGGAGTTCATCGAGCTGGGGGGCGAGGTGTTTCCATGCTCAGCCGTCAATGGTACGGGGATTGATGCGATTTCCGATCGTCTCAAAGGGCACACCAGCGTCCTTGCCGGTGCGTCGGGTGTCGGAAAGAGCACGATCATCAACGCGATTATCCCCAACGCCCAGGCCGCCACCAATCCCGTCCGCGTCAAGGACAACCGCGGCAGGCACACCACGGCGGCTGCTGTCGTCTACGACCTGCCCGCAGGCGGCATGATCGTAGACACGCCCGGCATCCGCGAACTGGAGGTCCGGCTCGATCCCGCCCAATTGCCGTGGTTTTTCCCCGAATTCCAGCCGTTTGCCTTAAAATGCCGCTTCAACAACTGCACGCACACCCACGAGCCGGGCTGTGAGGTTATCAGGGCCTTTGAGGCGGGGGAAATATCCTCCAGACGCTACAAGGGGTATCTCAGGTTAAGGGAAGACATAATCGCCGCAAAGGGGAGAAGATAACCTGCCGACCCGGCGGTCAGCCTCTATAAACGCACCGGGACGTCTCCGACTCCCAGACGCTGACAGCCGACAGGCCCGGCAATCTGGAACAAAGCCCATCGAAGATATATTTTGCGATATGCTCGCTGGTGGGATTGTCCAAGCCCGGGATCTCATTTAGACAACTGTGATCCAAAGTCGCAAGCAAAGGCTCGACCAGGGATGAAATCTGCCCGAAATCGATCACCCAGCCGGTAGACGGATCCACCCCGCCGCAGACGTGGACGTCCACGCGGTAGCTGTGCCCATGCATCCGCCGGCACTTATGGCCCTGGGGAGAGCAGGGAAGATGATGGGCCGCTTCGAACCGGAACGTCTTTACCACTTCAACATCCATCAATGTGCTCCGTGACAGGTTCAGCCTTTGTTAGTTCATTTTAACCTTCCGGCGGTTTCGCTATACAGACTTTCTACGCGCCCCTCTCCAGGCCGGGCCAAATCAGCTTGTGCAGCTGCAGATTAAGCCTGGCCCTTCTGGGCAAAAGCGGATCGCCGAGCATCCAACTTGCCAGCTCCGCCGGTTCCACTCGTCCTTGCACGGGGGCAAAAAGCACCGCACAGCGGTCGGTGAGCTTATATTCCATAACCGCCTGGCGTGCAAAGATGAAATCGTCCCGGTTTGCGACGACGAACTTCACCTCGTCCTGCCGGCGCAGCTGATCGACGTTTTCCCAGCGGTTATGCTCGCTCTGCCCGCTCGAGGGACACTTGAAGTCAACGATGCGAACAACACGACTGTCGGCGGCGGCGATATCCAGCGAGCCGTTGGTTTCCAGCAGCACCTCGAAGCCTTCTTCGCAAAGCCTGGTGAGCAGGACCGGCGTGTTTGGCTGAATAAGCGGCTCTCCCCCCGTCAGCTCCACCAGCGGACAGTGAAATTCCCTCACCTGATCAACGATCTGATCGACCGTCCTGTCCTGTCCATTCGTCCAGGCGTACTGGCTGTCGCACCACAGGCAGCGAAGGTTGCACTCAGCCAGGCGCACAAGCACGCACGGTAAGCCCGCGCGGGTCCCTTCGCCTTGAATGCTCAAAAAGACTTCGCAGACTTTCAATGTCGGTTCCACACGGATTATTGTAGCAACCGGGCCATCAGGTAAAAGCCTCAGGACGCCCCCCAAAGCAGCGACAGCATCACGTATCCCACCCCCGCCGCCATCAGCGGAGAGTCGATTACATCCAGCAAACCCCCGAACTCAGGCAGCATGTCCGCGGAATCCTTGAAGGTGGCTGACCGTTTGAGCAGGCTTTCGCAAAGGTCCCCGAACTGGCCAGCCGTCGCAAGCAGCACACCCAAAATCAACAGCTGCCAAATTCCAAGCGGCAAGCCCAGCACGGTTCCAAACAGCACGCAGGCAGCCATCCCCGCCGCCAATCCGCCGGCAAGCCCCTGCCAGCTCTTGCCCGGCGAAAGCCACGGAACCATCTTGTGCCTGCCCCAGGCGCTTCCGGTGAAATAAGCCCCGATATCCGTAAACTTCACCCCCGCCAAAAAAACCGTCAGTGCAGGGATCCCAAAGTCCAGCCTTATCGCCATCAGCAGACTTATCCCAAGCCCCACGTAGAGCACGCCAAGGACCGTCGCGCCCACCTGCTGGAAAACTCCCAAGGCGCGTCTGCGTATCATCTGCTCAGCAAATATTCCCATCAGCACCAAGGAGCACACCGGCAGCGTCCAGGCACCGCTCCCGCCGCCGTAAAGCTGCCGAAAAAACGGTATAAATCCGATCAGTAAAACGCCCGCATATCCGCTTGCCGGCATCAGTCTGACACCGGCTCCGCCGGCCAGGCGAGATAATTCTCCAAACGCCAGTACGCCCATCGGCAGCACTATCGCCGCCATCAGCCAGCCCGCGACAACCTGCGGACGAATCTGCTCCAGCCACCAGTCAAGCACAAGCAGACCCGACAATACCAGGATCATCACGGTGCCGAGAAAAATCCGTATTCTCATCGATTTTTTCATAATCCAACTCACCCTGCGCACAAAAACGCACGCGATTGCGCGGTAGTTTTTAAGGGCGGGGTCCTACTCCACCGAATCGCCGGCTGCGCCCGGCAAAGGCGCAAATAGCCTTGTGAAGCTGCCGTTCATCGAAATCCGGGAAAAGCGCGTCCGTAACGTAGAACTCCGCGTACGACACCTGCCAAAGCAGGAAATTGCTCAGTCTCATCTCTCCGGAGGTGCGTATTACCAGGTCCGGGTCGGGCAGCCCGGCGGTATCGAGATTTGCCGAGATAGCGTCCTGGTCGATCTGGTCGATGGAGATTTCTCCGCGTTGGAGCTTTTGGGCCATTCGGCGGACCGCATCGGTGATCTCCGTTCGCGAGCCGTAGTTAATCGCCAGGCACAGGAACATTCCGGTGTTGCCAGCCGACACCCGCAGGGACTCATCCAGCTCTTTAATAACCTCATCCGGAAGCCCCTGGCGCCTTCCCAGATGCCTCAGGCGGATGTTATGGTCCATAACCGTCCGGCGTTCATGGAGTAGGTACTCGGCATACAGGTGCATCAGGGCATTGACCTCGTCGGCTGGCCGCGACCAGTTTTCGATGGAAAAACTGTATAAAGTCAGGGCATCCAGCCCAAGCCTGGCTGATTCGGTAACGATCCTTCGGACGACCTTTGCGCCCTGGCGATGCCCGGCGATCCGCGGCAGCCCGTGACGGGTGGCCCATCGGCCGTTGCCGTCCATGATAATCGCCACGCTGCGAGGGATGCGCTGATCGGGTATGCCGAGTTCGCGCCTTGCCGCTGCAATCGCTTCAGGCCTTATATCCACCATTTGGAGGCACCTTCAACCAGCCGCGGGGCCCGGCGAAGTTAAGACAGCCCCACCACCTTGGTGTTATGAATAATAATCTGATCCCGCTGCGGGCCGACGGAAATAATGCCCACCGGCCTGGAGAGCAGATGTTCGATGCGATCCACGTACCTTCGCGCCTCGGCTGGCAGATCGCCAAACGACCGGCAATTATCCAGCTCTCCACTCCATCCGGGCAGCGTTTCGTAAACACACTCAACGCCGTCCATGCGGGCGGGATCCAGCAACTCAACGGCCTTGCCGCCTCGTCGGTAACCGGTGCAGATCTTCAGTTCGTCAAAACCGCTCAGCACGTCAAGCAGCGACAGCGCCAGTTCATCCACGCCGGAAAGTTCCACCGCGTATCGGACGGCGAACGCGTCAAGCCAGCCGCAGCGGCGGGGCCTGCCCGTCGTCGTGCCGTATTCCCTGCCACGCTCGCGGATGCAGCTGCCGATCGCGTTGTCCTGCTCGGTGGGGAACGGGCCGGCCCCGACTCGCGTCGTGTAGGCCTTTACCAGCCCGACAACCTGTCCGACCGCCTTGGGCGGAACGCCCGCCCCGCCCGGCACCCCGCAGGCTGATACCAGCGAACTGGTCACAAACGGATACGTCCCGTGGTCGATGTCCAGCATGGTTCCCTGCCCGCCCTCGAACATGATCCGCTCGCCGTCGGCTATCGCCCGCCTTAAAAGCGCGCCCGTATTGCACACCATCGGAGCGAGTTTCCTGCCAAACTCGCGCGTCTCTGCCAGAACCTGCCCGGCGTCCATCGCGGCAGAGCCGTACAGCGCGGAGAAGGTGCGGTTTTTGACCTCGATGATCCGTTTGACCTTTTCCGCCAGAAGCGAATCATCCAGCAGATCGCCCACCCTTATCGCCAGGAAACGGCCTGCCTTGTCGCTGTAGCACGGGCCTATGCCGCGGGTGGTGGTGCCGATCTTGCCGGCACCGCGCGACTGCTCCTCCAGACTGTCAGCCTGCCGGTGATACGGCATGACGACGTGGGCGGCTAAGCTTATCCGCAGGTTCGCCGGGCCAACCGGCACCCCGCGCCTGGTCAATTCTTCAATCTCGCCCAGCAGCACGGCAGGATCCACAACCACACCGTTTGCGATGACATTAATCACGCCGGCGTGGAAAATCCCGCAGGGCATCAGGTGCATGGCGAACCGCTCGCCGGCAATGTTGACCGAGTGGCCCGCATTTGCCCCGCCGCAAAATCGAACAACGTATCGGCAGTTGCGGGCCAGGGAATCCACGACTTTTCCCTTGCCTTCGTCGCCCCATTGCAGACCTATAACCGTTACATTCTGAACTGGCATGACCGCGGTTCTCCAAGGGTAAGACAGAACACAAACAAGCCAGCATACGAAACCCCGCGTTATAGTCAAGCCCGCTCGTATTAACCATATTGCTAATTCAAAATCGCATTCAAAAGCATCGCATACCCCACAGCCCCTGTCATGTTTAGGATCACCGCCGGCACGATGCACCGGTAGACCGGGGGGAAAGGGGTGTCGAAATACCGGTTCGACAGCACGTGGCACATGTGGACCGGGCTTAGCATCTGACCCTGATGGCCAAAGGCATACCCCAAGACAACAAAAGGCCAGGGGCTTTGCCCAGCCGCCACCAGGCCGAGCACGATCGGGAAAGACGTGCCGACAAACCCGATCGCCAGACCCGTCACCATGCCGGCTATGAAAGGCAGCGTCGCCACGACTATCACCAGCGGGATCCGGGCGCCGGTCAGTTCCGCACCGATCCTCCCCGGTGCGCCCACGTGAGATAGGACAGCTTCAAAGATTCTCACCGCTATTACCAGCCCGGCGACTTCATATATTCCCCTGCCCGTCCAGATCGACCGCAGCGTTTTACGGTCCAATCCCGCCCGAATCGAGGTCAAAATGACCGACGCGAAAATCCCCGCCGACAGCGGGCCGAACATGGTCACCGCCTGAACAACCTCGCCCGACGGAAAACTCCCCAGCACCTTCTTGGCAAAAAAACCAATCGGGGCCCAAACCAGCAGGATGATCCAGACCGGGCTCACCGCCATCAGCAATCGGCGTTTTGTGCCCGAGGAAGCCTTTGGCCCGCCCGCCCGCAGATTCGGATGCACCCGCACCAGGATCGACAAGCCGGACAGGGTCATTAACACCCCCAGCGGCAACATGAACATCAGCCAGTTGCCCAGAGAGGTCCCAACCAGCGTCGTAGCGAGAACAACACCAGGATACAAAGGCAACCAGTACTCCCATATATGGCGGTACCAGTAATTGATGGCCGACAATAATCCAGCGGACACCTGTCCGCCTTTGGCAGCCTCTGCCACCATCGGGGCGGAAAACAGGGCCCCGCCCGGCATGGGCAAAAGACCAATCAGCGCAGGCAGGGCAGCCATGGTCACCGCGGGGCGACGAAAAAACTCCTGAGCGAGCGAAACGATCCGCCCCATCTGACCGGAAATCTCCATCGTCGATGAAAGTCCCACCAGCAGGATCGAGATCACCGCCAAACCCAGCGTACCCCCCTTGAGGGCTGATTGGGGTATGAACCTCAGCAGTTCCCACCCCCCCATGCCTAACATAAGCCCGCTGAACATCCCTCCCAATAAAATGGCCAATCCGAGCGGAACCTTGAGCCGGGCCAGTATCAATATGAGTGTAAAACCCGCTAAAGTAAATGTAAGGGCTGGCATCTGGACCTTTTTATCATACTCCCATCAGCCAGTAAAGCACCGCCCGCCGGCGGAGGCGGCAGGAAATAAATGTCGTTAACTCCGCTTGACATATGGGCGAACACGTCGTAATTTAGGATGCTTCGATGAGGCGTCTATCCGTCCTCATGGGGCGTCCCGGCCGGTTTTCGGCTGGGAATGGGCAGCCGAGGTCGCGGCCGGCTGCTTAGTCCTCGGGACGGAACCCCGCCGCGATACGTGATCGGCCGTCGGACCTCAGTAACGCAAGACGCCAGGCCCGGCGAACCGTTAATAGACAGATAACCATGGGATAACGCGTCTTGTTACTGCGGAAGGCCCTCTTGTGGTGTTCCAAAGGTCCAGACGCGTCGTCTGGGGCTTTCTGTTGGCAGCATGTTACCCGGTGGTGTAATTGGTAACACAGAAGGTTTTGGTCCTTCCATTCCAGGTTCGAGTCCTGGCCGGGTAAGATTTGAACCTTCTGTTCGGCGAAGCCGAAAGTCGGTGCTGAAAAGTTTACAAAGGCAATCGGATGTCTGGAACTGCGAATATTCGGACAGATGGCATGGGCACGCAGTCAAACTGCGGCATAGGCATATTGTCGCAGACAGAAGGCTTAATCAGGCCTGACTGTGGGGCAGGATCATGACAGGGAACCTGAAGATCTTTTCCGGTCGGGCGAATTTACCGCTGGCACAGAAGATCAGCGATTACCTGGGCATCGGTCTGGGAGCGGTCAAGATCAGCGCATTCCCGGACGGAGAGCTGCTGGTAAAGCTCGAAGAGGACGTCCGAGGCCGTGACACGTTCATCATCCAGTCTACCTGCGGACCGGTGAACGAATCACTGATGGAGCTTTTGATCTTCATCGACTGCGCCAGGCGGGCGTCGGCCCAGCGGATCACCGCCGTGATTCCCTACTTCGGCTACGCTCGACAGGACCGCAAGGATGAGGGGCGCGTGCCCATCACCGCCAAGCTCGTAGCCAACATGATAGTCTCAGCCGGGGCACATCGGGTGCTTACCGTCGATCTGCACGCCGCCCAGATCCAGGGTTTTTTTGACATCCCCCTGGACAACCTATACGCCGAACCGGTGATGAGCCGCTATTACTCCCAGCACAACCTTAAAGACCTGGTCCTGGTCAGTCCCGACGTTGGCAACACCAAGCGAGCAAGGGCCTATGCCCAACGATTGGGCGGAGACCTGGCCATAATCGACAAGCGACGCGTCAGCGGGGATGAGATCTCCGTCGGCAGGATCATCGGAACGGTCAAGGACAAGACCGTTTTGATGATGGACGACATGATCTCCACCGCCGGGACGATCTGCGGAGCGGCTGAACTCTGCCGCGATCAAGGCGCACGCAGGATCCTCGTCGGAGCGACCCACGCGGTGCTTTGCGGGCCGGCTATCCAAAAACTCGCCGATGCGCCAATCGACGATGTCGTAGTGACCGATACGATCCCGGTCTCAGCGGAGAAGACAGCCTCCCTCAAGAAACTCAAGGTGCTCTCCATCGCCGAACTGGTCGGCGAAGCGATACACAGAATACATCACGATGAATCGGTAAGCAGTCTGTTTTTGATCGACAACAGCCGGCGGTGACGTCGTTAAGCCCCGGCACGGGAGATGCGAAACATGGCATTATTGAAGGTTTTAAAACGCGAGGCAAAAGGTTCTCGCAAAGCCCACAAATTGCGGGCCGGCGGAGAAGTTCCAGGGATCCTCTACGGACACGGCGAACAGACTGTGGCGATAACGCTGAATCAGCACGATATCACCGAGGCGATCCGACACGGCGAACGACTGATGGAATTGGTGTTGGACGGGAAGAATCAAAACGTCCTGGTCAAGGAAGTGCAATACGACACGCTCGGCAAGGAGCTGCTCCATATAGACTTGGCGCGGGTCGATCTGGATGAGCGGGTCCGCGTGACGGTCCCGATAGTTCTGCGCGGAACGCCCGCCGGGATTGCCAACGAAGGCGTGCTCATGCAAAACGCCGACGAAGTGACCATCGAGGTGGCTGTCAGGCTGATCCCCGACGAAATTCGCGTCATGGTTACGCATTTGAACGTGAATGATGTAATACACATGCGTGAACTGACGCTGCCCGAAGGCGCAAAGCTCCTCAGCGATCCCGACGCGATGGTCTGCTCGGTGAACGTGATCACCGAGGAAGTCGCACCCGCCGAGGTTGCGGAAGCCGCCGCCGAGCCGGAAGTTCTCACCGAACGCAAGGAGAAAGAACCACAGGAGGAATCCAAAGAATAGCTTGACGGTCAGACGAGCTGATGCTTATCAAGGGCATCGCGTTTTTATGACAAAAAACTTCGGACAGGCACCGCAGGCGCGAATCGTGCGAAAAAGTGGACAACCAAACCGATCAAACAATAATGAAGTTCGTCGTGGGGCTGGGCAACCCCGGTCCGCAATACGCCATGACCAGGCACAATGTCGGTTTCATGGTCGTCCAGTCGTTTGCAAGGCGTTGGAATTCTGCGCAGGGCCGCAAGTCATTTGGCGGAGTCGTGTTCGATGCCCGCACGGGCAGATCAGCCAGGTCGGCCCGCATCGTGCTCTTTACGCCGCATACGTTTATGAACCGCTCAGGGGAGGCGGTCCGAGAGTTGATCAGCTTCTACAAGGCCGATCCCGCCAACCTGCTGATCGTGCTGGACGATATAGCCCTACCGACCGGCCAGCTTCGGCTGCGCGTTTCGGGCACCTCCGGCGGGCACAATGGACTTGCGGACGTACTGACCGCTTTGGGCACGGGGGAGTTGGCCAGGTTGAGGATCGGTGTCGGTTCCCCGCCCGCCATGATGGATGCCGCCGACTATGTCCTTCAGCCCTTCGGCAGCGGGGAGCGGGAAACAATCGAATCGGCAATAAGCCGGGCGTGCGACGCAGTGGAAGATTGGGTTTTCGAACCTGTAATGACTGTAATGGATAAATACAACATCAAGACCGAAAGGCTTGACGGGTAAAAAATGGCGGCAAATGATGCCCGGACAGCCGGGCCATAGCCGCCGGACATTGGAACGTGGAGATTATTGGAAGATGAGTAATAACAATGCAATGACGTACGAGGGTATGTTCTTGCTGCCGTCCATCACCGGCGATTTCGAAACCGCCGCCCAGCCGGTACGCAATATCCTGGAACGATACGGCGCCGAGATCCTGACCTTCAAACCGTGGGACGACCGCAAATTAGCCTATGAAATTGCAGGCCACCGCCGCGGGCTTTATGTCCTGTGCTACTTCCGCCTGAATACGGACAAGGTCCGCGAGGTCGAGCACGACTGCCATCTCGACGAACAGGTCCTGCGGGTGCTGATCCTGCGAAAGGACCGTCTGACGGAGGAAGTCATCAACGCGCCAACGCCCGCGATGTCGGGCAATCGCGCCGATGACTCCAAAGAATCCACTGACCAAGCCGTCACCGTAGATGAACCACACGAGGAAAAACCCCAAGAAGCGAACCTTGAAAACGATGAATCCACGGAGCTGGACGAGCAATTGCCGACCGTATGACGCAGGCCCGCACCGGCAGGTCGATTTTGACTAAAAACTTACATCGGCGAACAAGGGCGTTAAAAACCAGGAGAAGCGCATGGCAAACTACAACAAGGTGATACTTATCGGAAATCTCACCCGCGATCCTCAGATGAGTTACCTCCCCAGCCAGACGCCGGTCGTGGAATTCGGACTGGCGGTCAATCGAAGGTGGCGCGGGCAGGACAACCAGCAGCGCGAGGAAACCTGTTTTATAGACTGCCGCGCTTACGGCAAGCAGGCCGAGACGATCAGCCAATATCTCGCCAAGGGCAGGCCTGTGATGATCGAAGGCAGGCTTCAGTACGACACCTGGGAAGGCAAAGACGGCGTAAAACGCTCAAAGCACAGGGTTTTTGTAGAGAGTTTTCAGTTCCTGGGCGAGAGGCCATCAACCGGCGAGCCGCAGGCCCGTCAGGCAGGACAAGCAACCGAACCGTCCGCAACGAACACGTACTCCGAGCCGCCGGGCGATGAAGACATACCGTTTTGAAAAAGAAGGTTAAACCTGATAAGTAATTCAGAGGAAGTCAAATTATGGCAAGAAGAAAACGTATCGTTCCAGGCCGAACCGGCGTCACCAAGAGAAAAAAGAAAGCCCGATTCCACGAGCAGGCAAAGTGCCGCTTTTGCCGGGAAAAAGTCGACGAGATCGATTACAAGGACATGCCGGTCCTGTCAAAGCTGATAACCCAGCAGGGAAAGATGTACTCGCGAAAACGCAGCGGAAACTGTGCCACCCATCAGCGGAGCTGTAAACAGGCGATCAAACGGGCTCGATTTATGGCCCTGATACCGTATGTTGCTTAAGTCCAAACGGCATAAGTGTTAAAGAGGATCAACCTCATGAAAGTTCTTCTGCGAAGAAACGTCTCTAAACTCGGTAAAATCGGCGACGTCGTGGACGTCAAGGAAGGTTTCGCGCGCAATTACCTGCTCCCCCAGAAGTTGGCGGTCGTGCCCAACAGGGCAAACGTTCGGTCCGTGGAGCTTGAACAACAAAGATATCTCCAAGAGCTCGCCGCCAAGCGAAGCGACCTGGAGGCCCGCGTGGCGGTGCTGGCGGGAAAGGAAATCACCATTCAGGCACGCGCCAACGAAGAAGGCGTGCTTTATGGATCGATAGGACCGGCCCAGATCGTCGCAGCCCTGGCGGAGCAGAACCTTTTCGCCGAACCCGAAAACGTCCTGCTGGACTCCCCCATCCGCAAGCTCGACAGGTATACAGTCAAGATCGAATTAGCCGAGGGTATCGGTGCGGAAATATTCGTCTGGATCGTTCCGGTGCACGAGGAAGATGCCCAGGACGCTCCATCCGAATCGGCCCAGGCGGATATGAATGTCTCATCTGAGGAGTAGAACAAGCCGGCCCGAACGTCTAAGGCCGCGGTAACAGGCAAAGTTTGCAAATCCGTTATTCCAAGCCATCTTGACTGGACGGGCTGGCGAGCGTATCGTTTGCGGAGATAATTCCGCAAATTCCACCGGACCGAGCATGTCTATGAAACTGGTAGCGGACAAACCAGGGAGGGTTGATCATGGCCAAGGCGTCGATTGCAACTAAGAAATTGCCCGTGCCGGCTGACTCGTTCGCTGCACGCGTGCCTCCGCAGTCCATC
>Ga0315284_10006367_pt1 | contig 16801 bp, 13 predicted proteins | sample YL17G09_16_MG_FD_203696 | JGI IMG/M metagenome (GOLD analysis project Ga0315284, IMG submission 203696) | Sediment microbial communities from Yellowstone Lake, YNP, Wyoming, USA - YL17G09_16 | ecosystem: Environmental > Aquatic > Freshwater > Lake > Sediment | place: USA: Wyoming | collected...
GCGGCTCTGCGTCAAGGGCTGGCACGCCCACGAGCTTGCCACCAGCCCTCGGCGATTTCGCACCCCATTAGTGCGCCGAGATGGCCGCCTCCAGGAGGCTTCGTGGGAGGAAGCCCTCGATCTAGTTGCATCTCGGCTGAACGAGATCGGGGCAGCGGGAGGCCCGAGTGTTGTCGGGGTGCTGGGTTCGGCGCGGGGGACCAACGAAGAGAACTACCTGCTGGCGAAGCTGGCCCGTTGCTGCCTCGGCACGAACAATGTTGACTTCACAGATCGGCTGGAGGCGCTGCCGGGCGTCTTTGATCTCCCCCAGTACCGCCATCTGACCACTCCCAGCTTGGCGCTCAGCGATCTGGACACAGCTGACCTGATCCTTATCTGGCAATCGGACCCGAGCCAAGAGCACCCTGCGGTGGCGTCCCGTGTCATGCGGGCGGTTGAGCGCGGAACGCCGGTTGTTGAAGTTGCCATCCGCTGCGGCCAGCTGCGCAGCCTGGCCCAACACCGCCTCGCACCACGCCCTGGAACGGACGTGTACCTTGTCTATGGACTGCTGCGCGCCGCGCTCGAGGGAAGGCGGCCGGACACGCCCGCGGCGGAAGCTCTCGCTGCCAGCGTCTCAGATTGGGCGCCGGAACGAACCGAAGCCGTGACGGGCGTGTCGGCGGATCTCGTGAGCAAGGTCGCCGAGATGATCAGCCGCGCGCACCAACCGGTCATCACGTGCACTCGAGCGACCACCGTCCAGCAGCACGCAGCCGAACTCCTGAACAGCCTTTCTGCGCTGTCCTGCCTGAGCAACGGCGGCGCCCAGCCACGCCCTGTCATTCTCTGGCTAAGCCACTACAGCAACCTGCAGGGAGCGCGAGACATGGGGGCAGTTCCGTACTTCGTGACTGGCTGCCAGTCTGTGGTTCGTGAAGAGACGCGGGGGAAGTTCAGCCGCTCGTGGGGGATAGATCTACCTGTAGAGCCGGGCCTTGCCGCCTGGGACATGCTGGGGCAGGTGAGAGGCATGCTGGTGATGGGAGACGATCCCGTGGGGCGCCTGCCGGATGCCGGAAGAGCACGAACGGCGCTTGAGGGCATGGAATTCCTGGCCGTCATCGACATCTTCCCAACGGCGACCACCGAGGTTGCGCATGTGGTCCTGCCCGGGGCCAGCTTCGCGGAAAAGGATGGCACGTTCACGAGCGCGGACCGGAGGGTACAGCGGGTGCGACAGGCGGCCTCATCCCTGGGCGCCGCCAGGCCCGAGTGGAGAATTCTGTGCGAGCTCTCGCGCCGTCTCGGTCACGCCATGAGCTATGATTCCCCCTCCGAGATCATGGATGAGATCGCCGCGCTCACCCCGCCCTACGCCAGCGTGTCGTTCGCGGCCTTGGATGTGGGCTGGGGCCTGCGTCTCCCGGCTGCAGACCAGGTTGCGCTGCCCGAGTTGAACGGCGCCGATGAAGAGACGCAGTCCATCGTGCACAAGACCTTGCCCGCCGTCGGCGTCGAGTTTCCCCTGGTGATGACGGCAGATTGCTGCCTGCGGGCTTGGGTGGATGATCCGATGGTGGGCGGAACGGTGACGCTTCGCCGAGAACTCGGGGCGGATCGAGCGGCTGCGTTGCCGATCATCGAGATCAGCTCTGCCGATGCCAATGAGTCGCAGCTCAGAGACGGCCAGAGGGTCAGAGTTCGTTCCCGCACGGGTGAGATGGAGGCTGTGGCCCATGTGACAGACGACGTCTCGCCCGGCGCCGTGGTGCTTCCATTCGCCATGCGAGAGCTGGCGGCGGAGGTGATGCCGCCGGCGCTACATCCTGATAGCGGGGTTCCGATCTTGCCGCCTTGCGCCGTGTCCGTGCACAAGGTCTAGCTGCCGTGCGGAGGTAGCGATGGGTGAAGCTCGGGCTTATATGATCGGCGCAGACGAAATCTCGGCCTGGGTGGCGACACTTCTGAGGCGCGCCCAGGTGATCGCCCCCAGGACTCTCCACGGGTTGGATGCCGCCTATGATGAAATCGAGAGGCCGGACCAGGTGGCGTGGGGTTACCGTACCACCATCTCACCCCAAAAAGGGGAAGGGCGCCCGGAGGCGCCACCCGAAGGTCTCATATGGTAGAATGTCCGGGACTCGCAGGCAAGCCTACAGGGCTGTCAGCGGTGTCTCATCACCATTTGACATGGGCAGAGTTTCTGGGGAGGACAGGGATCTGATCGGACATGTCTGCCCTCAAATTCACCGGATCATGGGGTTGACAGCAGGAGGAAAAGTGATAGAATACGCTATGGCTTTGTGACAAACATCACAAATACACAGAGTGCCGATAGCACGACTGAAGGTGCGATTGTGAGAAGATTCACAAAGCATGTGGTACAGTCCGCGTCGGGAGACTCATTCCATGCTGAGATGGACGCGCACGAGGCGCCCCGTGGACAAGGCAGCCGAGCGGAGCATCCCAGCTAACTGCTGAAGACCGCATCACAGAAGAGCTTGTCCAGGCGGGAGCAGGCGCCTCGAAGCGCAGCGCAGGGCCTGTTGATCGGAGTTCTGGCAGCAGGTGTTGTGCATCTCGCTTCAGGTGAGGTGGCATGTGCCTTACGTCATGACTACCTGCCCGTTCTGCGGCTGCGGCTGCGGCCTGTACCTGGAGGTGCAGGGGCAGAAAGTGGTCGGGGTGGCCCCGAGTGTGGCGCATCCCGTTTCCCAAGGGCGGCTCTGCGTCAAGGGCTGGCACGCCCACGAGCTTGCCACCAGCCCTCGGCGATTTCGCACCCCGTTAGTGCGCCGAGATGGCCGCCTCCAGGAGGCTTCGTGGGAGGAAGCCCTCGATCTAGTTGCATCTCGGCTGAACGAGATCGGGGCAGCGGGAGGCCCGAGTGTTGTCGGGGTGCTGGGTTCGGCGCGGGGGACCAACGAAGAGAACTACCTGCTGGCGAAGCTGGCCCGTTGCTGCCTCGGCACGAACAATGTTGACTTCACAGATCGGCTGGAGGCGCTGCCGGGCGTCTTTGATCTCCCCCAGTACCGCCATCTGACCACTCCCAGCTTGGCGCTCAGCGATCTGGACACAGCTGACCTGATCCTTATCTGGCAATCGGACCCGAGCCAAGAGCACCCTGCGGTGGCGTCCCGTGTCATGCGGGCGGTTGAGCGCGGAACGCCGGTTGTTGAAGTTGCCATCCGCTGCGGCCAGCTGCGCAGCCTGGCCCAACACCGCCTCGCACCACGCCCTGGAACGGACGTGTACCTTGTCTATGGACTGCTGCGCGCCGCGCTCGAGGGAAGGCGGCCGGACACGCCCGCGGCGGAAGCTCTCGCTGCCAGCGTCTCAGATTGGGCGCCGGAACGAACCGAAGCCGTGACGGGCGTGTCGGCGGATCTCGTGAGCAAGGTCGCCGAGATGATCAGCCGCGCGCACCAACCGGTCATCACGTGCACTCGAGCGACCACCGTCCAGCAGCACGCAGCCGAACTCCTGAACAGCCTTTCTGCGCTGTCCTGCCTGAGCAACGGCGGCGCCCAGCCACGCCCTGTCATTCTCTGGCTAAGCCACTACAGCAACCTGCAGGGAGCGCGAGACATGGGGGCAGTTCCGTACTTCGTGACTGGCTGCCAGTCTGTGGTTCGTGAAGAGACGCGGGGGAAGTTCAGCCGCTCGTGGGGGATAGATCTACCTGTAGAGCCGGGCCTTGCCGCCTGGGACATGCTGGGGCAGGTGAGAGGCATGCTGGTGATGGGAGACGATCCCGTGGGGCGCCTGCCGGATGCCGGAAGAGCACGAACGGCGCTTGAGGGCATGGAATTCCTGGCCGTCATCGACATCTTCCCAACGGCGACCACCGAGGTTGCGCATGTGGTCCTGCCCGGGGCCAGCTTCGCGGAAAAGGATGGCACGTTCACGAGCGCGGACCGGAGGGTACAGCGGGTGCGACAGGCGGCCTCATCCCTGGGCGCCGCCAGGCCCGAGTGGAGAATTCTGTGCGAGCTCTCGCGCCGTCTCGGTCACGCCATGAGCTATGATTCCCCCTCCGAGATCATGGATGAGATCGCCGCGCTCACCCCGCCCTACGCCAGCGTGTCGTTCGCGGCCTTGGATGTGGGCTGGGGCCTGCGTCTCCCGGCTGCAGACCAGGTTGCGCTGCCCGAGTTGAACGGCGCCGATGAAGAGACGCAGTCCATCGTGCACAAGACCTTGCCCGCCGTCGGCGTCGAGTTTCCCCTGGTGATGACGGCAGATTGCTGCCTGCGGGCTTGGGTGGATGATCCGATGGTGGGCGGAACGGTGACGCTTCGCCGAGAACTCGGGGCGGATCGAGCGGCTGCGTTGCCGATCATCGAGATCAGCTCTGCCGATGCCAATGAGTCGCAGCTCAGAGACGGCCAGAGGGTCAGAGTTCGTTCCCGCACGGGTGAGATGGAGGCTGTGGCCCATGTGACAGACGACGTCTCGCCCGGCGCCGTGGTGCTTCCATTCGCCATGCGAGAGCTGGCGGCGGAGGTGATGCCGCCGGCGCTACATCCTGATAGCGGGGTTCCGATCTTGCCGCCTTGCGCCGTGTCCGTGCACAAGGTCTAGCTGCCGTGCGGAGGTAGCGATGGGTGAAGCTCGGGCTTATATGATCGGCGCAGACGAAATCTCGGCCTGGGTGGCGACACTTCTGAGGCGCGCCCAGGTGATCGCCCCCAGGACTCTCCACGGGTTGGATGCCGCCTATGATGAAATCGAGAGGCCGGACCAGGTGGCGTGGGGTTACCGTACCACCATCTCACCCCTCAAGCGGCAGTTGTTTCCTCAGACTGATCCCCTGTTCTGCTGGCACCAGAGGGCGGGCTATGGCCTGGACCTGAGACCGATCTACGACCAGCAGGAACGGGTTTTTCTCGCCATCCGGCCCTGTGATCTCTCCGCAGTGCTGTTCCTCGACAAAGTTTTCAGCCGCGACCGTTGCGACACGTACTACCTGGCCCGGAGACAGCACAGCACGCTGGTGGCGCTGGCGTGTACTGAGCCGGACGAGCATTGCTTCTGTGTCTGCGCGCACGCGGGCCCCTTTCTGGAGGGGGGATACGACGTGCAACTCACCCCGCTGCAAGGCGAGTACCTGGTGGAGATCGGGACCGACAAGGGGTGGGAGCTGGTGCGCCTGGCAGAGGAGCTGTTCTCTCCCGCGCCCGCCAAGGCGATGCAAGCGCGCCGCGAGCTGGCGCAGCAGGCCGAGCAGCGCTTCAGCGATGATAAGGCGTACTTCGCCGCCGCGCTGCGCAAGGTCACCTTCGATCGAGTGCCAGATGAGCTGTGGGGGCAGATGGGCGACAGGTGTCTGAGCTGCGGGGCGTGCGCCTTTGTCTGCCCGACCTGCACGTGCTTCACAACCGCGGACTTCGATGGCGCAGGAGACGGCGTGCGCTGCCGTCTCTGGGACAGCTGTCTTTACGAGAGTTACGCTTTGGAGGCGAGCGGGCATAACCCGCGTGCTCAGCGCAAGCACCGGCTGAAGGCGCGCTTCCTCCACAAGCTCGGCTATCAGTTTGTGCAGAAGCTCGGCTCGCACGGCTGCGTGGGGTGCGGCCGCTGCGTCACTGCTTGCCTGGGACGCAATGATATGACGGAAGTGACGGCGCGAATCCGGCGGGGAGCACTCTAATGGAAAACCTGTACCTTCCGGATTTGGCGGAGGTCATCTCCATCCGGGACGAGACCCCGGACACGAAGACATTCGCGCTGCGCTTCTGCGACCCCCGACGCTGGGAGTCCTTTGACTACCGGCCCGGCCAGTTCGTGGAAGTCTCGGTGTTCGGCGTGGGCGAAGCTCCGTTCTGCCTGGCGTCTCCGCGGGATGGAGCGGAGAGCTTCGACATCACCGTGCGTAATGCGGGGGCAGTGACTCGCGCCCTGCACGCTCTCGACCGTGGCGAGCAAGTCGGCGTGCGAGGGCCGCTTGGCAATGGGTTTCCGTTCGACCAGGTCAAGGGCCGCGACATCCTCTTTGTGGGGGGGGGCATAGGGCTTCCCCCGCTCCGGCCGCTGATCTGGACGATGCTCGCCCACCGCCACCAGTTCAGCAGCATCACTGTTCTCTACGGCGCGCGCACTCCTGCCGATCTCGTCTACAAGGACGAACTCGAGGCCTGGCGCGCCCGGCCGGATATGGAGTTCATGGTGACGGTGGATGTCCCGGATGGGAACTGGAAGGACCGCGTCGGCGTGGTCGGCAGCCTGTTCCAGGGGGTGAGCATTCAGCCCAGCAACGCGGTGGCCTTTGTCTGTGGCCCGCCGATCATGATCCGATTCGTGGTGAAGGACCTGCTCGACCTCGGCCTGGCAGAAGATTCCATCATAACGACGCTTGAGAGGCACATGCGGTGTGGAGTCGGCAAGTGCAACCACTGCCTGATTGGCGACAAGTACGTGTGCATTGACGGCCCGGTTTTCACCTACCGCCAGATGAAGACCATGATGGATCCGGGATAACGTGATGCGGGCGCTTGGCGCAGACCGCCTCGAGCACTGCCTGGAGCGAATGCCTGCCTTAGTGGGGATCGGCAGCCGGTGGCACGCTGACGATGCTGCAGGGCCGGCCGTGATATCCCGTGTGTCGGGCCGGGTCGCGGCCAGGTGCATTGATGCGGGCGACGCGCCCGAGAGGCATCTGGGTGAGGTGGTGGAGAGCGGGGCGGATGCGATCCTTCTCCTCGACGCGGTGGATTTCGGCGACGCGCCCGGCGAGATCGCGCTCTTCACGGCCGAGGAGTTGCCCGGCAGGATCTCAACCACGCACACGTCCTCTCTTCGACTTCTCATGCGGTACCTCGAGGCCGAGAGCAACGCTAACGTGCTGCTGGTGGGAATCCAGCCTGCCTCGGTCGCCTTTGGCGAACCCATGTCGGCCGCGGTGACGGCCAGCGTGGACGCTCTCGCTGAGCTGCTCGAGGCAAGGCTCGGAGGCCGGGCCGCGGCCGCGCTCACCTCGGGCCTCGCGCCTCAGACCTCCAGCGCGTGGGGCCAGAAAGGGGGCCAGGACTACCCATGGAGATAACGTTGGTGCTGATGCTGGCGCTGCTTGGGGTCCCGTTGTTTGGCGCGGTCATTGCCGGCCTGGTCCGGGGCCGCGCGACTCAGGTGGTCGCGGCAATAGCTTCTCTGGTGACCGCTATCCTCGGGGTCGACCTGGTGGTACGCGTCTATGGGTCGAAGGCATCCTTCACTATTGGCGGCCTGCCCTGGCTTCCGGGGTCAACGGGAGCCGGCATCTTTGGTCTCGCCATTGACCCGCTCAGTTCCATCATGGTGCTGGTCATCACCGTGATCGGCTTCCTGGTTGTGCTCTACTCCACCGAGTATCTGGGCCCGCGGAACGCCGAGCACCCGGTGCGCGACGGCTATGAGCGCTACTACTTCTGGCTGCTGGCCTTCCTCGGCTCCATGGTCGGGGTCGCGCTCTCGCCGAACCTGTTGCAGTTGTTCATCTTCTGGGAGATCACCACCCTTTGCTCATGGGCGCTCATCTCTCACAGCCAGCAGCCCGCCGCCATGCGCGCTGGCTTCAAAGCGCTGGTGATGACCCACATCGGCGGCTTCGCCTACCTCTTCGCGTTGCTGATACTGTTCGCCTTCACGCGGTCCTTCGAGTTTGCCGCGCTTGGCAAGCTGGCCGGCGGCATGAAGGCGGGGACCTTCGTGCTTCTCTTGGTCGCCGCATGGGCGAAGTCGGCCCAAGTCCCATTTCATACCTGGCTGCCAGACGCGATGGAGGCGCCGACCCCGGTCAGCGCCTACCTGCACGCCGCAGCCATGGTCAAGGCCGGGGTCTATCTCGTGGCCCGCCTCGTCGGCTCGGGATGGGCAGTGCCGCGGGAGTTGGGACTGCTGATAGCGGTGATGGCGATGGTGACCATGTTCATGGCCGTGCTTGCCTACTTCCGCCAAGACGACCTGAAGAAGCTGCTCGCCTACTCCACCATCGTCCACCTTGGGTATGTCTTCGTGGGACTCTCGCTGGGCATTATCGGCTCTACGGTCGGCTACCAGGGAGCCGCGCTGCACATTCTCTGTCACGGAGTGGCCAAGGCCACGCTCTTCTTATGCGTCGGCTCCATCGCCTACGGCGCGGGAACGCGGCGCATCAGCCAGCTCTCCGGCCTGGCCCGGGCCATGCCTTTGGAGGCGGTGGCTTTCGTCGTTGGCGCCCTGGCCGTGACCGGCATTCCGCCGTTCTCGAGCTTTTGGTCCAAATTCTTCATCTTCGTGGGCGCGCTCGAGTCGCCGGGCGGCATCGTCCTGCTCATCCTGCTCGCGATTGAGAGCATCATTTCCTTCAGTTGGCTGCTCTGGGTGGCGCAGAAGGTCTTCCTGGGTCAGCCATCGGTGGCGGCGGCAAGCGCCGCCGATCCGCCCTGGCCCATGAGCTTCGCGCTGGTGGTGGGGATCATCCTGTGCGTGGCCGCACCCTATGTCGGCCTGCCGCTGGTCAAGCTCCTGGCCCCGGGTGGTTTCTGAAAGAAACGAGGGATAACTGATGCAGCCATGCCAGACCATTGTCGCTGCCGCCGGTCTGCTCGCGGTCGGGTCACTGGTGACCGCGGTGGCCAGTCGGAAGCGTGACCTCTGTGCGTACCTGGCGCTGGCCTTCGTTACCGGCGCCGGCGCGCTCGCGCTCTGGGGCGCGCTCGTCGCTCTGGTCGGCCCGGCGGACGTTCGTCATGAAATCACTCTGGCCACCGTGGGCGCCCTGCATGCGAGTCTAAGCCTGGCAGTAGACCGACTGAGCGCCCTCTTCCTGATGATCGTATCGGTGGTGGCGTTTCTCGCCACCCTCTACTCGACTGCGTACATGCGCAGCTACTCGCGACAGCACCTGGCCCGTTACTATCCGATCCTGCTGCTGTTCTTTGGCGGCATCATCGGGGTGGTGACGGTTAGGGACTGGTTCTTCTTCGTACTCTTCTGGGAATTCATGACCGTTTGCTCCTATTTCCTGGTGATCTATGAAGAGGAGAACCCGGCCAGTCTCCGGGCCGGCTTCAAGTACCTGGTCATCACTCACGTCGCCACGGTCTGCATATTCATCGCGGCCATCGTGCTCTGGCATACCGCCGCGCCGCATTCCTTCAGCTTCGCCTCCTGTGGCGCGGCGATGGCCGCGCTCGCCCAGTCCAGGCCAGTTGTTCTCCACGTCCTGCTCGCGCTCTGGCTGATCGGGTTCGCCACCAAGGCGGGCATACTGCCGTTCGGCGATTGGCTCCCCGACGCGTACCCGGCCGCTCCCACCGGCGCCACGGCCGCGTTCGCAGGCACGATGACAAAGCTGGGAATCTATGGACTGCTCCGCGTTTTCGTGGATCTGCTTCCGGTGTCTGAGTTCTCAGTCGTGTGGGGCGTTGTGATCGCGCTGCTCGGGACGGGATCCATCTTCGTGGGCACACTCACGGCGCTCCAACAGGACAATGCCAAACGATTGATGTCGTTTCACGTGATCGGGCAGATGGGCTACATATTCCTCGCGATCGGCATGGGAATGTTCTTCCTCCCCACTAACCCCAAGCTCGCCCTCACCGGCCTTATGGCCGGCCTCTTCCACCTCATCAACAACGTCATCTACAAGTCTCTGCTCTTCTTCACTGCCGGCTCACTTCGCTACCGCACCGGCGAGGAGAACCTGAACCATATGGGCGGTCTCTCGACGGCCCTGCCCGTCACGGCCTTGATGGCGGGAATTGGTTCCCTCGCTATCGCAGGCATACCGCCCTTCAACGGCTTCGCCAGCAAGTGGCTGATCTACGAGGTCGCCATCATGGGCGGCATAGGTTTCCCCCTCTTCCTGCTCTTCGGAGTGACGGCGATCTTCATCTCCCTGGTCACGCTCGCCTCGTTCCTGAAGTACCTCGGGGCCACGTTCCTCGGCCAGCCGTCTCGCCATGTCAGCCATCTCGTCGGAAAGCGGCACGACGTGCCAGTGCAGATGCAGGTGCCGCAGGTAGCGCTCGCCCTGTGCTGCCTCGCCTTCGGCCTCTTTCCGCTGTTGCCGCTGGGCTTGATCTTCCGGGCGGTGAGTCCGTTGACGAGCGCACTCGCGAATGTAAGCCTGACGAGCGCGCTGGGCAGCTCTCCTGTCGGGCTGAGCTTCATGCCCGACGGTGCGGCCGCAGGTGTATGGAGTCCGATTGTGGCTAGCACCGCGCTGACGCTCTGCGTCGCGCTCTGCTACGGCCTCGCCCGCGCTGCGCAGCCGGCGACTCGCCGGGTACCCGTCTGGTACGGTGGCGAAGAGGTGACGGCTGAGATTGGCCACTTCCATTCGCACGGCATGTATGAGCCATTTCGCCGCGCATTCGAGAAAGTCTATGTCATGACTGGCGTTCCCAGGGCTGGCTACCCGGTGTCCCTGGCGAGGGTTTTCGACGTCGATATCTGGCTCTATGACCCACTCGTACGAGCCGGCGGAAAGGTGGCTGAGCGCTTTTCGCGCTCTCATGTCGGCATCCCACAGTGGTATCTCATGTGGCAGGTCGTGGGCGTGGTCGTCGTTCTCGCCACGCTCTTCCTCTTGCTGCGTTAGCCAAACCGGGAGGCAGGTTCGGTGACCTCTGTGCAATTCGTCGCTGAAATGCAGGCAAAGTACGGAGACGCGCTGCTGTCCGTAGAGAAGCCAGTCGCGGGCACCTTCTACGTGACCGTGGACAGGAACGCCATCATCCGAGTCGCCCGGTGGCTGCAGGACGACTTGGGCGCGCGTTTCATCACCTCCGCGGGCACGGATCGGCGGCCGACGAACGGGTGCTTCACGATAACCCACATTTTCTCGCGTGATAGGCAGAAGCAGTTCATCTGCCTGCGTGCAGATGTCCCCGAGAACGACGGCGAGATCAGCTCCATCACCCCCGCGGTACCTGCCGCCAACTGGGCCGAGCGGGAATTTCAGGATATGATCGGGGTGAAGGCCGATGGCCATCCCGACCCGCGCCGCCTCGTGCTGGCAGACGACTGGCCGGAGGGAGTCCACCCGCTGCGCAAGGACTTCCCGTACAACACCAAGCCGGAGCCGGTGGCAGGTGTCGCGCCCCAGTTCAAGGAGGCGCCGGAGGGCACGTCAACAGTCATCATTGGCCCCTTCTATCCCGTCTTAGAGGAGCCCGCCCAGCTTCGCCTGTTCGTTGACGGCGAGCGCATTGTGGATTGCGACTACCGCGGCTTCTACAACCATCGCGGGATCGAGAAGCTCGGCGACAGCGTGCTCACCTATAACGAGATCCCGTTCGTCGCCGAGCGAATCTGCGGAATCTGCGGCTTCATCCATTCCTCATGCTACTGCGAGGCAGCCGAGCAGGCCGCTGGCATTGAGGCCCCGAGACGTGCTCGCTACATACGCTCCATCATGCTCGAGGTCGAGCGAGTCCATTCGCATCTGCTGTGGCTGGGCATAGCCGGTCACATCCTCGGGTTCGACACCGTTCTCATGCAGGCCTGGCGCATCCGCGAGCCGATCATGTGGCTGTGCGAGCAGATCACGGGGAACCGGAAGACCTACGGTATGAACCTGGTCGGCGGAGTGCGATGGGACATCTCCGCCGACGTCCACCCCAAGGTTCTTGACGTGATCGCGAAGATCGAGGCCGAATCGCTTGCCGTGGTGGACGCCATCCGCGGCGACACTACGCTTCTCATCCGCTTGCAGGGGACGGGGATGCTGCCGGAGGCCGATGCCCGCCGCCTCTGCGTGGTCGGCCCCACGGCGCGCGGCTCCGGTGTGGACATAGACGCCCGGGTGGATCATCCCTACGCGGCCTATGACGAGCTGGTCCCGAAGGTAATCACCCATTCGGGCTGTGACAACTGGTCGCGCGTTCTCGTGCGCCTCGAGGAGCTGTTCGAGTCTATTCGACTGATTCGCGAAGGGCTGAAGATGATGCCCGACGGGCCCCTGATGGCCGAGTCCTCGAGCGAGATTCCAGCCGGCCGCCAGGGCCTGCGGACCATAGAGGCACCGCGGGGGGAGGCGATCCACTACCTCATCACCGGCGAGAACAACCGTCCAGACCGGTGGCGAGTGCGCGCCCCAACCTACCAGAACCTCCAGGCCCTTCCCCTTATGATCAAGGGTGCGACCATTGCCGACGTGCCCATCACCCTCGGCAGCATGGACCCGTGCTTCTCATGCACCGAGCGCGTCGAGACCGTTGATATGCACACGGGCCGTAAGGCGATCATTACCAAGGATGAACTCATCCGCATGTCTCGGGAGCAGCGGGCCCGATAGGCCTCGACCGCTCGGAGCGTGGTGAAAGGATATGGCATGGCGCAGACCATTGGCTTCGCGGCGTTGAACCTGGCGATCATAGCTGGGCTTGCCCCTCTCGCCGAGGGGGTTATGCGGCGAGTGCGAGCCATCGTCCATTCCCGCAAGGGCCCGCCCTTGGCGCAGCCGTACTACGATCTCGCCAAGCTTCTAATAAAAGAAGAGCTGGCGCCGACGAGCGGCATCGTGTGGCGGCTCGCCCCGGCCGTGTGCCTGGGGGCCATCTTGATGGCCGCGTTGCTCATCCCGCTCGGTCCACCTGCACCCCTCGCCTCCGCTGGCGATATCATCGCCTTCATCTACTTCGTCGCGTTGGCAGCGGTCGCGGTCATGCTCGGCGCGTTCGCCTCGGGGAATCCCTACGCCTACGTTGGCGCCTCTCGCGAGATGATGATGATGCTCAGCGTCGAGCCCGTCATGGCGATCGCCTTGGTCACGGCCGCTGTCAAGGCCCACTCCGTCACCTTCCCCGGCATCATCGCCCACCAGGCAGCCGCCGGCCCCAGCGTATCCATGGTTGTGGCCGGCATCGCCTTCCTGCTCGCCCTCCAGGCTCAGGTGGGCAAGCTCCCCTTCGACATCGCGGAGGCGGAGCAGGAGATCATGGAAGGCCCGTTCATCGAGCGCTCCGGCCCGGGCCTGGCGCTGTTCAAGCTCGCCTCCCATGCCAAGGTTCTCATATTCAGCTCCATCCTCGTCCAGGTCTTCGTTCCGCTGCCGCGGTTCCACCTGTGGCCAGCGGATCTGGCGCTGAACCTGGCGGGGGTGACCGTCCTCGTGCTGGTGATCGGCCTGGTGAACGCGGTGAACCCACGGCTGCGCATCGACCAGTCCATGGCCTACTTCTCGCGCATCGTCGTGTTCGTCGCGCTGGCGGCGCTGGTCTTCGCCTCCATCGGGGCCTGAGCGGTTAGGAGACATCATGATCCTGAGCAAGCTGAAGGAAGCTATCATCTGCCTGGGCGCGGGCCGCGTCACGCTGCCCTATCCCTTCAGCCCGCGGCCTCCCGAGGCCGGGTTCCGGGGCCATGTCTCGGTGGACCCGGAACAATGCATCGGATGCGGCGGCTGTGCCAACGTCTGCACGCCCAGGGCTATCGTGGTCACTGACCCATCCCAGGAGATGCGCGTGGTCGAGTTCTTCCTGGAGCGCTGCACCTATTGCGGCCGCTGCGCGGAGGTCTGCCAGGAGAAGGCGGTCACGCTTACAGATCAGTTCGAGACGGCCACCAATGACGTGAACGACCTGCACGTTCGAGTCGAGGTGTTCATGGGCTCGTGCCAGCGGTGCGGTCGCTGCTTCGAGGCCCCCACGCCGCTCGACAAGATGATGGAGACCGGCTTCAGAGAAGGTCCGGCGGACAGCAAGTCCGCAGCTCACGAGCGCGTCTCGTGACCGGCAGGCGAGGAGAGCGACAGTGCCTTACAATGCCCGGCTCATAGAAACCCTGAGCATGGTGATGATCATCACCTCGGTGGCGGCCGTTGAATCCCACCATCTCAAGCGCGCGGCCGCGGCTTACTGCCTGCAGGCCCTGCTCATATGCGGGCTAATCCTGGCCTTCGCCGTCGGCAACTCCGCGCTCTATCTGTGGGCCCTCGTCGCCTTCATCACCAAGGCGGTCCTCACCCCGTGGTTTATCATGCGGTACATCGGGAAGACAGGCGAGCAGGAGGTCCGGCCCATCATCGGCTTCGGCCCGTCAGTGGTCATCGTCTCGGTGATCCTGGTCACCTTCTACAAGTTGACGCACACATACGTCCACATTTTGGCGCCCACGCCGGAGTCCGCGGCCGGGGTCTTCCGCACGAACCTCGCAGTGGCGCTGACCGTCTTCGTGCTTGGACTCTACGCCATCCTCTCTCGCCGCGACGCGATCAAGACTGTCATCGGGCTCTGTCTCCTCGAGAACGCCGTGCACCTGAGCCTGGTCAGCCTGGCGCCGAACATGAGGGAAACGGCCCTCATCGGTATCGCGACCGAGGTCGTGGTCACAGTCTACCTGCTGCTCTACGTGATCGCGGGCATCCGAGAGAAGATCGGCACGACAGACACGTTCGAGCTTGCCGAGTTGCACTGGTAAGGCCCCGCTCGACGGACAGGAGACCGCTGACTATGGAACAACCGATCCCATCCATTCTCGTCCAGCTCATCTTCCTGATCCCCGCGGTCGCGAGTATCCTCGCCTGGCTGCTCGGGCGCGTGCTCCGAGTGCTTGCCGAACTCGTCAGCATCCTTGGCGCAGCCGGCGCGCTGGTCGTCGCCATCGAGATTGTCGGCCTCACGCTCCGGGGCCAGATCCTCACTGGCTGGGGTCGGGAACTACGGGTCGACTCGCTTTCCGCCCTGCTCGTCCTTCTTATTAGCGGCGTCGCCTTGACGGCCGCGCTGTTTTCGATCCGCTACATGCGGCATCGCCGCATCCATGACGCCCAGGGCCGCGATATCACCGATGCTCGGCTGCCTGTTTTCTACGGTCTCTTCCTCCTCTTCCTCGCCACCATGCTCTGGGGGTGCGTCACCAACAACATCATCATGCTTTACGTCGCTGTGGAAGCCACGACCATCGCTTCCGGTCTGCTGGTCGCGTTCTACTGGGACCGCCGCTCGCTGGAGGCGGGTTACAAGTACCTGATGCTGCTGACCGTGGGGATCACGTTCGCGCTCTTCGCCTGTGTGTTGCTCTACGCATCCGCCGCTCCCTATCTGCCAGGCGTGAACGCGATGCTGATCTCCGAACTCCGCGGGGTCGCTGGCCTCATACCTCGCTCGGTGGCCATCTTCGTCGTCGCCTTCCTCATAGTCGGTTTCGGCACCAAGGCAGGCATCGCTCCCTTCCATCCCTGGTTGCCTGATGCCCACGCCGAAGCTCCATCTCCGGTGTCTGCACTACTTTCCGGTGTCATGATCAAGATGGCCGCCTACGCGCTCGCCCGCACCGTCACCATCTTCTTCCCCACCTATCCGGTGCTCACTGTGTTCATCGTTGTGCTCGGCTCGTTCACTATGCTGCTCGGCGGGGTCATGGCTCTAGCCCAGGACGACCTCAAGCGACTGCTCGCCTACTCGTCTGTGTCCCAAATGGGCTATGTCATCGTTGGGCTCGGGTTCGGAACCTACCTGGGCGTATACGGCGGGCTCTTCCATCTGGTGACCCATGCCGCGGCGAAGGCGTTGCTCTTCCTGTCCGTCGGCGCCGTCATCTATGCCACCTCCGCGCGCTCCATATCCGCGCTCGGGGGGCTGAGCAAGCGTATGCCCATCACTGCGGTCTGCTTCTTCATCGGCGCGTTCTCGATCGCGGGGATGCCGCCATTCGCTGGCTTTATGAGCAAGCTGACCATCTTCATGGCCGGAGCCAGCGTCGGCATGTGGGCTGCAGTGGGCGTCGGTGTGTTCGCCAGCCTGCTGACCTTGGTGGTACTCTTCCGCGCCGGGCAAGCTGTGTTCTGGGGAGACCCCAGGTCAGGGGCGGCCGCCCTGGAGTCCGTTCGCGAGGTACCCGCTTCGCTCTGGGTAGCTATGGTTGCGCTGGCAGGTGTCTGCCTTCTCCTGGGTGTCTATCCGCAGCTCGCCTATCCCCTGCTGAACCGCGCCTCGCTCAGCATTGTAGGTGTTCTCGCGGGTCATTAGCTCGGCCGGTGGGAGGCTAGAGGGATGTTCAAGGAATTCTGCCAGAAGGCGTTCACGAAAGCGCTCTGGGTGTACCACGTCAACACCGGGGCCTGCAACGGCTGTGACATCGAAGTGATTAACGTCCTCACCCCCTACTACGACGCAGAGCGCTTTGGCATCAAGCTCGTCGGCAGCCCGCGGCACGCCGACGTGCTCCTCGTCTCCGGTCCGGTAACGCGCCAAGTCGCTCCCGCCGTTAGGCGCCTCTGGGAGGCCGTGCCCGCGCCGAAGCTGGTCTTCGCCATCGGGTCATGCGCGGCCGGTGGCGGTATCTGGTTCGACACCTACAACGTCATCGGCGGGGCCGAGAAGGTCCTGCCCGTGGACTTCTATGTCCCCGGCTGTCCGCCCAGGCCAGAGGCCATCCTCTATGGCGTTGCCGTTGCCCTCGGCCTCGCCCCGAAAAAGGTCGCCCCCGTCTACTCCCGCCAGGAATTCCTCTCCTTTATCGAGTCCGGCAAGACCCCAGAGGAGTTCATCTCGCCAGTTACTGCATCCGACACCATCCCGGCCTAGGAATGGCTGCCTATGCTAAGTTGGCTTGGGACACCCTCCAACGGTATAGATAGGCTCCAGCGTGCATGTTCAAGGGGGGAGGCCTGGGCGAGTGTGAGCGTGATAGATGGGACACAGATGAATCGCCGAGTCATCCGATAGGGCGGAAGGGGTCGCGAAGGCGCGGTTGCACGCGCTCGACGTGGAACCGAAGCAGATTCGATCGGCGGGTGAGTCAGGCGGCGAGTCGGTAGGCGGTGACCTGGGTGTCGGGGAAAACGCGTCGCTCGATGTTCGGCGGCAGCGTCTTGGCTGACTTCCCCGGCTTGGTCCACTGCGCG
>Ga0315284_10006368_pt1 | contig 16801 bp, 21 predicted proteins | sample YL17G09_16_MG_FD_203696 | JGI IMG/M metagenome (GOLD analysis project Ga0315284, IMG submission 203696) | Sediment microbial communities from Yellowstone Lake, YNP, Wyoming, USA - YL17G09_16 | ecosystem: Environmental > Aquatic > Freshwater > Lake > Sediment | place: USA: Wyoming | collected...
CAAGACTCCCACCTACTCCCTACCGCCCTCAGGTTCCGGCTCGTCGTCTACCGTCGGCATCTGCGCCGGCGGCTTCGCGTCCATCTGCGCCTGCACACGCTGTTTGAGGTCCGTCGCGACCTCGAAGGCCTTCTCCGCTGGCAGCCCCTGCACGCTGAGAATGCGCACCGCCTTGTCTACGTCGAGCGGGTCGTCCGAGGGGGTCTGGTCGGACGGCGGCGTCTTCGGCGTGACCCATGCGGGCGGCAGATCGGCGACGCGCGAGTCGGTCTCCGCGCACCGTTGCAGGAAGATGAGCGCCGACTCGCCGGAGGAGCCGGCGCTCCCATCCTCCTGGATTGTGTACTCGTGCGCGCCATAGACATGGACGACCCCCTGCCGGTCCTCCTCGATGCGCGCGTCCGGTGGAACATCCGGCAAGGCGCGGATGACTTGGAGTGAGTGCTCCTGTCTATCATTCACGGCTTTGGCCCCCGTCTGTCTCAGTTTGGCGCGGACAATGCGGCCTCCTGTGTCTCGGCGACTTCTTCGGTCCTGTCAATCGCGGCATCCCTAACCGCCTTGACCTCAAATCCGAACGGCACTCGGAATGAGTAGGGGATATATTGGTCGGAGCACTTGCCGCAGGAGCATGTTACCCGCTGTCGGAACGTCCAAGGGCAGACCTCTACGTCGCAACCAGTGTGATGGATTTCTCCCGGTAGAACGCCGCAGTCATGGCAGCGCCCCTCCAGGTTGTTGCCGTAACCGAACACGAACCTCTTCTGCACCATTCTTCCCCCCGTCTTTCTTGCGGTTATCCCCAGTCCGTGAATCCCTGGGAGTATATCAGCGTGAACATGTGCGCCGCCGCGTCTCCTATTGGGCTGACCGTCTCATCGGCCTCGACGCGGTAGTAACGGTTATGCCCGACCATGACATCGAGCGTTACGGTGGCGACCGCCGGGTGCCCGCTCGGCGTCGGCTGCGCGGGCAGCACGTCCACATCCCACTCATACGAGTTCACGTCCTGCGTCACCAGGCAGGCAATGGTCAGGATGAACTGCCAGAATGTCATCGTTGTTGCTCCCTCTCCCCCCGCGAATGGCTACGCCTATACCGGCCAGCCGCCACAGACCATGTGCGAGAACACCAGTCCGATGGCCCAGTCCTCCGAGGAGATGGAATGGTCCTGCTCCAACTCCAGGTGATGATGCCCGACCACGAGGTCCACGACCTGCGCGTCTGCCGCATGTGGGGAAGGGCCTGGGTACGTAGCGATCTGCTGCCCATACGCCGCCGATAACTCCCCGATCACATCACCGTGTGCAAGCCACGCCCTCTGCCGACTCTGCAATGTCGTCATTGTCTCTTCGCTCCCTTTCGGCCCCCGCTGTCCCTCGACTTCGTCAGCCAAGGCAAGTCCGGCACAGTGAAAGTTGTCTTCCCTCCTTCCACGTGAGCATTCACGCGGGATGGGTCCATGCTGACTTCCTGGTGGCGACCCTCAGAGTCTTCTACCGTGACCTTCACCATGCCAGCCCGCTTCGGATCCGGTTCTTTCTTCACGACCAGGTTGTCGAGGAATCGCGCCACCTATTCGTCCTCCTCGTCGCCGATCTCGATGAGCGGCGCCTTCGGCCTTGTGCGCCAGGACACCGTGAGGTTGTCGCCGTGCATTTCCGGGTAGGCGGCCAACTCGCCCAGGTCCATCTGCTCCAGAGCCTGTTCGACCAGTAGCCGCACGAGTTTCGGGTTGGCCGGTGGGCTTTCGATTGCGGTCGGCAGGCGAACAACGTTCCCCTGCGCGAAGTCACCCTCGGTCATCCCCTTCAGGCCGACCGCCTCCGGCGTGAACTGCATCGCGGCAGACGGCTTCGGTCTCTGCTCGGCGGCAATGGCCTCGCGAAGTCCCATAGCGTTCGGAGCCTCGACTGCTTGCCCGAGGTTCAGCATTCCGCCCGGAAGGACTGATTCCGCAACCGCCGGCGACACGTCGGCCACCGGCATCGGTACATGCTTCGTGAGTTGCGCCACCTGCACCTCGGGCGGCGGCGGAATGGCAGCGTTCGGCGGCATTATCATTCGTCGCTTCGACACGGGAATCCCCCCTACAGTTCTTTCAACCACTCCATCCCCGGCTTCTTTACGTTCAGCCGGTAGACGGGGAGCTGCTTGAAATGCTCGACGGTCTGGCCGGAGGCCTTGAGGTACTCACGCAGGCTCTTCGCGTCCGTGTATGGCAGGTCCCACGTCTGCTTCGTCCAATCGGCGTTCATCGGGTCGGCGTCAAGGTTGAGCATTCTCGGGGCCTCCCTGTTCGACGATGGCGGGAAGGATGACTTCGTTCACGCTGCGTTTCGTCCATGATTCGGAAATTGGCAGGTCTCTGGCGGGCAATCGTGCCCTAAGCTCGGAGGTGAGTCCCGCGACCATCATCTGCGTCGAACCACCGAGGACTACCATCTCCGTCTCCTCCCGACAGCCGTATCCGCTCTGGCATGTCCCCAGAATACGCTCCCTAGGGACAGCCGCGTAAAGGACTGCACTCTCATCTCCATCCGCCATCCCGCAGAAAGTCAGAGCCATCTCCGGCGACGCCGAGAAACTGCTCATCGGCTGCAACTGCACCTCGGCGACCTCGCCGGACTTGGCGAACCCCTTCTCGACGCCCGCGCCGCGGAAGAGGGCGACGGAGTCGAGGCCGTTGGCCGAAAGCCACTCCTGCGTTTCATCATACATGGCGCGGAGGAATCGTTTCATCCCCGCGAATCCCGGCTGGAGTGATCTCTCTGAGTAACTGCTTAGTGCCCCGAGGTGATCAAGTACCGCATCCGACAGTCCGAACTCATCCTTCGCTGCCCTCTGCATCGTTACCGAGAGAGCATCGCCGTCGCCTGCAGTGTGCGCCCAGGCTGAGACCAAGGCCCCCGTTGCCTTCTCCTCTATTCTCTGGTAGTCCCCTCCGCCGCCATAGCCCAGTTCGGACTCGCAGAGAACCCCGACCAGGGCCTCCCATTCCTTGTCGCCGCGCAAACGATCCGCCAGCGTCTTCGCGATCCGCTCCTTCGTGTGCGCCCTCGGCTCCCACGCCTCGCCCGCAACCTCAAGGCTCGGGTCCAGCAGGTCCGTCAGCTTCTTGACCGTCGCCTTCGCGGCTTCGAGGGACGGGGCCTTCACGACGCCGATCTTGCGGGGCTGCGGCGGCGCGGCGGGTTGCGCGGGAGCGGCCTGCGGAACCTGTTGCGCGGGTGCCTGCGCTGGTTGCGTCTGCGGCGCAGTGGCCGGGGCCTGCTGCTTTCCCCCCTGCTGCGGCGGCCCGCCCTGCGTGATCGGGATTCTCTTCCCCTGTACCGTCACCCACTTCTGCGGCTTCTGGGGAGGCTGCTGCTTGCGGAAGGTGAATGGCCTGCCCGTAACTACCTTCGCAACTGCCGGCTCTTTGCGTTTCTTCTGCATCCCCTTCGCGCCGAGAGTAAGACCCGTAACCGACTCCTGCAGTGCCTCGTATTCCTTCCCTAACTGCGCCGCCCACTTGGACACATCGGCGAGTTCTTCGACCGCGCCCGGCTCGCCGTCCTTCACGGCCTCCTGCAGGCGGGCGACTTCCTGCTCGCACCGCGCCAGTTCCGCCTCCATCTGCAGGCTCGTCTCCTCCGTCAAGGCAAGGAGGCCATTCAACTCGTCCATGACCATGACCAGTTCCTTCGCCAGGTCCGTCACGGTAAGCGGCTGCGCCATGCTACTTGCCTCCCGTGACGGCTTCGAGGGCCGCGCCGGAACGCTCCAGCGCCCGCAGTTGGCGGAGGTCGGATTCGTTGTCGCCGTAGACGATGTTGTAGAATGTCACGTCACCAACGCGATCCGGGCGAAGAGGACGACCCTCTCTCTGGACTCCGCTTGCTGCGTCCGTCGGCAAGTCGAAGTTGATTCCCACGTCTGCCCTGCTCATGTTCCGACCCTGTGAGTTTCTCTGAGTCGCAATGACAAAGCGGACCCCATCGTCAGTGTTGAACCGTTCGGTATTCCGCTTGACCTTCTGTTGTGAGATGGCGCTCCCACTGCGGTCCCGACCGGACAACCGCACGACTTCGCCTTTCCCAAGTGACGACAGCATATCTTCGAGCGCATCGAGTGGCGCGGCACTCTTCTGACCATCCACGAAGATAACGAACTTCGCCGACGGATCGGAGGATAGGTGTCTGGATATGACTTCCTGTGTCCGCGTCACTGCTGCGTTCTCCGTGTGGCTACCGTCACGGAGAACATCATACACCTTGCGTTCTCTTTCTGCTTCGACGCCCTGAATAGCGCGCCTCCGTTCGCCTGCCCCGGTCGCCCCTCGTGTTGCCTCTCGTCGCTTTGCCTGGGTATCCTTCTCAATCTGGGCCAATGCGCTTCGTTGCGCCTCTGTCATGGTTACCCGTTCATTGTGCCGAATCGCCTTCGCGGTGATGTCCGCCCCGCCCGAATACAAGTAGGGCGACAGCATCCGGTTCACGTCCTTCGCGACCTCCCCATGCCAACCGTTCGTGCCGAGGCCGACCTCACCATACTTGCGGCGAAGTCCGGCCCGGCTCGACAACTTACCGGGGTTCGTCCAACGCACCAGGTCAACGGCCTCCACCACGTTCTTCCGCGCCGGGGTCCCGGTCATGGCGACCCGGTACTTCGTGTTGATTTGCCGGAGGCCCCGTCCGATCTTCCCGCCGCCAGAGGTGTTCGTGGTAAGGTGCGCCTCATCAATCACGGTCATGTCATAACCGAGGTCGCGGAAGAACCCGCCCACGTCCACGCCCAGCTCCTTGAGCGCCGACACGTCCTTCGCCACCTGCTGGAAGGTCCCGATGTGAACCTGCTCGTCGCCCTGGTAACGCGACCGGATAGCGTCAAGCGTGTCCGTCTTCCCGCCATGTAGCATCTTCGCGCCATACTGCGTGAACCGCTTCGTTTCGTCCGCGACCTGACCCTGTAGTGAAGCGCCGGGGGCAACATACAGCATCTTCTTCGCCCCTTCGGTATCTGCCTTGTTACCGAAGAAGGCCAGCGCAGTCAGCGTCTTCCCGGCCCCGACCTCCAACCCGAGGACCCCTCCCCCGTTCGCCACCAGCCACGACACCGCGCGTCTCTGCGGCTCGCGCAACTGCACCGAACGCGCTTCCTCGCCCGCGATGGTTGAACGGAACCCGGAGGGCTTGTAGTCCTTGGCGAAGCCGCCTTCGCCCCTCGCCAAACCCTCGAGAAATGTGGCGTTCTCACCCTTCGGCGTCGGCGTGGTCAGGTACTTCCGCAGTTGCGACTCCGGTATCTTCACCTGAACGCCTTGCGCCGTCTGCTCCTTCGTCATGCCCTTGAGTCTCAACTCGTGCTGCAACTCATTCGCACTTTCCATGTCTGGCAATGCCAGTTCAACGGTCTTCTGCACTTTCCCGCGCTTGACCAGATAGAGCGCGGAGGCAGCCGCCTGCAGAGACCCCGCCGCCGTGCCAATGTGCCGAAGGACCTCCCGCTCGTTTTCTGTGATCAGGCGGTTGGCCCGGCTGCGCGACAACATAGTATCACGCACCACGTTCCCGTCTTCGTCGAGCACCTGCTGCGTCGCCTGCTCAATGTACATCGCGTTCTCGGCCCGCAACTCCTGCGCCCGGTCAAGGGCCTTCTGTCCGATCTCCGTCGTGAACTCCTCGTTGATCTGCGTCAGTTGCTTGTCAAGGTCCGCCGGGTCCATGCCCGATTCGAGCAGCCGGTTCGCGAGCATCTGCGCGGTTGCCTCAATCCCGAGGATGCCCACCACCTTCTCGTCCACGAAGGACCCGCCGATGAACTTGGAGGCGATGCCGTTAAATGCGTCAAGGGCACCCCGAGCGATCCCATCCTGCACAGAGTAACCCCCGGCCTTCGACTCCCACTGCTCGTCCACGCTATTCATCAGTGCCGCCGTCAACTTGGCCTGCACCGTCCGCGCCTGCTTCTCCAACTCGTACTTCCGCACGTCCTCGTCCGTCATGGCCTGCATGTTCACCCGGAATTGTTCCGCCTGCGCCAGCTCTCCGAGCTTCACGCCCTCGGGTATCTTCGCTAGTTCGCGCTTGAGGCCGAACATAACGCGCTTCTCTTCCAGCGCCAACTTACGCACTTCGAGGGCCTTTTCCGCCGTCAACTGGACGAGGACCTTCTCCTTTGGGCCGATCAGGGCATTCGCTCCCGGCACATCGGCGGCGGAGTCTTCGGTCTCTTGCGGCTCCAACTGTCGTGTCGGCGGAGCATCGAAGATTGCGGCACCGAGCGGCTTGTGTCCCCGTACCCCGCGCACCGCCGCCGACTGCTTGACCAGTTCAGTCTCCTCGGCAAGCGTCTTCGCGGCCTGTTCCGGGTCCTCCGACGTGACGATCATCGTCGCCTGCCGTTCGGCCTGTTTCACCGTATCCCGGAACTGCTTCTGACGTTCCGCCTCTTGGAATCTCTCCTCACGCTCCGCGAACTTGGCCGCCGCGTCACCCTCCAACCCCTTCTTCTTCGCGACCTCCTCGGCCTGTTTTCGGACCTTCTCGCGTTCCGCGTCCGTCAGTGTCTTCTGGACGCCGAGGGTCTCCTGCCATGTCTGGTCAATCTCCGCTTGCTTCTCGCGCATCGTCTGCATCTTGTCGGCGTTTAGAGTGTGAATCTGCCTGCGCTCTTCGACGAGTGCCTGCTGCTCCGGCGTGAACTGCTGCTCTTTGCGCTCCGCTAACTGCAGGTGCGCAAGGCCCGGCGCGCCGGTGATGACCGATGCCCGCCCGCTCCTTCTCTGCCCGAGTAAGACCGGCCTGCCATACATCGGAGAACTCGGATTCGTGATCGTCACCCAACGCTCACCGTACATCTTCGAGAGATCAATACGCCGCCCCTGCACGGTCAACCATCGCGCCGGATTCTCCTGCTGCTTCACGAGCACCGCACCGCCATCGCGCCGAACAAGCACGAACGGTAGGTCGGCCATCTTCTTCGCCGTCAGGGCCTGCAGCGCCGCCAGCGCCCTCTCCGACGAGTCCTCAGCCCAGGGCACAGTCAGCAGTTTGTGCTCCACGATCCGGCACCTGCACTGCGACAGACATTGCGTGTCGCCCGCGCCGGGCACCGTCGGCAAGGTGTCCTTCGTGTAGGGCGACCCCATCGTAAGCCTCGGGCAGTCGGCGCAGTGATCGGCCTGCGGGTCGAGAATCCAGTCAAGCGCCACATCGCCGAGGGCCGCCACGATCCCGCGCTGGTACTCACCCCACAGTTTGTGAACGTAGGCTTCGATGCGGGCCGAAACTCGTCCGCGCCGGTCGGGGTCAAGGGCGGCGTCTGCGAGGTCGCGGAAGTACTCCGCCTCTTGGCCGGCACGCAGGAGAATGCCCTCCGACTCCCCGACGTCTACCTGCGGCTTCGCGGGCCACCCGCCGTGCGCCTTTCCGAAGGTATAGGCTTCCGCAAAGGCCCGACGCACCTCGTCCGCGAACTCCAGCACCGCACTGTCGGGCGGCACCGACCCGGACTGCACGTTGCCGATGATGCCGCGAATGACCCGGCCATACTGAGCCTGCAGGTCATTCAGCGCGGCCTCAGGCAGCCATTCTGCCTGCACGGATGCGCCGACGCGCCGGACGACATCCCGCGCGGCCTCGGCCCGTTCCTCAGCGGTCATCTCCTCCGACGGGATGACCGTTGGTTGACCCGGCACTTCGACCGCCGGAGCAGGGACCGTCTCCTTCAGCCCGTCACGCAAACGCGCCATGAACGCGAATGCGACGATGGCGAGCAGTTCCGTCTGCCCCCGGTCCTTCTTCGGGCGCTCGCGGATCATGTGCGACCATTTGTCGCGGACGGCTTGCACGGCCTGATCGGTCGCAGATGCCAAACCACGTCACCTCATCCCAGATGGGTCCCTGGGTTTCCGTGCTTCTTGCTTCTCATCATCCGAAAGCTCGTTCCACCATCTTGCGAATATATCCCAAGGCATGGCAGCCTTCATTGCCTGTGCTTTGCTCATCTGGCACCCGCTTGCATGTGAAGGTCCGTATGCCTCTCGCGGTTCACGATCCAATACGTCCCGCAGGTCTTGTCTTATGCTCGTACTCACTGTGTCCCCCTCGTCCGAGTCCAAGAAGGGAATCGTAACAAGTTCGCCGACGTTCTTGTATAACTGGGGCAACCGATACCATTTATGCTGCAACGACAATAGTCCCCCAACAGCCCCCGCGCGCCTGGGTGATGCACTACGATTCGCGTCAATCCTACACACCACCCGTCGTGCGGGACTGCCCCGATTGCTCGGGGCCTCGGGCGTTCGTCTTTGCCCGGGGACGCTTCATAGGCCGTTGCCCAGCGTCGGGACTTACATAGCCTCCACGTCCGTTTATGGTCTCGTCCGGTTTGGACGCGACCCTCACGGGGATCGCATCAGCGAGCGCGAGAATGCAAGAGGCCAGAAGTTTGACGATCCAGCGGAGATCACCGATTGATTCGGAATCCCCGGCGTTTGAGACCCTCCTGCATTGTCGGACTTGCTCTTCACTCAGCATATCAATCCCCCGCTTGAATGGTCTGTGCATCCCGCCTTCGGTCCCTGTGCGGCCTGCGGTTCCTACCGTTCCCGAGGTACTTGTAGTGCTTGCACATCCGGCACGCCCTCAGCGGCTTGCGGCGGCGGGCCTTGTAGTTCACCGTCGTACTGCTTCTGCGAGGCTGCGTACCCTCTAAGCCAGGCCCATTGCAGCAGCGTCAGAAGATCACCATTGACATTGCCTATAAAGCGGCGGCGGGCCTTTACGCCTCTTCGCGATAGCTTTTCAAGTCCATCCCTCAACGTGGTGATCGCCTCGAAGAATCCCGGGACCACGCCGATGGCCTGATTCTCTGGGTCGCCCACGTTCTTCTTCCAGTCGTACCCCAGCGCGGACTTGAGTGCATACGCCACCAGTTCTTCGAACGTGAACGTCCTCTGCTCACTCACTGCGCTCCCCCCGTCAGTTCGCTGACATGTAGCGTCGGCAGTTCCGGCACCAGCACGATCTTCGCCCCGGCCTCCTCGGCAGCCGCTCGCTCCTCCTGGTCAAGCGTCTCCAGCGTGTAGTCCCCGCCCTTCACCCAGCGGTTGGGGCGCAACTCGCGGATGGCGTCCGTCACTCGAAGGGCCTCCCACTCGATGACGAATCCGCATGTGAGTGCCGCTGCCACCACGATCATCCGTTCCTCAAACGGTCGGCACTCATACGCCTTCAGTTCCGCCGCCACTTTGTCCGACGCTAACAGTACAATCGGTACATGCCCGCCCTCGTGCGCCTGCGCCAGACACCATGCCTGCCCCGCCGTCAGACCTGCTCCGCCGAATACGCCATTCGTGAGCGCCAGAGGACGATGCTTCTCCATGTCCTTTAGCGTTGCCTGCAACGCCAGAAGCGTTATGTCCGTGCCCATTCGCCCGCCCCGCACAGTACGCATGGTCGCCATGATCATCTGTGCCTCATCGCGGGTCATAGCCACGCCCTCATTCGGCTGTCTGGCATGTTGTTTGCCCCCCCCCGTCTTTGCCGCAGGGCGCGTGGTCTCACGGGTTTTGGGTGCCCTGCACCCGGCTGATTCGCCCCCAATGGCACGCGCCCTACCGATGTCCGATCTCACTGCAGCGCCGTCTTCGGCTCCCAGTGAGACCACAACTCCGCGACCGGCCACGGACACGACCAGAATGTGTCGCGTCCACCAGTGTCCGGCATGATCTCCTTCGGGATGACCACGTTGTAGGCGAATGTGTTGACCTCGCCCATGGCCTTCTCGCGTGTCACGTCCAACACGGCTTTCGGCTCGATCCCCCGCTGCACGCATTCCTCCCAGAGGCGGTATTGTACCATCGCCCAGAGCGCCTCGCGGTAGTCCATGACCGCAGGGAGGGGCCCGACGGCCCGCTGGAACTCGGGCACCCTTTCAGCGTACTCCTGCGTCTCATCATCATCATATACCCGAAGCGCCTCCCATACCTGTGCCGGTGTCCACTTCGCCCACGTCTGACACCACGCGAGAATGCGGAGCATCGGTGCGGCCATAGTTCCGCCGATCTGCTTCTTGGACAACTTCTCCAGCACCGACCCTACGTTGGCTTGGTCGCCGCCCTTGGCAGTCGCCTCCGCGAACTGCTTGAGTAGTTCTTGCATCGGAGGAGACGAAGCGCGAATGCCCCAATGATCTACCTCGACCCGTCCGACCGGACAACTCCTCGGATTGGCGTCTGCGTACACGTCTACGAGTGTCGGCGATGAGTGTGGGGTTTCCACACCTACAACCGGCTCTCCCGGCAGTAGATGCCATCGGCCCGCATCGGGTCCTGCCAGGACAAGTCCGACCATCCCCATGCTTATGTCTTGCGCCTCGGGGATTGGCACCTCAAGCACAACATTCTCGCCTCTCTGCGTAACCCTTGGACTTACTCTGCTTGGCTCCACTGTTATCCCCCCGTCTGCGATACGGCCTCGGCGGCCGTTGCCTGCAACTCCGCCACCATCGCCATCATGTCTGAGACCGCGCTCCCCCCGTGGCCCCCCTTCGCCGCGACCTGAGCGGCATCCCGATTGAGGTGCTTCCCCGCCAGCCCCGCCTTCGCCTTCGCGCGTTCGGTGTCGCCCAAGTCCAGTGCCTCCACGATCTCGGAGAGCCGCTTCTCCTGGACCTTCCGCAGGTCGTCAATCCCGTGGACCATCTGCTGTACCGCGAAGGGGTTTGCCAGTTCCGGGTACAACGTCTCTCCCTGCATCCCCATCGGAGTCCCTGGCGCGGATTCCTCGGTCCCTGGCGTCATCAGGCCAGGAGTCTGTTCCGGCTGACCACCGCCCGGCTGCTGGCCCTGCTGTCCCTGCTGCTCCTGCGGGAACTGCTGACCGGCTACGCGCACCGTCTGTTCGTATTGCTCTACCTTCGCGATCACCAGTACCCCGGCTCCGGTATCCTTCGTCAACACCTCCTGCCCCGGAGAAGTGGGTACGTTATGTTGTTCGGCCACCCACGCCCGGCTGACCACGCCCTCCTTAACCGCCCACTCCTCCCACTTCTGCTTCTGCTCGTCGAACTGCTCGGCCTTCAGCGCGTCGAACGCGAACTGCACGTCTTGATACGGCCAGAACTTCCAGATGATCTCCTCGTTGAATACGTCCTGCAGGAAGATGAGGAAGTTGTGGATTGCCCGAACCTTGCTGATGTCCCATTGGGTTTCTGTCGCGCCCTGCTGCCTGTACTCGGCGATGAAACCGATGTCGCCCGCAGACAGTCCGAAGGCCCGGCACTTCTCGTCGAGCAGCGCGTGCCGGTACTCCATGAATGAGGCTTCGCGCTTCGGCGGCATCCCCATGCGCCAGAACTCTGTCTTGTCGCTGCCGCCCGAGGTGGTGGCGATAGCCCCAGGCACCGCGCCGTACATGGACTGCATCAGGAATGCCTTATTGCGTGCGAGGTCGTCGCCGCCCATGTGCGCGCCAAAAGAGAGAATCCCCGAGGACATGTACGCAGCCTTGATTTCGTCTATGTTCAGCGAGGAGACCTTTGATGTGCCAATCACCGAGCCGACGATGCTCTCCACCGCCGACAGGCTGTACCCGTCCTTGCACGGATGGCGTCGGATGTTGACCATGTGCTCCCTGTCATACTTGCCGATGATCCTCTCGCCGTCCTTGCGCACCCATGCGGGTTCCGGCGGTTCCGGCTGGCGGTTCGTGACTTTCGTTCGCAGCACCGTCACCTCGTCCGCCGGGACCCACCACATCTCGGCGAGGCCTTTCTTGCCCGTGGATAGGAACTCCTCCAGGTGTCCTGAGTCTGGCGCAGTCCTCTTTCCCGTTCCGATGAACGTGCTACCCAACGTGACCGCATCGAGTACGATAGGCCGGATGAAGCCCTGCCAGTTGCCGACCTCATCGTTCGGGTGCCGGAATACGTGGTCAACCTGCCTGCAGTGGTCTAATGCCTTCTGCTCCAGCAGCGCCCGACCTTGGTTGAATACCACGTCCATCCTGCGCACTGCGGCGTCTACCGCCAACGTGGCATCCTGCACAGCCTGCGCGATGGCCTCCACCTTCGGACGGCACAACTTCTGCGCCGCCTGATCGAGTACGTCGGACTCGAACTCAATGCGCGTCGGTTCCTTACCCTCGCCACCATCGGCGTCCGGCGACTTGGGTTGCATGTTCGCAAGCTCCATCTTCGACCAGCGGGCCAACTCATTCATCTGGTCTTCGAGGCGCGGCTCGATCCGGTAGGTGGCGGAGGTGATGAACCCGACCCAGGCGTCAATGATCGCGAGGGTATCGAGGTCAATCTCGGCGAGGTACTGGATGAACTCAAAGGAGAGGCGCCGCCTGCCGAACTTGCCCGCGCCGCGTTGCTGCTCCTGCACGGTGCCGGGCAGTTGATACCCACCGCCCGTTAACTGAGGCGTTGACGCGCTCCCCGCGTCAAACGGAGCGGACAGCCGAGCCTTGGCGAAGGCAGTAGCCTTGCGCGCCCATCCCGTTGTCTTAGCGAACATACCCATCAGAGCGTGCCCCAGTCTCCCCGCGTCAGACTACAATGGGCAGACGAACCACGACAGTTCTGCGAAGAATCCGGCTATGCCAGCATAGACGGCGACCAGTACGGCGTCAAGGACTATCTTCTCGTGCGGCTTGCGGATCATCCCAAGGATGATCACAAACGCCCGCAAGACGGCGAGCGTCGCGAACGCCCAGGAGAGGCCGACGCAGGAGGAGGTCAGCATGGTTCACCATTCAAAAGACTGACTCGATCGGACACTGCCTTCGCCATATCGCATATCGCGATCACATCGGGGTTGATTGCAGACCAGACCTCGGCAGAGGACACCGACGGGTTCGTGATCCCCTCTGCTAAGGACCTTACGCCCTCGAAGAAGTCTTCGCCGGGCGTAACAACTACACCTCCCGCTTCCTCGGGACAGCACGCCCCAGACATTGCGTAAAGCCCGACGTGGAAACTCAGGCGAGGCCGTATACTTTCAGTCAATCAACCTTCCCCCCTCCCGTCGCTTTTAGAGTCGCGAGGTTCGTCTGCCCTCGCCCGCGCCTGATCTTCACTTGCCCCCAGCCGAAGTCCCAAACGTCGCAGACCTTGTGACCGTCAGCCGCCCTAACCCAAAGCGGCTGCACTTCGTCCCAGGGCGTACCCACGACATAGAGAAGATAGGCGAGAATCTGCTGCTGCAGTTGTTGTGACCGTGACGGCGGAACGATCAGGATTTGCTTGATGTGCGCATCCAATCCGCCCGCAGCCTCCCATGCGTCCCGACTGAGTTGAGAGCAGTCGTAAAACAGTTCGAGTCTGTAAGGGTCCTCCGTTGTGAATGGGCGTAACGCCCGTCTTCGTGTCACCTGAGTCACGTTGTTCATTGTGATCCCCCCGCAAACTCTGACTTTTTCGTTGGATCTGGCGACGGTATGACTACTGTCATCGTCAACTCTGGTAGGTACAACCGATCCTTCGGTGCTACTATGACTGTGTCCTTGCGCTCGACCAATATGCAATGGATGACTTCCTGGTCGCCGTCTTCCGCTCGGATGGTCACGGTCACGCTCTCGCCAACATGTGTCCTCAACATTGCTGATCCCCCCGTCAAGTGATGACTTCGCCGTCCACGCCGATCCCCATCTGCAGCAGGACGTCAATCGGGATGATCCGCGCCTCCCTCTCGGGGTTCGTCGCGTTGTCGAGTACCCGAATACCCGGCGCGCCCCCCGCTCCCACGCCGGGTCTGCGCCTTGGGGTCACTTGATGCTTGACTTGCCTGTCATGGGGAGGAACCGGCTGCACGGGCATGGGTTGCGTGAGTCCGCGCTTCTTCGCCCAGAGGTTGATGCTCACACCGGGACCTCCTGCCGAACGAAGGCATCCGGCCCCGGTATCACTCGCCGGCGCGTTCGCTTCGGCTCCGCTTCGGGGATGGGAAGCACTTCGCTCCCGCCGTCGGGTATCACACCGTCAAGTACGGTCGCCGGTCCCTCGGTCGCGCCTGCGGTCAACCGATCTACCTGTTGCATCACCGTCTCCGGCACGACCAGCCTTGGCGACAAGTTCTCGGCGGTGAACACGCCTCTCCCCTCCTGCTCGCACGCCTTCGGCCAGACCGCGTGCGCGAGCGCCATCACCCAGTCGGTGCGCAGGCCCTTATCGTCCCAGCGGTAGGAACGAACCTGCTTGACCAGCTCGCCAAACTTGGGCGTGCCGTCCGCGTTGGTAAGTCCGAGGGGAATGGCGAGGTTGCCGCTTTCCATCGCGAGGATCAGCCCGTTGAGGAGAACAGTCTTCGGCACCGTCCAGTTGCCGCCATCTCGCCGCGCATCCCGTCCCCCAGTCGTGGTGGTCGTGAAGTAGGGGCACCGAAGGTTTTGCGCGACCGCCCAACCCAGACCGTTGTTCTCGATCAGCAGTCGTGAGTCATGGCGCGCCTGATGCCCTTCGATGGCGGCCTGCAAAATGGGCGCGGGTACGGACTGCAGATAGTCAGCGTCCGTGAGGATGTAAGGCGTGTCAAAGGTATCAAGGCTGACGATCACCGACTCGTCCTCGCCCTCACCGGCCGGGTCAACCCCCGTGATGATGTGCCTGCCCCGCTCACGCCCGAGGTCCGGGCCGTAAAAGGTCATCGCCTCCGCGCCGAGTGCGATGCAGTTGTCTATTACCTCGGGCCGGAAAGGCACGTTGCCGGAACCCCGGAAATCACAACAGAACTCACGCGCCCAGGCCTCGGCCGTGTATTGCGGGCGCTCGCGCGCGTACCATGCCTCATCATACTCCGGGCACTCCTGCCACGGGAACTGGAACCGAGGCCCGCCGAAGGCTTCGTCCTCCCACATTCGGTGGAAGGCGTCGCCTTCGCCGGCGGGTGTGCTGACAATCCACACGCGGCTTGTCCGGCTGACGGTCGGGCGCATCGAGGACCATATCGCCTCCTGGTCTGGTAGGTACGCGGCCTCATCAAGGATGAACACGCTCGCCGCGTAACTGCGCGCCATCTCCGGCGAAGCCGTCTCAGCGACGATCCGGCTGCCATTAGACCAGCGCAACTCCTGCGTCGCCTGCCGGGTCAGTTCCGGTGCGTTGGGCCTTTGGTGTGTGATGGCCACGAGCGCCGCGATGGATAACAGTTCCTTCGCCACCTCTTCCTTGCGGCTGCCCGCAACGAATGTCATGGGGCCGTGCTCGATGCACTCTCGAACTGCCTCCACCATCGCGCTCGTGCTAATCCCAATCTGCCGCGCCTTGTTCACACGCACGGGATGCTTCTTCGCAAAGGCCGACATCAGCCGCACCTGATAAGGGTATGGCTGAAAGACCATCTCACCCTTCAGTGGGTCCGGGTGCCGGACGTGGGGTTTCCAGCACTCGCACCAGAAGCGAGGACTCGCCGCACCTGCGTCAAGCAGGTTCTGCAGCGTCGGTTCCGTTCTCTTCGCGCTCACGTTCGGCCTCTTCACAGAGAATCTTGGCGAGTCGCTCCAACTCATCGGACGTCATCCCAATGGTGTGCTTGACCTCCACTTTGCCCTTCACATCAACCGTCGCAGTAGATTCCCCGCTCGCAGTCCTGCCAATGTCATCCCACGTTTTCGCAGCAGTGGCCGCCTTCTGCCCATCCAATGGTTCGGCCTCGCTCGCCTCTTTCGCGGTCTTCTCGAAGTTGACATCGGCCCACGCCAGACGGTTCCGCTTACGCCAGGCCACCTCATTCGCGTGGATCTTGAGGTCTTCCTCCGCGGCGGCCTCTTCCAGCTCGTCCGCATACTTCTGCCAATCGCGCGGGATGTTGGCTCGCTTCCACGTAAACATCACAGGCGCGGAGAAGCCCAGCCGCCTGTCAACCTCTGCCATATTGCGCAACTCAGCCCACAGTTTCATCGCGCACCACTTGTCCTTCAGTGTGTGCGCGACGCGACGCCGACCATTGCCATTGCTATTGCCGTTGTTCTTCTTCATCATATCACTCACCACAGGCGAAAACGCCGCCGACCGCCGGTCAACCCGGCAACCAGCGGCGGCGTTGCGAACGAACGTTGCCCCTCACGTTACGTGCCTCAATCAAGACGCGAGCGCGACGGAGGAGACGCACCCCCGCCCCTTCGCGATCTACACCCCGCCGACCACCACACGGAGAGTAGCATGGTAGCAGTAGAATGTCAAGGGTCGGCAAGATTCATCGCGTCGGCTTGAGACAGTTCGAGCCGGGCCGGGCGTGATTGGGTGCGGTATGTCGGGTCGGGATGCAATGGATAAGGAGGACTTAGCTCGTCAGTGCGGTTAGGGCCGGCACGGCCAGATGTGGCTTGTCGCGCGGGAGGGTATGGACTGGATTGTCGGCAAGGGCTGGCGTGAACTGACAGGGCAGGTCGCGTGGGTTGAGTCGGGCCGGGCCGGCGTGGCCAGTCGCGCGGAAGGGAACGTGGCGGCTTGACTGGGAATGTCGCGCGGCCAGGACAGGGTCGGCGCGGATGGACTCGGCCTGTCGGAACGGGTGGGCCGGGCGGAGAACCGCGTCGGCTCGGCTTAGTCTGTCGGCTAGGAGCGCATCGGTGCGGAAGGGTAGGACTCGACTTGTCGGAATGGGTGGGGCAGGGGATGGCACGTCTCTTCGGTTTGTCGCCGGCCCGGCCCGGATGCGTTCGGGCCGGGCGGCAGTTGCTTGAAGGGTCAAGGTGGAGCGCGTCGGGTCGGTTGGGCTTGTCGCCGGGTCTGGTCAGGCCGGATTCAGCATGTCGTCTCGGGAGGGCAGGGCTCGTCACGGGGAGTCAACTCATCTTCTCGAACGCCATCA
>Ga0315284_10006369_pt1 | contig 16801 bp, 14 predicted proteins | sample YL17G09_16_MG_FD_203696 | JGI IMG/M metagenome (GOLD analysis project Ga0315284, IMG submission 203696) | Sediment microbial communities from Yellowstone Lake, YNP, Wyoming, USA - YL17G09_16 | ecosystem: Environmental > Aquatic > Freshwater > Lake > Sediment | place: USA: Wyoming | collected...
CCTGGTCTGTGCATCCAGGCCAAGTGTCGGTTCATCGAGGAAGAGAACCTTTGGCCTGTGAATTAACCCACGGGCAATCTCCAGCCTTCTCTTCATTCCACCCGAATAATTCTGGACCAGGACATCTTTCTTCTCGGTGAGATCAACGAGATCGAAAACTTCCTGAATCCTTGTTCGCCGCTCTCCCTTGGACATCCCATACAGCATCGCGTGGAATTCCAGGTTCTCTCTCCCGGTCAGCCTGTTGTCGAGGGCAGGCTCCTGGAAAACGATTCCGATACTGTTCCGGACGGCGTCCCGTTCCCGGGAGACGTCAAACCCTGCTATTTCAGCGTGACCTGAGCTCGGCTTGAGCAGGGTGGAAAGCATGTTAATGGTTGTCGTTTTCCCCGCGCCGTTTGGGCCAAGCAGGCCAAAAAGCTCACCCTGATCTACGGTGAATGAAATGCTGTCTACTGCAAAAAAACCATCAAACTGTTTTGTCAGATTCTCAACCCTGATAGCATCCATGTGCTTCACATCCTTCATCCATTCGTTAAATCTTCAGCCGAGTTCGGGGACGAAGACCCCGGCCTTTTTCCTTGCCTCAATTGCCGGCTCATAAAAGGCATGCTGCCTGATGGGGGCAGACCGCAACGCAGAGACCACAGAGCGAGCAGGTGCCGGTTTCAACTATTTTTTGGATCATGAGCACATCTCCTCTTCATACAGCCTTCTTAAAAATGCCATCACTTCCGCTTTCTTCGGGGGGCAGCCGGCAAGACGCCTTTCTTCCCCGATTCTCTCTTTGGTACAGTCCCCCATCGCGAGCCAACCAGCACCCCCTTGAGCCTCTGCCTTATTCCCCATGAGCAGTGAAGTGTCTCGTGTGATCTTCTTCCCTTCCTGCTCAAACTGGGCGAGGACGTTCAAGAGGGGGAGCATACAGCCGCTGCATGCCTCCTCGATCCCCACCAGGCGGAGGAGCGGGAAATTCCTCCTCAGCCACTCCTGAGGGAGCTCGAAGTTCATCTTCAGGCCCTTGACATCTTCTCCTATGACCTCGATCTTCTGAATATCCATCTCACCCAGCCCGGCCTGATTCCCCAGGACAATGGTCCTGATCTCCCTGGGGTTGAAGCCCATCAGCGAGGCTGTCACAGCATCCACCGCCACAATATCCTCTCCTGCGATGAGGAATCCTGCATTCTTCTGGACCGGTGCAGTCACATCCACGATGTTTAAAGACGGGCGGATGACCCTGTTCAGCTCAACAATATTCTGGTGAATGCCGAATCCTGCATGATGAAACCTCGGTTTGTCCACCCGCTTCAGGAAACCCTTGAGGTTCTTCATGGCAATAGACACACCGGTAAGGTAGTGAGTCTTGGGGACCGGTATATTGATAATCCGACTGAACTCAAAGGCAAACTTACTCACACTGAATGTATTAAGTGGCTCCGGCAGGGAAACAAAGGAATGCCGGTCAAAGAGGATCCAGCGCGCACCAGTCCTTTCAGCAACCTGAGTCATGCCGGTTGCTGTGAAGCACTCGATGAGATCTGAATCCGGCTGGAAATAGCTCGGGCCCTCTCCGATTGCCACCGAGGCTGCCCGCTGGGAGTAACACCAGTTCACTACAGCCTCCACGATCTGGGGATTGGTGGTCTCGCCTGAGGTGTAAGGAAGGGGTTCAACCAGGTTGGGCTTGATAAGGACAGAATCTCCGCCGGAGATAAGCTTCCCATCGTAGGGGAGAAGGAGTTCTTCAAGGGCAGAGGAGATGTTTCCTCTGATTCTTTTTATATAGACTGCAGCCAATGGGGATCTACTCTTTTTCAATTACTTTGATCTTTTTCCCAACCGGTGGAGTATCGCTAACATTAAAACCGTTCATCAAGGCGAGGGTTTTCGCCTCTTCTCTGCTTTCCCCTGTCTTGGAAGCAATGGTTTCAAAAGTGTCGCCCTTTTGGACTACGTAGAGTCTGATTCTAACAGGCTTTATCTTTTCAGCTTCCTGGAGTGTCAGTTCCCGGAAACTGTAGATGGTTGTGGTAAAAAAGTTTTCAGCGTTCTTGAATTCCTGGGCAGGGCAGAATCCCAGGAGAGAATATATCTTGTCTCCATGGATAATGAACCCACCCTTAATTCCGATTACCCCCAACTGCTGTACGTTTCCCTGGTATGTCCCTACATAGGCTTCAAGGCCATTAATGCGGGTAGCGCTCCCTGAGATTTCTCGCAGGTTATTCTTCTGTGCTATTACCCGTGCTAACTGATCTGCCGTCATGCGCTTGCCCATATCCTGCATCATCATCTGGATATAATAATTCTTCTGCGGATGACTGGCCGAGAGGACATCGCTCTCATTATTAATCTTCCAATCGTTGGGGAACGTGATCTCGATACGGAGATCCGGATGTCGGAAGACGTTCTTAATCACCACACCCTCTTTTGGATCAGGCCCGTAAAGGAGACCATCAATGTGATTTTTATATTCTCCCTCCATGGTGGCAAACTTCTGGGAGGAAAATGAGGGGTTATTTTTTATTTCCGCGATCGCCTTTTCAATTCTGGCCTTTGTTTCCGGATGGGTTGAGAAGAGTCCATGGTATGTCTTCTCGTTTGTTGCCTTGTCCACCCGCTCAAGGGAAGTGAGAAAGGACTGCACGCCAGCTGGGTCGTATCCAGCAAGGGCAGCGTATTTGATTCCCAGTTGATCAGCCTCCAGTTCGTATTCACGACTGTACCCCCTGCTGATTCCCACAAAGATGATGTCTGACAACTGCCCGAGGTTCCGTGCCTGGGGGACAAAGATTGAGAGCACGCCTGATGCAAGCTGATAGCTTGCTGCCTGGGTATACTGCTTCACTGCATGACGGGCATTCACATGACCTATCTCGTGACCGATCACTCCTGCCAGTTCTGCTTCACTGTTGATGTAGGCAAATAATCCCCGGGTCACATAAACATAGCCTCCGGGCAGTGCAAAGGCATTGAGGACAGGGGAGTTTACTACCCTGAAGTGAAAAACGAGGTCGGGCCGGTCAGATACCCTGGCAAGTTTCTGGCCCACTTGAGTGGCATAGTCCTGGAGTGTTTTTGAATCGTAGTCACCGTATTTCTTGAGTATATTAGGATTTTCTTGTCTACCGAACTCGATTTCCTGTTGCTCGCTCATCAGAACGAATTCTGTTCTCTTGGTTACAGGATTGACCGCACATGCCAGGCTGAAGAGCAGGAGTACAAGAGAAGCCAGATATTGAAGTGTCAACCGATTACTGTTTTTCATCACCAACTATTGATAGATCGCTGCAAAACATGGTTCCTCGTTGCTCAACAACATTTTTTCGACAATTCTAAATCTCGCTTCACTGCAAATTCGAAACTCGCTTGCGCTCAGACAGCCGAATTTGCTGCCGTTCCGCTCGATAAGAATTGTTAACGAAAAAATCTTCAATTCGCACTCGGAATCCTGGTTTTGACTTTCTCCACTTTTTCAGTGATCCTTTTGATTTATATTGACAACTTCTCTACTATATAATATTAATTCCTATGCATCGATTAGTCAATGAAATGATGCTCCACACACCTGTTGCGAGGTGTTTTTTATTTTAGCAGTTTGCTAAAAAAGCAACTGGTTTTAAGGCTGATCAAAAATGTCCAGATGCAAGGCGCCCGAAATCCTGAGGAGTATAAAACCTTGGGCCGCTCCTGCGGTAAAGTTTTTATCCGAAGACGGACCAAACGTCTTTTGTACCTCTGCAACGACGAAGGACGAGGGGAACGACGCAGATGGGCGTTTTTCAACAGCCTGATAGGAGAAACGCTACGCTCATGAACTTGAAATCGTATAGCAAGCTTTTCTTTCTCCTCTTTCTGCTTTTACTCGTTTCTCCCTCACGTGCCGCTCAACAGAAGATCAAAGTTGCAATTATCCCCTTTAAGATGAACGTAGGAGAAGAACTCAAGTACCTGCGGGATGGGATTATGGACATGCTCTCCACCCGCCTGACCCAGGGCGCTTATATCTCTGCTATAGAAAATTTTGCCATGAAAAAGGCAGTAGAGGGCATGCCGGCAGAACTGGATGAGGAGACTGCACGGAGACTGGGGAGCAGCCTGGGAGCCGACTACATAGTCTATGGCAGCGTGACGAAGGTTATGGAGAGTCTGAGCATTGATGGAAAGGTGCTCAAGGTTCAGGGAGAAGGACACGCCACCCAGGTGTTCACCCAGAGTTCAGGCATGGATAACGTGATTATCAAGATCTCTGAATTCTCCCAGAATGTGCAGAATGCCATCCTGGGGAAACCGCTCATCACTATCCCGCTCTTCCAGCCCCCGCCCCAGCCTCAGTTCCAGGCGCAATATCCTCAGGCAGAGGCACCTGGCCCCCCGGCAGATTATTTCATCAGCAAGAAGAAGGGGAGAGGCGGCGAGGAAGAAGAGGAAGACGGGTTCTACGTCCAGCCAGCGGCTGCCAAGCGGGCGCAGGGATTCTGGAGGAGTCAACTCTTTGAGACGGAGCTCTGGGGCATGGATATCGGCGATGTGAATGGGGATAAGGAGAACGAAATTGTCCTGATCGATGCTCACAATATTGAAATCTACAGGAAGGCCCCCGGCAAGCTTGAGCTCGTTAAAAAGGTTGAAGGAAAGTTCTACGAGAAAAACCTTAACGTGGACGTGGCTGACCTCAATAAGAACGGGATCAGCGAAATTTTCGTTTCAAGCATCAAAGACGAATTTGTGAATTCCTTCGTGGTGGAATTTGACAAGGACAAGGGGGAGTACCGGAGGATAGCAGAAAATATTCCCTGGTTCCTGAAGGTGATGGACCTGCCCGGTCAGGGCCTGACGTTACTCGGCCAGAAGAGCGGTACAGATGTGGCCTTCAGCGGTGACATCACTCAGTTTTCCTACAAAAACGGGAAGCTTCTTCCTGATCAGAGATACGACCTCCCCAGGAACGTGACCGTGTACGGCTTCAACCTGGTCGATATTGAAAAGACGGACGAAAAGGACGTGCTCTTCATCGATGAGAGCGAGTATCTGAGGATTGTTTCTCCTTCGGGAGAGCTAAAATGGAAAAGCGATGACCAGTACGGCGGCTCAGACAAGTACTTCGAGCGGTATTTCGAAAAGGACGCAACCAGCGAGAAGAACATCTCGAAAAAGAAAATCTATCTCCAGCCCCGCATCCTCGTTATGGATACAAACAAGGACGATGAAAAGGAGATTATCATCGGCAGGAATGATTCCCAGACCGGCAGGATCTTCAAGGACACCCGGATGTACCATAAGAGCGAGATCCAGAACCTGGGCTGGAATGGAATCAGCCTGGTGGAAAACTGGCGGACAAAGAAGATTGACGGGTATCTTTCAGACTTTCAGATCAAGGACGTAGATAACGACGGCGAGAATGAGCTGGTGGTCGCAGTAATCTTGCGCTATGACCTCATGCAGGTGAAGACAAAAAGTACCGTTTTAATATATGAGCTCAAAACCAGGTCCTGATCCCCTTTTCGATTGACACCCCTCCTTACTTTCGTTAGGATTTCTTTATGTGGCGGTGTAGCTCAGGTGGTTAGAGCATGCGGCTCATATCCGCAGTGTCCGGGGTTCGAGTCCCTGCACCGCCACCATATTTCCAAAACTTAGAAAACAGGGTCCTTCGTTGCTCAAAAAAACGTTTGGTCGTTCTTACGATAAATTCTTACCGGAGGACCGGCCTTCGGTCTTATTTACTGTAAAATCTTGCTACGCCCTCAGTACCCAGTTTCCAAGTTTATCAACATCTTCTATCTATGCGTGTTTTGCATAATATGTGACCATGGATTCAATTACGCACGTTATTGCCGGAGCAGCGATCGGCAGGCTGGGATTCGAAAATAAACTCGGGAGATGGGGCATCATTGCCGGCACTCTCATTGCAGTATTCCCGGACGTTGATTATATCTCGCTCTATTTCAGTGAGCGGCTCTTCCTGAAATACCACCGCAGCTTCACGAATTCCTTTATTTTTCTGATCCCTCTTGCCCTGCTTTTTGCCCTGCTCCTATCAAATATCACCGGCGTCAGGAAATTCTGGACCTTCTTCTCCCTCTCCTGTGCCGAACTTCTCTGCCATACCCTGCTGGACCTGATGACTTCATCAGGCACGATGATCTTCTACCCCCTGTCCAGCCACCGGTATGCAACGGATACTATCTATATCTTTGATCTTACGGTAACCGCACTCTTCCTCATACCCCTGATGCTCTCCTTTATCTACAAACATCACCGGGCAAGGATCACAAAAACGTTTTTCCTGCTTCTGGTTTTCTATCTCGGCACGTGCGAGTTCTATCACAGCAAGGCAACTTCCCTGTCAAGCAGCTTCGCACTGGTAAACGGTATTGCCTTTCAGCAGGTTGCCGCCTTGCCACAGCCGTATTCGCCTTTCAGGTGGGCAAATCTCATCGAGACTCAAGATGAAATGTACCAGGGCTTTGTTGACTTTCTCAAAAAACCCGGCGACAGGAAAACGAGCGCCCCCTTCTGGCCCTGGCAGCAGCCCGGCATACAATACCGTCCTCCCTCACGGATGCACTACAGGGTATGGAAGAAGATAGAGAAATCGCCCTGGATTGAAAAGGCACTGGAGCTTGAAGGGGTAAAATTTTTCTACTGGCTGGCACGATTCCCCGTTGCCCGTTCCGGCGTAGCGGTGAACGGTCATCATCTGGTGGAGTTCATTGACCTTCGTTTTCTCATGATTGAGGGGATACGCCCCTTTGCCTATCAGGTAGAACTGGATGATGAAGACAAGGTGGTACATGAGGAGTTTAAGAAATTGTAGGGGGGCCATGCCCAGGAAGGATTATCCGCCTGCGGCGGGCCACAAGGTTTTATGTAGGGGCGAGGCAGTGCCTCGCCCAGAAGGATTATCCGCCTTCGGCGGACCACAAGGTTTTAAGGAGGGTAAAATGGGACCGTATGATTCATTAAGGGATTATCTGACAGACCTGGAAAAGAGAGGGAGATTCATCCGGATCAAGGAGATGGACCAGGATAAGTATGAAGCGACTGCCTTTGTTCTGAGGATGATGGACCGCCTGAGGAACAGGGCGCCCGGCTTTATGATCGAAAGGGTTAAGCAGAACGGGCGCTGGTATGACACCAAGGTGGTGGGAAACATCTACAACGGCTACGATACCCTGGCCATGTGCCTGGGAGTGGACCCGGTAACCGATGACAACTCAGAGATGTATTACAAATGCGTTGAGAAGATCGAAAGCTTTGCTGACGCCCAGATGAGCTGGAAAAAGATCGAGCCGAAGGTCGTGGACAAGGCGAAGGCGCCCTGCAAGGAAGTCATCATCAAGGGAGACAAGGTTGACCTCTTCCAGTTTCCCTGGATCAAGAACGGGCCGGAAGATGCCGGAGCATACATCAGCGCCGGCTGTTTCATTCTTGAGGATCCTGATATCGGCAGGAATGTAGGCACCTATCGCATGCAGGTAAAGGACAAGAACAAGACCGGAGCAAACTTCACGATGAACAGCCATGCCTACCAGTTCATGCTCAAGGCAAGCGAGCGGGGCAAGGAGAGTGTCCCTGCTGCGGTGGCTATCGGGATTGACCCGGCCTCGTGGATGATGAGTTCAACCCGCCTGGCTGAGCTGGGCGACGACGAGTTTGCCCTGGCCGGTGGCTTCCGGGGAAAGCCGGTAGAGCTGGTCAAATGCGAGACCTGTGACATCATGGTCCCGGCCCAGGCTGAGTTCATCCTCGAAGGGGAAGTGCCTGTGGACGTAGAACCGGAAGGGCCTTATGGCGAGATGCTCGGCTTCCTGGGTCTCCCCGGCGCCACCTTCTACCTGAAGGTGAAGACCATCACCCACCGGAAAGACCCGCTCCTCTACAACATCTGGTGCGGCATGGAGCGGAGCACCTACACCCTCCCCTGGGATGCGGCAAACTTCATGAGGATGAAGAAGGTCATGCCCACCATCGTGAAGCTCTACACCCCGATCGAGTGCCCCCTCATCACCATCGTGAGTATCGACAAGCACCTCCCGGGCGAAGGGATGGAGGCAGGCGCGGCTGTCCTGGGGCAGCGCATGATCGGCTTCACCAAGAAGATCGTCATTATCGTGGACAAGGATGTTGACCCCTTTGACCTGCCCCAGGTCATGAACGCTCTCGGCACGCGGTGGCAGCCTGTGCCCGGCACGCTCCTCATACCCCAGATGGTGTCCATGCCCCTCGATCCTTCTCAGAAAGAGAAGTTCCTCACCAGCAAGGTGATCATTGACGCCACGCGGCAGCTCCCGAGCGAAGGAGGGCCGGAGTCCTGGGTGCCGACCAACCGCTGCCTGATGGATGAGAAGGCAGGCGATGCCTTCAAGCTGGTGGACAGCAAGTGGGAGGAATATTTTAAGAAAAAGTGATCACTAACTGAAAGCATGAAGAAATTAAAAGCGGATCTTCATATCCACACGAATGAAGATACTTTTGAGAAAATCCGCTACAGTGCAAAAGAACTGATTGACCTTGCCTCTCAAAAAGGATTTGATGTTCTGTCAATTACCAACCATGAGATGGTTACCTACAACAAGGAGCTTGAGGAGTATGCCCTGAGTAAGGGTGTACTCCTTATCCCCGGCGTCGAACCAATCGTCCAGGGGAAGGACATCCTCATCTACAATCTCCCGGACTATGAGCCCGGAACAATAAAGACCTTTGAAGACCTGAAGAGATATAAGAGGGATGACACGCTCATCATTGCCCCCCATCCCTTTTTCCCGAGCCCGAGGTCGCTCCTTACGCTTTTTGAGGAGGCAGCTACCGCCCTTGATGCTATTGAATACTGTCACCACTATACCAGGAGAGTAAATTTCAATCGGAAGGCGGAGCAAAAGGCAAGGGAGTTGAACCTTCCCCTCGTTGGGTCTTCTGATGCACACCTCCTCACCCAGCTTGGCACCACCTATTCACTCATTGAATCAGCAAAGGAAGTCAAGGCGGTAATCAGGGCAATTAAAGAGAAAAAGGTGGAAGTGGTTACCAGGCCTCTTGATTTTCGCCATGCTGTGGATGTGTGGGTTCAATTGTTCCGGCAAGGCCCGATCGACACCGTCATCGTACTTACCTGGACTTTCTTCTATCTCCTCTTCAGGGTAGAGCTCAACTGTATCCTAATCTCCTCAGCACTCTCTCGTCTTTCCGCCAGTCCTTCTCGACCTTCACCCGGAGATCGAGGAACGCCTTCTTCCCCATGAAGCCTTCGATCTCTTCCCTCGCTGCCTTGCCGATCTTCTTGATCATCTGCCCGCCTTTTCCCACAATGATCCCCTTCTGTGAATCACGCTCGACCAGAATCCGGGCACTCACGTAGAGGGGCTTTGCCTCCGCATCCCTCACCTCCTCAATCTCCACGGCGGTAGAAAAGGGTACCTCCTGGTAGGTAAAAAGGTAGACCTTCTCCCGGATGAACTCGGCAATGAAAGTGCGCTCGATCTGATCCGAGAGAATGTCCTCGGGGAACTGCTTCTCGCCGGGCTGAAGATGCTCAATGGTCGTGTTCACCAGCACGTCTACGTTGTCACCCTTAAGGGCAGAGATGGGAATAATCTCCTGGAAGGAATAAAAGTTTCTATAGGTATCAATGAGGGGGAGAAGCTCTTCTTTTTTCACACGGTCAACCTTATTGATCACAAGGAATACGGGCAGGTGAAAAGACGGCATGAGATTGATGAGTGCCTTCTCCTCGTCAGGCAACTCCCTGCTGTCAACCATCAGGTAGATGAGATCAGATGTGCCGGAAGCGATCCGGGCTGACTTCACCATGGCATTACCCAGCCTGTCTTTCGGCTTATGGAAACCGGCAGTGTCAAGGTAGACAACCTGGGCGTCTTCCCGGGTGAGTATCCCCCGCACCGTACTCCTCGTGGTCTGGGGACGATCCGATACAATCGCCACCTTCTGACCAAGTATCCGGTTCATCAGGGTGGATTTGCCAACGTTTGGTCTGCCGATAATTGACACTACGCCGAATTTACATTGCTTCATAGTAAGTTTTTTAACACTTTTCCCCTGTGAGGTAAAGGATTTACGTGTGATCTCATGCGCTCAAAACATATTGATTTTCGTTCCCATCCAACGTAATATAGAATAAAATACTCAAGGTAATAAATTTTCCCGGGAAGAGTGTTTTCAGGCATGAAGGGGGGATAAACTATGGCTCTGGTTCCATGGAAACCATTTGATGAGCTTACTTCTTTTAGGAGAGAGATGGATCGTCTCTGGGACAGGTTTTTTTCTGAGAGGCCTGCCCTTGATATGCTGGAGAAAGGCTGGGAGCCTACCATGGATATCACTGAGACGAAAAGCGATCTCATCGTAAAGGCAGAGCTGCCCGGGATCGACCCCAAGGAAATTGATATCTCTCTCACCGGGGACACCCTCACGATCAAGGGGGAAAAGCAGCAGGAGAAAGAGGAAAAGGAAGAAAACTACTACCGCATCGAGAGAAGTTACGGCATATTCTCGCGGACGATAAAGCTGCCGGTGAGCGTCCAGAACGACAAGATAAAAGCCTCGTACCAGCACGGCGTTTTAAAAATCACCCTGCCCAAGAGCGAAGAGGCTAAACAAAAGCAGATCAAGATAAAGGTAGAATGATCCGTGTAGGGGCGTGATTAAAGATCCGCCCTTTCGAATTTGCCCTGTAGGGGCAGACCTGTGTGTCTGCCCATTTAGAATTGTCGAAAAACGGTTGACGAAGAAAGGATTTCCTCATGAAGAAATGGCGTTGTACAGTATGTGGTTACATCCACGAAGGCCCCACCCCGCCTGCACGGTGTCCGGTATGCGGCGCTGATAAATCGAAGTTTAAAGAGGTGACTTGAGGAGCTCTTTCAACTCCTTTATCTTCCGGGGAGTGGGGAGATGGTAAGGACATTTTTCGACACACTCACCGCACTCATCACATAATTCAAGCATGGGCTGCAAATTTTTTGCCTGCTTCAATATATAAGCCACGTTGTCAGTAACTTCCTTTCCATAACACATCATATGAATCATGTGGGCAAAGTGGATCATGATGTTTTGCGGGCACGGCATGCAGTAACAGCACCTCCGGCAAAACTCCTTGCCCAGTGACGCAACCTCCTCCTCAAAGCGCTTCATCTCTTCCGGAGAGAGAGGCTTGCCTCTCTCAAAGATATCAACATTTGCTTCCACTTCTTGGGGGTAAGACATCCCGGGCGTGACTACGCCCGCCGGATGATTCAAAAAGAACCTCAGGGCAGATGCCTTGTCCTCTATTACGCCCCCGGCTAAAGGCTTCATGACAGAGGTGGCAACTCCCATCTGATTGGCGAGCTGAATCAACCCCCCGAGGGGTTCCTGCTCAATGACATTAAAAGGGAACATGATCATCTCAAACTCACCTGTCCTGACTGCCTCGATCATGACAGCCGGGTTGTGACCGGTGAGAGCGATGTGTTTTACCCTCCCCTTCCGCTTTTCTTCCTTCAAAAGATCAAGCGGCTCTTTCATCGCCTGTTCGAGTTCCTGCGGCTGATTCACTGCATGAACACCGTAAAAATCAATACTCTCAACCCGAAGCCTCCTGAGACTCTGCTCAAGATCCTTCCTGAAAGCATCTGCTCCCATCTTCCACGCAATGGAGCGGGACGCAATGACATAATCCTTTTTTCTTAAAGAGAGCGCCCTTCCCAGCTTCTCTTCACTATCCTGGTATGCAGAGGATGTATCAAAATAATTGATGCCCAGTTCAAGGGCTCTCTTAAGGACCTGGTCTGACTGCTCAAAAGAAACGCGCGGAAGGTACATCGCGCCGAATCCAAGTTTCTTTACCTTGATTCCCGTTTTCCCCAGGGTGATTGTCTCCATCTCGAACCTCCTTTTTAGTTTATTAATGATCTCATTTCGACAAAGTTTTTGTTAATATCCAGCTCACGATACTGATGAGCAGTGCGCCCAAGACCGCACCTGCGAAACCATTGACATGAAATCCAGACACAAAAAAAGCTACCAGACCGAGCATCAGCCCGTTGATCACAAACAGGAAGAGCCCGAGGGTCAATATGGTAAGGGGGAAGGTGAAAAATACCAGGATGGGGCGGATGATCGCATTGACGATACCAAGGAGAAATGCAGCAGTAAGGGCAGCCATTACCCCATCTACCCAGATCACTTTGGGCAGGAGGTAGGCAATGATCAGGATGGATGTCATATTGATCAGCAGGCGGATTATGAATCTCATCTTCCCTCCGAAGTGGAATGTTACGTACTGTTTAGTGGTATTTGGTATATCACGTAACGTGCCCCATGAAAAGACCTTATGCTTTCGTAGGGGTGAACGGCTCCGCCGCAGGCGGACCCCTACATCTTTCACCTTACCCCTTTCACCTTAATTATTGACGCGCCCTCACCTTCCTGCTATCTTTTCCCCGTAGAAAAGACAGCAATCATCAACAACCCTTGCAAAGGAGGAACCGCCATGAAAATCAAACATTTCACCGGAGCGTTTCTGGCCGCCTGCTTCTTTACTATTGCCTGGTGCGGAGTGCTGCATGCATACGAAAAGACCCTTACCCTGACAAAAGCTGATCTGGAAAGCTCGGGCGCATCCAGCCTCGTGCTACTCTTTAATATCGACGCAGCAAAGGTAACTATGCTTCCGTCAGCAGACACAGAGGTGATTGTAAAGGCTGTGGTGGAATATAGCGATCCGAGGCTGGAGCCAACCCTCGAGCAGGGCAGCCTGGGCGGCGTGTATACGGCAAACTTCGAGTCGGGATCAATAGAGTGGCCCCCGTACCCCAAACCTCCTCTCTTAGTCCATACCTGGACAATCACTCTGGGGAGCTACGATACTGATACGAACCTGGCAATTGATTTTGATGCAGTATTCTCAAATATCGACCTCGGCAGCTTGCCCCTGACAGGATTGAGCCTGGATCTGGATGCAACATCTGCAATCATTGATCTCAGCACTCCCACCACCCGGGAGGCGTCAGCCGTATCTATAGATTGCGACGCTTCATACCTCTTGATGACAAACATCGGCAACACCGATTTCAGCCGCTTCCACCTGGGGGCAGATGCATCCGTTACCATGCTGGACTTTCAGGGTGCCTATTCCGCGGGTGAACACAAGATTACGGCCACTGCAGACGCAGCCGCCTTATACGCCTTTCTCCCCATGGACACCGGGGAACACGTCAGGGTCTTATCCGACCTTGCAGTGGTCATGATTACCGGGGAAGGGTGGGAAAAAGTAGTAAGAACGCCCCATTACAAGGAATATATTACCGAGGATTACGAGTCTCAGGCTGTACAGCTGAACCTGGAAATTGAGGCCGATGTATCGACTATTTTCCTCAACCGGGAGTAAAGGGTATTGAGTAGGGGAAAGGGGGGAAACGATACATGAGCAAGAAAATACCTCTGGCTGTTCTTATCGCCTTGTGCGCCCTGTGTGCTTATTCCTGCTCTCCTCGCCAGTCTACCAGGTCTGATGATGAACTGAATAGCCTGAAGAAGGATATTGAGACGCTTAAAGAAGGTCAGACTGCGATTCAGAAAGATCTCCAGGAGATTAAAAACCTTCTGCGTGCAAAACAGACACCTCAGCCGCCCGAGTTTAAAGAAACAACCATCAGCATTCAGGGCGACCAGTTCAAAGGGAACAAAGAGGCGAAGGTAGTGCTCATTGAATTTATGGACTACCAGTGACCATTCTGTGCCAGGTACGTCCGTGAGACGCTGCCGCAGATTGAAAAAGAGTATATCGTGACAGGAAAGGTGAAATACGTCGTCAAGGACTTTCCTCTGGAGTCAATCCACAAGCTGGCACGCAAGCTGGCCGAGGCCTCGAATTGCGCGGCCGAACAGGGGAAATTCTGGGAGATGCGCGACCGCTTCTTTTCCGATCAAAAAAACCTGAAGCTTGAGGATTTACCGGTCCATGCCCAGGCGCTCGGCCTGGAACAGGAGATCTTCAAACAGTGCCTGGAAGGCAAAGCATATGCTTCTAAGATCAGCGGGAACGTGAAGGAGGCCCAGGGTGCAGCGGTGAGGAGCGTCCCCACCTTTCTCCTGGGCTTTGCCGAGCCGGAAGGCAAGGTAAGGGCAGTAAAGATGATAACAGGCGCCCAGCCCTACGCCACCTTCAAAGAGGCCATCGAGAAACTTCTCAGTGCACAAAAATAACAAAAGTGCGTTAGGTGTCAGGTCTACACTTTTCACCTACGATTTCTCCCCCATATAATTCTTTGAAAAGAATCCATGTCGGATCTTAGCCAAATCCTAATTCATTCAATTCTGTCAATAGTGTAGACCTGACACTTTATTTGTCCCATAGTTTTTTCATTCGAAAACAAACAATGATTCTACAGTCTGTATAAAATAGGAAACACAGACTGTTCCTTTCTATATAAGAAGTTCCCGTGACTTTTGGTTAATTCGTCCAATGCTTTTCATTTTCAACGAGTTACTTGCTTCTGTCAAGTCAGCTTTATCAGTCTGTGTACTAATTAAGTGTTATGTCCCTAGAAACATAATTCGTCCAATGCCTTTCATTTTCAATGAGTTATCTCCTTCTGTCACCTCAGGGCTTTCCGGCTTATACAGACTGTATAAACCGGATCAAAGCCCATCAAGCGGGCTCCGCACACCGTGGCCTCTTTTATTCAAGACATGAGTGTAGTGAGCTTCATATAGATGAGTTTCCGCCAACGAACCCATAATAATCTGCTTTTTGATATGATCTTGTAAAAGTACTTTTAGCTAATCCCCCACCGAATGTCAACCGCTTTATGAGGCTGTGAAAGTCGTCCAATTTAAACGACCAACGAAACTCGTGGTTAGAAACCAAGCTTTATCGACATCTATGGGAACGGTTCTATTTATCCATTTTGTTAATATTTATAAAAATAGAACCGTCCCCTTTTTCCCTTCCAAATGCCGAACAGTATTGGTGTTGTCCCTATTTTTCGATATCGCAAGCCTGACCCCATACCCATACCTACCATACCCCAAATACCTTATAAGGGTTAGACGGTGCCCGTCGGCGGCAATCGAAGTGACCGCTCAATACGACCTGGTATACTGCGTGCCAGACGACGAAAGCGCCGACTTGTGTCGTAAGCGATTCTGCACAGATCGTCGCCGATACCTTGACCCCGAAAGTAGCGGTAGACGTGGGGTATGAATGGTGTGACGAGGACCAGCCAGGGGCTGATAGCTACGGTGGCTAGGCCGCTTATTCCCAATGCCGTCGCAATGTCAAGTTCCCGACGTACCCTTTCGTACGTGGAGCTGATGCCGCAGGTTCGAGCGGCCTGAGCCGCAAGCCTTTCGGCATCAGACTCCACTACAGTCTGAGGAAGGGCAAGCTGCCGCAACTGAATCGCTTTGCGCGCCTTTTGAAGATTCACCACCCACGCCTTTACGCGGCGCTCTTTGGTCGTTTCGAGGAGCGCGCTGCCAATCAGTGCCTTTACGAAGTATTCCTCTGAATTGAAGACTGGTTCCGCCAGGCTCGTGGCGAGAGGCCTCCCGATTATCTTCCGGAAAGGGTGGCTGCATAGGTGTAAACCACTGCCGCTGGCCAGGTATTCGTGGAAGCGGCCACGTATCAGCCCGGCGAGGATGTGGGCGTCGTTCGCGAGCATAGCTTCATCCGATGCTAGGTCTCCTTTCACCCATTCGCGCACAACCTGCTCGCTCTGGCTCCTCGTTTGGAGAACTTTTAGCTCCGCTTCCGAATAGTTCAGGACTCGAGCAAGATGGGGGATGAACTCCTCATTGAAGAGCGACCCATGCATCCGAACGTGGTCCACCCAGAAAAGGTTTCGCACCGTGTCAGACCAAAGCGGGAACTCGGGTTGCGACTGAAGCTGCTTCCACGCTTGGGAAAGCGTTTCACCCCCCTTGGCGAGCCAAGTCTTGGTTGAACGCAGCGCTTGGCCTCGGAGAAACTTGCGCTCTTCCAAAGATGGCAACCCACTCACCACGTGGGTGTATAGGCCGCTCGCTCCTCTGTATCCACCAGGCCCGGGAATCACTCCGATATCGTGAAAAAGCAGGAGATACGTCGTCTCAAGCAGACATTGGCGCTCCCAAGCGCTTAGGTGGTTCGTACGCTTTAACTGGAGCACAGCCAAGGCACTATGAATTGAAGCCGAGTCAATAAAGCCCTTCGCCATCTTCCTTCTCCCACGGGCGGCCGTGCTGTCCGAGCCTAGTGGCCTAACAATGATTACACAGCCTGTATAAAATAGGAAACACAGACTGTTCCCTTCTATATAAAAAGTTCCCGTGACTTCTTTTTAATTCCTCTAATGCCTTTCATTTTCAACGGGTCACTTCCTTCTGTCAAGTCAGGTCTTTATCAGGCGGTGAAAGTCGTCCAATGTAAACGACCAACGGGAGCGTGCCTGCACGCCGAAGTGCTGAGTTTCAGCACGCAGGCGTGGCAATTTCACATCATACACACGAGATTGTTTCGTCGTTTCACTCCTCACAATGACACTTTACTTATACGTTTGCATTAATAAAGCTGAATGCTGATAGCTGTAAGCTGACAGCTATTTTGGTAATTCTATTCTATTAACCTTCTCCAGGTCCGCCAGGGGTTTATCAAAAGCGCTCTCATTTCCCACAATCAGGAGGATCGCATCTTCAGGATGGAGATATGACTTGGCTGCCCTTTCCACATCCGCTCTGGTCACCTGAGATATTTTCCCCTGATATGTCTTGAGAAAATCTGCAGGAAGTCGGTTGTACTCAAGGTCTATCG
>Ga0315284_10006370_pt1 | contig 16798 bp, 15 predicted proteins | sample YL17G09_16_MG_FD_203696 | JGI IMG/M metagenome (GOLD analysis project Ga0315284, IMG submission 203696) | Sediment microbial communities from Yellowstone Lake, YNP, Wyoming, USA - YL17G09_16 | ecosystem: Environmental > Aquatic > Freshwater > Lake > Sediment | place: USA: Wyoming | collected...
AAGACCGCGGCCTTTGAGGTGGTTGAACAACTTGAATCAGTGCCTGATTTTCTTGCCATCCCGGTGGGCAACGCGGGCAACATCACGGCCTACTGGAAAGGATTCAAGGAATATTACGAGAACAAGGAGATATCCAGATTGCCAAAGATGGTGGGCTTCCAGGCGGAAGGCGCAGCCCCGATAGTAAAGGGTCATCCTGTTGAAAAACCCGAAACCGTCGCGACCGCGATAAGAATCGGCAATCCCGCCAGCTGGAAATCCGCGGTTGCCGCGGCCGAGGAATCAGCAGGATCCATATCGATCGTAACAGATGATGAAATACTGGAAGCATACAGGATGGTTGCCAAGCTCGAGGGAATATTCTGTGAGCCAGCTTCAGCCGCTTCAATTGCCGGCACTATCAAGCTTGCCAAAAAAGGAACTATCCCCGACGGTTCGGTAGTAGTGTGCGTACTGACAGGCCACGGCTTAAAGGACCCGGATTGCGCGGTTAAGCAAGGCGCCAAGCCGATCGAAATCCCATGCGACTTGTCAGCAATTGCCAAGGAGTTGAAATACTGAATCTATAACAATGCCCTCAAAAGTATGCATCGTAAAATGTCCGGATTACTCCCCTGAAAATGTTGATCAAGCCATAGCAAAAATATTCCAGCTGCTCAACTTGGATTCCCTGATCAGCCCCGGCCAGAAAGTGCTTCTAAAGCCGAATCTTTTGACCGATACCCCTCCTGATAAAGGGATAACCACACATCCGGCAATAATCAAAGCTGTTGCTGAAGAGGTCAAGGGTCTTGGAGCAAGCCCATTTCTTGGAGACAGCCCCGGAGGTGCCGGCGTTCAATACAGCAAGGCGATAGATCAAACCGGCATGAAACATGCCGGCATCCCGATCGTGAACTTTGAGGAAAGTTCCACGAAAGACTTCATTTCTAAAATAGCTCTTGATGCGGACGTGATAATCAATATGCCCAAGCTGAAAACGCACGAGCTTACCCAGATGACTTGCGGCATAAAGAACATGTTCGGGTGCGTTCCGGGGCTGCAAAAAGTAAAGTATCACTTTGACGCGCCAAGGCCGGAAGAATTTTCGGAGGTCCTGGTCGATATTTTTGAGAAGGTCCGCCCTGCTATAACAATAGTTGATGCGGTAGTTGTAATGGAAGGTCAGGGCCCTGCGAACGGTAAATTACGGCGATTGAACCTTTTAGTGGCATCAACCGATACAGTGGCGGTTGACGCCGTATGTTCAAGAATGATCGGATATGAGCCGATGGAGATAGATACTACAAGGATAGCTTATCAAAGAGGCCTGGGGGAAGCGGACATATCAAAGATCGAGATCCTGGGCGATAAGCTTGAGATCTTTGAGGATTTTCAGCATCCAAAGTATATTGCCTCTTTATTAAATAGAATTCCAAAGCCCCTAAACAAGTTCATCAAGCCATTGATAAATATCATAAGGAAAAGGCCAAAGATCAACAAAAAGAAATGCGTCAAATGCATGGTCTGCGTTAATTCGTGCCCCTCTCACGCCATCGACAATAAAAGCTTCAAAATCAGCAAAAATAAATGTATAATGTGCTTTTGTTGCCGCGAGCTCTGTAAATACGGCGCCGTGGACCTGAAAGAAAGCACATTATGGAAAATACTGGTTTTTCTAAAGAAACATCTGATGTAGTGATCCTGGTGAATGGGCCAGGAGAACTTTCTTCTTATGTAAAGCCAACGGTTGAAGCGCTTAACAAAAGATCAGCAAACATAAGGATAGTTTTATTGTTCACTCCCTGCCCCTACTCCACCGGGAAAGAGGTGGAGATCGCTAAGTCCATCCCGGGCGTAGCGCATGTGATAACAGACAAAGAATTCACCAGATGGGCTCTTTTCAGGGTCCCGCCCGAACACATCACGTTCAGCCGCAGAGGGGTGGTCGTTTTCATGGGCGGGGACATCCTTTACGGCAAGGTGATCGCAAAAAGGCTTAAATATCCCGCTTTGGCTTATTCGGAAGCTTACGCGAAATGGCCCAAAATATACAAGAAATTCCTCGTCCCCGATAAAATGATCTTTGACAAGTTCAAAATACAGGGCTTCCCGGAAAACCAGCTTCAAGTAGTCGGCAACCTGATGGTGGACAGCGTAAGATCGGACAGAAGCAGGGAACAGGTCTTTGACGGGCTTAAGCTTGACCGGAACAAAAAACTGATATCTTTTCTTCCCGGAAGCCGCGAGTTCCAGATAAGCTTTACTCTTTCTTTCTTCAGCAAGGTCGCGGATGACATAAGGCAGCTGATGAGTAATATTCAATTTGCGTTCGTCATCTCGCCTTATCTTCCGGAATCAATATTAAAGAAATACATGGATAAAGCGGATCCGTCGATAAAGCTTGTGACTTCGGACCAGCATAGCATCATAAAAGCATCGGATCTTGTCATAACAGTACCCGGGACAAACACGGCGGAGGTAGCGGTACTCGGAACACCGATGATGGTCGTGTTCCCGTTAAATAACTCCCAGCTTATTCCCCTTGAGGGAATATGGGAGATCATAGGAAAGATCCCGGTACTGGGCTTCCTTTTCAAGAAATTTTATGTTAAAATCGCTCTCTTAAAAACGAGGTTTTTTGCTATACCGAATATTAAATCAGGCCTGGAAATAGTCCCTGAGCTCAAAGGCAATATCCAGCCAAAAACAATAGCGGAAAACGCCGTGTCATTGATGGATAACACAAAAAAGTTAAATGAAATGAGGATCCGGCTTAAAAATTGCCTGGGGAACGCGGGGGCAAAAGACAGGATCGCGCGGGAGATATTGGAATTAATTAAATGAAGCTTTATCTAAGATTGTTCAAATATATCCAAAGACCCGAGTGGATAAACATACTTATCGCGTTCGTGTGCGTAGTACTGCTTTCCGCGTGCAACATAGTGACGATCCCCCTGGCAAGCGTGCTGTCAAAAGCCATGGCCGAGAAGAATTTCATGATGCTTAATACTATCGCTATCACGGTCATGAGCCTGTATTTTATCAGGGGGCTGCTGAATTATGCCCAGGTTTACCTGATGTCTTTCGCGGGACAGAGGATTATCATTGACCTGAGGATGGATCTTTACAAACACCTGCAAACATTATCATTTGATTTCTTTTCAAAGTGGCGTGTCGGGGACGTAATGAACAGGATCATGGGCGATACGGGCGCTCTGCAGGGCGCCATGGTCGTCAGCATCACCGAATCGCTCCCTAACTTATTAACTTTAATCGGCGCTTTAATTTATTTGCTTAAACTTAATTTCAGACTTACTGTCTTGACCCTGCTTGTAACCCCGATAATAGTTTTTATCATTGCGAGATTTTCCGAACAAATCAGACAGGTCGCCCTTCAGACCCAGAGGAAAGCATCGGACATTTCATCGATCCTGGCTGAAAAAGTTTCCGGGATCAAAGTGGTCAAGTCCTTTACCACAGAGCAATATGAGATAAAAAAGTTCGAGGACGAAGTGGAGAAAAGCTTCTGGCTTACGATGAAGGAAGTGCAAATAGACGCGACCCAGCGGCCATTGATAGAGCTCCTGCAGGCGCTGGCGGTCACCCTTGTCATCTGGTACGGAGCTTTTGAGGTCGTGTCAGGGCGCCTGGCGATCAACGACCTTATAGCTTTCTTTGTCGGCATTGGCGTAATAGCGACCCCGCTCGCGACACTGGGAAGGATCTATATGACGATAAAAAGGGCGCTTGGCCCCGCGGAAAGGGTATTTGAGATACTTGATTCAAAGCCTACCATAACTGACGCGAAAGACGCGGTCGACATCCCGGGAATCAAAGGCGAGGTAGAGTTCAAGAACGTGTTTTTCCAATATGAGGAAGGGAAAACCATACTGACCGACATCAATTTCAAAACCAGAGCCGGAGAAATAATAGCTATTGTCGGCCGATCGGGTTCAGGGAAAAGCACCCTGGTAAGCCTTATGCCAAGATTTTATGACCCGAGCAAGGGCACTGTAAGCATAGACGGAATGGATCTAAAAAAAGCAAAGTTATACTCTTTAAGGAAACAGATAGGGATAGTGCACCAGGACACGGTATTGTTCATTGGAACGATCAGAGAGAACATATCCTACGGCCGCTTCGATGCTTCCGAGGAGGATATCATTGCTGCCGCGAAAGCCGCCAATCTCCATGATTTTATAATGGGCCTTCCAAACAAATATGATTCGCTTGTCGGGGAAAGAGGAACGCTTCTTTCCGGCGGGGAAAAACAAAGAGTTTCGATCGCGAGGGCGATATTGAGGGACCCGAGGATCCTGATACTTGATGAAGCCACATCTTCGCTTGATACGGAATCCGAACGGCTCGTTCAGGATGCGATGGAGAGGTTGATTAAAGGGAGGACCGCGTTCATAATCGCGCACAGGCTTTCAACCGTTCAGATCGCGGACAGGATACTGGTAGTAGATAAAGGCCGTATCATTGAAGAAGGCACGCACAAAGAATTAATGGAAAAAGGCGGGCTTTATAAGAGATTATATGACATGCAGTTCAGGGACGAAGAAAATAATGAACAATAAGGAGGCATGAAATGAGTAAAAATGTATCGAAGCCAAAAGTTGTGATCCTTGCCGGCGGAATGGGGATGAGGTTAAAAGAGGAAACGGAATATAAGCCAAAGCCAATGATCCTGGTGGGCCCCCACCCTATTCTCTGGCACATAATGAAAATATACATGCAGCATGGATTCAATGAGTTCATTATCTGCCTGGGTTACAAGGGCGATATGATCAAAGAATATTTCTTGAACTTTGAGGCCTTTAACAACGATTTCACATTGGAATATGGCGATAAATGCAGGATCGTTCCTCACAGATCATCAAACCATGATAATTTTAAAGTGACGCTTGTTGACACTGGAATAGACACTATGACTGGCGGAAGGCTCAAGCTCATTGAAAAATACGTGGACACGGAGAACTTCATGTTCACATACGGTGACGGCGTTTCAGATGTTAATGTAAAAGAACTTTACAATTACCACATAAAGAACGGGAAGATCGGGACTGTCACAGGCGTTCACCCTGAATCGAGGTTTGGAGAACTAATAGTAAAAGAAAACAGTGTTCTCGATTTCTCAGAAAAACCGCAGATAAAGGAAGGGTTCATAAGCGGCGGATTCTTTGTGCTCAACAGGAATATATTTAAATATATCGAAAAAGATTGCTTCTTCGAAAAAGAACCGATGGAAAAACTGACAAAAGATAAGCAGCTCAATGTGTATAAGCACACGGGTTATTGGCAGTGCATGGACACGTATCGTGACCTGACGCATCTGAACGACTTGTGGAACAAAGGAAAAGCCCCATGGAAGACATGGAAATGAGGAAATTAGACATCAGAAGTGGGTTTGGAAATGAGAAATTAGAGGTGAGAAATTTCAGCCTCTCACCTCTCACATCTAACCTCCTGACTCAATTCTCACTTCCTATTACCTCATTTCTAAATAATAGTTGGTGGATTCAAAGTTTATGATCAACCGTACCTTTTGGCAGAATAAAAGAGTCTTTATAACCGGCCATACGGGCTTCAAAGGTTCCTGGCTTTGCATTTGGCTCAATATGCTCGGGGCTAAGGTGACAGGATACGCGCTGAAACCCCCGACAAAACCAAGTCTGTTTGAGCTTTGTAAGATCGACAGGATTGTCAGATCAACAATCGGTGATATAAGGGATCTGCCTAAGCTGAAAAGAGCGCTCCTCGCGGCAAAACCTGACATAGTGATACACATGGCCGCGCAGCCGCTCGTGAGGGATTCCTATGATATGCCTGTTTACACTTTTGAAACAAATGTAATGGGTACCGTGAACATTCTTGAAGCCGTAAGAAGCTGTAAAAGCGTGAAAGCTGTGATCAATGTGACCACGGACAAATGTTACGAGAATAAGGAGAAGTTGACAGGATATAAGGAAGATGAGCCCCTTGGAGGATTTGACCCCTACTCCACCAGCAAGGCATGTTCTGAGCTCGTCACTCAAGCTTACAGGCGTTCGTTCCTGCACGACAGCGTTGCTGTCGCGACAGCAAGAGCAGGCAACGTCATCGGCGGCGGCGACTGGTCAAAAGATCGGCTTGTCCCTGATTTCATTAAAGCCATCTTAAAAGGACAAAAGCTTCATATCAGGAACCCGGGATCAATAAGGCCGTGGCAGCATGTCCTTGAGTCGCTCAGCGGATATTTGATACTGGCTGAGAAACTTTATAAATACGGACAGAATTACGCTGAGGCCTGGAACTTTGGCCCGACTGAAAGGGACGCGAAGTCCGTAGAATGGATCGCGAAAATACTTTGCGACAAGTGGGGCAAGGGCGCTTCATATGTCATAGATAAAGGGGAACACCCTCATGAGGCGCATTACCTGAAACTTGATTCAACAAAGGCGAAGAAAAGGCTCGGTTGGAAGCCCAGGTGGGATCTGTCAAAGGCGATTGAAAAGGTGGTTGAATGGACAAAGGCATACAAGACCGGCAGCGATATTAAATGGATCTGTCTGGATCAAATCAAAGAATATACGGATATCTAGCATGAAGAAGATATTAATGACAGGCGCTACCGGTTTCCTGGGAAGCAACCTCCTCAAGTCGCTGCTAAAAGATGAGCATAAAATAACAATATTAAAAAGGTCATTCTCAAAGATCGAAAGGATACGGGATGAGATCAAAGAAGTAAGCATCTTTGATATTGATAAAACCCCAATAGATAAATTGTTCAGTAAGGGGTCATTTGATATCATTCTTCACTGCGCCACGGATTATGGGAGAAAAAACACTGATCCCTTGATGATAACGGACGCGAACTTGATGCTTCCGTTAAAACTTCTTGAGATCGGGATAAAGAACAAAGTCCCGTGCTTCATAAACACGGACACGTTGCTGGACAAAAGGGTCAATCATTACAGTCTCTCAAAAAAACAGTTCAAGGAATGGCTCAATTCCTATTCCAGGGAATTGATCTGCGTGAACATTGCGATTGAACATTTCTTCGGACCGTTCGATGACAAGACCAAATTCGTATCTTTCGTCATAGACAAGATCATATCAAACGCCCCGGAGGTACAATTGACCAAGGGAGAGCAAAAAAGGGACTTCATCTATATCGACGACGTTGTAGATGCCTTTATCAAAATAATAGGTAATATCGATGGCCTGGAAAAGGGATTTTATGCTTATGAGATCGGCTCAAATGAACAGATCGCGATAAAGGCACTTATTGAAATGATAAAGCAACTTTCCCGCAATAACATGACCAAATTGAACTTTGGCGCCCTGCCCTATCGTGAAAACGAAGTAATGGAGTCAAACGTAAACACAAAGGCAGTCCGTGCCCTGGGATGGTCGCCGCGTTATTCCCTGAAGGAAGGTCTTAAAAAAACCATCGAAGCGGAAATAAAAGCGAGAAAACAATGAAAATACTAATTACCGGAGGCTGCGGATTCCTAGGCACAAATCTGGCCAATGCCATCTTAACGAAAAAAGAGGATGAACTGATCATATTTGACGATCTATCCAAGAAAGGCAGCGAGATAAACCTTGAATGGCTCCGATCGATCGGCAACTTCAGGTTTTACAAGTCGGACATAAGGATCAAGGAAGATATTGGAAAAGCTATCAGGGAATCCAAGCCTGAAGCGATTCTCCATCTTGCGGGACAGGTGGCGATGACAACCTCAATTGAAGATCCCAGATTGGACTTTGAGATTAATGCCCTTGGCACTTTGAATTTGCTTGAATCCATCAGGACGCTCTCTCCAAAAAGCATTGTGGTCTATTCATCAACCAATAAAGTGTACGGCGATCTTGAATGGGTTAAATATGAAGAAAAGGAGAAAAGATATATTGCCCCGCAATTTCCAAATGGTTTTCCGGAAAATATCCCGCTGGATTTCCACTCACCCTACGGATGCTCCAAGGGCGCTGCTGATCAATACGTCCTGGATTATCACAGGATGTTCGGGCTGAGAACGGCTGTTTTCCGCCATTCTTCAATGTACGGGGGCAGGCAGTTTTCCACGTATGATCAGGGATGGATAGGATGGTTCTGTCAGCAGGCGCTGGAAACAAAGTCCGGCAAGCTCAAAACGCCGTTCACGATATCGGGGACCGGCAAGCAGGTAAGGGATGTCCTCTATGCCGAGGATATCATCTCTCTTTATTTTTCCGCTATAAAGAACATCGAAAAGATCAATGGCCGGGCTTTCAACATCGGCGGCGGTATGGCTAACAGCCTGTCCCTGCTGGAACTCTTCGATATCCTGGAAAAGGAAGTTGGCGTAAAACTGAGCTGCACAAAATTGCCATGGAGGAGCAGCGATCAGAAAATATTCGTGGCTGACATAAGAAAATATTCCTCTCTTACCGGCTGGGCCCCGAAGACAGATAAAATAAACGGCATAAAAAAGATGCTGCAATGGGTAAAAGAAAATGAGTGATCTGGAGCTGAGCGTCATTATCCCGGCATACCTTGAAGAAGAGAACCTCAGGGTCATCCTCCCCAGGACCAGTAAAGTCCTGCATGATCTGAACGCTCCATATGAGGTCCTTGTGATAGACACCATGCAAAGCATGGATAACACTTCTCAGGTATGCATGGAAAATGGCGCCATTTACATGAACAGGGAGAACGGCAATTATTACGGCAACGCAGTACGAACAGGGATAAAATATGCAGAAGGAAAATATGTTGTCTTTATGGATGCGGACGGGTCGCATTCGCCGGAATTCATCAAGGAATTATATCAATTCAGGAATGAATATGATGTTGTTATCGCTTCAAGATATGTAAAGGGCGGCGGAAGCGACAACAGCCCATTACTGAAGCTAATGAGCTATCTAGTGAATGTCACTTTTTCCGTGTTTTTCCGCCTTGGCTGCCGCGACGTCTCCAACAGCTTCAAGCTTTACAGGGCTACGCTGCTTAAGGATCTAAAGCTCGCCAGCAATAATTTCGACGTGATCGAGGAAATGCTTATAAAACTGAAAAGAAAGAACAGGAACATCAGGTTCAAGGAGGTCCCTTTTTTCTTCAAGGAACGGATGTTCGGACACACCAAACGCAACCTGCTGATGTTCATACTTTCTTACCTGGGAGTAATGCTAAGATTGATGTTCATGAAATGAAGGGACGGCACGAATGAAGATAGTTTTTCTGGGAACTAACGGCTGGTATGACACCGATACCGGCAATACAATTTGCACATTAATAGATGCAAAAGACTGTTACATTATCCTTGACGCGGGTATCGGTATCTATAAGGTTGACAAGTACATCAAGTCAAATAAACCTGTCTATCTTTTCCTGAGCCATTTTCATCTTGATCACATCATGGGCCTTCACATACTTATGAAGTTCAGGTTCAAGTCATTAAAGATATTCGGGCAGCCCGGCACAAAGAAAATACTGACACATTTTCTAAGTAAAAAGTTCTCTGCCCCGTTTTCAATGCTGCCGTATAAGTGCGAAGTGATCGATATCAAACCTGGCTGGCATGATCATCCGGTCAAATTCCAATGCTTAAAATTAAAGCACTCCTCTCCCTGCGTCGGCTATCGATTTGAGATCGATAAGAAGGTCCTGAGCTACTGCATCGACACGGGATACTGCAAGAATGCGGTCAGGCTGGCATCGAATGCTGACCTGCTGATATCTGAATGTTCTTTTGCTTCGGGACAGGTCAATCCCGCATGGCCGCACCTGAACCCGGAGCTGGCTGCACGCCTTGCAAAAGAATCGAAAGCGAAAAAATTGGCTTTGACACATTTTGATGCGGATGTATATCAGACAATGAACCAGAGAAAAGAAGCTGAGAAAGTGGCGAGGAAGATATTTAAGAATACAACTATTGCCAAGGATGGTTTAACAATAAAAATATGATAAAAACAACTGATTATATTTGCAATTATTTTTCAAAAATAGGTGTCAAAGACATATTCATGATCTCCGGCGGGGGAGCAATGCACCTGGTCGATTCCGTCGGAAAACATCCGAAACTAAATTACATCTGCCCACACCATGAGCAAGCAGCCGCTATGGCAGCCGAAGGATATGCAAGAACATCAGGCAAAATGGGAGTTGTTGTTGTAACAAGCGGACCGGGTGGAACTAATACTCTTACCGGCGTTATCGGGCAATGGCTTGATTCTATCCCCTGCCTTTATCTCTCAGGCCAGGTCAAATTCGAAACTACCATAGCTTCATGTCCAAAGCTTGGACTTCGCCAAATTGGCGATCAGGAAATTAACATTGTGGATATTGTTCGCCCGGTCACCAAATACGCGGTAATGGTTACTGATCCAAAAACAATCCGATATCATTTAGAAAAAGCCATATATCTAGCGACCCACGGAAGGCCAGGGCCTGTTTGGCTGGATATCCCGCTGAATGTGCAGGGAGCAATGGTCAATGAAAGATCGCTCAAAGGATACTCGCACAAAGAAAAGCAAGATACTCTGAGCAAAACTGATCTCAGCAAAAAGGTATCAAAATTGGTCGAACTTTTAAAAAAGTCAAAAAGACCTGTCCTGATCGCCGGACACGGGATCCGGATTGCCGGCGCGCAGAAAGAATATTTTGCTTTAATCAATAAACTTGGGATCCCGGTTTTATCGACTTTTAACGGGTTTGATTTGATCCCCACCGACCATCGGCTATCAATAGGAAGGATCGGGACCGTTGGGGATCGCGCCGGGAACTTTGCATTGCAGAATTCCGACCTTGCCATATTCATTGGCTCCAGGAACAACATAAGACAGATCAGCTATAACTGGGAAACTTTCGCAAGGAACGCCACAAAGGTAATTATCGATATTGATCAAGCTGAATTAAAAAAATCAACAGTTAAGCCGGACATAGCAATATGCGCTGATGCTTTGGATTTTATCAAGGAATTTACCTCGCAACTTGGCAAGCAGCCTCTCAAAAGCAGGGATAGCTGGCTTAATTGGTGCATCGAGCGCAAGAAACGCTATCCGGTAGTTCTTCCGGAATATAAAGCAATCAAGGATCTTATTAACCCCTACTATTTTATCCGGGCACTCACAGAATTGCTGAAAGAAGACGCCATTGTAATTGCGGCTGACGGGACCGCGTGTGTCACCCTTTTCCAGGCCGGGATAGTAAAAATAGGCCAGAGGATGTTCTGGAACTCAGGCTGTGCTTCAATGGGGTATGATCTGCCGGCAGCTATAGGCGCGTGCATAGCGAGGGGGAAGAAAGATGTTATATGCCTGGCTGGAGACGGGAGTCTAATGATGAACATTCAGGAGCTTCAAACTGTCTTCCACCATAAACTTCCTATTAAACTATTTGTGCTCAATAACCAGGGATACACATCAATCAAACAGACTCAGGATTCATTCTTTGAAGGCCATCGGGTGGCATGTTCTCCTGAAACCGGCGTCAGCTTTCCGGATTTTTCAATGGTTGCCGAAGCTTACGGCATCCCTGCTAAAGCTATAAAGAACCATGATAATTTGAAAGAAAAATTGCGGGAAATCTTAAATACCTCCGGTCCGATCGTATGTGATGTTAGACTTTTAACGGAATATAAGTTTATGCCAAAGCTTTCCTCAGAAAAGCTGCCAGATGGTAAAATAGTATCAAAGCCGCTTGAGGACATGTGGCCATTTCTGGACAGGAAAGAGTTTAATGAGAACATGATCATTTCTAAAAAAGGAGGGTAACATGAGTAAAGTATTGCTTATTGGAGGTAGCGGGGATATAGGGGATGCGATAGCAAATAAGTTCAAAAAGAACGGGTCCCAGATAATTATGCCAACAAGAAAAGAAATGGACCTTGAAGACAGAGGTTCCATCGAAAGATTCTTCGAAAATAAAAAGCTCAATATCGACGTTCTAATACACAGTGCCGGATTCAATGATCCAAAATCGATCGAAGAACTATCGGATGAGGATATCGACAAAACATACGAGATAAATGTTATTAGCTTTTATAAAATAATTAAACAGGTTTTGCCGGTTTTCAAAAAGAAAAAGAATGGATATATTCTCGCGATCTCCTCGCTTTACAGCTTTCTGGCCAGGAGCAAAAGGCTTGCATACGTAATGTCAAAGCACTCGTTAAACGGACTTATTAAAACCCTTGCGATCGAACTGGGCCCTTATAACATAATGATCAATGCTCTCTCTCCCGGGTTTGTGAACACAAAAATGACCCGAAAGAACAATGATCCAAAAACCATAAGAAGTTTTAAGGAAAAGATCCCGTTAGGGCATCTTGCAAGCCCCGTAGATATCGCTAATGTGGCTTATTTCCTTTGCTCGGAAGAAAATACTTACATTACAGGCCAAAATATAATAGTTGACGGAGGATATTCAATAGGAGGGTTCCAGGTTTGAGAAAACCGTACTCGTTCAAGATCGAGGGCAAAACTTTTCACGTCTTGAGTGAGCCACAGAAACTCACACATTTCACGGTAAAGTCTGTCCCAAGGCCTTATGCCGTTTCCTGGGATAATGGAAAAGATCCGATCAGGCTGATCAACAAAGCTATGAACGATAACCCTGCTAATGTAATGCTAATTGACGAGAAGATTTATTCATTATACGGAAGGAGATTTAAATTCTCGCGACAAAGGATGTTCAGAGCCAGGGCAACAGAAAGCTTCAAAACCTTAAAAGGAGTGGTCGATGTTATTGACTTCCTCCAGGAAAAAAATATTACGAAAGGCGAAACGCTAATTGTTGTTGGCGGAGGCATAATTCAGGATGTCGCTGCTTTTGTCTGCGCGTCCTACAAACGCGGGATCCCATGGATCTATTTCCCGACAACCCTTCTTTCAATGTGCGATAGTTGCATAGGCGGGAAAACTGGAATAAACCATAATAACGCAAAAAACCAACTGGCACTTTTTTCCGCACCCGCCAAGGTCATAATCAATTCTAATTTTCTTAAAACACTTGACAATTTCGCGATAAGATCAGGAATGGGTGAAATATTAAAGCTTCTTGTAACCGGGGGGCCAAAGTTATTTGATCTTTACCAAAGATATGTCACCAATGGAAAAGTACTCAATTTCCATTCATATAAACCCCTCATATTCGGTTCGCTAAGCGTAAAAAAGGCAATTGTCGAAGAAGATGAGTTTGAATTAAACTTAAGAAAAAGCCTTAATTTCGGCCACACGATCGGTCATGCGATTGAGGTTCTCTCGAAATATAAAATACCTCACGGGCAGGCTGTGGCGATCGGGATGATGATCGTAAATGATCTAAGCGCTCAAATCAAATGGCTGAATGTGGAACAGAATTCTGAACTCAAAGAATTAAGTTTTCGCCTTCTGGATAATAAGATTAAAAATATCATGAGCCGCTTGCCCACAGCTAAACTCAAGGCACTGCTTAAAAAAGACAAGAAGACCCTGGGCAATTATGTGACGCTTGTGATGTTAAAATCTATCGGCGATATGCGATTCAAAAGGTTCTGCCTGGACGAGAAATTCTTAATTAATATTATATCAACTATTAAAAGGGATTTTTGCTGCTGATGCCGTTTTATCTTCTTCTGGATTTTGGAGCAACAAGAGTGAAAGCAGCTATATGCGATCTTGATTCAGGCAAAATAAATCATATAAATAATTTTCCTGCTCTACCAAATGAAGTAACTAAGCTGGGCAGACATGAGTTTTCACCAAAAAAGATCTGGGATCAATTTAGCCATATAAGCGATCATTATATAAAGATATTCAAGGGACAAATCAAAGGGATAATGCTTTCCAGCCAAATGCACGGCTTTATCCTTCTTAATAAAAACAATAAACCAATAACGAATTATGTAAGCTGGAAAGATGAACGCTCCCTGGAAATTATTAAAGGAATTGACACCTATTCCATCGTTATGAATTCTCTCAAGAACAAATTCAGGAAAATAACAGGCATGAATCCAAGGCCCGGATTTCCATTCATGAACGCTCTGCATAGTTGCAGGAAAAATAGGATCACGGGATATTGTAAAATGATAACCCTCCCCGACTGGATCGCCATGATATCCAACAAGTCCATGGATAAAACTCACCCAACCATGCTAGCGGGACTTGGCATTTATGATATCAACCGAAACAAGTTATCAAATGATTTATGCAACCTTGCAAAGAAGATAACAAAGGTCGTTTTGTCTATAAATCTCCCCTCTAAAGAAGGCGGCGTTGCCGGCTATTATAAAAGTGGATATGGCGATATTCCCATATATGTTGGCGTTGGTGATCACCAGTGCGCGGTTCTTGGCGCCGGGAACATTAAAGGAAAAACCATATCAATAAACATAGGCACAGGTTCACAGGTTTCGGTAATAAAAGGAAGAAAAATACCTGTAAATGCTGAACTGCGGCCTTATTTTGGAAAAGATGCCTTGGCGACTATAACTCATATCCCCGCTGGGAGATCGATAGATTATTACTTAAGAAATATCCATTTGTTCATTAAGAAATCCTCAAGAAGCCCAAATGATCTCTGGAAGAAGATGGCAAAACTTAAGGTCAATGATATTGAAAATTCATCACTATTTTTTGATCTGGCATTATTCAAAAGTGCATGGAATTACAAGGGAAATACTGGAATAACGAACATATCGAAGGTAAAGCTTACGGAAAAAGATTACCTGGCCTCTCTTGTTAAGAGCTTTGTTGCCCAATATAAAGATGCTGTTGATCAAATTGATCCTGGGAAGAAAATAAAATTATGCATTATAAGCGGGGGGATCCCAAAGAAACTTAAATATCTTCCTGGAATATTTTCGGGGATCCTTAAAAGAAAAACTATCCTGCCGACAAAGATCGATGAAACATTAATTGGACTTAAGGTTCTTGCGCTAATAGCGTCAAAAAAAGCAAATAATTATATTGCGGCTCAGAAATCCTTGGGAAAATAAAAAATGAAAGCACTTCCAAGAATTGATAATTATATTTTCGATTTAGACGGCACTCTTGTTGATTCCGCTGGCGACATTATCGACTGCCTTAATTACGCCTATTCTTTTATCCCGGAACTGGGCCACCCAAAAATAGAAAAAACTGTCATCGGTCCTCCGGTTGCGGGGATGGCTAAAAGGATAACGCCAAAGATAAATGACAAGCAAATACATATTATAGTGAGCAAGTACAGGGAGTGCTACGATAAAAGCGATCTGCCAAAAACAAAGCTGTATTCCGGCGTTGAAATGCTCTTAAATAAGTTATCCGCAAAAGGATCCTCCCTGTACCTGGTAACGAACAAGCCGATACTTTCGACCAGGCATATTATCAACAAGTTCTCAATCGATAAATTCAACAAAATAATGTCCCCCGACTCCATCGCAGGTAAGAATCTTAACAAGGTGGAAATGGTGTCGTATTTGATGGACAATCATGCGCTTAACAAGAAAGAAACAATTATCGTAGGAGACACCGAATCTGATGTTCAAGCGGGCAAAAAAAATGGTATAATTACAGCCGTTGTGCTCGGCGGGTACGGCACCGACAAATCGTTAAAAAAATGCCAACCCGACTATATTTTTAACAGCTTGAATGACGTAGAAGATCTGGTCATCTGATCAAAGGAGGCATAAATGAACAGGGATATTTTTGAAGATCTTTTTGTGCTTGAGATGGCAAATAACCACTGGGGAAAGCTTGAAAGAGGATTGAGGATCGTCACGGATTTTGCAAGGATAGTACGGTTCAATAATGTCCGTGCCGGAATTAAACTCCAGGTAAGGGATGTTGACCATTTCATTCATAAGGATTTCCTAAAGAACAAGGATATCAGATACATCAAAAAGACCCTTGATACAAAGATTTCCGAGGAGGACCTGGCTCAAATGGTCCAGGCTATACGAAAGGGCGGCTGCATCCCCATGGCAACCCCATTTGATGAACACTCGGTGGATGTTTGCATGGAGATCGGCATACAGATATTCAAGATAGCCAGTTCGGACCTTAATGACTGGCTGCTTATAGAAAAGATATCAAAGACCAGGAAACCCATTTTGATCTCAACTGGCGGTTCCTCTTTAAAGGACCTGGATGACCTTGTTACATTCTTTGAGAACAGGAACATACCGCTGGCCATAAACCACTGCGTTTCCATATATCCTGCCGAGGACAGCGAGCTTGAGCTTAATCAAATCGATTTTTTAAGGAACCGGTATCCGAATCATATCATAGGACTATCAACGCATGAATATCATGATTGGACTTCCTCCTTGATCATAGCTTATGCAAAAGGGGCCAGGACATTCGAACGTCATATTGACATAAATGCCGACAATATCCCGGTCTCCCCCTACTGCTCGCTGCCGGAACAGATCGATACATGGTTCAAGGCATACTTCAAGGCCAAGGAAATGTGCGGCGCCCCGGGAACTTCCAAGAGGATGCCCCCGGAAAAAGAGATAAAGTACCTGGATTCGCTTGTAAGGGGGATATATGCAAAAAAGGACCTCCCCGAAGGCCACATGATAATCCATGAACGGCTGGAAGATGATGTCTACATGGCCATCCCCCTGCAGAAAGGCCAAATATCATGCCGCGAGCTTATGTCCGGCGAGGTATTGATAAAGCCCGTTAAAAAGGACCAGCCTATAATGATAGATATGATAGACAGCCCCTATGGAAACAATCCTGAGCTTAAAAAGATCATTTATGATAGAGGGATATAAAAATGAAATTAATAAGTATAGTCACGGCCTGTTATAACGAAGAAGACAATGTCAGGGAGCTTTATCAACAAGTTAAAGAGGTCTTTTCCAAGCTCCCGGCCAATCAT
>Ga0315284_10006371_pt1 | contig 16796 bp, 10 predicted proteins | sample YL17G09_16_MG_FD_203696 | JGI IMG/M metagenome (GOLD analysis project Ga0315284, IMG submission 203696) | Sediment microbial communities from Yellowstone Lake, YNP, Wyoming, USA - YL17G09_16 | ecosystem: Environmental > Aquatic > Freshwater > Lake > Sediment | place: USA: Wyoming | collected...
GTCCGTTGCGCCAGTGGGCCAACTCGTAGACCAGCATCTTGGGCACGTCCTTGATCACGGCAAAGCCCCCCGCCATGTCGCCGTACAGCGTGGCGTAGCCGACGCTCATCTCGCTCTTGTTGCCGGTGGTCAACACGAGCCAGCCGAACTTGTTCGAGAGCGCCATCAGCAGATTGCCCCGCACGCGCGCCTGCAGGTTCTCCTCCGTAGTGTCCGGCTCCCGTCCGGCGAAGGGTTCGGCCAGCGTGTCCAGATAGGCCCTGAACGGGCGCTCAATGGGGATGACGAGAAAGTGGAGGCCCAGGTTATCGGCCAGGTGGGCCGCGTCCGCCTGACTGAAATCGGCCGAATAGCGCGAGGGCATGGCCACCCCGGTCACGTTCTCCGGCCCCAGCACATCGGCGGCGATGCAGGCCACCAGCGTCGAGTCCACCCCACCGGAGAGCCCGATCACCACGCGCTGGAAGCCGTTCTTACGCACGTAATCCCGCGTGCCCAGCGCCAGCGCGCGGTAGATTTCCGCCAGGCGCGGGAGCGGTTCGACGACGTGCGGCCCGGCCAGGTGGAGTCTTGGCTCCTGGGGCTCGACCTGTGGCAAGACAATCACCCCCCCTCTATCCCCCCCTGGGAGGGGGGGAGGAAAAGGAATATCCCCCCCTGGAGGGGGGGGAGGAAAGGGAGGGCGGCTATCCCCCCCTGGAGGGGGGGGACGAAAGGGAGGGTGGGAGGCTTTGCGTTGGCGGGGGTCGTGTAAGCGCTGGCGAAAGACCTCCCCCACGTCCACGTCGGCGACGACGAAATCCTCCTCGAACTGCGCCCCCCGGGCCACCACCTCGCCCCGCGCGTCGAAGATGACGCTGCCGCCATCGAACACCAGTTCATCCTGCCCGCCAACCAGGTTGCAGAAGGCAACGATCGCCACGTTGTCGGCGGCGCGGGTGGCCAGCATGCGCTCGCGGGCTGCCCCCTTGCCCGCGTGGTAGGGAGAGGCGGAGACGTTGACCAGCAGATGCGCTCCGGCCCGCGCCTGGACCTGGGGCGGTCCCTCGGGGTACCAGATGTCCTCGCACACGCTCACGCCGACGACCACGTCGCCCAAGACGAAGAGCGGGTTCGCTTCGCCGGCGCGGAAGGTGCGGTCCTCGTCGAACACGCTGTAGGTCGGCAGGTATTGCTTGTGATACACACCGGCCAGCACTCCATCGTGGAGCACGGCCGCCGCGTTGTAGACGTCCTCCTGCACGTCGGCGAAGCCGACGACGGCGGTCAATCCGTGAGCAGCAGCGGCGATCTCGTCGAGCGCCGTCCGGTTGGCCGCCACGAAGGAGGGCTTGAGCAGGAGATCCTCCGGCGGATAGCCGGTGACGGCCAATTCCGGGAAGGCGACCAGGTCGGCGCCCACTTCCCTGGCACGCTCCAGGCCGGCGACGATCTTGCGCACGTTGCCCACCAGGTCGCCGACGGTGACGTTGATCTGGGCCAGCGCGATGCGTAGATGAGATGTTTGCATCTGTTACACCAACACCGCCAGTGGTCGCACCTCGACCTTGCGGTAGACTTCCGCCGGGCAGCGCTCCTCTCCATCCACCGTCAGCAACGCCGAGACCCGGATGCCGAACAGCCGCTCGTTCTCCTGCAGGTAGGGCTGGATGAGGGCCCAGTCGGATTCGGAAAGCGGCGCAAATTGGCCACCATTGAGCTGATCCTCCCCCACTTTGTGGTGAGGGTCGTGCAGGTAGATGGCCCCACCCGACGCCAGCGAGAAGAGATTGCCGCCAGGGTAGGGGGTCTCCAGTTCAACCAGCCGTCCGTGCCCGTCAAAGGTGACGCCGTTCAGGATCACGAAGCCACCACCGTTCAGAGGGTCGCCCGCCATGAACGACTCGGCCAGGTAATCCAGGCAGGTGCCGTTGATCACCGCTCGAGGCCGCCCAACCGCGTTGATCAATGGCCGCCCGGCCGCACTGCCCAACACGTATATTGTACCACCTTTCGCGCCGTAGAGGCAAGTCTGCCCCACGTCACCGTGGATGACCAGTTTGCCATCCTTGAGAATCTGCCCCACCTGGTCCTGAGCATCGCCGTGGATGTGCACTTCCGCCCCGTCCAACCCTGAGGCAGCATAGTCGCCGACGTCACCGTAGAGTTCGACCTGCACGCCAGCGGTATGTGGTCCCAGGCCACAAGCGGCGAACCGGCCACCCCGCCAGTTGTAGGCGACAAAGTGGCACCAACCCAGTTCATACGCCGTGACCAGACAGCGGGCCGCGCTGTCGTCCCCTTCCGGCGGAAAACCCAGCGCATCCACGACCAGGACACATCCTGCATCATCCGGGGGCCGCAACGCGCGCCGGCTGTCCCAGGCGATGCGAAGACAGTGAGGCTTCCCAGATCTAGCGGACTTGAGTCTATGGATGGGGGGGGCGGAGTCAAACAAGGCACTCAGGCCCTCGTCCCACAACGTGAGCAGAGAGGCGCGCCGTTTGTCGCCGGGATCGTACTGCCGGTCTCGCAGCAGCGTCAACACCTGACGCACAAACCCCCACTCCTCATCTCCAGCCTGCCCTAAGGCCGTCAACAGAGCGATACACGCAGCCACCTCATCATAGGTCCAGGCAGAAAGCCGTTCCACGGTCCACTCAAACAGGGAACGGGAGCCGCCGTTGTCAAATGCGTGGTAGAGTTGTGTCTCGAGCATCCTACGAAACGAGTCGCCTGCACCGGCCGGCCTCAGACGCGCGCGGTCCACGTGTCGCTGCCCTGTAGAGACGGCAACCGGAGAGCCGAACTTGTCCGCACAAGTGAGGCGTACCCCCTCTCTATACCCCCCTGAGAGGGGGATAGGTGAAGCATTCTCCCCGGAAAGAGGGAGAGGTGAGGGGGCGTTGGCATGCACGGTGAAGGTGAACGCACCGCCGTCGGTGTGGCTGCCGCCGCGGGCGACCCAGTACCGATCGGCCAGGGGTAGAAAGCGGGGATCTTCAGCCGCCAGCGAACGGAGCGCGGCGTTCATCGCCTGCCGCTCTGAGGCGATGAGGCCAAGTTGAACGTCGGCGTTCTCGTACAGGGCAAAGACCTGCGGCCGCAGCATACTCGTGTCGGTGATGCCCAGCAGTTGCCACTGGCCTTCATCGGGCCGGGAGCGGGCGATGATGAAGAACCAGGGGCCGTCGGGGGAAGCGTGCAGGTGTGTGGCCTGGATAGCACGGTAGAGGACCTGTTTCTCCGCCGCAAGCACGGCAAAATCCCGCTCGGTGGTCGGCGCCAGCGCCTCCAACGTCACCTCCAATGGGTAGCCGTAGACCCGGTCCCACAGGTCGAAGAGCAGCACCGAGATCTCGGTGTCCGTCAGGAACAGCGGGACGACGTGTCGCTGGCGCAAGTACTCCGTCAGGGCATGGTAGTTGGCAAAGTCCCCGTTGTGCACCAACGCTTCGTTAAGCCCGACGAAGGGATGCGCGCCAGCGGGATGCCAGACCCGACCCTTGGTGGGATAGCGCTGGTGGGCGATCCAGACACGAGCGGTCAGATCCTCCAGGCGATAGTATTGGACCACTTGCTCGGCGTAGCCGACGATCTTGAATACCAGCAAGTCACGTCCGTGGCAGAGCACAAAGGCCCGCTTCTCGCCCAGGCTGGCGTAGAACTCCCGGTTCAGCCGGAAAGAGTTCTGATAGACGAACTCGTCCTCGACGGCGCGGGGCGGCAGCGCTTCGAGCCTATGGGTTTCGGCAAAGCACGCCAATGCGTCGGGCTTGACGCGGGCAAAGTAGCGCCACACATCCGGCGGGCGCACCTCCAACCCAGGTACCTGACAGTGGCGGCAGTCGTCGTCCAGCACGGGCACGCGGTAGCCCTGAAACAGATCGAAGGAGGCCAGGCCGGCACCTTCGACCTCTTGCCGGGCCAGCGGGTCGAGGTAGGCGACCTGGACAAGGTAGGCGTCACGCAGCGTCTGGGGCGAGACCCCCATCTGGGCTGCATCCAACCCGGCCATGGCAATGCCGCCCCCCTTACCGTTGCCCCGGTTATGCATCTGGGCCGCCGCCTCGACCACGTGTCGCCCGGCGATGGGGACGTTGCAAGCCAGCCCAAGCACCCCGCAGCCCCCCTCGGCCGCCTCGGGCGAACGGCTCTCCCACTCCTCACCACGCACCATATACCGTCGCGATTCCAACAATCTCTCTGTGTCCATAGCGTCTTGCCTCCTGGGCACGTGTTGCGTGTTTCGTGCACCCTCACGGAATACGGAACACGCAACACGCTCCACGTTTCACGTTTCACTCCTCACTCCTCCAGATACACCAGCACGCCACTCCTTCCCCGCAACTCCCGGACCCCCCGCATCCCCAGCGCCTGCAGGATGCCCGCCAACTGGGCCAGCCAGCTCCGGTACAAGTTGACGATGCGCTGCCACCCCTGAGATGCATCCACGAGCGCCGATAGGTGCGGGTCAGTCGTCGTGATGCCAAAGGGGCACCCCTGCCCCTTCTCACAACTGCCTAGCCGCGTGCAGCCCAAGGCGACCAGTTCCGCTGTGCCGATGGCGCACCCGTCGGCCCCCAGCGCGATGGCCTTGGCCACGTCGTAGGCGGTGCGGATACCCCCTGAGGCGACGACGACGACTTCGTCGCGGATCCCCTCTGCCTCCAGGAAGCGGTGCACCTTGGGAATGGCGTACTCGATCGGCATCGCAATGTTCTTCTTGGCGATCTCTGGCGCCGCGCCGGTGCCACCGTAGGAGCCATCCAACTGGATGACGTGGGCACCGGCATAATAACTGCCCACGGCCACCATGTCTACATCGGTCGGGGTGGAGACTTTGACAGCGACCAGCGCCCGCGGGTTGACCGTCTTCACCCAGTCCACGTGCTTCTTGTGATCCTCGACCGAGTACACGCTATGGAACGGGAAGGGAGAGAACAGGCTGGTCCCCTCCACTGCCTCGCGCAACCTGGCCACGGTTGCCGTGTTCTTGTTGCCCAGCAGGTGCCCACCCAGCCCCGGCTTGGCCCCCTGGGCGTACTTGAACTCGACCAGCCGCGCCCGCTGGATCGTCTCCTCGCGCACGCCGAAGAGGCCAGTGGCGATCTGGGTGATGACGTGGTCGGCGTACGGTACCAACTCCTCCGGGTAGCCGCCTTCCCCGGTCGAGGTAAAGGTGCCGAACGCCTGGGCCGCCATGGCCCGCGCGAGCATCACGGGCAGCCCCACCGAGCCGTAGGACATGCCCGAACCCCACCACGGCAGGGGAATGGAGATGGCAGGCCGCCCATCCCCCCGCCGGTTGAGCACCAGGTCCATGTGGAAACCGGCCGGGTCGGCGGGCTCGGCCGGGCCTCTCTCGATCTCGAAGGCAAAGGCCAACCGGTCGAAGCCGCCCCCCGAGCGGCCGACCCGATACTCCATCGTGCCATCGGGTGGCTCACCTGTACGCGCCTGCTCGTGGCTGGTCAGGAGCAGCGCGGTCGTCCAGCGGAAATCCCCTTCGACCGAGTGCTCCGGTTCGGGCAGCCGCCGGTAGGCCGACTCCGGTACGGCGCCACCCAGCACGTCCTTCAGGCGTACCGACTCGGTGACGTCAAAGATGGCCCGGCCGCTCTCCCCGCGCATACGGCGAGCTTCGCGCATGCCCATCGCGCCCATCACCTCCAGTAATTGGTCTCGCCAGGCGGCCATCAGGTTGACGACCCGCTGCGCCGCCCACCCGCTCTCCAGTTCCCCCTGCTCGACGGGGCAGCGGCCTCGGTCGGCCCACAGGGCGCAGCCCCAGGCGACGAGCAGGATCCAGTCCACGGCCACCGCGTCGGCACCGCAGACGAGCGCCTTGGCGACGTGCTCGGCGGCAGCAATGCCGCCGCTGACGATGAGACTGACCTGGTCGCGCAGGCCCTGGTCCACCAGGTACCCGTGGACCGCGCTCAGCGCTGCGGGCAACGGGACGCCACCGGCGTCGGCAACGTCGTCGGCGAAGAGGTGTACAACGCCAACACCGGCTCGGACCAGATCGCGGACAGTTTCGCCAGCGTCGCAGCACAGCGGCAGCCGCACCGAGATCACGGCCTCGGGCCAGAGGTCACGAGCCTGTTTCCACAGGTCTGGCGCGTCCCCCTCGATCTCGACGAAACGGGGAGAAACCGGGGTCTTGCCGCTTCGCTTACAGAAAAACCTGGTTTCTGGTGCCAGCCGCAGGGCGACGGCCGCCCGGTACTCGAGCAGGTCGTCGCCCCACTCGTCCGGCGTCAGCAATGCCAGCGTGCCGAGCCGGTGGGCGGCCTGGACCAGGCCGCGCAGCGCGCCCCGGCCCGGCAGAGGTTCGGGCAACGGGTTGAACAATACCGGTAGCGGCAGCGCGACGGTTGGCGGCAGCACCGAAACCAAACGCCCACCGTCGTCGAAACGGAGCGACGGCAACCGGCGGCCTAGATCCACGATGGTGGAGATGGTCTCCCGTCCGTGGATGCCATCCCGAGTAGGGCGCACGATCTCCGACATGTCCAGCCATAAGGAATCGAATCCCTGGCCTGCAAAGGGGCCGCCGTAGCCCGCGCCGGAGATGGGGATGCGCCCGGTCTCGGCCTGGTACCAGGTCTGGGTGATGACCTCCGCCGTCCAGTGGAGGTCGCCCCGGGCTGCACGCCCCTCGAACACCTGGTGTCCATATTTGAGGTAGTCGTCATGCTCCAACAGGCGAAAGGCGGCGGGCAAATCGAATGGCGCGGGTGCTGGCGCGGTAGGGATATGGTAGCGCGTTGACATGTGTAGAACCTCCCCCAAAAAGACAAAAGCCCTCCAGGCACGGAACGTTCCGTCCCAGAGGGCTTCGTGGCCCAAGAGTCTATTCAGTTGGCTCCGACTATACCACAGAACGCGGCAACCGTCAACTCAGCGCTCCGCGCCGTCACATGCCTCTCGCAGGATCGCCTCCGCCACCTGGCGCATAGTGCACCGCTCCTGGCGCGCCTGGTGCTGGATGCGCAGGTAGGCCTCCTGCTCGGTGAGCGACTCCCGCTGCATCAGCACCCCCTTGGCCCGCTCCACTACCTTGCGGGTGGCCAGCCGCCCTTCCGCTTCCGCTGCCTGACGAAGCGCCCGCTGTTGATCCTCGAAGCGAGCGGCGGCCACCTCCAGGGTCGCCAGCAGTTCACGCTCGTCCACTGGCTTGATAAGGTAGGCCATGATCGGCAGGTGGGCCGCCCGTTCGACCAGTGCCCGGTCGCCGTAGGCGGTCAAGAGCACGATCGGCACGGCCCGCCGGTCATAGATCGTCTGAGCGGCCGCCAACCCATCCAGGCCCGGCATCTTGACGTCGAGAACGACCAGGTCTGGCACGGTCTGGCTGGCCAACTTGACGGCCGTGGCCCCGTCCGGTGCGGCCACGACCCGGTGGCCGGCCTCCTCCAGAATGCGGCACAGCCCCATGCGAATGATGGATTCGTCCTCGGCGACGAGGATGCGCCAGGATCTCATACCGGCTCCCCCGCCAGGACTTCCAGGCTCGGCACGACGATCGTGGCACACGTGCCCTGCTCGCTTCGCTCAATGCGCAACTCGCCCCCCAGGTCTTGACCGACCAGCGTCTCGACGATCTGCAATCCCAGGCTACGCGGGGGTGGCTCGTTCACCGGCAGTCCCACGCCGTCGTCGCGCACTTCCACCTCGAACCCCGAGGGACGGCGGCGCAACGTGACGGTGACGTGCCCCCCATCCCGCCCAACGAAGGCGTGCTTGAGCGCGTTCTGGATCAACTCGTTCACTGCCAGCGTCAACGCCGTTGCCGAGCGCGAAGGCAGAGTGATCTCGTCCCCTTGCACTTCCACGCACAGGTCGTCGTGGGGATGCAGCCGATTCTGGGCCACCGCCTGGGCCACCTGGGTGAGGACCTGCTTGACGTCGGCCAGCCGGAACCCCTTTTCCGAGAGCACCTGGTGCACCGCAGCGATGCTGAGGATGCGGCTGATGCTCTCGCGCAGTGCCTCCTCGGCGTCCATCCGCCGCCTCTCCCCCAACTGCAACCGCAGCAGCATGGCGATGGTCTGCAGGTTGTTCTTCACCCGGTGGTGCATCTCGCGCACGATGGCAGTATTGACCACCAGGTGGCTGTTCTCGATGGCCAGCGCGGTCTGGTTGGCCAGTGTCTGAAACAGCCCTATCTCCTGCCGGGTGAAGGCGTGAGGCTCCCCCATATAGCAGTTGAAGACACCGATAATGCGCTCGCGCACACGCAGCGGCACACAGAGTAGCGAACGCAGCCCTTCCTGGCGGGCAACGCCGGCATAGCGGTAGCGCGGGTCCCGGTGGACGTCTTCCACCGCCAGCGGCTCGCCGGTTTGCGCCACACAGCCCACGATGCCCTCGCCTACCCGGAGAGGCGGCTTCTCGCGGTAGGCCGGGCCAAAGCCCTGGGTGGCCCGCAGCGTCAATTCTCCCCGTTCTTCGTCCAGCAACATCAGCGAGCAGCCCCTGGCCTGCATGACCCGCGCGGCCATGTCCACGATCAGCCCCAGCATCTCGTCCAGGTACAGGGGCGAGGTGACAGCCTTGCTCACCTCGGCCAGCGTGGACAGTTCGGCGATCTGGCGCTGCATGCGCTCGTAGAGCATGGCCTTCTCCAACGCCCCAGCCGCCAGGTCACCGATTAGAGACAGCAGCTCCACTTCGTCGGCTCCGTACTGATGGTACGTGCGGGTCTGCACGTTCATGGCACCGATCACCCGCCCCTGGTTGACCAGCGGCACCGCCAGCAACGACTGAAAAATGGACTCCTCCGTCTCCGGCAAGTACTTGAAGCGAGGATCGTGGACGGCGTCGGCCACGCCCACCGGCTCCCCTGTCTGTGCCGCCCAGCCGGTCAGCCCTTCGCCCAGTCGCAGGCGGGCACTTCCGACCGATTCCAGGGCCAGCCCGGTGGTCGCCTCCAGGACCAGGTACTCCCTGGTCTCGTTCAGCAGGTAAATGGAACAGGAATCCATCCCGATCACTTCGGCCGTCTTGCGCGTGATGAGCTCCAGCGTCGCCTGCAGGTCCCAGGCGGCATTGATAGCCCGCCCGATCTCCCGCAACGCTGCCAACTGGGCCGTTTTGTAGGCCAGTTGCCGCTCCAGGTCGCGTGTCCCAGACACTCTACCTACCGCCTACTCCGGCAGGATCGGATACGTGATCCCCCCATGCGGGAAGACCAGCACCTCGGCTCGCGCAGGGAGCAGGCCGCGTGCTTTGGCGATGGCGCCGGCAGGCCGCTCCACGAACTCGACGAACGGGAGGCCCGCTCGCACCTCCGCCGGAATCGTCGGCGCATACAGGAGCATCGTGCAATGGTGCATGGCCTGCAGCGCAAAATACAGAAAGAAGCGGTCCTCCTCCCCCTCCATCTTCAGCCGGGGCACCAGCCGCACCAACAAGGGCGCCAACGTCTTGAGCGCCCGCCGCCCCAGAGGCAAGCGCCGGTTTGCCAGCCCAAAGACTCCCACCCCTTCCTGGGCCCGCGCCAGCGTGATCTGCACCCCACCCCGCCGCACGGCGCGCACGGTGTTGGCCAGCGCCTTGACCCCCTGCCGCAGGTCCTGGTCCATGGGGTGGGAATCGGTGATCACCACGTCGGCCACCGCCGGCACCTGGACGCCGTACAACTCGGCGCTGACCCGCGCTCCCTCGCGGTGGGCCGCCAGCGGGTCTCCCGAGACTACGCGCACGATCTCCAGCGCACTGTTGAGGACGGCGTTGACGATAAAGACCGGGCACTTGAGCATGCGCCCCGCCTCCTCCAGGTCCAGCCGCATGGGGTTGCGCTCGATCGGCTGGCCAACCATGTTGAAGGTATCAGAGCGGCAGTTGAGCGAGTGGTTGTGGGCCACCGTCTCCCGTCCGGCCACGCCGGGGAACAGATTCTTGAACCCGCCGCCGAAACTGGCGATGATGTGCGGCTCAATGCAGCCGAGCGAGACGACCAGGTCGGCCTGGGCCACCGTCTGGTGGAGCAGGACCGGCGTGCCGCGCGAGGTGGTGCCGAGCGAGACCAGCCGCCCCGCGTCGTCGCAGTCGTGGTTCTCCCAGCGCAAGCCCAGCAGTCCCGGGTCGCCCACCCGCGCTGCGACCTCGTCGGCGAGCATGGGCCGGTGCAACCCCAGCGCCACGACCAGCGTGACGTCCTCCCGCGCCACCCCACCTTGCGCCAGTTCCTCCAGCACGCCCGGCAGCAGGAGCGCTACCGGCGTGGGCCGGCTCAGGTCGTCCATCACCAGCGCCACACGCATCCCAGCCTTGGCCAGGTCGCGCAGGCGCGGGGAACCGAGCGGCTCCCCCAGGCTGCGGCGCACCTCGTCTGCCGGGTCCTTTACCCCCGGCCGCGGCGCAGGCTCCAGCACACCGGCCAGGTGCCAGCCCTCGGGCAGGGCAAGGGACAGTTCCTCTTTTCCCCACGGCAGCGTCAACGGATGTTCAGCCACGTCAGACCCTCCCTTCGCGAGATATCCATAGCGCGGCATCCCGCCACAATTCAATCTGCTTTAACGCAGAGGCGCTGAGACGCAAAGACGCAAAGATGGTGCCGAAGTCAACTCTATACTATGCAGTTGATGCGTAGAGTGTATCATACAGCACAGAAAAGCACAACCACTACCAATCACCGATCACTGACCCCCAATCCCTTATCCCTGGTCACTGCGGCCATTTTGCACTTGACATCTCGCCCAACCAGGAGTATAATATAGAACAAATATTCTATTTTTGCACGCGGGCCCATGGCGCATCCCTACGCTGGCCTTCCCCCCGCTGCGCGGTCAGCGGTTCACGCGACGTTGTGCTGTCGGCCCTCACGTGGTAAAATGGCGCGTCCGCGAACTCGCCATTCGCAATTCGCCATTCGTTCGACAGGGGGATTCGTTGGCTCTGAGGAAAGAGTATACCGAAGCCGATATCCAGGTCCTGGAATATCCGGAGAATATCCAGCGCCGGCCCGGCATGTACGTGGGCGGGAAGGGCGCCTCGGCGCTCCACCACCTGGCCATCGAAGTGATTGACAATGCGGTGGACGAGGCGCTCGCCGGCGCCTGTGACCGCATTGAGGTCGTCATCCGCGCCGATGGCTCTATCGCCGTCTCCGACAACGGGCGCGGCATCCCTACCGGCATGCACCCGGAGAAGGACAAGCCGACACTGGAAGTGGCGTTCACCGAACTGCACTCCGGCGGCAAGTTTGAGGAAGGCTCCTACTCCACCGCCGGCGGCTTGCACGGCGTGGGCATCAAGGCCACCAACGCCCTTTCCACATGGCTGGTCGTCACCGTGAAGCGCGACGGCGTCCTCTATCGCCAGCGCCACGAGCGGGGGTTGCCGGTCACGCCGGTGCACATCCTCGACCCACACACTGAAGAGGTTATCGGCCAGGTCGGCGTGCGGGGCGAACAGACCGCGATCAAAGAGCACAAGGACAGGAGCATCGGGCTGGGCACGACGGTCGCCTTTATGCCCAACCCCGAGTTCCTGGACGTGACCGAGTTCGACTTTGCTACGCTCGCCCGCCGCCTGCAGACGGTCGCGTTCCTCGTGCCGGGCCTCACCGTGCGCATCGCCGACGAACGGGGCAAACGGCACGAGCGGCAGGAGCGCGAGTATTGCTACCGGGGTGGGCTGATCGAGTACGTCACATACCTCAACCGCGAGCGCCAGGGCCTCCACCCCCCCATCGAGGTGCAGGGCGACACCGAAGACGGCACGCAGGTCGAGGTCGTGCTCCAGTACCACGGCGACGAGGACGAGGAAATTGTCTCCTTCGTCAACACCATCCCCACGCCCGACGGTGGCAGGCACGTCGCCGGGTTCCGCGCGGCGCTGACCAAGGCCATCAACGTCTTCGCCGACGAGAAGAAACTGCTCAAGCAGGGCGACGAGATCACCGGCAAGGACACCACGGCCGGGTTGACCGCCGTCCTCAACATCCGCATGCGCGATCCGCAGTTCACCTCCCAGACCAAGACCCAACTCGGCTCCGACCCGGTGCAGGGGCAGGTGCATTCCATCGTCTACGAGGCGCTGCTGGCGCGCTTCCGCAAGCACATCCCGCTGGGCAAAAAGATCGTGGACCGCTGCCTGGCCGCCTCGCGCGCGCGCCACGCCGCAGCCAAAGCGCGCGAACTGGTCATGCGCCGCTCCGTGCTGGAGGTGGACGAACTGCCGGGCAAACTGGCCGACGTCGCCAAGGGCAGCCCCACGGCACAGACGACGCTGTTCATCGTCGAGGGCGACAGCGCCGGCGGGTCGTGCAAGCAGGCGCGCGACCGGCGCTACCACGCCATCCTGCCACTGCGCGGCAAGATCCTCAACGTCGAGCGCGTGCGGCTCAGCAAGGCGCTCAGCAACCGCGAGGTCAAGGCCATCATCGCCGCCATCGGGGCCGGGGTGGGCGCCGACCTCGACGTCGAGCAGATGCGCTACGGGCGCGTGGCGGTCCTGGTGGACGCCGACGTAGACGGCGATCACATCAAAACGCTGTTGTACACGCTGTTCTGGCGGCTGATGCGCCCGATGGTGGACGCCGGCCGGCTGTACGTCGCGCGCGCGCCGCTGTACCTCTTGCGCAACGGGCGCGAAGGCCGCTACGCCTACAGCGACGCCGAACGGGACCGCATCCTGGCCGAGTGGGGCGGCAAGGCCAAAGGGGATGCCGTGAGCCTGCCGAAGGGGGTGACCATCCAGCGCTACAAGGGGCTGGGCGAGATGAACCCGGAGCAGTTGCGCTACACCGTCTTCCGGCCGGGCGATGGCGATGACCCCTCGATCAACGAGCACATCGTCCAGGTGACGGCGGAAGAGGTGCACGCCGCCAACGCCGCCGTCTCCTTGTGGATGGGCGGCAGCCCCAGGCGACGCCGGAAGCGACTGATGCGGTATTGGGACGGGACGGCGATGATGGACGACAACGGGAATGGGCACGAAGACGAAGATGAAGACGAGGAAATGGTAGACGAGGAAGAGGACGAATGAGCCGCGCACGATCTGACAATCTGCAATCCAAAGTCCGCAATCCGCAATCCGCAATCGAAGTGGAGACGGTCGAACTGGCGGACGACATGACCCAGGCGTACATCGGCTACGCCCGCGAGACGATCACCGACCGGGCGCTGCCGGACGTGCGCGACGGGCTCAAGCCGGTGCAGCGGCGCATCCTGTACGGCATGCACGACCTGGGGCTGCTACACGACCGCCCGCACAAGAAAGCGGCCCGCGTCGTCGGCGAAGTGCTGGGCAAGTACCACCCGCACGGCGATAGTTCCGTGTACCTGGCCATGGTGCGCCAGGCGCAGGAGTTCGTCATGCGGGTGCCGCTGGTAGACGGCCAGGGGAACTTTGGCTCGATTGACGGCGACGCTCCTGCCGCCATGCGCTACACTGAAGTCCGGCTGACCGCCGCCGCCGAGACGGTGCTCCAGGACTTGAACATGGACACGGTGAACTGGATGGACAACTTTGACGGTTCACTCCAGGAGCCTACCGTCCTGCCTTCGGTGTTTCCCAACCTGCTGGTCAACGGCGTGGACGGCATCGCCGTCGGCATGGCCACCCGCATGCCACCCCACAACCTGGGCGAGGTGTGCGACGCGCTGATCCACCTGGCGCAGAACTGGAAAAAGCGCGACAAGATCAGCGTGGACGACCTGCTCGAATTCATCCCCGGGCCGGATTTTCCTACCGGCGGCGTCATCTACCGCTACCGTGACGACGGCGAAGGGCCGGTGGACTCGATCCGCCAGGCCTACGAGACGGGACGCGGGCGCGTGGTGATGCAATCGCGCATCACGACGGAGGAGATCGGCGGCGGCAAGACCAACGTCATCGTCACCGAACTGCCGTACGGCGTGCTCAAGAGCACGGTGCTGGAAAAGATCGCCAAAGAGGTACGCGACGGGCGCATCGGCGGCGTGACCGACTTGCGCGACGAATCGGACCACACCGGCATGCGGGTGGTGATCGAGGTCTCCCGCCAGGCCAGCACACAAGACGTGCTGAAGCAGGTCCTCAAGTATAGCCAACTGCGCGAGACGTTCGGGGTGATCAACCTGGCGCTGGTGCCCACCGGCGAAAACGGCGGAACGCGCCCGCTGTACCTCTCGCTCCCACAACTACTGATCCACTTCGTCGCCCACCGGCTGACGGTGATCGAGCGCCGCAGCCGCTTTGAACTGGACAGGCGCAAGGCCCGGCTGCACATCGTCGAGGGGCTGCTCAAGGCGCTCGACATGCTCGACCAGGTGATCGAGACGATCCGCCGCTCCCGCACGGCCGACTCGGCGCGCGTCAACCTGATGAAGAACTTTGGCTTCAGCGAGGTACAGGCCACCGCCATCCTGGACATGCAATTACGGCGGCTGGCCGCGCTCGAGCGCAAGAACCTGGAAGACGAGCACAAGGAACTCAAGACGCGCATCAAGTACCTGGAGGGACTGTTGCGCTCGGAGGCCAAGCGGCTGGAGGTGGTGGTCGAGGAGACGACGGATCTCAAGAAGCGCTTCGCCACGCCGCGCCAGACGATCATCGTCGAGCGTGAGGATGCCACGGCCGGCGCGGGCGTGATCACGACCGAGGCCGACCTGGTGATGCCCCAGGAACCGCAGATGCTCGTGCTCACGCCCGAGGGCGTCCAGCGCACGGCCGCTTCCGGGTTCTCCTACCGGCCCGCCAAAGAGTTGAGCAAGCAGGCAGTGCGCGACGTGCACCTGGCGCACGTGCAGGCCAGGCCGGGCGACGAGGTGGTCCTGCTCACCAACCAGGGGCGCGGCTGGCGGGGTGCAGTGGGCTTTGTGCCGAGTGAGGGCAGCCCCGATGCATTGGGGCTGGAACGCGGCGAGATCGTTGTCGGCATGGCTGTGTTGCGGCCGGAGGCCTACCTGGTGCTGGGTACCCGCGCCGGAAAGGTCAAGCGCACGCGCGTGGCGGACCTGGCGCTCTCGGAGCGCACGTGGGGCACAGTCATGGGGCTGGGCGAGGGAGATGAACTCTTGTTCGGCGACGTGGCCGGAGAGGGGGCGCACGTCCTGTTCTGCACCGCCGAAGGGCAGGCGTTGCGCATTGACGGGGACGCAGTCAACCCGCAGGCCACCGGCACGGCCACCGGCGTGGCGGGCATCGCGCTCAAGCAGGGCGACCGTCTGCTGGGCGGAATCGTCGTGTCGAAGGCGGCCGCCGACGAGAAGCGGTGGCAGGTGGCGATCGTTTCGACGGCTGGCTATGCTCATCGAGCGCCGCTGGCCGAGTTCTCTGTGCAGGGACGTGGAGCGCAGGGCGTGCGCTGCCTGAAATTGTCCAAGTCCGGCGGGAAGGTAGGGGGCGTGGCCGCCGGCCAGGGCGGCGCGGTGGACGTGTACCTGGCCGACGGGCGGCGGCAGCGGCTGGAGTGGAAAGAGATCCCCTCCGGCGCGCGCGACGCGCCAGGCAAGCGCGTGGTGGCGGCGGGGAAGGTGGCGGTGGTGCGCGTGGTGGCGCTGCCCTGATTGGAGTTACTTCCCTGAAAGCCTGAAAGCAACTGCTCAGCCTGTCATTCCGAGCGAAGCTTGTCATTCCGAGCGAAGCGAGGAATCTCCCTCGCGCCAGCCGAGCCCCCTTGCTTCGCCGGATGTGACGCACTGGGCTCCAATACAAATGCTACCCCCTCCCACACCAACGGGAGGGGCTGTTTTAGCACATCCTGTGAGCCTGGCCGTTGGAGAAAGCTCAAGGGAATCGCGATGGTTCGGCTTCCCGATGGCCTGGTATGTAATGCCGAGGTGCACTGGTATGAAGCGCATGGCATCGGGAAACAGGGGATCAAGGTTAGGCGTATCCTGGATGAGTGATTATGGAACAGTCTAACTCGGAAACGCGGTTTGCCGTTTGCATCAAGAACGATGGTTATGCGGCCTCACTGGAAGTACGGAAAATCTACGAGGTGATTCCAGATGCCCGCGCGGCTGAACATCAACTGATCCGAGTTGTAGACGAATCTGGTGAGGATTACCTGTATCCAGCGGGCTACTTCACGCCTATCGAGGTGCCTCAGGTCGCGATGGAAGTCTTTGCGATGGCTGCCTGAGTATGGTCGAGAGGCGAATGGCACAGTAGGTTACAGGGACGGAGGGAGATCGGTCCAGTTTCGCTTCCTGATTCTTTCCAATGCCTCACTTTCCCAACCCATCACCTCTCTCAGGAACCGGCCCACGCTGACAGGTTGAATCCTGGCCCTCAGAGCCGCCGTCGTCTCATCCTGGGCAGTCAGGTCTTTGTCGTTGGTAACCAGATAGTCCACCTCAGCATTGATGGCCGCCAGAGCGATAGGAATATCTTTAGGGTCACGGACCAAGCCGACGCTTCCCTCCACCTCTTCTCGGCCAGGGTCGGGTACTGCTTCGTAATCGCAGTCGCTCAGAAACTGCTCCAAAGCCTGTTGCTGGGCAGGAACACCCCGGGCCATCCGCGCTCGGGCTTCCCGAATCGTTTGGGCACAGAGTACCAGTTCCAAGTCCCCCTTCAGTGCATGACGCAAAAACTCGTGGAACCAGCGGGGAAACATGAGGCCAGCGATCAGGATGTTGGCGTCAGCCATCACCCGCAGGGGCTGTGGGGGCTCAACCATAGATGTCACGGTGGAACCGCTCCCGGATCTCCTCCATCTCCTGCTCCACCTGCTCCTCGGTCAGACCCTGTCGCTCGGCCTCCAGCCCGGCCCCCCGGCTCAACCGCTCAAAGCGAGCCAATTTAAGTTCCCGGAGCAGTTGCTCATAGTAGGGAAATGATAGGACCACGACTATAGGGATACCATCTTTCTC
>Ga0315284_10006373_pt1 | contig 16792 bp, 15 predicted proteins | sample YL17G09_16_MG_FD_203696 | JGI IMG/M metagenome (GOLD analysis project Ga0315284, IMG submission 203696) | Sediment microbial communities from Yellowstone Lake, YNP, Wyoming, USA - YL17G09_16 | ecosystem: Environmental > Aquatic > Freshwater > Lake > Sediment | place: USA: Wyoming | collected...
CCTCCGGCTCAAGGTCAATGAGGGCAAGGCGGCAGCCAGCGGTGCTAAGCCGTTCGACGATGGCCTGACCCATGCCGCCGGCGGCGCCGATGATGACGGCGACACGGTCGGCAAGGCTATCTGTTGCTGGCAAGGCGTCCCTCCAGTGATCTCGCGCGCGGCGACACTATGGATCGGCGTTGAAGGTAGTTTGGGGCGGGAGGGCGGAAATCCTCTTTGCGGATGCAGAGCGGACTCCCGGCGCGAAGGAGAGTCATCCGCGGACGTGCAATGAAGCGCCTGGACCCCGAAACTGGAGGCAGCCGATGCAGTTCATCATGTTCACGAAGCACGTACAGGAGTTCGACCTGCCGAAGCTTGTGAGCGCACTCAAGGGCGCCGGCATGGATGGCGCGGACTTGTGCGTGAGGCCCGGCTATCCGGTTACGCCAGAGAACGCGGCGAAGCAGTTGCCGGCGGCGGCGAAGGCGTTTGCGAATGCAGGCATGTCGATTCCGCTGATCACGACGCCAGGGAACTTCACGGAGCCCGACTTGCCAGAGGCGGAACCGGTGTTCGCGGCCTGCGCGAAGGCGGGGGTAGGGCTGATCAAGCTCGGGTACTGGCAGTACTCAGATGGCGACGACTACTGGGCGATGCTCGATTCGTGCCGGAGGAAGCTCGACGGCTTCGCGAAGCTCGCGGAGAAGCATGGCCCGAAGGCGCTGGTGCACATCCACTCGGGCAGCACCATGGGGCTGAATGCGAGCGCGGCGATGCGACTCGTGGAGGGCTTCGACCCGAAGTGCGTCGGCGTGTTCGCCGACCCCGGGCACCTGGCGATCACCGGCGAGCCGCCGGCGATGGCCTTCAATATCCTACGGAAGTACGCGGCCTGTTTCGCGTTCAAAGATACGGTGAAACTGCCCGTGCAGCGGGACGGCCGCGACGTATATGTCATGCACACCCGCAGAATCGGCGACGGCATCGTGGACTGGCGCCAAGTGGCGAAGACCATCGTCGATCTGAAGCTGGATACGCTGCCGATCAGCATTCACTGCGAATATGAGGGAGAACCGGCGGAATCGGTGGTGGACCTGGCGCGGGTCGACCTGCGCTATGTGAGGAAGCTGTTCGCGGAGGTCGGCGGGAAGTAGGATGATGCGGCTGCGCGGGCTAGCCCAGAGCTATCGGATCGGCTGACCGCCCGGACTCGAAGGCCTGCAGGTTGACGTCGCGGTAGCGCGCCGGGACGAGATCGGAAACGGCCTGCTTCCACGTCGCTTCGTCGATGTCGAGTAGTCTGGAGAGTGCGCCGGTCATGACCATGTTGACGACGCGCGTGTTGCCGAGTTCCTGAGCAGTCGCGAAGGCGGTGATGACCTGCCGATGCGGGAAGGCGCGTTCGATCCGCGTTTCCAGGTCCTCTACCCAGGGCTGCTGACCGCTGGCAACGGTGATCGGCGTGATGATCTGGTGATTGATGAGCGCGACACCTTCCGGCGCAAGTGTGTCAGCGTAGCGCAGCGATTCGAGCATTTCGAAGCTGACGAGGAAGTGGGTCTCGCCGTCCGGGATCAGGGGGGAGAAGACCTTCTCTCCTATTCTCACCTGGCTGACGACGCTGCCGCCGCGCTGGGCCATGCCGTGGACTTCGCTCTTCTTGACATCGCGGCCCGAGAGCAGCGCGGCGCGGGAGGTAACCTCGCTGGCGAGCAGGATTCCCTGTCCGCCAACGCCGACGAGTGCGATGTTGGTGGTCCTGTTCATCTCGCGCGCTCCACCTCCGCGATGGCGCCGTGCTGGCAGACCTGGCAGCACATGCCGCAGCCGGCACAGAGCACGCGGTTGATCTTCACTCTGCGCATCTTCGGCCTGTCGGGCAGGGGATCTCCCAGTTCGATCGCCGGACAGCCGAGCTTGAGGCAGGCGCGGCAGGCGCGACAGGCGTCGGCGTCCACGCAGAACTGCCGGGTGACAGTCTTTCTGGCGCCGATGATGCAGGGCCGTTGCGCCACCACGACCGATGGCTCGGGAGCATCGAGCTCCTCGGCGAGGATTCTCTCGACCTCTTCGAGGTCGTAGCTGTCTACAGTGCGGACGCGCTTCACACCTACGCCGCGCGCGACCTGCTCAACCGAAACCTCCTTCGCCTCCTCCCCCATCAGCGTGCGCCCGGTGCCCGGGTGGTCCTGGTGGCCGGTCATGGCGGTGGTGCGGTTGTCGAGGACGATGACGGTGCTGGTCCCGCGGTTGTAGACGATGTTGAGCAGACCGGTGATGCCGGAGTGGAAGAAGGTGGAATCGCCGATCACGGCTGCGACGCGTCCCTTGTGGCCGGCCTTCTCGAAGCCGTGGGCATCGCCGATGCTCGCGCCCATGCAGACGCAGCTGTCCATCGCCTCCAGGGGCTTGGACATGGCGAGGGTATAGCAGCCGATGTCGCCGGTGACGGTGACCTTGAGCTTGTTGAGGGCGTAGAAGACGCCGCGGTGGCCGCAGCCGGCGCAAAGCACGGGCGGCCTCGCCGGCAGCCCCTCCCCCACCTCTCTGCTGGTGATGGCCGGCGCGGGCTCACCGGTGATCTCCGCTCTGAGTTGTCCCAGCCGGAAGGGATTCAGCTCACCGATGCTAAGCCTGGTCGTGTGGTCCTCGACCTTCACGCCCATCGCTCGCACCTGCTCCTCCAGATACGGCTCCAACTCTTCGATGACGAAGAGCCGTTTCACGGACCGGGCGAACTCTGCGATCATCTTCGCGGGGAGCGGATAGGTCATCCCGAGCTTCAGCACGCTCGCCTCGGGGAAGACCTCTTTGACATACTGATAGCTAACACCGGAGGTGATGAAACCGAGGTCGGAACTGCCGGGCTCGATACGATTGAGGTCGCAGGTTTCAGAGAGTTCCCGGAGCTTCTCTGTTCTCTCTTCCATGAGCAGGCGCCGCTGGCGCGCGTGCATGGGCACCATCACGGTCTTCTGAACTTGCTTCACATAGGGGCGCGCGACGGGCGGCGCAGGAGTGAGGTCGCCGAGATCGACGACGCCGGAAGCATGGGAGGTACGGGTGGTGGTGCGGATGATGACAGGGGTGTCGAACCGCTCCGAGATCTCGAACCCGGCGGCGGTCATCTCGAAAGCTTCCTGGCTATCGGCCGGCTCGAAGAGCGGTACCTTGGCGAACTTGGCGTAGAAGCGGTTGTCCTGCTCGTTCTGGGAGCTGTGCATGCCGGGGTCGTCGGCGGTGATGATGACCAGGCCGCCGTTGACGCCGACGTAGGAGAGGGTCATCAGGGGATCGGAGGCGACATTGAGCCCGACGTGCTTCATGGTAACGAGGGACCGGGCTCCGGCGAAGGAGGCGCCGATGCCGACCTCCAATGCCACCTTCTCGTTGACAGACCACTCGCAGTACAGCCGGTCGCGGAACGTCGAGAGAGTCTCGAGGATCTCACTGCTGGGGGTGCCGGGATAGGCCGTGGCGACGGTGCAGCCCGCCTTGAGCGCGCCCTGAGCTATCGCCTCGTTCCCGGACAGGAATCGCCTGGAGTCCGCCATGCAGATGCTTACCTTCGAGGGCCAGAATCGCGAAAACGCGCGGCGCGATCGCCGCCCGTGCGCCTCCATGGTAGCACGCACGAGCGGGGAGGGCAAACAGAGGCGGCAGCGCCGCGCCCTCGGTCCCGCGCGAGAGATCGAGGCTCTTCCCGCCGCGGCTACAACGCCGGCAGGCTGGCAGCCGCGACAGACTGCCCCACCCGCCGGGCGGCCTCGTCGGGGAGGTTGACCGAGACCGACTGGGCGAGCTTTGGGAACTCCGTGCTCAGGACTCCCTGTGCCTTCCTCAGGATGACGACGCCGCCCTCGCCGGAGGTGACGCGGCCGAGGATGAGCACGTGCTGTAGCTCGTAGATGTCGGCGTAGTAGGCGACGGCATAGCCGAGGTAGCAGCCGATGGTCTCGAACAGTTTGACGGCGCGCTCATCGCCTTTCGCTATCAGATCCTGCACGACCACCAGGTTCTCGGCCGGGTTCCTGCTCAGATCGAGTGGGATGCCAGCGGCGGGGGCGAGGCGAACGACCGCGTTCTGGCAGAGGTACTGGACGCCGCAGCCGCGGTCACCCGACCACTCATCGACGGGCGCGGAGGGGCTGAAGTCGAAGGGGACGAAGGCGAGTTCATTGAGCCAGCGGGTGATGTTTCCGTCGCGGGCGACGTATCCGCCGGCCTCGCTGGAGCCAAGGGCGATGCCGAGAATGGAATTGGCATTCAGGCTCATGGATCCGGCAAGGGCAGTCACTTCGCCATCGTTGACGATCTCGAACGGGACGCCCCACTGCTTGTGCATCTCCAGGAACAGGCCCTTCACGCGGGCGTTGAACACGTCCTTCGGGATGCCGCGGAAGAGAGAGGCGATCATTACCCGGTTGTCTATGATGACGCCGGCCGAGCTGCCCCCAATGGCATCCACGCGGGGCATACGGGCCGCGGCGCGGTGCAGGGCCGACATGATCTCATGGTAGTGGTACGATGGGTCGGTCTGATTGCGCGGGTCCCAGACCACCTCTTCGCTGAAGACGGCTTCGCCGTCGATGACCGCGCTCACCTTGCGGTCGCTGGCGCCGAGGTCGAAACCGATACGGCACCCCTCCAGGTGGCGACCAAGAGCGACGGAGTCTTCCTTCCGGGCAGGAACCTTCTCCGGGCTGGTAGTCTCGACGACGAAGGGCTTCTCATAGACGCCGGCCATGAAATCAACGTCGAACGCACGCTCGCCGCCAGGCGAGTAGACCTTGCCGATGTACGCGCCGATCTCCTTCGGGCCGCCGATGATGACCTTGCGCCCACCCTTCTGCCAAAGCAGCGTCTTCACCAGTCGCTCGACGTACTCGAGGTTGGCCTGAGCCTGCTTGTGCTCTGCCGGCAGCACCTGGGTCTCGAACACCGAGACCGAGCCATCGCCGCGCTCGACTGCGACTGTGAGGGGCACGGCCTTTCCGGAGGACGCGACGGCCTCCAGGAAGGCGTGGTTGGACAGCACGCCCGGCCGGAAGCCCTCATCGAGAGGGGGAGTCACCCGCGGCTTGACGTCGAAGATCATATCGTTCGCCTTCCCGAAGAGTCTGAAACTGCAGAGAACGGCAGTAGCGCCGGTGAGCTAACCTGGCAGCAGCCTAACTTCTGCGCGGTCCCGGCACTTCCTCGCGGCGGGTGAAGTGATTGCGGGTAACGGGCGTGGGGCGCGGTCCCGGGTAGCTCTGACACTACGGACCGGAGGCAATCAGCCTGCGCATGCTATTCATGCAGGGCTGGAACCCCATCGCCTGCCAGAAGGCGTTGGAGGTCGGGTTGCGGGCCGCAGCGCTCACGCGAATCCGGGTCAGATGGCGCTCGCCGAACCAGCCGAGGAGGGCCGCGACCAGTCGTCTGCCCACGCCGCGGCGACGCCACGCGTGTGTCACCGAGATCTCGTGGATCTCTCCCAGACGCCGGTCAGCGTAGACGGGAGGTCGCTCCCCCTCTTTCCCCAGCACGTACCCGACGACCTCGCCCTGGGCATCTGCAACGAACAGCGCGGAGCTGTCGCTGGTTATGTTGCTGTCGAGCCAGTCTAGCCACACGGGGAGCGCCTCATCCTTGACGGCATACTCATCAGGGTCGAGGACGGCATGGAAACGCATCAACTCCTGCCAAAGGCGCCCGAGCGCGTCGCGATCATCGGGAGTGGCTTCACGTATTCGAAGCGCGGCCATACAGGGCTCAAAGTTTCCTGGCGAGCAAGCGCCAATGCGAGCGCAGCCGTCCGTCATCTCGATGATCCTCTTTGCGCAAGGAGATGATCTCGTAGCTGTGCAGGAGTCGATAGACCTCTTCCTCGGTACAGAAGTGGTGAGGAACTGGTCCCTCTCGATGCTCCTCGCTCACCCAGGTGCCCAGCTCAATCTCCTCGCCTAGGCCGCAGTCGAAGTGATCGGGGGTTGGCATGGCCCAGACGAAGTAGCCGCGCGGGGAAAGCTTGCGGGTGATCGAACCGATGATGGAGGCGATCACCTCTACGCGCCCATGGTGGATGACGTGAGACGAGACGACTCCATCGAAGTGCCCATCGGGAAAGGGCATCTCGCGCATGTCGAGCTCAAGCACCTCGGCCTTCACGCCGGCCTTCTCGAGGATGTCCTTGCAGGAGGCGATAGCATTCGGCGCATTGTCGGTGGCCGTCACCTCGAAGCCCCGGGTGGCGAGGTAGATGGTGTGACGGCCGACACCGCAGCCGATATCGAGGACACGCTTGCGGCCCTCTCCTTCGAGCCGGTTGGCCATCTCCACTACCTCGGGAAGAGGCGGCGTCTCAGACCATCGCTTGGCGATCTCGGGGTCCTGCCACAGCTTCTGCCAGCCAGTCATGTGGGTTGCTCCTCCAGTTTCCTTGCGAGCACACGCCAGTGCCAGTGCACGCGGTCGTCCTGCTCCCGGAACTCATGCTCCACCATCGACTCGATGGTGTAATCCCTCAGCAACTCTCGCACTTCCTCTTCCCGGCAGTAGTGGTGTGGTACGGAACCCTCCCAATGCTGTTCATCGACAAACGTGCCAGGGTCGGTCTCCACTCCTGTTCCGAATCGCCAGTGGCGAATGGAGGGCATCGCCCACACCAGCCAGCCACCTGGCGCGAGCTTGTCGGTGACCAGCCTGAGGATGCGCCGCAAGGTGGGTCCATCGCAGTGATGAATAACGTGGGAGGCGACGACTCCGTCGAAGTGCCCGTCCGGAAACGGCATCTCGGTGAAGTCTAGCTGCAGCAGGTCGGCGGTGAGGCCGGCCCCGGCCAGGCTCCGACGGCAGGCAGCGAGCGCGCCGGGTGAGTAGTCGGTTCCCGTTACTTCGAAGCCGCGGGCGGCGAGGAGGAGCGTGTGGCGGCCGAGGCCGCAGCCGATGTCGAGCACGCGGCGGCCGCCCGCGGCCGCCAGCCGGTCAGACATCTCGATCACCTGGGGAAGCGGCGGAAACTGCTCCCACATGGCGACGACACCCGGATCCTTCCAGAGCTTCTGCCAGCCGGTCATCTCGCGCCCCCCACCTGCCGCGTTTCCTGTCACTCGGGCTTACTGGCGACCACGATCATCCCTCGCGAGGAAGCCCTATAGTCGGACCCGTCCCAGCCTCCATAGGTCCGGTGCCATGCGAGACCAGCGCGCCCCAGCATCGACATGATCTCAGAGTGGGCGTAGATGCGCAAGGTGAAGCCAGTCTCGCGCCGGCTGCCGTCGGGCGCGATGATGGTGCGCGCCATGGTGATGCGGGCGCGCAGCACGTCCCACTCGTGCTGTTCGAGGATGACGTGGCCATCGTGCTCGTACCAGTTCCTCGGATTCGTCCCCAGCGCGCTGCTGGTTGCCTCGCGGTTCTTGTGGTCGATGAGCAGCCGGCCGCCGGGCCGAAGTGCAACACAGGCCGCGTCCAGCACGCGTTGGTCTTCCTCGTCGCTCTCCAGGTACCCGAAGGAGGTGAACAGATTCACGATGGCATCGAACTCGCCTTCCCAGGGCAGATCGCGCATATCGCGTCGAACGAGCTCAACGTGCACGTCCGCGTCGCGCGCTCGCTGGCGGGCGATATCCAGCAGGTACTCGGAAAGGTCGAGCCCTGTCACCCGGAAGCCGCGACGGGCCAGCTCGATGGAGTGCCGGCCCTGGCCGCAGCAGAGGTCCAGCACTCGCGCTCCGGGCTGGAGGCCTAGCTCGCCGACGACGAAGTCGCACTGCGGCGCGGTGCGCTCTTCCAGCCCTTGCTCGCCACACAGATGAAACCGCATGTAGTCTTCGCCGAAGAAGTCCTGGTACCACGGCATGTGTGCATCCTTTCGCCCGATCGGGCCCCGAAATGTGAAAGCCACAGGCCTCGCTGGCCTGTGGCTTGTCCGCTGCTATCGGCGAGTGTCTACTCCGCAGGCGGCTCCACGGGCCAGGCGCGCGTAAGGGGGACGACGGCAATCGCCTGAAGGAGGCCTAGTCTGCTCGCTCGCGAAGATGACTTCATGGTGGGCAGATGGTAGCAGGCGGCCGCGCCGGCGTCAAGCTAGGGTGTGACGCGACGCTCTCATCGCGGGCGAAACACGGCGGGCATATCTTCGTGCGGGCACAGCGCCTTGGGCTTTCCTGCAGCGTCGTAGATGCGCTGGGCGGCGTCGAGGAGGCTCTTCGCCGGCTTGAGCAGACAGAGTGGCGCGGGTGCGATGAGCCCCACTGCGGTCACCAGGTCGCCGATCCCGCGAATCGTCGGGATCATGAGGTGGTTCACGAAGTCCTCGTCGCGCGTGAGCCGACACTTGGACATATCCAGGATGGTCGTATGTACGAACCCCGCCTGCGTACGGGCCAGAAGGGCCCAGTTACCGGCACATCCCAGGCCGATGAGGTTGACCTGCTTGATGCCGCGTAGGGATTTCAGGTGGCCGAGCGCGGTCAGGATGTCCTGAATCCGGTTGGCGTCGTCGGAGCGGTTGTAAGTGAGGAAATGGTTGATCTTCTGGGCGCGCTCATCCCGCGAAGGTGGGATCTTGGACTCGCCGATCCCCCAAGGATCGATGACGAGGAGGGTCCGGCGCTCGGACAGCAGCTTCTCCACTAGTGGGCTGGGAGGCGTGGCGGGGTCGAAGAAGGCGGCCTTCCCTTGGTCGGAGACGACCAGAGTGGCAACCGGATTGGGGTTCTTGGCAGGCCGCAGCAGATAGGCCGGCACGCGGTCCCCGACGGCAGGGCGGGTAAGCACCAGGTGTTGTATGCTGACGCCACCCACGGTGCGCGATCCGAGTCTGATGGCCTTGACATCCTTGCCGGACGGCACTTCCGCTGCGAGCAGGTGGCTCATGGCCGGGGCCACGGCTTGCTGGAACTGCTTGAGCCCCTTGCGATCGGCGGGGAGCATCTCCGTGATCTGCTGGCGGCGCTGCCGGGTGAGCTTATCGAATAGCTTCTCTCCCACCGGGGATGACTTGGGCTTGGGGCGGCTAGCGAAGACCAGGTAGGTACTCTTGGTGTCGAGCGAATAGGGCTGTTCCACGAACTCGTCGGGGTTGTCGGCCCCGAGCAGCCATTTGGCGAAGAAGGGATAGACAGCGTTGCGGCTCTGGAGGTTGTAGTTGTGGTCGGCATTGATCCGCACCGCGCTGACCCGGTCGGCCGCCCCGTAGAGCTTGTAGATGCTCTTGATATAGGGGTACTCCTCCTCCAGAGTGTTCTTGGTCCAGTCGCCAGTGCAGGACACAAGGAACAGGGGACGGGGGGCCATGAGGGCGGCGATCTCCGGGTTGCTGGTGAAGAGCCGGAGAGTCGGGTGGTTCTCACAGACGCAGCCGCCCTGCATGATCGCGGAGACCATCACCACGGGCGCGGCGACTTTGATGCGGCTATCGATGGACATCAGCATGAAGGTCTGGGTGCCGCCACCGGACTCGCCGGTGCAGCCGATCCGGTCCGGGTCTACCTCAGGGAGGGACTGGAGGAAGTCTACGGCGCGAATGCTGTTGAAGAGCTGAAGCGCCATCTGGCCCAAGCCCCACAGCTTCTGGCGATCGCTTTCCTTGCGGTGCTCGACCTGGAACTGGTCATTGTACCCGACCATGTCGTGGCAGAATGCGACGTAGCCCTGACGAGCGAAGCTGATGCCCCGGCCCAGCACCGTGCCGGACTCCTCGTTGGCAAAGCGACCGAGGGGCCAGTGGCCGTGCGGGTTCAGCACCGCAGGGAAGGGGCCGCGCCTGCCGCGGGGGACGAAGAGGTTGCCGGTAACGAGGAATCCCGGGTGGCTCTCGAAGTAGACCTTGGAGACAGCGTAGTCCTCGTGCTCGGTGGTGTCGAAGACCTGGGCGCGCAGGGGCGCCTGGGGTGGCATGGGCAGGAGCCCGTTGACCGCAAGGATGTGAGTGCGCAGCTCCTGGGCGCGCGCCTCCCACTGCTTGAGGCTGGTGTAGCGCGGGAGCGAGAAATGATCATTGAGAGTGCGCAGGTTGATGGCGCGCTGATCGACGTCAGACAGGGACTTGGCCACGGTGTTCCTCCGATCAGGATTGCGGCGAGATTTCGACTATGGGGAAGGCATGACCTGCTCGCGGGAGGCAAGGGGAACGCGCCGGCAGAGAGGAACTAACTGCAAGGCTGACGAGACTTGACTGGAGTGAGAGCATGCCAGGGAAGAAGCGATTCGCACAAGTCGGGCTGGGTGGCAGGGCGTGGATGTGTCTGCGAGCAGTGCTCGAGACCTACGCGGACCACTGTGAGATGGTTGGGCTCTGCGATAGCAATGAGGGTCGGCTTCGCCGCACCCTGGAGTATGCGAAGTCCAAGGGATCGAAAGCTTTGGGCTACTCGGACAGAGATTTCGACCGTATGATCGCCGAGCAGAAGCCAGACGTAGTGATCGTGACGACGAAGGACTGCTGGCACGACTACTACATCTGTCGGGCGATGGAGATGGGTTGCGACGCCATCACCGAGAAGCCGATGACCACGGACGAGATGAAGTGCCAGCGGATCATCGACACGATCGCCAAGACCGGGAAGGGCTGCCGCGTCACTTTCAACTACCGGTACGCGCCTCCAGCGACGCAGATCAAGGACCTCTTGATGTCCGGGGTGATCGGCGACGTGCTCTCGCTGGACTTCCATTGGCTGTTGGACACCCACCATGGGGCCGATTACTTCCGGCGCTGGCATCGCAACAAGGAGAACTCCGGCGGGTTGATGGTGCACAAGGCCACCCATCATTTCGACCTCATCAACTGGTGGCTGTCGGCGGCGCCGGTATCGGTATCGGCAATGGGGCACAGGAAGTTCTACACCCCGAAGATGGCGGACCGCTACGGCCTGAAGAACCGCTCCGAACGGTGCTTGGATTGCCCCGAGGCGGGGAAGTGCGCGTTCCACCTCGACCTCCGCACGACGGGACACATGAAGGAGCTGTACCTGGACAACGAGGAGTACGACGGATACTTCCGCGACCGGTGCGTGTTCAGCGGTTTGATCGACATCGAGGATTCGATGCAGGTGATCGCCAGCTACAATACCGGGGTGAAGTTGAGCTACTCACTGAACGCTTTCATGCCGTGGGAAGGGCATATCGTGAGCTTCAACGGCACCAAGGGCCGACTCGAACACAAGGCGGAGGAGACGGTCTACATCAGTGGCGACGGGACAGTGCCGGGGGAACTGCTGGCGGAGGGTACAACCACCCGCATCTTCCCCCACTTCAAAGAGGCTTACTCGGTTGAGGTCTGGCAGGGAGAGGGCGGGCATGGTGGCGGCGACCCGAGGCTGCTCGACGATCTGTTCTCGCCTGATCCGCCGGCCGATAAGTACAAGCGGGCCGCGGATCAGCGTGCCGGCGCCTACTCGATCCTTACCGGCATTGCCGCCAACAAGTCAATGGCCACCGGGCAGGCGATCAACATAGACGACTTGGTAAAGGGAATCGGCCTGCCGGACTATCCCGCCATGCCTTCGCCGGACGAGCCGATACCGATGGCGAAGGAGCAGGCCAAGGTGGTCAGCCCCGAGTATGCTCGGCAGTTGAGGAACAAGAAGAGCTGAAGAGCGGACAGAGCCCTGCGGGAGGCGCAAGTCATGGCATCTGAACCCAGGACCATTCTAGCGCTGTGCGCGCATCCGGATGATGCGGAATTCCGCTGCGGCGGCGCGCTGCTGCTGTTGGCGAAGCGCGGCTGGCGCGTCCACATCGCGACTGCGGGGGTGGGCGATTGTGGGACGGCAGAGGAATCGCCAAACGCGATCTCCCAACGCCGACGCAAGGAGGCGCAGACGGCGGCCGCGAAGCTCGGCGGGACGTTCCACTGCCTTGAGGGGAATGACCTCCGCATCTTCGACAACGATGAGATGCGCGCGGCGGCAGTGGCGTTGATGCGCACAGTCGATCCAGACTGTGTCATCACCCACTATCCGGTGGACTACATGCCAGATCACGACGCCGCCAGCGCGATCGCGAGGGCTGTAGTCTTCACCGCGGCCATGCCCAACTACACCGTTGGGCGCGCGGTATCACTTCCGCCTACGCAGAAGGGAGTGGTGCCGCTGTATTATTTCAACGGGCCGCTGGGGATGGTGGATTGGTTCGGCAACCCGACCCCCCGCGCTCACTTCTATGTGGACGTCACCTCTGTTGAGGACGAGAAGGCCGAACTGCTCGGCTGCCACGTCTCACAGCGCGAGTGGTTGAGGCGGCACCACGGCGTCGATCAGTACATCAACGAGATGCGCCACTGGGACGAGCAAACCGGCGCGGCGGTCGGTGTGCGGTACGCGGAGGGGTTCTTCTGCCATCGCGGACATGGCTTTTCACAGGAGCCACTGATCCAGGAGGCGCTGGCGGATCTGGTCGTCGCGGGCTAGCTGGTGGAGCGCGAAGCGCAGATGAAGCTGGTTGTGTTCGGCGCCGGAAACATCGGCCGCTCGTTCGTCGGTCAGCTCTTTGCGAGGGCCGGGTACGAGGTCGTCTTCGTCGACGTGAGGCAGCCGCTCGTGGAGGCGCTCAACCAGGAGCGGCGGTATCGGGTCGAGATCAGGGACCGCCAGTCCGAGATAATCTGGGTCGAGCGCGTCTCGGCTATCCACGGCGGCAACATCGACGAGATCGCGCATGCCATCGCCGAGGCTGACATCCTCGCCACGGCCGTCGGCCAGACCGCCCTTCCCCACATCTACGCCGCGATCGCGGCTGGTCTGGAGCGCCGGAAGCGGGTTGGTCGAGGCGCCATCGACATCATCATCTGCGAGAACCTGCGAAACGCGACGCAGGCGTTCAGGCTTGGGCTGCAGCAGCATCTGCCTGCGGACTTCCCACTGGAGGACCGCGTCGGGTTGGTCGAGACCAGCATCGGGAAGATGGTGCCGATCATGCCGGAAGCGGCGCTGCGGGAGGACCCACTGGTGCTTTACGCAGAGGCCTACAACACGCTGATCCTCGATGCCAAGGCCTTCCGGAATCCGATCCCAGATGTGCCCGGCCTCGATCCCAGGGGGAACATGGCCGCCTACGTCGATCGCAAGGCCTTCATCCACAATCTGGGGCACGCGGCCTGCGCCTACCTGGAGTTCCTGATCGACCCGGGGGCAGAGTTCATATGGCAGGCCGTCGAGAACCCCCAGGTGCGACAGGCGGCGAAGCTAGCGATGTGGGAGTCGGGCCGCGCGCTCATCCGGCGCTACCCGGGCGAGTTCAACGAGCAGAACCAGGAAGAGCACATCCAGGACTTGCTCACGCGATTCGGAAACAGAGCGCTCGGCGACACCATCTTCCGCGTCGGACGCGATCTGCCGAGGAAGCTATCACGCGAAGACAGGCTAGTGGGCGCGCTGCTGATGGATGCCGCGGAAGGAGTCCCAGCCCCGGCGACGGCGCTGGCGACGGCCGCGGCGTTCTTCTTTGAGGCACGCGACGAGAGCGGCGAGCTATCCCCGGCCGACGGGGAGTTCCTCCGCGATCTGGCCGGAACCGGATTCCCGACCATGATCACGCAGGTGTGCGGTCTCAGGAGATCGGCGCCGGCCGAGGCGCGCATCATCGCCGCGGTCAGGGCCGAGTACCTGCGGCTGCAATCGCGGGGTGAGAGGTGGCTGGAGGAGTCTCTGAACCGGGTCTAGCCGCTGGACACGAAGGAACGCATGGCGGGCGCGGCAAACTAACGCGTCGCTGACACATAAAGCCGAGACTGTGGGCGAGGGAGAATACCCATGGACAAGGTCGGAGTCGCGCTTCTTGGCTGTGGTTTCATCTCGGAGATTCATGCCGACTGCTACCACCGGTTCGTGCCGGAAGCTCGGGTGGAGGCGGTGGTCGGACGGAATGAAGCGAAGGTGAGGGCTTTCGCGGAGCGCTTCGGCATTCCGCGCTGGTTCACGGATTACCGTAAGGCGCTGGAACTCCCGGAGGTCAGCATCGCGGACCTCTGTATACCGAACTACCTCCATGCCGAGGCAACGGTGAACGCGGCTGCCGCGGGCAAGCATGTGATCTGCGAAAAGCCCCTCTGCATGAACCTGCAAGAGGCGGACCAGATGATCGCCGCCTGCAAGAAGGCAAAGGTCCATTTGATGTATGCCGAGGAACTGTGCTTCGCCCCGAAGTACGTGCGGGCGAAGACGCTGGTCGATGAGGGGGCGCTGGGGAAGGTCTACCTGGTGAAGCAGAGCGAGAAGCACTTCGGCCCCCACGCCGACTGGTTCTGGGACGTGGAACGCTCTGGCGGCGGCGTCATGCTGGATATGGGATGCCACGCCTTCGAGTTCTTCCGGTGGGTGCTCGGCAAGCCGAAGGCGACATCGGTCTACTGTCAGATGGGAACCTACGTTCACGCCGATAAGACCAAGGGCGACGACAACTCCATCGCCATCGTCGAGTTCGAGGGTGGCGCGGTAGGAATGGCCGAAGAGAGCTGGGCGAAACGCGGCGGGATGGACGATCGCTCGGAGATCTACGGCTCGCACGGCGTCACCTATGCTGACCTGCTGCACGGTAACTCACTGGAGACTTTCAGCGAGACCGGGTATGGCTACGCGGTGGAGAAGGCGCCGGATACGAAGGGATGGACTTTCACCGTTTACGAGGAGGCCTGGAACTACGGCTTCCCGCAGGAGCTGACGCATTTCGTCGATTGCGTGAAAAACGGCAAGCAGCCGCTGGAGACGGGCGAGGACGGCAGAGCGACGCTTGAGATCATCATGGCGGCCTACGAGTCGGCCGCCACTGGCAGGCGCATCGACCTGCCGCTCAAGACCGAAGCGAAAACGCCGATTGAGCCCTGGCTGCGGAGGAGTCGTTAGGGGATGAGCACACGAAGCACCGCGTCGCGAGAACGCTTGCTGGCCGCAATCGACGGAGTATCGGGAGCCCCTGTACCTTGCTCGTTCATGATCTTTCGGGCGCTCCACAACCAGTGCCGCGACGAGTATGAATTCGCCTCCAGGCAAGTGGAGATGGGCCTCGACACGCGGATGCGGCTGAGCGATCTGCCGGTCAGGCTCGCGCCCGAGGTTACCATCCGGGAATGGATCGATCAGCCGGCCGAAGGACAGGCCCTCTTGGGCCGGCGCTACGAAACGCCGGCGGGACCCTTGACCTCGGTGGTCAAGCTTACCGAAGACTGGCCGTTCGAGGGCCGGCTCCCTTTGTTTGGCGACTACATCGCGCCCCGCGCCGCTGAGCACCTGATCACCGGACCCGCTGATCTGGAGCCTCTTCGCCATGTGCTCGCGCCGCCGGTGGCGAAGGATGCGGATGCTTTCATGCAGGCCGCGAGGGAGCAGCGCGAGTTTGCGCGCAAGCACGGCCTGCTGCTCGAGGGAGGCTGGCGCCCGGAGCGGAGACTGCCTGGGGAGGACCGCGGGCTAGTTGGTGACAACGGCGGAACCGGCACCGTGATCGACGCGCTGATGTGGATGTGCGGCGCCACTCAACCGTTGCTCTGGGCCTATGATGAGCCCGAGTTTCTGGCAGCACTGATCGACCTGGTCGGGAACTGGAGTCTCACTCGACTCAAGCTCCATCTGGAGGCCGGGGCCGAGCTGGTCATCCGGCGCGCCTGGTATGAGGGCACCGAGTTCTGGTCGCCCGGCTTCTACCGGCAATTCATCTTGCCGGGCCTGAAGAGGGAGATCGAGGTCGCCCACCAGGCCGGGGCGCGGTACGGCTACATCCTGACGAGCGGGATGATGCCGCTTGCCGAGCAGCTGCTGGAGTCGGGGATGGACGTGATCATCGGCATCGATCCGGGTGAGGGGAAAGGGACCACGCTGGAGCAGGTCCGAGAAGCGTTCGGCGGGCGAGTTGGGCTCTGGGGTGGGGTGAGCGGTCCACTTTCGGTCGAGCAGGCGACCGAGGATCAGGTGAAAGAGGCGGTGCGGGACACGATGGAACGGCTGGCGCCCACGCAGCGGTTCATCCTCTCGCCGGTCGACAACATCCGCGCCGAAGATGAGCAGTGCCGTCGGAACGTGCGGGTATTCATCGACACGTGGAAGGCGCTGACGGCCTGACGGTCTATACCACCGAGACCTCTAGCCCCTCCGGGTCGAAGATCACGTTGACGCTGGCCCGTAGGTGGCTCTCGTCGCGCACGTAGTCGAGGTAGTGCTTGAGCCGGTCGGCGCAGTTCACGCTGTTGTGAGCCAGCACGATGCTGCCCGTCGGCATCCGGCTGAGGCCTGCCTCGAGGATCTCCAGGTAGATCCCCTTGCCTTTCCCGCCATCGCCGTCGGCATCGAGATAGAGCAGGTTGATCGGGTCCTTGAAGCCTCTCATAGCGTCGACGGCGTCGGCCGCGAGGACACGGGCGACGCCGGTGGGATCAATGCGTCGGACATTCCTCTCCGCGCGCTCCGCCTCATCGGGCTTGATCTCGATGCCGATAAGCTGTTTCGCCTGGTAGCATGCTCCGGGGCCCACGCCCGCGCCAGCATTCGAGATGAAGGTGTTGCCGCAGAAGACGCCGGCCGCGATCATGTTGGCAGGCTTGGCAATGGCGTTGATGGCATAGAGAAGCCGCTGCATGCGGGGAGTGATGGCGGTCCAGGGAATCTCGAAGAGGTCGGCTACGGCCTGGCGGTGGGCCAGCATCTTCTCGCGGTCGTAGTCGATATGAGGCAGGATCCCTGCATCGACCAGCGAGCGGAGAGCATTGTCGACTACCGCGACTTCGCTCTCGAGCGGCTCAATCGCCTGGTGAGGGTTTCGGTAGTCCATTTGATACTTGTCCCAATCCTGCGTCCGGAAAACCTCAGCCACATGACCCTCCGCGTGTCAGTCG
>Ga0315284_10006374_pt1 | contig 16792 bp, 17 predicted proteins | sample YL17G09_16_MG_FD_203696 | JGI IMG/M metagenome (GOLD analysis project Ga0315284, IMG submission 203696) | Sediment microbial communities from Yellowstone Lake, YNP, Wyoming, USA - YL17G09_16 | ecosystem: Environmental > Aquatic > Freshwater > Lake > Sediment | place: USA: Wyoming | collected...
TTCCTCTCCCTCGCGGTTCCAGGCTTGGCTAAACCAGGGACTGATTCACCGCCATCCTCTCGGGACGGCGATTACTTCCGGTTCCATCTTCATCAAGGCCTGTTGCATCCCTGAATCCGAACCTCGGCCGATGTTGTGGATTTATGGCGGCCACTGTAAGACGGGTTGCCCCACCTTCCACCGGTAGGTGTGTGTTTACCCGCACTGGCATCGGCGCCGTCCCCTGTCAGGCTTGAGCAGAACGATGCATGAACTGTGCGTTCATTTCTCTCCTTTCGCAGATTCGTTTCTTCGAAAGAGCTGGATGCACCAGCTCTGAAAGCCGACCTGCTTGTAAAAATGCAGCACGCGGCGCAGGTTTTTCGTGGCGGAATACACCAGTTGATAGTCCACTCCAGCCGCCTCCGCCAGCGCCAGCATGGCTTCCGGCAGCGCGCGGCCGATGCCCTGTGACCTTTGTGCTGGAACGACGTATAACTCATCAATTTCCAGGTATGTAGAACTAGCCGGAATGACCGCCAGGCCTTCGCTGACATGCGTAGAACCGGTCACGTACCCCGCGATCTCCCCGTCTATCTCCGCCACCAGGAAATATGGACCGAGCTGCGCCTCCAGCATGCTCTTCGACGTCGTGACCAGTCCATGGACGATCCCTTCCTCTTCCCAGGCGGCGCACAGGGAATGCACATAATCAATATCGTCACGGACGGCCTCTCTGATAATCATGGCAAAGCTTCTCTGGAATAATAACGGAAGACGTGGGTTCCCTCGCGCGCCAGCGTATCGATGGCAGCCGCCCGTTCAACCGCTTCACGGACTGAACAAGTCAACCGCGGCTCGCGATCTTCCGTCAGCAGGTGATAGAAGAATCCGATAACGAAGAGCACGCCGGAGTCCTGGTCGACTGGTTTGACGGGGGCGATATATTCGCGGCAACCGGCGTCGAGGAAGGCGCGGGCAAACGGTTCCAGGCCTGATCCACAACCGTCGCCACTCCGACCACCAGCGCGGCACGGGCTTCACGAATCCACGCCAGGCCCTTGCCATCAGCGCCGAACTCATACGTGTTGATGTGCACGTTCCGACTGCCGGCGCGCTCGTGCAACAGGTCGAAGTTGCCGGTGATGATGTGCTTGAGCATGCCGCGTTCTTCCAGCCTTGCCAGCACCCGGTGCGCGGCATTGGGGATCGCCGTGATGAAGCCGCAGTGGAACCGGCCCAGAATCAGCGCCGTATCCCGCGGGCGGTCGATCATCCAGTCGGCAACCTTGCCGGGGAAACGGTGCTGGTCGAAAGGGAACTGCTCCTGCAGGCTTCCCGGACCGGTCAGAGAGGGAATGCCGGATGCGACGGAGATGCCGGCCCCGGTGAAGGCAATCAGCGGCAGCCCGCGCAGGCGTTGCGCTAACTCATTGACCGATAAGACTTCAGCTTGCCCGATCTCGACAGGCTTTGGAGGTGGAGGTGGAGCTGTGGGTGCTTCCGGTGATCGGGGGGTTCGCAGGTGGAAGTCGGAGTTGAAATACTCGTGCAGATACACGTCCGGCTTGCCGTAGATCAACAGCAAATGGGTGGCGATGGTGTCGTTCGGTGTCCGCTCGGAGCGCAGCATCAGCTCGAAATCGTCACCCGTCGCCGCCAGTTCATCGCCGCTTTGCCTGTCAATACACCAGCATCCCGCGATGATACGGCGACGCCAGTCTTTGAGCGCCTCATCTATCTCGCCTGGGTGATGCTCACCGGAATGGACTACCAGTAAACTGGTCAATCCCACTGCCCCGTTTTCCGGAATCGCGAAATCGCCATAAAAAGCGAAGTAGCCGCCCGGACTGCAGAAGACGAATTCCATTCCTGTGTAATGCCCCCGGATCTGACGGTAGCTATTCAGTTGCTCGGTGGTCATTTGGATAAGCGGAATCATCGTTTTCACCTAACCACATTTCCAGCTCGATCTCATCCCGAATCGGAATGGAGTCGATGCCGTAGATCGGGATCGACGGTTTCAGCTTGCGATACTCCGTGAAAGCGTTCGGATAGACAGCGACCAGCCGGAAGCCTCGCTTCTGATACAACCGCAGTGCCGGGAAGTTATCGTTCGAGGTGACGAGCCAGAGCCGACGGCAGTCTTGCGCCTCCGCCAGTCGGCGCACGGTGCGGAGCAGAGCGGTGCAAGATGCCGATGCCTTCGGTCAGCGAGTGCAGCGTCACCACTTCACATTCCTCATCCTCGATTCGATAGGTGAGCAACCCTTGTGGCTCATCTCCAACCAGTGCGATGAAACTGGGCAGCGCATCCGCCTGGTGCAGGCGGCCTCGGGAGATAATCTGCGGTGAGCTCCACTGATCCGTGAGCTGCGCGCGGACCCAATCGAGATACCGCTCGGTCAGTGGTTCAATGCGAAAATCGAAATCCATTTATACTACCTCGACATCATTCACGCACCGGAAGCCCACCTTCGGCTCCCGGAAATACGGCTCCTTGCCGTAGCATTCGCAAATGCTGGAGTCGGCGAAGTCCGATTGGAACGAGCCGCCGATGATGGTTTCATCCTGTAGCCACTCCCAGACGTTGCCGATCATGTCCAGGCAGCCGTAAGGTGAAGCGCCGGCAGGAAAGGCGCCTACCGGCGTTGGCGCCCATTGTTCACCCGGCGAATAGCGGTCGGTGGTGTTGCAGCGCGTGACATCGAATTGATCGCCCCACGGCCATCGCCGCCCGTCCGCGCCGCGGCAGGCCTTCTCCCATTCCGCATGCGTGGGCAGCCGCTTGCCGCACCAGCGGGCATAGGCTTCCGCCTCGAAATACGAGACGCCGCGCACCGGATACTGCGCCGGTTCCCTTTCGCACGCCGGACCGGTCCAGCCATACGCGCGGAGGAACTGCCGACCCTCCGCCGACCACAGCTCCTCGCGTCTATACCCGCCATCCTCGATGAACGCCTGATACTGTGCATTGGTCACTGGAAGGACATCGATGAAGAATGCGGCGGTTTCCGCAATCGACATCATCGGCTCGCTCAGCTCGAAGAAGATTTGCAGGCCGGCATCCCAGAGATCACCGGTAATGAACGGACCCGCCGGCACGACGGTCATTCCCTCCGGCAGCGGATCGGCGAATGCAGGGGCCGTCCCCACTACGGTGCGGAGGGTTTCACGCAAGGTATCTGCATCGGTCTTCGCGCGCACGATTCCGTGACCCCCCTTCGGCGTCGGTGTACGTGTCGGCCACGAGAACAAGGGAATCGGCGATGTGTGAATGTCGCGTCGTCCCTCCACCCACTCGAGAAGGGTGTCGGCCCGTTCACTGCATTGTGAAGGCGGCCACTGTGTCTTGACTGTTACCTTATCCGGATGCGCGATGGACGGGTCGAATTGCCCATACTGTTCCAGCGGAATCTCCAGGCAGACCAGTCCGGTCAATTCATGCAGCGAGAACGGCAGTCGCACCAGGGTCAAATCGGTATCGAAGCGGACATCCGAACCTGGCACCGCCAATGGGGCCACCCATTCCTTTATCCGGGCAGCGATGCTTTCCCTGATGCGCAGCGCTTCCATCACATCCGCGGGCTGCGGGAAGTCCTCTTCCGCCACGCAGAGGTGGGGACTGCAATGCCCTGAATAGGTCACGGTATACGGCACATCCAGCGCGGTGAACAGACCGGCGACCGGCTCCACCGCTTCCCAGGCATCCCACCATTCCGCGGCATCCGCCTCGATCAGCAGATCGCGTCCGCCCGGCCACGGGCGGTTGACCGCGTAATGCAGCGAGGGATACACGGGCGGCACGTCATCGTCACCAAAGTCGGCGAATGCCCGGTCAAGCCAGCCGCCGATCTGCTCCCGAAGGTTATCAACCGACGAGGCTGCCAGCCGCGCCCGGCAATGATAATACCGGCTGCCGATGGGATGGGCCGCGGCGCACAGCACCACCGAGCGTTTCGGGAGCACGCCGAACAGATACCGCAGCACATCATCCCGCAGGTAATACCGGCGCACATCCGCACAGGTGATCGGCTGACGGACGACATCGGTGATCAAGGCGACTCGCACGGCGCATCCTCCACAAAAGCGTGCCACGGCACGGGATAGTCCACCCGCCCGGAGATCCGCGCCAGCACGCCGGGCTCCAGCTCGAGCACCATGTCGTGCGGCGTGTCGAAGAGGGTGGCCAGGCGCGTCCAGCCCATCGGGATGAATCCGAAGCGCGCGTAATATTGCTGATCGCCGGTGACGAAAACGGCCTGATACCCCGCATGCCGGCTTGCCGCCAGCCCTTCCCGCATCAGCCGCGTACCGATCCCCTGCCGCTGCCACGGTCGGGCCACGCCAATCGGGCCGAGGACGCACACCGGCACCTCCGGAAAGTCGGCAAGCGCGACCGGGCTGATGAAGAGATGGCCGATCAGCGTGCCGTTCGCGACAGCCACCAGCGAGATGCATGGGGCAAGGTGGCGCATCTGCTCGACGATACCCGCCTCTTCCTCACCGGTGCCGTAAGTCTCGCGAAACACCTCCACGATCAAGGCCGCGATGACCGGATAATCGTCTACCGTTTCCGGGCGGATGATGATGTCGCACATCGCTGATACCTCATGCAAGGCGCCAATAAGAAAGGCGCCTGCTCAACCCTCATCGCCGGAGCGATCAGGATTAAGCAGGCGCCTCGCGGGCTGGGCGGCATCTCCCGCGGAGTTATTGTTTTTTCGCGGCCAGCCGGAAATACAGTATCACCGGTGATGTCCATTGTCAAGCGCGTTATGCCGTGACCGCCGAGGTGGCCACGTTGGCCTGGGCCAGGCGGCGGATCATCTGGCGCATCTCGGTGGGGTTGCCCGCGTAGGCGATAGACATTTCTTCGCTGATCACTCCTTCTTTGTAGTGATTGAGCAGCGACTGGTTCATCGTCTGCATGCCCCAGTATCCGCCTTCGGCGATGGCGGCGGGCACCTGGCCGGCACGGCCTTCCTCGATCAACTTGGATACGGTGGGTGTGTTGATCATAATCTCCAAGGCGGCCACGCGCCGCTGGCCGTCCACGGTCGGCACCAGTTTTTGCGAGACGATGCCCAGCAGGGTCATGGACAGGCGCAGGCAGATCTGCGGCTTTTCATGGGGCGGGAACATGTTGACGATGCGTTCGATGGTCTCCGAAGCGCTGTTAGTGTGCACGGTGGAGAAGACCAGGTGGCCGGTTTCGGCGGCGGTCATCGCCACCGTCATCGTTTCCACATCGCGCATCTCCCCGATGAAGATGACATCCGGCGCCTCGCGGACTACGGCGCGCAGCGGGTCGCTGAAATTGTTGGTATCCACCCCCACTTCGCGCTGGCTCATGATGGAGAGCTTGTCGCGGTGCACGTATTCAATGGGATCTTCGATGCTGATGATGTTCACCCGCCGGTTCATATTGATCAGGTCCAGCAGCGCGGCCAGCGTAGTGGATTTGCCGCAGCCCGTCGGCCCGGTCACCAGCACCATCCCCTGCTTATGCGTGACCAATGTCGCCAGCACCTTGGGCAGCATCAGCTCCTCCAGGGTGAAGATGTCCAGCGGGATCAGGCGCATGACCGCCGCCAGCGCCCCGCGCTGTTTATACACATTTACACGGAAGCGGATGAGATTCGGAATCTCAAAGGCGGTGTCCAGCTCGGGGCGGTCGCGGAACTTCTCGCGCTGCCGCTCGGTCATCATCCCGTAGAAGAAGATCTCCTCCATCTGCTCACCGGTCATCGGCTCCATGTCGAGCTGCACCACCCGGCCTGCCAGGCGCAAGCAGGGTGGGGAACCGGCTTTCCAGAAGATGTCGGCGGAATTTTCCTCCACCGCCTGCATGCAGATCGCATCGAAGAAGGCGCGCGGATTGGTGGACAGCAGGTCCTGCAGTTCGGTTTCCGTCAGACGCGGGTTATCGTGAAACCGAATCGGGGTAAAAAGCTCTTCCAGTGTCATGACGGCATCGCTCATGATGGTCTCCTTCCAGGGGTGTGGGTGGTTTGCATTTGATCTTCCGTTTTCCACTGTTTGAGGAGCCTGGCGAACAGCACACCCCCCGATACGCCTATGACGATCGCCAGCCCGAACAGTATGAGTACCGGCACCCTCCGTGGATTTTTCTTTCCATACTCCGAAGCCAAATACGCCGAAGTCAGCGCCGAGTTGTTGATGATGGCATCCGTGTCATACCAGGACAGGGGAGGGACGGCGCCCCGCGGGGACTCGTAGACCGTGCTCACCGTGAACCGCACGTCCTTGTTCTCCATCTGCCACTCTCCGGCATAGGCAAACGAGCCCTGGATCTGGTAAAACACCTGTAAATGGGACGCATACGGGGCGAATGTTTCCAGCAGTTGGGGAATGGGCAGCGTGCAGCCGTCGCGCGGCATGACCTTTAACTGGAAGTTCAAGCCAAGCCCGGTGGAAAAGGGCGGCGTTCCGCGCTCGTAGGCGAAAAAGGTCGGTTGGCCGCCGAAGGTCCGGCCCATGGCCTGGGCCAGGTTCATCAGCAGCGTTTCATCGTTGTTGCCTTCGATGGTGACGGTGATGATGTCCTGCGGCGGGTTCTTCTGTTGATTCGACCGAATCAACACACTGACCGTGCCGCGGGCGGGCGCAGGCTGCGCCGACAGCAGACAGGCGAACAGAAGGAGCGGAACAGACACCCAACGAGGAATCGCTCGTTTCCACAGGAGGCATCTCACCACTTTCACGGCGTGGAACATCGACATGAACCGCTCGTATTCTCCGGGTGCGTGCAGGGGGTAATGTATTATACCACATGCAAAAAAAATCCGCACCTTTTCATCTCATCACCGTGCCAAAAGGCCGGCGGATGAAGGCAGATAAGGGACGGATGACATAGCCTGACAGATATAAATAGATGGTGGAGCCAGACGGGCTCGAACCGACGACCTCTTGCATGCCATGCAAGCGCTCTCCCAACTGAGCTATGGCCCCACACGCATCCTTATGGTATCGAAAATCGCGCGTCCTGTCAACTCGTGCACGGCACCATCAGAGCTTTTCGCTGGCGGATTGCTCTTCATACTCCAGCGAAATGGGTTTATCGCGCCGGTCATCGATCTTCACCAGCAGCACGACCCGGTCCGCGCCTTCGCTGAACGGCACTTCGTCCACCTTCTTCAAGGTTTGCAGAATGGCGTCGAGATCGCCTTCGACATTGGTGCCCGTCGCCGTGATATCGTATTTGAGCCCGCTCTGCTGGATAACTTTGATGCTGTCCGCCACCATCCGGCTGATGCTCGCACTGCCGGTGCCCACCGGGATCATCATGATTTCCGCCAAAACGCTCATGTGAAACCTCCCGTCGGCGCGAAGGGTTGTGCCGCGCCGGATCGACTTCATTGTAGCGAAATGGCGGAAGCGGTACGGGCAATAATCGCACAAAACCGCCGATATACATCGGGGACTGATCCCGGAAATTTCCCGCGACCAATCTTTCACCCGGCAGGGGGTCAGTCCCCAAGAGATAGGAAAGCTTCCCTGTTGGTGGGGACAGATCCCCGGACGGGCTTTGTTCTCTTCCGGCGGGCACTAAATTCGAGGTCTGTCCCCGCGCGCCGCAGTTAAAACGACTCCCAGTGGATCACGTCCTCCAGCGGGCGTTTCGACGGCGATGGTTGCTCGTCGGGATAGCCGATGGCGACGATGGCGATGAGCTTATCACCGTCGGGAGCGCCGACCAGGCGATGGATTTCTCCGGCATATGGCTTTTTATCGCCGGCGACCCAGCAGGAACCGAGGCCGAGGGCGGTGGCGGCAACGAGCATGTTTTGCGTGGCGTTGCAGCCATCCTCCAGGTAGTATTTCGTGTCTTCGCAGAGCACGACGATCGCCGCGGGGGCACCGGCAAGGAATTTGCCATACTCACAGATTTCCGCGAGCCTGGCACGCATGGCGGGGTCGGTGACGACCACGAATGCCCAGGGCTGCACGCCACGCGCGGTAGCGGCCAGCCGCCCACAATCCACGATGGTTTCCAGCGCCTCGCGCGGCACCGGACGGTTTTGATACCGCCGGATGCTCCGTCGCGTGCGCAGTGCGGTCAATGCGTCCATCAGAGGATACCTCCTTAATGAATGGTTGGGTGGATAGTAATAAGTGATAAGTAATAAGTGAGTAGTAATAAGTGAGTAGTAAGTTGTAAGTAGTTGTAGCGGTATGTCACAATCGATCTTGAATTGGTGATTATTCGCACGGTTCGGTGGTTGAGTAGGCAAGGAAGCTTGTTCGCATCTTTCCATTGCCATCAAGCCGTATCGAAACGGTACGAGAGCAGCGGAAAGGGACGAAAAGGCTTCCCTGCCTACTCAACCACCGAACCGGGCACATTCACCATTCACTATTCACTATTCACCATTCACTAATTACTTATCACTTATCACTTACTACCCCTACGGGCTCATCACCTGCCCGCCGGTGACGTTGATCGCCTGGCCGGTCATGAAGCTGCCGGCGTCACTGGCGAGGTAGACGACCATATTGCAGATGTCGTCGTAGCTGCAGCCGCGGCCCAGGGGCACCTGGCCCTCATAGTGCTTACGCACTTCCTCGACGGTTATGCCGCGGTTCTTCGCGTATTGCTCGAAGAGGCTGTCCTGCCACAGCGGGCTGTCGAGCAGGTTGCCCGGGCAGATGCAGTTGGCGCGCGCGCCGTGAGGGGCCAGCTCGAGGGCAACGGACTGGATGAGCCCGATGGCGCCGAACTTGGAGGCGGCGTAGGCGCTGTTGCGGAAGGAGCCACGCTTGCCGGACTTCGAATTGATGGCGACGATGGCGCCGCTCCCCTGCTTGATGAATTCCCGCGCGGCGTATTTGCAGCAAAGCATGTTGCCGACCAGGTTGACGTCGATCACCTTGCGCCACTTCCGCACGTCGGCGCTCTCGATCGGTTCGGCGATGAGGATGCCGGCGTTAGGCACCATGATATCCAATCGGCCGTATTTCTCGACGGTAGCGGCAACCATCGCCGCAACCTGCTCTTCATTCGTCACGTCAACCGTACAGGCTATCGCATCGGGCAGCGACGCGGCCACCTTCCGCGCGTTCTCGCCGACCAGGTCGGCGACCACGACCTTGCAGCCTTCCGCCGCCAGCCGCCGGGCGATCGCCTCGCCCAAACCCTGGCCGGCGCCGGTGATGACGGCGACTTTGCCGTTGAGATCGATCATTGCGTCAGCTCCCTGATCGTTAAGAACTGAGATAGAATGGATATGCAGAGCAAAGAGACGAGTTGTCTGTTGGTAGACATTCGGTTAGTCAAGCATATTTCAACCTACCACGTGGAGCCGGAATGGGACGTTGTAATTCATTTGCCGTCTCAAGCCATTCTTGAATGATAACCTCGGCATTTGCCAATGCTTCCTGATATGTCGAGCCGTCAGCCATACAACCGGGAAGTTCCGGTACCTCAGCAATGTAGGCGTTGTCCTCGTCACTCCAATAGATGATGATCTCGTATCTACTCATCTTTCCCCCCTAACCGAAAAGTGATGAGTATCTCCCGTATCTGTTTCACCTGATACGGCTTCGCAAAACGGCCTTTTGGTTGGAGATTGATCATCTCAACCATGTTGTCACGCGTGAAGATATGGTGACTCCCCCGAATTCGCTCATCGAAACCGAGCCATCGCAGCAATGAACATAGTTCCTCGAAATCAATGTTCGTATTCGAGGCGCCACGCAATATCTTGACGATTAATTGGCCATACTTGACCATTATGTTCTCACAGAGAGCTGAAGCTGATAGATATACTATACCGCAGTCTCATTTGCCATACAACCACTCCAGCGTAATCCGCCGCAGCCGCTGGTTTTGCAGCACGCCGTCTACTCCCCCGCCGCCGTGGCCGTAGGCGAGCAGCGCGGCGTCGTCGGCGAAGTGGATGGCCACGTAGCAGTAGCCCATGTTCGGCGCCGATTCGAGCAGCTTCTTGCGCGTCCAGGTTTTCCCTTCGTCGCTGCTGATGGCGGCCACCAGCGGGGTGCGGCCCCAGCTCAACTCCAGGTCCTTTCCGGTCGGCGCCGGCGCCAGGTCGCCGCTGTGGTCGTTCCACACGGCCAGCAAGTCGCCGGTGGACGGGATGCGCTTGATGGAGAGCGGGGAGCACGGCGATTTGAATTGCGACGGTCTGGGCGCCGACCAGGTTTCGCCGTCATCCTCCGAGCACATCTCGTATTGATACCCGTTGCCGGAACGGCAGTAGGTGTAGAGCCGGCCGTCCTTGAGCAGCACCGTGCCCGGCTCCTGCAGGCCCGTCCACGGCGGCTGTCCGGGCAGAAACACCGGCGTCTCCTGGTGCGCCCACCAGTCCTTCGCTTCGCGCCAGGTGCGACCGCGATCGTCGGAGAGGTAGAAGAGGATAATCGCCCGCTCGTCGAACCCCCGGTACAGGTTCTTCTTTGAGTTGCGCACGGACAGCTTCCAGCGGTGGTAGGCCGCCGGGGCGATGAGCCGGCCCGAGGGGAGCTGAATGACGCGGTCATTATTGACCACGAAATACCCCGGCGCCGGGATGCAGCAGACCGGCTTGCTCCAGGTTTCACCTTCGTCGCCGGACGTGCGCATGTGCAGCCGGCAGTCCAGCACCCCGTTTTTCCGCAGATAAAAGAGGCCGATCCGTCCATCCCGCAGGCGCAGCAGCGACACGCTCATCACGTTGCGCTTTCCCTCGTTTTCGACGATGGTGCGGTCCTCGGTTGTCCAGGTGCGTCCGCCGTCGGAGGAATAACGCGCACAGATGCGCGCCGTCGCCTCATCCGCCCAACTATCGCCGTAATAGCGCGACCAGGCGAACATGATGCGCCCGTCCTTCAGGGTGACGAAGGAGCCCTCGGTGTTGCGCGGGTTGTCGAACCCATGCGGGAGGGCGAGGACGATCTCGTTGGACATGGCAGCCCCTTTCGTTGGGTGGGTGGATGGTTGGATGAATGGATGGGAGGTATGGGAAGAATGGGAGTTATGAGTCCCCTAATTCCCATTCTTTCCCATTCTTCCCATACCTCCCATCCATTCATCCACCCATCCAATCATCCAATCTCTATTTTGCTTCCACCGCTTCCGGCAGCCACAGTTTGATGCGCAGCAGCTCTTCCTCCGCTTCGTTCGTCCAGTATTTGCCGTCGCGCAGCCTGGCGGCGACGGTGGGGAGGACGTCCTTCAGCTCGGACAGCCGGGTAATGGGCAAATCCTCGATCTGCTGGTAAATGACGATCTTGCCGGGCACCGCCTGCGCCATCACCAGCTCCAGGCCGTGGTAGACGGCGTTCAGGCCGCCGATGGCCGCTGCCGCGTTTGCGGTGAGCAGCTCGCCGGTTTCCGCCAGCCGCAGCGTCTCCTGCATGTCCTCGATCTTCGAGCCAGAGCTGCCAATCCAGCGGATGTTGCGCAGGAACACGTCTTCCAGCTTCAGCGTGCACTGCGTGCCGCGCGCCAGGCCGGCGAAGATGTTCAGCATGCCGTCATAGGCGCAGTGCGCCGCCGCCTGCTGCACCAACGCGGGCACCGGCACCAGCGACACCACGTCGTCGAACCCGCAGCCGCTGGACAGCTCGCAGATTTCCGCGTTGAATTCTTCCTCGGTGAAATCCTTCGGGTTGAGCACGATCAGCGTGCGCCCGTGCGCCTGGGCGGCGGGGATGAAGCGGTCCTTCAGCTCTTGCAGGCGCTCGGGATTGATGTCGGTGGCCACGATCAGCAACGGGCCGTTCGGCATCTCGCAGGCGCGCTGCACGTGCATCTGCCCCATCGGCCCTCCCGCCCCCAGGAACCAGGCGGAGCCGCCGGGCTTCAGGTCGGAGACGCGGCGGTGATTATCGTAGGAAAGGCCGATGTCGGGGCCGGGATTGCCGGTGTAATACCAGTATTCATAATGCACGCGGCCCACGTCGATGGAGAGCGGCCGCGCCGGCGGCGTGTCGCACACCACGTTCAGCACGCCGAAACGCGCCAGCTTCGCCGTCAACGCCTCCAGGCAATTGTCGTTGATCTTCCCGCAGACGATGATGTCGTCGAAGCCCTTGCCGCCGGTGTGCAGCTGGATCAGGGAGTCGACACCGCAGTTGTCCAGGCAGGAGATCTCCGCCACTTCAGCGCCGGTGGCCTTCACCGTCGCCAGCAGCTCCGCCGGCAAGTGGCAGGTCACGATGCGCGCGGGCACGGCTTCTTTGAAGGTGTTGCCGAGCATTAGCTTCTCCGCGCCGTCGCCGCCGATCATCAGGCAGACGCCGCCGGCCTGCACCCCCAGGCGATGTGTCAGCGTATATGAGTGCACCACGCACGCCCACGGCTCGGTCAGCGCGGCCTGCGCGTAGCCGGTCTGATCGCTGATGGGGATGAGGTAACAGCCATCGTCGCCGTTGAGGATCTCCTCGCCGATCAACTCATACTGGGTGAGCGCGCCGGGGAGGGCATACCCGTAGGCCTTGTTCACGCCTTTGTGATAGATCTCCGCCTGCACCACGAAGCGCTGGCCCACCTCATACTGCTCCTTCAGGTTCTCGCCCACCTGCACCACGGTGATCACCGACTCGTGCCCCATGATCACCGGCTCCTTGGCGATGTCGCGCTTGATGCGCACGTGCTCGCCGCCCTGCAGGATGATCTTGATGTCGCTGAGGCACAGCCCGTTCGCGTCGCAGCGCACCAGCAATTGATCCGGCCCCGGCACCGGCACGTCATGCTCCACCGGCTTCCCATCCTTGCCCAGGTTCTCCAGCCCCTTGCCATACAAAAACCAGCTCCGCTCCCGCGCCGGGATCGGGTACTCCACATTCTTATAGCGCTCAATGATGTCTGACATCGGTGAAATCCCTCACGAATAGATTGATCCGCAGATTAAAAAGATTGAAAAGAAAAAATGTTTCATCATTTCAATCTGCGGATTGATTACTTACCCTTGTCGAAAATGACTTTTTCTCGCAGCTTCTCCTCCGGGCGGGTGAAGATGCGGTCCACCTGGTCCCGCGGGAGGTAATTGACGCCGCCGCAGATCAGGGCGTTCAGGATGACACGGGCGGTTTTTTGCCACATCATCGTGCAGCTCGTCACCTCGCGCGGGGTGGCGCCCAGGGCGAAGATGCCGTGATTCTGAATGAGGATGGAGCGCGGCGTCATGTGATATTCCTCCATCCAGGCGTTCACGCATTCGCGCACCTTTCGCGCCAGCGCCAGGCCGGGGTCAGAATACGGCACCCACACCGGCATGATGCCGCAGCAGACGATCTGCTCGGGGTAAAGCCGCATGCTCACCAACTCCCGCGCCCGCGTCGAGCAGAGGATGCCGTTCAATGCTGTCGGATGCGTGTGCCCGACGAACTTCACCCCCGGCAGGCCGAGCAGGAAGGCGTGCATCATCGTCTCCACCGAGGGGTAGCGCGTGCCGCCGTCCACGCGCATCTCCAGCAGTGCCGCCAGGATCTCCTGGTCGTTGCGCAGGTCGCGGTCGAGCATGCCCTCCGTCTTTGCGCGGTCGAGCAGCGCAAAGCCGCTCGCCTCAATGCCATCCAGCGTGGTGCCGCTGACCTTCACCCAGAACCGGTCCTCACCTTCCAGCGCGGAGGTATTCCCCTCCCCGTACATCGCCAGATCGTTCTCAGGCAGTCCCAGCTCGTGGGACATGTCGATCAATTGCTCCAGCGTTTGCGAAGCCGTCACAGACATGGTGTTCTCCCTGTTGTATTTTTATCCGCAGATTGAAATGATTGAAAAGATTTTTCGTTCCCGGCATGGGAAGTTCCTTCTTCGATAGCAGAAGGCGTGTCTGAACATTGACCGCATTGTTCTCGACGGCAGCAGCGCCCCGATAACGAAAAATCACCGGGCGGACCGCATCAATCCCCGTGATGTGCCTTGATGACACATCGATACTGTAGCGATCGGCGACGGCGAGTTTGATTTCGGTTTCTCCTTGAGTTATAATTTCGGGACGTGAGGGAGCGCACAGCCCGGAACTTTTCAAGGCGCGCCCGGTCTAACTGATCGTGAAGGAACATCATTTCGACTTCTTCATGACACCCGGCACACCCACCGCAATCCGGCCTGGCGCCGCTCGCCCGAGGAGGATGATGTGAGAGACAATACGCCCGCCATTCGCCCCCAGGATGTCCAGGTGCCCCAGGAGGCGCTGCTGCTGCTGAATCGCGCTACGGCCGAACGCTTCCGTGTGTGCCCTCTCGGCCTCACCGAGCTGCGCAACGGCGTCAAGGCGCTCTCGGTCGCCACCGCCGATCCCAACAATTTGATGATGCTCGATCAATTGCAGCAGATCAGCGGTTGCCGCATCAACCCGGTGCCGGCGAACGAACAGGATATTCTGCACGCGATTGAAATTCACTACTCCACCGCGAGTTACACCGAAGCGCCGACGGACCTGGTCAAGCAATTCGGCGGCATCGTGGATACGCCGAGCTTGACCACCAATGAGCCCATCGTGGGACCGCAGGATGAGCAGCGCGGGGCCACCACGATGGTGCAAACGATCATGCAGCGCGCCATCAGCGACCGCGCCAGCGACATCCACATCGAGCCGCATCAAAAGGGCGTGATCGTGCGCTCCCGCATCGACGGCATCCTGTACGACCAGACCACCTACGATCCGGCGAACCACCCGCAAGTCATTTCGCGCATCAAAATCCTCGCCAAGCTCGACATCGCGCAGACCCGCCTGCCCCAGGATGGCCGCTTCGACGTGACCTTTAACAAACAGGAATATGACATCCGCGTCTCCATCGTGCCCTCCGCCTTCGGGGAAAAAGCGGTGCTGCGCCTGCTGCCAAAAAATGCGTCCATGATGGATTTCGGTCAATTGGGCATCGAGGGGCAAAATCGTCAGATCCTCGAAGAGATGCTGACCAAGCCGTTCGGCATGCTGCTGGCAACCGGGCCCACCGGCTCCGGGAAAACCACCACGCTCTACTCCTGCCTGACGAAGGTCGATTGCGTGACGAAAAACGTCATCACCGTCGAAGACCCGATCGAATACCAGTTCCCGCGCGTCACCCAGATGCAGGTGCACCCCAAGATCGGGCTGACCTTCGCCGCCGGTCTGCGCTCGATCCTGCGCCAGGACCCGGACATCATCATGGTGGGGGAGATCCGCGACCTGGAAACGCTGGAGATCGCCATCCAGGCCGCGTTGACCGGCCACCTGGTGTTCTCCACCCTGCACTGCAACGACGCGGCCGCCGGCGCCGCGCGCATGGTGGACATGGGCGCGGAACCCTTCCTGGTGGCATCCTCGATCAATTGCCTGACTGCCCAGCGGCTGGTGCGCAAAGTCTGCGAGCACTGCAGGGAGCCGGAGCAGGTGGACAGCCTGCTCCGCGAGAAGCTGAATCTCGGCAATGACGGCACGGTATATTATCGCGGCAAAGGATGCCCGGCTTGCCGGAACACCGGCTACCTGGGCCGCGTGAGCGTGTTCGAGGTGATTCCCATCCATGTGGATATCCAGCGTGCCGTCGTGCGGAAGACGCCGGCAGATGAGATTCGGTCCATCATCAGCAGTCTGGGATTTCCGACGCTGCTCGACGACGGTGTTGCCAAAGCGCGCGCCGGCATCACCAGCCTGGATGAAGTGATACGGACGGTGTTTACGACCGTTATGTAGTTTGTAGTTTGTAGTTTGTAGTTTGTAGTTTGTAGTTTGTAGTTTGTAGTTTGTAGTTTTTAGTTTATCGTTTATGGTTTGTAGTTTGTAGTTTATCGTTTATGGTTTATTATGACTCCGTTAAGTCTGCATATGGAGTAGTGAGGTAGGTAGGCAACATTGAAAGTTGGGTGATAGACAGGTTTTTTGCTGAACAATTCATCCATACTTCCAATCTTCCAACCTTCCATTCTTCCTTCTTTCACTCTATACACAGACTAAACGGAGTAACATTAAACCATAAACTCAGAACTCACTATCTCAATACTGGGAAGGTTCTCTGATTATGATCAATTTTGCCGTGGTCGGCATTGGAAATTTCGGCGCCGTGCACCTCGATGCCGCACGGCGCATTGCTGATGCCGGGTTGGCGCGTTTCATCGCCGTGGCGGACATCCGCCTGGCAGACTTTGCGGACGAGGTGGCCGAGCTGCGCGGGCGGGGCGTGGTCTGTTACGCCAATCATCGCGAGATGCTCGACAGCCATCCGGAGCTCGATCTGGTCACGCTGCCGGTGCCCATTCATCTGCATGCGCCGATGACGGTCGTGTGCCTGGAGCGCGGCCTGCACGTGCTGGTGGAGAAGCCGCCGGCCTCCACGCTGGCGGAAGCCCGGCAGATGGCGGAGGTGGCGCGCCGCACCGGCAAGCTCTGCGGGGTCGGGTTCCAATACAGCACGTCGCCGCTGTTGTCGGCGATCCGCCAGATCATCGAAGGTGGCAGGTTGGGTGACATCACCTCGCTCTCCACGCTTTGCCTGGGCAAACGGTACGACAACTACTATGCTCGCGCGCGGTGGGCGGGTCGCATCATCGTAGACGGCAAGATCGTGCGCGACGGCACGCTGAACAATCCCTACGCCCACATGGCGCAGCTCCTGCTCACCGTCGCCGGCATCGCCGCCGGGGGGCCGGTGCGGCCCATCGAGCTGGAGGCGGAGCTTTTTGCCGGACATGACATCGAAACCGAGGACACCTGCGCATTGCGCGCCCGCTTGAGCTCCGGGGTGCCGTTCCATTTCTATTCCAGTGTATGCACCCACTTCCCATTCAACATGCAGATCCGCATCGAAGGCACGAAAGGCGTCATTGACTGGAAGGTGACCGGGAATCCGCAGGCTCGCGTCC
>Ga0315284_10006375_pt1 | contig 16786 bp, 13 predicted proteins | sample YL17G09_16_MG_FD_203696 | JGI IMG/M metagenome (GOLD analysis project Ga0315284, IMG submission 203696) | Sediment microbial communities from Yellowstone Lake, YNP, Wyoming, USA - YL17G09_16 | ecosystem: Environmental > Aquatic > Freshwater > Lake > Sediment | place: USA: Wyoming | collected...
CCCCGCGGCGGCGCACGCGAGGCGGGCGGCGGGGCGCCATCGGCGCCCCGCCGCCCGCCTTCTCGCGGCCGACGCTGTCGTGCTCTACCCGACGGGCGCCGGCTCGTCGATCTCGTCGTCTACCTTGTCCGCGCTCAGGCAGCTCCAGATCGGATCGTACACTCGATTGACCTCGTGAGCGTACAGGTCGAGCTCGGGCTGCAGGTGCGTGAGCATGACGTCCCCGCCGGGGTGCGTGGGCTGGGCGCCGGTAGCCGCCATGATCTCACGCGACTGCTCCGGATTGTCGATCCACATGCAAGGCATCAGCAGGTTGTGGTTGAACGGCTGCCTGCTGCGGATCTCCTGGAAGAACGGCGAGTTGAACGCCTCCATGAGGCTCACGTCGTGGATGTTGTCGGTGGCGAAGTGCGTGAAGATGCACGGCTCCACCCAGCCGCCACTGTTGATGTGCATGTAGTGCCTGCCGGCGATGCACCCGTTCACCCAAGGAGCGTCGCCCCAGAAGTCGACCGGGAAGATCGGCTTGGTCTCGCGGATGCGGTGGATATCGATGCGGAACTGGTTCCGCTCCTCCGGCGTCAGCATCATTGTCGTGTCGGGGTCGCGACCGACCGGCATATAGAGGAAGTGCCAGCTCAGCATCGCGCCCTTGGCGATCAGCGGATCGACGAACTCGTCGCTGACGATGGCCTGCCAGTTGTTCCTGGCGACGGTGCATGAGTAACCGAAGAGCACGCCGGCCTCGCCGAGGTGGTCCATGATCTCCATGACCTGATCGTGCACCCCAGCGCCTCGGCGCTGGTCGGTGAGCTCCGCTGAGCCCTCGAGGCTGAGCATCGGCGCGACGTTACCGATCCTGGCGAGCTCGTCGATGGTGTCATGGTCGAGGAGCGTGCCGTTGGTGAAGATCTGGAAGTAGGCGTCTTTGTTCTCGCGCGCGAAATCGAGCAGCTCTTCGTACATGAAGGGCTCGCCGCCGAGCATCGTGAACAGATAGACGCCCATGTCATTGCCCTCGTTCACGATCTTCTGGAGGAGGGCCCTATCGAGATCCTGGTCGGGCGAGTACTCCGCCGCGTAGCAGCCGTCGCAGGTGAGATTGCAGCGCATGGTGGGGCTCATGAGGATCGTCGTCGGCGCGCACACCCCAGTACGTTCCGCGAGGTCCCTGCGCTTGGCGATGCCGCGAAGAAAATTGTTCACGATAAGACATTCGATGAAGGCGTTGCGACAACGCGGGCTGAGCCTCGAGGAAACGTGTTTGGCGATGAAGAGCGCTGGGTGGCCATCTTTCACCTTGTCGGTGACGAATCGCACTGAGCCCTTGTACTGGTCCGGAGTGATCTTCTCCGCCAGCCGGAACGCCTTGACGATCTTGGTCTTGTCGTCGCTGGCGGCCAGCTTGAGCATCTGGTTGATCACCTTCCTCTGCACCGCAGTGTAGAGGCCGTCCGCACGGCTCATCTAGCTCCTCCTTCCCTCATGCGCGTCCGTGCCCAGCGGGCGCGCGCTCGTGACGTCGGGAACGTCGTGGAGAGTGGGGTCGCGGGCGGCACGGCGGAAACGAGGACCGCCTCGAAATGTCGGCTCCCCCCGACGGTCTCTGGGCAACCATGGTGACAGTCTACCACCCGGCCGGTGTCGCCACGGCGGCAACACTTTATAGGCCGATCCGTCTGAAGAACCCTCATGTGTGGAGGACTGGCAACCGATAGGCACACTGATAAGGGCAAACCTGTCGCGAGGCAGGGACGCAGGGCCCGAGGTCTTGGATGATCAAGGTAGGCCGGTTGACGCCTCCGCGAACCGCGCTTTCTGCATCCTGCCTCAAGCCGGCGCCTCAGCCGTCCAGCGCGGGTGGACCCGTTGGTCAACGTCCGCCGACCCCGAGCAAGCCGGCAGGCCGAGAGAGTACCGAAGTGGAGGCGAGAACGATGAAACCGAGGATCCTCGTCCTGGCCGTCGCGCTGCTTTGTCTCCTGGCCCTGCCGAGCGTGGCACCGGCCGAGAACGAGCCCGGCGGCAAGATCGACTCGAGCGTCGTGACGGTGCTCGAGGCGACCGGAGGCACTGTCGCCATCCCCGTCATGGTGAACGCGCCCGGCGCCCTCGACCAGGTGTCCGCGACGATCCCGCGGGGCGTCGACGTCACTCAGCTGCCGCTCGTCGACAGCGTGGCCGCTTTCCTCACGCCCGCTGAGATCGCAGCGCTCGGCGACGCAAGCTTCGTTTGCGAGATCGTCGCCGACAACCTCGTTCACGGCTTCGACTATCGAAGCACGATGGATGTGACCAACCTCACGATCGGCCTCGGCGACGTGCTCGCCCCGGCCGACGGTGGCCCGGCGGGCGACGGCGTCACCGTGGCCGTTCTGGACAGCGGCGTCGCCACCAGCACCGACCTCGCCGACAGTCGCATCGTCGGCTGGAAGGACTTCGTGAACGGCCGGCGGGCGCCCTACGACGACGCCGGCCACGGCACCTTCGTCGCCGGGCTCATCGCCGGCGACGGCGCGGCGTCGTTGCCTCTGAAGAACGGCGGCTTCGCGACCGTCCAGTTCCGCGGCGTCGCCCCGGCCGCCGACATCGTCGGCCTCAAGGTGCTCGACGAGGTCGGTCAGGGGCGCACCTCCACCATGATCGAGGGCATCGCCTGGTCGATCGCGCACAAGAACGACTTCAACATCCGCGTGCTCAACATCGCCATCGGCGGCAACCCGGTGAGCTCCTTCACGCGCGATCCGGTCGACCGCGCCGTCGAGGCGGCATGGCGGAGCGGCATCGCCGTCGTCTGCGCCGCCGGCAACGAGGGCGACTTCGGCTCGGGCGGCATCCTCTCCCCCGGCAACGATCCGTTCGTCATCACCGTGGGCGCGACGGACACGCGGCAGACCGCCGACGTCACCGACGACGCCGTGGCCTCCTACAGCTCGGCGGGCCCCACCCTCTTCGACGAGGTCGCCAAGCCGGACCTCGTGGCGCCCGGCAACCGCCTCATCTCCCTGCGCGCGCAGGGCTCCTACATCGACACGAACTTCCCGGGCAACGTGATCCCCGTGGCCGACTTCGCGCCGACGGCTCCGGCTGAGACGGTGTCCAGCTACCTGATGCTGTCGGGCACGAGCGCGGCCGCGCCGCTCGTGGCCGGCGCCGCGGCGCTCATGATCGGCGCGGATCCGAGTCTTACGCCCGACGACGTAAAGGTGCGCCTCATGGGCACCGCCGATCCCGTCGCCGGCGCCACCATGCACCAGCAGGGCGCCGGCACGCTCGACGTGGACGAGGCTCTGTCGGCCAGCGCGCGTGCGAACGGATGGGCTCTCTCCGCCTTCCTCGGCGACGGCAAGAAGTTCTTCAAGAGCAAAGACTACGATAAATGGGAAAAGGGACTTTGGCAGAAGTACGGGTGGACGAAGTACAAATGGACCAAGTACAAGTGGACGAAGTACAAGTGGACGAAGTACAAGTGGACCGAAGTCGCGTGGACGAAGTACAAGTGGACGAAGTACAAGTGGACGGAGTATGAGTGGGCCAAGTACAAGTGGACGACGCTGCTCGAGGGTCAGTAACACCGAAGCCCACCGTCCCCGGCCCTGACACCGAGACGGCCGTGCGCAAGCGCACGGCCGTCTCGGTGTATGTGGGCCTGTTGGCGGTGGCCGGCGCCGGCGCCGGCGCCGCGGCCCTGCTGCGCGATCCGGCGCCGCTCACGATCGACATCATCGCCTTCGTCATCCTGGCTACGCTGGCTGATCTGCGCGAGATCAAGATGCCCGTCGTCGGCATCGTCACGCTGTCGTTCGTCCCGGTCCTCGCCGCGCTGATCGCTCTGGGCCTCTGGCCCGCCCTGGTGGTGGCCGCGGTGTCCGGCCTGGCCAGCGCGTGGTTCATGCGCGACCCCGTCAAGATCGTCTTCAACGTCGCCAACTACGTCGTCTCGACGTATGCGGCCGGCCTTGTGTACCTGGCCTTCGCGCCGGCCGGCGGCAGCTTCATGAGCAAGGTGCTGCCCACGTTCGGCGCCACGATCGTGGACTTCGCCGTCAACACCGTGCTGCTCGCCGGTGTGATCTCTCTGGCGACCCGAGCGAGCGCGCTGGTGATCTGGCGGCAGAACTACCAGTGGGGTCTGCCGAGCTACCTCACGGGATCCACGCTCGCGCTCCTCCTCGCCGGCATGTACCTGTGGCTCGGAGTCCCCGGGATGCTCCTCGCCATCCCGCCGCTCTACCTCATCTACTACTCTTACGACATCTACGTGAAGAGAGCGCGCGACAGAGTCACCTTCGACGCCGAGAGAGACTCGTTCCACGAGGAGCTGTCCCAGTCGACGCACCTCCACGAGGAACTGCGCAGCGCGCAGCTGAAGGTCGCCGCCGAGATCGAGCGTGCGCGCCGCATCCAGTCCGACCTCCTCCCCACTTCCATGCCCGATATCGAGGGACTCCGGCTGGCGCAGCGCATGGAGTTCCTCGGCGAGATGGGCGGCGACTACTACGACTACATCCCCTTCGGCGACGGCCGCGTCGGCATCGTCTGCGGCGACGTCATGGGCAAGGGCCTCGCGGCCGCGCTGATCATGGCCATGGCGCGCTCGCTGCTCCACGACGCCATCGCCCCGGGCAAGGGGCCGGGCCAGGTCCTGGCCGAGGTGAACGACGGTCTGGCGCGTGACCTCGAGGGCCAGCGCCTGCCGTACTTCCTCACGCTGGCCCTGGCCGTGTACGACCCGCAGCGGCGCAGCTTGGCGATCGCCGGCGGCGGTCACAATCCCGTCCTCGTCGCCGGCGCGGGAGGCATGCGCCAGGTGCCCTCGCGCGGCGCGGCGCTCGGTGTGCGCACGGGGCTGCAGTATCCCGAAGACGAGGTCGAGCTCGCTGCGGGCGACACCGTGGCTCTCTACACCGACGGTCTCACCGAGGCGCGCGACCCCGGCGGCGAGCTGTTCGGCCTGGAGAGACTCGCGAACGCGCTCGAGTGCTGTCATCAGCGCCCACTTGATGAGACACTGGAGTCTGTGTGGAGCGATGTCGCCGCTTTCCGCGCCGCGACAGCGCCCGGCGACGACGCTACACTGCTGCTTGCGCGTCTCGCCTGAACCGCAGCGACTCGCCATTGCCGACCGGGCACCGAACGGGGGGAGAGATGGCTGATCAAGCGGCCGATCCACCGGCCTCTTTGCAGGTGTTTCGCTACCTCGCCGGCGACGACACAGTGCGCGCTGTCATCGGCGAGGTCGAGGCCGGTCTGCCCCTCGAGGACCTGGTCGCACACGCGACGGAAGCCCTCAAGAGCGAGAGGTTCATGTGCTTCGCCGTCTCGCAGTCCGGCGGTTTCGTCGCCGACGAGCTCTGCTTTGTACCGCAGGGCGATCGCTGCGATATCCTCAGCATCCGCACCAACGGCTGGCAGCGCCATCACGGCGACCACCGCCGCAGCCTCGTGGAGATCCTCAACAACATGGCCGCGGCGGTCGCCTGCGGCAAGCTGCGCATCCTCGACGAGACCGAGGTGGTGCAGGATGCCCGCGCCGGCACGCAATTGCTTCACTTCGTGATCGACGACTCGGCCTCCCTGACGGCGGCGCGTGAGGCCGTCGATGTCGTACTCCAGGAGTCCGACGTCGACGACCTGACGAGGCAGCGCACGATCCTTTGCATCTCGGAAGCAGTGACCAACATGCTGCTTCACGGCGGCGGTCAGGGGTCGATGACCCTGCGGCGCCTCGACGATCGCCTGCGCGTCGTGGTCGCCGACGACGGACCGGGGATGAACTTCCTCAACTGGATCGGGCCGCCGACGAAGAAGGGGCAGGCTTCGATGGGCTACGGCTTCCAGATCATCCTCGACTATCTCGACGCCGTCGGGCTGCGCACCGGCCGGACGGGCACCACACTGCTACTGGACCGCAAGACCGACTGAGGCAGGAGAGCATGCTGCGGACAACGATCGCCCCGGGCCCGGCGCCCACCGTGTTCCTCGCCGGCGAGATGGACCTCGACTGCGCCGACACCCTGCGCGAAGCCGTGGCGGAGGCTGCCCGCGGCGCTCAGACCGTGGTCCTCGACTTCGCCGACGTGAAGTTCATCGACTCCTCGGGGACCGGCATCTTCGTGCGGCTCAGCCTCGACATGAAGAGCCAGGGGACGCCCCTGGTGGCCCGCAACCTGTCTCCCGCCGTCAAGGGCGTCTTCGACATGCTGCGCGTGCGCGACTTGGTCGGCGACGAGGTCTTCCCGGACTAGTCGCCGTAGGTGAACTAGCGTGGGGGGCGCCGCCAGGCACACCCCACACTGAGCCTACGCGCTGTGCAGCGGGCCCATCCCCGAAAGGGTCACGATCGTCGCGGAGTCGACGCAATCGCTTACGCTGGCCACGCACGCCTCCCCGCGCAAATGGTCGCCCTCGCGAGTGATCATCGTGAGCGCCATGGACGAGCCCTCGGCAAGATGGTGGCGGAACTCGTCGAGATCGGCCGGCGACTCGACGCGCAGGCACCACGCGGCTTGGTACCCCCTGTCCCTGACGACGCGCGCGCTCAGAAAGCCGATGTCTCGATGGTCGTGCTTGATCTTGAACAATCGCCCCGTACCCACAGACAGCTTCCTCCGTCGTTCGCGCCCTCTGCTGTCAGTGTGCCCCGCTGCGTCGCTGTCGGACAGGCGCCGAGGCGGAAGGGGCTGAGAGAGAAGAAGCGGATGTGGTGGCGAGGGACAGAATTGAACTGTCGACACCACGATTTTCAGTCGTGTGCTCTACCAACTGAGCTACCTCGCCACCGAGAGAACGCGGCCCTCGGAAGAGCGCGCCCCATGCTACCCGCGAGGCTGTGGACGGTCAACCGGACGGGCGCGGCGCCTCAGCCCTCGGAGGTGTCGAGCTCGGACTCAAGCTGCACGCGCTCGGGCTCTTCTTCGGGCAGAAAGACCTTGATGAGCTCCTTCTCCTTGCCGGGCGGCAGGAGGCACAGTACGTAGTCGCCCGGCAGGATCTCGGTCGAGCCCCGCGCGACCAGGGCGTGACCGGCGCGCACGATCGCCGCGAGCACCACCCCCTCCGGCAGAGCGATATCCTGCACGTAGGTGTGGGCGAACGGCGAGTTCTCGCCGACCTCAAGCTCCACGAGCTCCACCTGCTCACGCTTCAGCGAAAGGAGATGCACGAACTTGTGCGTCGGCAGCTCGTGCATGATGAGGTTGAGCATCGCCGTGGTGGCGCACACCGTGTTCTCGACGCCGAGCAGGTCGAAGGTGGGCTGGTTGAACGGGTTGTTCACCCGAGCCACCACCTTGGGCACGCCGAACTTGAGCGTGGCGACCTGCGAGATGATGATGTTGTCTTCATCGTCGCCGGTGACGGCCACGACGAGGTCGGCGCGGCCGATGCCGGCCTTCTCGAGGACCCAGACCTCGGTGCCGTCGCCGAACACGAGGGCGTCATCCCCGAGCCAGTCGGCGATGAGGTCGTAGCGCGTCTTGCGCTGCTCGACCAGGGCGATCTCGTGGCCGAGCTGCAGGAGCTGGCGGGCCGTGTTGAGACCGACCTTGCCACCGCCGACGATGAGCACGAACACCGCTCAGCCCTCCTGGTCCGGCAAGGGGATCTGACAGGCACGCACGGCGTCGAAGAGCGACACGCGGACGTCCCGCGTCGGGCACACCGTGCTGATGCCGACCTGTGCGAACAGCTCGGCGCGCAGCGGATCGTAGACGCGCGCGACCACACAGCGGATGCCGTACTTCTTCTGCGCGATCTGCGCGATGACGATGTTCGTGTTGTCGCCGTCGGTGCAGGCGACGAAGGCGTCGGCACGCTCGATGCCGGCCTCGCGCAGGACCGCCCAGTCGAGGGCGCGCCCCACCACGAACTCACCGGGGAAGTCGTCGCCCAGCAGGTGGAAGGCCTCGGGGCTCTCGTCGAGGATCGACGCCTCGAAGCCCTGGGCGACCAGGTCGCGGGCGAGGCCCGAGCCCACGCGGCCGCAGCCGACGATCAGAACGTGCATGGTCCACCTTTCATGACGCCCGGGATGAGCCACCGGTGGTGCCGGCAGCGGGCGGGTCGTGGTCTCGCTTCTGGCCTGTCGTGGGTGATGGCCCGCCGAGAGGCTCGGCTGAGCCCTCCGAAGGATAACCCTTGGGGACGATGTTCAACAGTACCTCGCAGGGCGCGTGGTCCACAACGTAGTCCGTTGTCCGTCCGAAGGCGCGGTCGGCGATGCGGCGCTTGCGCATCGTCCCCAAGATGATCACTTCGGAGCGGCGGCTCTCTGCTTCCTCCACGATAGCCCGGCCGGCCGAGCGCGCCGTGATGACGGTCGCGGTGAACGCCACCTTGAACTGGCTGGCGATGAGTGCGGCCGCGACCAGCACCGTATCCGCCTTGGCGCGTTCGTTGACCAGCCGCGCGTCCAGAGGCAGGTTGAGCGGCACCTCGATCACGTAGAGGCCATCGATCGACGACTGCTTCTCAGTCGCGAGCTGGCAGGCGAGCACCATCATCTCATCGGTGACCCGGGACCCGACGATGGGCACGAGGATCTGATCGTAGTCGATGTCTGACTGCATGCTCTCCGGCATCACGACCTTGGCCACCGTGGCGGTGAGCGAGTACCCCTTCGTCTTGCGGTAGACGACGTACATGACCAGGCCGATGCCGATCCAGGCGAAGGCAACGAGGCGGCTCGTGTCCTGGAAGGCGACGATGACCAGCCACACACTGAATGTGCCCAGCGCACCCACGATCGCCGTGAGCGGCAGAAGCTTGCCCCTCACGAGGATGTTGAACGGCGGCTTCCAGGGGCGCTCGAGATCGGGCTCGCGGATACGCAGCACGATCACCGAGATATGGGCGGCGGTGAACGAGATCATCGAGCCGAACACGTAGAGATCGGCGAGCAGTCCCGTGCTGCCCGGCACGATGAGGACGCAGGCGATCGCCCCGAACACGATGATCGAGACATACGGCGTCATCCGCCGCGGATGCACGCGGCCGAGCACCGCCGGCAACTGGCGATGCTGCCCCAGTGAGTAGGTCAGCCGGGACACGCCGATGAGGCCGGCGTTGGTGGCGATGACCAGGATCGTCGCAGCCAGGATGCCGACCCACGGCACGAGGATCGTGCGCAGCCAGCCCAGGCTGTCGGGCATGAAACGCACGATCCCGAGGACTGGGTCCTCCTGATAGTTGCTGCCGAGCTGGGTGCCGTAGAGGCGGGTCGTAGGCACCCCGTCGACGATCGTCACCTCCCCCTCCGGCTTCTGCGCGGGGATGACCATGACGCCGCCGATCTCCTCGACCGGCACGTACACCGTCACCTCGGGATCGCTCTTGAGCGCCCACGTGCCCACCGGCTCGCTGGGGACCACGGCCTGTGGCACCGTCAGGTGCGTCGCCGGGCTCAGGGGGACCTCGTTGTACCGCACGCGCATCGCCGAAAGGCCCGCCAGCGGCATGCCGATATACACGGCCAGCACGACGATGATGACGAGGTTGATGGCCCTGGGTACGTCGCGGCCGGGGTTGGTCGCCTCTTCGGCCATGTTCGACACCGTCTCGATGCCTGTGTAGGCGACGGTACCGATGGCGACCCCGTAGAGGAAATCGCGCCAGGTCGGCGCGCTGCCCCAGTGGATCTGCTCGATCAGGATCCGCGGCGCGAGCAGGAGCGCCAGAGCGAGGACCATAATCAGCACCTGCGTGGCCAGGTCGAGCAGCGCGAGGATGATGTTGAGTCGCGCCGCCTCCTTGATGCCGAACACGTTGATGGCCACGAGAAGGACGGCCGTGATGATGCCGCCGATGGCGTTGTACGGCCAGTCCAGGAGAATGGGCCAGAACACCGACAGATAATGCGGCACGAACAGCGCCGAGATCGCGATGGTGGCCGTGTAGACGAGCATCTGGCCCCAGCCGATGCCAAAACTCACGAACTCGTTGAAGGCGCGGCGCGCGAAGCTCGCCGCGCCTCCCGCCTCGGGCATGGCGGCCGTCGCCTCCGCGTAGGTCCAGGCGGTCGTCACAAAGAGCAAGCCGGTGATGACGAAGACGAGCGGCGTCGCGCCCATCGCATACAAGGCGACGATGCCCAGAGCGTAGTAGATCGACGAGCCCACGTTGCCGTAGGCGGTGCTGAACAGCGCCGGGACGCCGAGGACCTTCTGGAGGCCCTCACCTTCTCTGTGCTTGCGACGCGCCATGGCTGCTGGTGTCGGCCCCCTCGCGCAACGACCCGCCACCGCCCAGAAGGTGCTCCCGGCTAACCCCGAGCCGAGTCACCGGCGGCGGCGCATCTGGACATGTTATCAGGTGACCCCGCCCGGCCGGGAGACCGTCCTCTGGTCACTGGAGGAGCCGCCCGTGGGGTACTCGCGAGGCACAAGGTTCACGAGGACTTCGCAGGGTGCGTTGTCGAACACGTAGTCGGTGGTGTGCCCGAACACGGCGCCCGCGATGCGCCGCTTTCTCGTCGTGCCAAGGATGATGACTTCGCTGCGCCGCCCCATCGCCTCCTCGACGATGGCGCGCCCGGCCTGACGCGCCGTGACGATGTGGGGCGTGAACTTCACCTTGAACTGGCTGGCGATCGCCGCCGCCGCTCTGAGCACCCTGTCGGCCTTCTGCCGTTCGTTCACGAGGCGCGCGTCGAGTGGCAGGTTGAGTGGCACCTCGATGACGTACAGGCCATCGATCGACGACTTCTTTTCCGTCGCCAGCTGGCAGGCAAGCACCATCATCTCGTCACTGATGCGGGTCCCGACGATCGGCACGAGGATCTGATCGTAGTCGACGTCGGTCTGCATGCTCTCGGGCACGACCACCTGCTCTATCGTCCTCGTGAGCGAGTAGCCGTTCGCCTTGCGATACGCCACGTAGAGGGTGATGCCGATGCCCATCCAGGCGAAGCCGATGAGCCTGCCTTCGGCGTGCGTGGCGACGACCACGCACCACACGGTGAAGGTGCCCAGGGCGCCGGCGACCGAAAGGATGGGCAGCGAGCCGCCGCGAAAGCGGATGTTCAGCGGCGTGCGGAACGGCCGGGGCACGTCTGGTTCCGAGTACCGCAGGGCGATCACGGAGACATGCGCGACGGTGAACGAGATCATCGCCCCGAAGGCATAGAGATCCGCCAGGAACGCGGTGCTCCCCGGCAGGATGAGAACACAGGCCACCGTACCGAACACGATGATGGAGACATATGGCGTCAGCCGTTTGGGGTGCACCCGCCCGAGAAACGGAGGGACCTGCCGGTGCTGACCTAGCGAGTAGGCGAGCCGGGACACGCCTATGAGGCCGGCGTTGGTGGCGATGAGCAGGATCGTCGCCGCCAGGATGCCGACCCACGGCTTGAGGATCGCCCTTAGCCACGCGAGCTCGTCGGGGATGAAGGTGACGACGCCCTGCACCGGGTCTTCGAGATAGGCGCTCCCCAACTGGGATCCGTAGAGTCTGGTGACCCAGAGGCCGTCGCGCCGGAAGACCTTGCCCGTAGGGTCCTGAGGCGGGATCACGTAGCTGTCCCCTCTCGTCTCGACGGGCAGGTATGCCGGTTGTGAGGGATCGCTGGCCAGTGCGTAGGTGCCCTCGGGTTCGCTTGTGACCACCTCGACCGGGACCGTGCGATGCGTGGCCGGGTCGACGGGGAGCGTGTTGTACTTCACGGGCATCGCCGAGAGCGCGACCAGCGACATGCCGATGTACACGACGAGGACGGTCACCAGCACCATGTTGATCGCCCGGGGCACGTCCCGCGTCGGATTGGCGGCTTCTTCGGCCATGTTCGAGACCGTCTCGATGCCCGTGTAGGCGATCGTCCCGATGGAGATGCCGTACACGAACTGCTGCCACGTGGGCACCGCGCCCCACTGGATCTGATCGAGGAGCACTTTGGGCTGCAGGAGGAGGAAGACGCCGATGACCATCACCAGCACCTGCGTGGCAAGGTCGAGGACCGCCAGCACGATGTTGACGCGCGCCGCCTCCTTGATGCCCACCACGTTGACGATCACCAGCACGACGATGACGACGATGCCGCCCAGCGTGTTGTACGGGAAGGTCTTGAGGACGGGCCAGAAGACCGCGAGATAGTGCGGCACGAACAGCGCCGAGATGGCGATCGTCACGATGTAGTCGAGCATCAGCGCCCAGCCGGCGGCGAAACTCACGAATTCATTGAAGGCACGCCGCGCGAAGCTGGACGAGCCGCCCGCCTCGGGGACGATGGCGGTGGCTTCGGCGTAGGACCAGGCGGTGGTCACGAACAGCAGGCCCGTGAGGGCGAACACCAGCGGCGTCGCGCCCAGCGCGTACAGCGCCACGAGGCCGAGAGCGTAGTAGATCGAGGAGCCCACGTTGCCATAGGCGGTGCTGAACAGGGCCGATACGCCCAGGACCTTCGGCAGCCCCTGACCCTCTCTGGATTTTCTCCGTGCCACGTTCCCTACTGCAGCGTCGTCAGTTCAGCGTGCGCCAGCGAAGCGCGGCCATCACGACCAACAAGACACCGGCGATCAGCTGGAGGGACAGCGGCCACACACCGCCCCAAGCTCCACGCACGATGAGCAGCGCCCCCATTACGCCCGTGACGATCGCGATGATCTTGCGTGTGGTCCACATGGTCAAGAATCCAGAAAGGCCGACCCGAGATCGAGTCGGCCTGGGCAGTGACAGTACCACCGGATGAAACGCCGTACAAGCGGCCTTTGCGCCATCTTGATGCCTGCCAATCCCGGTAAGACGGCGAAGGCGCGGCGGGCGGCCGAAGGGCCACCCGCCGCGCCTTCAGCGGCGGAGCAAGAGCTCCGCCGTGACGTCTACTTGACGAGGAACGGGATGACGAGCAGGGCGACGATGTTGATGACCTTGATCATCGGGTTGATGGCCGGACCCGCCGTGTCTTTGTACGGGTCGCCGACCGTGTCGCCGGTGACGGCGGCCGCGTGGGCGTCGGAGCCCTTGCCGCCGTGCTCGCCGTCTTCGATGAGCTTCTTGGCGTTGTCCCAGGCGCCGCCGCCGCTGGTCATGGAGATGGCCAGGAACAGACCGGTGATGATCGACCCCATGAGCACGCCGCCGAGGACCAGATACGCCTTGCTCCAAAACACGAGGGCGATGATGATCGGCGTGAGTACCGGGATGGCGGCCGGGAGCATCATCTCGCGGATCGCCGACTTGGTGACGATGTCGACGGCCCTGCCGTACTCGGGCTTCTCGGTGCCCTTCATGATGCCGGGCAGCTCGCGGAACTGGCGACGGACCTCTTCGACGACCTTGCCGCCGGCGCGCCCCACGGACTGCATGCACAGCGAGGCGAACAGGTAGGGGAGCAGACCGCCGATGAGCAGACCGACCAGCACCCAGGGCTCGTTGACCTTGAACTGGTCGATGACGCCGGAGCCGAAGCTCCCCTTCAAGTCGTTCGTGTACGACACGAAGAGGATAAGGGCGGCGAAGCCGGCGGAGCCTATCGCGTAGCCCTTGGTGATGGCCTTGGTGGTGTTGCCGACCGCGTCGAGCGGATCGGTGATCGCGCGCACGCTCTCCGGTAGGCCGGCCATCTCGGCGATGCCGCCGGCGTTGTCGGTGATGGGGCCGTAGGCGTCGATGGCGACGATGATGCCGGTCATCGAGAGCATGGCCATGACGGCCACGGCGATGCCGTACAGGCCGGCCTTGCCGCCACCGGCGGCTTCGTAGCTGGCGAGGATGCCGGCGGCGATGACGAGCACCGGCAGGGCCGTCGACTGCATGGAGACGGCGAGGCCCTGGATGATGTTGGTGGCGTGGCCGGTGAGGCTCGCCTTGGCGATGCTCTTCACCGGGTTGTAGCGCGTCGCCGTGAAGTACTCGGTGATGACGACGAGGAGGGCGGTCACGACGATGCCGCTGACCGCGCACAAGAACAGCCTGCCGACGCTGGGGATGCCGGCAATACGGTACTTCTCGGCGCCGAGCATCCAGTTGGTGAGCGGGTAGAAGAGCGCGATGGCGATGAGGGCGGCGATGCCGAGGCCCTTGTAGAGGGCGTTCATGATGTTGGTGCTGCCGCCGCCGAGGCGCACGAAGAAGGTGCCGATGATCGAGGCGATGATGGAGGCGCCGCCGAGGACCAGCGGGTAGGTGATGGCGGCCGCCTGGTGCGGCCAGAAGAGGTAGGCCAGCAGCATGGCGGCGACGGCCGTGACGGCGTAGGTCTCGAAGAGGTCGGCGGCCATGCCGGCGCAGTCGCCGACGTTGTCGCCCACGTTGTCGGCGATGACGGCCGGGTTGCGCGGGTCGTCCTCGGGAATGCCCGCCTCCAGCTTGCCGACCAAGTCCGCGCCGACGTCGGCGGCCTTGGTGAAGATGCCGCCGCCGACGCGCGCGAAGACGCTGATGAGGCTGCCACCGAACCCGAGCCCGATGAGCGCGCGCACGGCGTGCTCGGGCCAGAACCGCGTGCCCAGCCAGTAGTACACGGCCACGCCGAAGAGCGCGAGACCGACGACCAGCAGGCCGGTGACGGAGCCGCCGCGGAAGGCGACGGAGAGTGCCGGGCCGAGGCCCTTCTTGGCCGCCTCGGCGGTGCGTACGTTGACGCGCACGCTGACCATCATGCCGATGTAGCCGGCGGCGGCCGACAGGGAAGCGCCGACGACGAAGCCCGCGGCGGTCTCCCAGCCGAGGCCCCAGCCCTGCTTGAGGCCGAGAGCGAGGCCGATGATGATGAAGACGACGACGCCGACGATGGCGATGGTGCGGTACTGACGCCCGAGGTACGCCTTGGCGCCCTCCTGTACGGCTCCCGCGACCTCGCGCATCTTCTCGTCGCCGGCAGGCAGTGCCAGCAGCCAACGGATGAGCAGCACCCCGTAGACCACGGCGCCTAGGGCGCAGATCACGGCGATCAGCACCGCGTTGTTGGAAAAGAACGAACTCACGTGGCAGGCTCCTTTCTTGGCTCCACGTGGTCGCGGCACGGCCCCTGTGGGCCTCGCCGCGCCACCCCTGACATCGTGGGCGTCCCCGACGCCCGTGACTGTCTTGTCGCGCGCACGCGCCGCCCCGGGAACGGGCAGCGGCGCGTCAGCGTAGGTACTTGCCGATCAACAGGTCGAGCTTGTCTTTGGTGCCTTGCGGGATGAGCTCGGACGGCGTGTTGATGGCGGACTCCACCGCGTGGCGGCAGGCACAGTCGCGGTGCTCGTCGAGCGCCGTGACGACGCGCGTGACGATGGCCTGCGCGGTCGCGACGTTGCGGCGCACGTTGCTCAGCACCTGCGCGAGCGTCACGTCCTCTTCCGCTTCGTACCACACGTCGTAGTCGGTGACCATGGCCATGGTGGCGTAACAGAGCTCTGCCTCACGCGCCAGCTTGGCCTCCTGGAGATTGGTCATGCCGATGACGTCGAAGCCCAGCTGACGATAGACGTTGCTCTCGGCGCGCGTGGAGAACTGGGGACCCTCGATGCAGACGTAGGTGCCGCCCTCGTGCACTGTGGCGCCGACCGCACGACCGTGCTCTACGAGCAGCGCGCTGACGTAGGGGCAGAACGGGTCGGCGAAGCCCATGTGCACGACGACGCCGTCGCCGAAGAAAGTACTGGGCCGCGCCTTGGTACGGTCGTAGAGCTGGTCGGGCACCACGACGTCGAGCGGCTTGAGCTCTTCGCGCAGGCTGCCGACGGCGCTGGCGGACAGCACGTAGTGCACCCCCAGCGCTTTCATGCCCCAGATGTTGGCGCGGTAGTTGACCTCGCCGGGAAGGATGCGGTGCCCGCGTGCGTGTCGGGGCAGAAAAGCGACCGGCACGCCGCCGATCTCGCCGAGGAAGTAGGAGTCGCTGGGTGCCCCGAAGGGCGTATCGATGGTGACTTCGCGAGCGCTCTCGAGCAGCTCGTAAAAGCCCGATCCACCGATGACCCCGACCTTGGCAGAGTCCTTGATAGCGGACACCCTACCCTCCCTTCGGACCACGCGCCGCGGGAAGTATACAGGATGCGGACCTGGGCGAACGCGAACGGGGGTGCGGCTACGTCTCCTTCAAGCCGGGCACCAACCTCTCGTAGAAGTCCAGGCAATCCGGATTCGCCAGAGCGTCTCGGTTGGTGACCGGCCGGCCATGGACCAGGTTGGTGACCGCGGTCTCGACCTTCTTCATGTTGAGCGTGTACGGGATGTCGGGCACCGCGATGACCTTTGCCGGCACGTGCCGCGGCGAGGCGTTCTCGCGGAGGGTCCGCGCGATCTTCTTGACGAGGTCGTCGGTCAACTCCCCGCCGTCGACGAGCTTCACGAAGAGGACGATGCGCTGGTCGCCCTCCCAATCTTGACCGATGGCCAGGCTGTCGGCGATCTCGGGGAGCTTCTCCACCTGGTTGTAGATCTCGGCCGTGCCGATGCGGACCCCCGAGGGTTTGAGCACCGCGTCCGAGCGCCCGAGGAAGGTGATGCCACCGGTGGTGGCGTCGAACATGACGTAGTCTCCGTGCCGCCACACGCCCGGATAGACGTCGAAGTAGGCGGCGTGGTAGCGCTTATTGGCGGGATCGTTCCAGAAATGGAGCGGCATCGGCGGGGCGGGAGCCTCACACACCAGTTCGCCCACCTGATTGCGCAGCGGCTTGCCCGCTTCGTCGTAGCACTCGATCTTCATCCCGAGGCCCGGAGCCTGCAGTTGGCCGGCGTACACCGGCAGTGTGGGACTCCCGATGGCAAAACACCCGTTGATGTCGGTGCCCCCGGAGAGTGAGTTGAAATGCAGATCGGCTTTGATGGCGTCGTAGACGTAGGCGAAACCATCCGG
>Ga0315284_10006377_pt1 | contig 16786 bp, 11 predicted proteins | sample YL17G09_16_MG_FD_203696 | JGI IMG/M metagenome (GOLD analysis project Ga0315284, IMG submission 203696) | Sediment microbial communities from Yellowstone Lake, YNP, Wyoming, USA - YL17G09_16 | ecosystem: Environmental > Aquatic > Freshwater > Lake > Sediment | place: USA: Wyoming | collected...
CCGCGACCCGCCAGTTGCAAGTCCCTGGCCGCACGGAAAGCCTTCTCGATCTCCCCGGTCATCTTCAGCGCCGGCAGATGCAGCATGACGCTGACTCGCAAGCCCGTGCCCACGTTGGTGGGACAGGCCGTCAGGTATCCGTAGCGGCTGTGAAATACGAAATCCAGCCGCTCTTCCAAGGAGTCGTCCACCTGCTGGATCCGCTGGGCCGCCTCGAGCAGTTGCAGCCCGCTTCGCAACACCTGGAGGCGAAGGTGGTCCTCCTCGTTGACCATGATGGCGATTGTTTCGTCGGCGCTGACGGCCACCCCGCGAGGATGCTCCGCCTCGGCGTGCTCGCGGGAGATCAAATGCCTCTCCACCAGCAGCCGCCGGTCCATCTCGGCGGAAGTGGAAATATCGATGTAGAAGACCTTCTCGGCGATGGGACAGGCGGCGATCTCCCGACGCAGACGAGTCTCCAGTTCCCGTTTCTGGCCCACCGAGCAGCGGGACAGGAAGGGAATGCCCGCCAGGTTTCGCGCCAAGCGAACCCGCGACGAGACGGCCACATCCACCATCGGGCCGGTCCCTCGAAGCCACTCCCCGACGTACTGGGCGGGATCTCCCAGGAAAGGATACGTCATGTGTTGTCCAACTCCTTGATCTGGTCGCGAAGCATGGCGGCCTTTTCGTAGTCCTCCGCCGCGATGGCGTTCTTCAGTTCCGCCCGAAGGCGAAGCAGCGCGGTGTGCTTCTTCTGGTCTCCCCCCGCCCGGTGGGGCACTTTCCCCACGTGCTGGGTGGCCCCGCCCTGGGCGCGTTCCAGCAGCGGCAGCAGGACCTCGGCGAAGGCGTCGTAATCGTGGGGGCAACCCAGCAGGCTCTGCTGGCGAAATTCGCTGAAACGCATCCCGCAGACGTCGCAAGCGGGATCCGCCGCGCTGGGTTGTTCACCGCCCTGGAGGACGAATTCCTCCAGCATCTGACTGAGCGTCATGGGGTGCTTGAAGGTGAAACCTTCCGACACCGCGCACTGCTCGCAGAGGTGCTTTTCGATCTTGCGGCCATGGATGATCTCCGTGAGGTGGACCCTGGCGGGCCTGTCGCACTTATCGCATTTGATGTCCATGATCGCCACCTCCCCGCCGGACGGGCCGGCGGAGCTTCTAAGCGCCCTGGGGGTAGAACGCCGCCTCGCACCCGGGCGCCTCCGTCACGGCCAAGCGGTAGAGCCTCCGGTCGCCTCCCAGGCGATCGGCCAGGCGATTGGCCACGTACTCCGCCAGGCGTTCGGCCGAAGCCCTGCCGTCAGAGAAGGCCGGCAACGCGTTGAGGTTCGCCCCCTCCAGCTCGTCGGTGACGGCCCGCAGCGACGCCTCCGCTTCCAGGAAATCGATCACCACGCCCATGGTCTCATCCAGTCGGGAGGAGCGAAACACTGCCGTCACCTGCCACTGATGTCCATGGGGCGATTCGTAGCTGCCGTCAGGCAGCAGCACCGAATGCGTGGCGCCGAACTCGCCCTTCACGCTGACCTCATAAGTGCCCACGGAACGATTCCTTTGTGCCACGAACTAGGATAACATCCCCACCATCCGAATTGAAACGTATTGCTTACCGGTTGCATTGTCCGCGCACGACTTCTATATAATGCCCCGTTTGAACAGAACCCGCCCGACAACGGCGGCGTAAGATGTTACGTCGGGTCACTACACGAATCCGTCACGGGCCGGGCAAGGCCCACGGCAGGAGCTACCCATGGCTCATGACATATTGAAGGACTCGGTCAAGGCCCAGACCGGCCGTGCCGGCCTGCTGATCGTCGGCATCCTGGTCGGCGGGGTCCTGGTGGGAAGTTCCTACCTGGCCGATTGGATCTTCGCCGACCAGACCGGCCTCGACGGAAGCAATTTTTACAGCGACACGCTGGCCCTGATCGGCGCGATCCTGCTGGGCCTCCCGATCTTCATCCATGCCGTCAAGCACCTCCTGGAAGGCCACATGCACATGGACGAGCTGGTGGCGCTGGCGGTGGTGGCGGCCATCGCCGCCAGGGACTACAAGTCCGCCGGTGCGGTGGCGTTCTTCCTGCTGCTGGCCAACCTCATCGAGACGCGCACCGCCCTGGGCGCGCGGGCCAGCATCGAGGGGCTGGTGCGGTTGGCGCCCAAGAAGGCCCACCGACTCACCCCCGGCGGGACCGAGGAACTGATCGATCCGTTGTCGCTGGCCCCTGGAGACATCGTTCGCGTCCGCCCGGGCGACAACATCCCCGCCGACGGCGAGGTGGTCTCCGGGCAATCGTCGGTCAACCAGGCCAACGTCACGGGCGAGTCGCTTCCGGTGGACAAGACCGTCGGCGACGAGGTTTTCTCCGGCACCAACAACCTCGCCGGCGCCATCGACCTGAAGGTCACCCGCGCCGGGGAGGATACCACCCTTGGTCGCGTCCAGAAGCTGATTCTCCAGGCCGAAAAGACGCGAATCCCCATCATGCGACTCATCGACCGCTACGCCGGTTGGTACACCCCCACGATCCTCATGCTGGCCGGCGCGGTGTTGTTCTTTACGCGCGACAGAGGCGGATTGGAGCGGGCCGTCACCATGCTGGTGGTGGCCTGCCCCTGTGCGTTGATCCTGGCCGTTCCGACGGCGATGGTGGCGGCGCTTTCCTGCGCCGCCCGGCTGGGCATCCTCGTCAAGGACATCTCCACGCTGGAACTGGCCAAGGGCGCCACGGCCTTCGTCTTCGATAAAACCGGCACGCTGACCACCGGCGAGCTTTCCTTGACGCAACTAGGCCCCGCCGATGGGGTCGATCCGGCGGACCTGCTTTCCACCGCGGCCTCCGCCGAGCACCTGTCCAAGCATCCCGTGGCCCGGGCGGTGGTGGCCAAGGCGCAAGAGGCCCGCCTGGCAATGAGCGACCCAGTCGATTTCGAGGAAATCTCCGGCCGCGGGGTCCGCGCGCACGTGGACGGAAAGACGCTGCTGGTCGGCCGATCGAGCTGGGTCGCCTCCCAGGGCGTCAACGTGGAGATGATGAAAAACTCCAAGTACCCCGAACCGGAAGGCCTCAGCACGCTCTACGTCGTCCGCGACGGGCGGCTTCTGGGCTGGATCGGCCTGGAGGACCGCACGCGTCGCGAGGCCCGTCAGGCGTTGGAGGAGCTTCGCGGGCTTGGCATCAAGGACCTGGTCATGGTCACCGGAGACCGCTTGTCGGTGGCGCGTCGCGTGGCCAGGGAGATGGGCTGCACGGAATTGCAGGCCGAGGTCCTTCCGCAGGACAAGCTGGAACTGGTGGCGGCGCTGAAGTCCAAGGGCCATCGCGTGGCGGTCGTCGGCGACGGCGTCAACGACGCCCCGGCGCTGGCCGCGGGGGATGTGTCCATCGCCATGGGCGCCGCCGGAAGCGACGTGGCCATCAACTCCGCCTCCATTGCGCTGCTGAACAACGACCTGCGGCGCCTTCCCTTCCTGGTCCGCCTCAGCCGCAAGACCTACCAGGTCATCCACCAGAACCTCCTGTTCGGCGTCGGCTTCATCGTGGCGTTTGAAATCCTGGCGGGCTTCGGGCTTCTTCGACCGGTGCTGGGGGCGATGCTTCACATGCTGGCGGCGACCTTCGTGATCTTCAACAGCGCCCGACTGGTGCGATTCGGGGAGGAACTGCATCGTCCCGAAGGCCAGCCCCCGACTTGGGAGGCGCAACTTCGGACACAACCCGTTGGGGCCCGTTGATCCCTTGCGATGGTTGCGGATCCAGTATCGTATGCGTCAACGGCTCGACTTGAAATGATACCGAGTCCTGGGCAACAACAAGATCCACACGACGACGCAGGCCAGCAAGCCCGCGGCGATGCCCCATGCGCCCCCCCACCCCAGGGGACCCACTCGCACACATCGCAGGCCCAGCAGGCCCGCTCCCGCCGCCACGCCGAGGGCAATGAAGGACGCCAGGATCAGCCAATAACTCCAACGAGCGCCCATGGCAAAGAAGGTCCAAAGGACCCACGCCAAGGCGGCCAAGGCCGCCGCCGCTGCGGCGACGCCCAACCCACGGAGGGTGGGACCGCCGGTGGAGGAAAGGACCGTCCCGACGACCCCGCCGGCGATCAGCAACGCTGCCGTGCGTCCCAGCCAGGCCAGCAGGCTCACCGCCCCGGGGATGACGCCCGATGCCGTGGCAGGCTCCAGGGCCTTCCGCTGGAACAGAACGACGGCCAGCGCCATTGCGGCGGCGACATAGAGGGCGCCGTACACTGCCGCCAGGCCGATGTAATCCAGGGGGATGGCCAATTCGCGCATCAGCGATTCCTGTGCGTCGAAGTGTCGCAGGTTGGGCACGATCCATCCCATCGCGCGGAGGACCGGCGATGGCTGCGACTCGGCGCCAAAGAGGAACGGGTGCGCATAGCCCACCAGCAACACGCCCAGGCAGACCAGCAGGGTCATCACCTGCCCCAGGCGGACGCTGGCGGCGATGGCCACCGCCGAGAAGACCAGCACGGCCAGAAGGCTCAACATCATGGCGGCGGGCAGTTGAGGGCTAATTTCCTGGCCGAAGGGGACGATCATCCATCCCTTGCCGATAAAACCGATCACCCCGGACGTTGCGGTCAGCAACACCACGCCGCCCACCACGCCCGTGGCGGCGAACGACCAGCCGAACAGCAGGTTGCCCAGCAGCGACGTCACCAGGACCGCCCCGAAGCCCGACAGGCCCAGCACGATGACCGGCCAGTCGTAGGGGTCGCTGGCCGTCGCCATCACCCCATGCCTGGCCGTGATCAGGAAGGCCAGGCAGCAGAGGTAATAGGCCACCGCGACGGAGGCGGCCACGCCGGCGAACTTGCCCAGCACAAACGTCGCTCGCGAGACGGGCTTGGCGATCACCGTCAGGACGGTCTTGTCCTCGATCTCGATCCGCAACGCGGTGGAGGCGGAAAAGGCCGCGATCAGCAGCCCCGACATCAGCAACGTGCTGATGCCCAGGTCATACAGCATCTTCTGGTCGCTGGCGTGGTGAGCGCCGGAAGGGTCCATCGTCCACCCAGCCAGCGGGACGTCCATCACCAGCACGGCGAAGGTCGCCAGGATCAGCACGCCATAGACGGGTTGGCGAATCGTCTGCACAAAGGTGTTTCGCCCTATCGACCAGAGCTTTACCATGGGTTGTCACTCCGGTCCGGACACCGGTGGGGAGAACCGGCCTCCCGGTGGAATCGGATGAACGGACCGACGAGGATTGTAGCGCCGCGGCAGGCCCACATGCAAGGCTCGCGGCGGGGCTATGGAAGGGCTTGACAGATGGAAAGCCAGAAACGTGCCAAGAACGTGGCGATATCCGGCGCGGTCCTCCAGACCGTACTGACGGCCGTCATACTGGCCTTGTGGCTGGGGCTGGGGCGGACCTCCGCCTCGGCGATGGCGTGCCTGTTTTTCCTGGCCGGCGCGCCGCTTCTGTGGCTGATGACGGCCGTGCTGTTCTATTGCCGCCAGCTTCAGCAACGGGAGGCCGCCGAACTGGAGGAAATCGCCGCCGGGAGAACCGGAACGATCTTCGAACAGGATTCCGCCGCCGTCCTCCGCCCCGCCGAGGCGAGGCTTGCCTGGATGGAACGGTGGGTCGCCCCGATGTTCACGCTGTTCTGGGCCGCCTACAACGGTGGCGCTGGGTTCCTGGTGCTGCGACATCTGCTGGCCGGTCCGGCAGGCGAATTGCCCGAAGGCACGGCCAAGGCATCGCTGTTGGCCATCCTGCTGGCCTTCGCGGGATTCCTTTTCAGCCGATACGCCATGGGCATGGGCGTCCGGAACGAATGGCGACTGCTGCGAGCGGCTGGCGGATTCCTTTACGCCAACGTTCTGGCAATCGCCGTCGTCGCCGCGGCGTTGCTGGCGGCACACCAGGGCTACCTCCAAGTGGACGCGGCTGCGGGATATGTCATCCCCTGCGTGCAGATCGTCCTAGCCATCGAGCTTCTGTTGAACTTTATTCTGGACCTCTACCGGCCCAGGATGCCCGGACAAGAATACCGCCCCGGTTTTGAGTCGCGCCTTCTGAACTTCGTGGCCGAACCGGCCGCCATCGGCCACTCCATCGCCGAGGCGATCAACTATCAGTTTGGGTTCGAGGTCTCCAAGACCTGGTTCTACCGGCTGGTCAGCAAGGCCTTCGTTCCGCTGGTGATCTTCGCCGCCGCCGTCCTGCTGGCCTTAACCTCGGTGGTGATCGTGGAGGAAGGCCAGCAGTGCGTGGTCCTGCACTGGGGAAGGCCCCGTTCGGCGACCCTGGGATCCGGGATTCACTTCAAGTGGCCCTGGCCGATTGACGTGGCCAGGCGTTTTGACGTCTCGACGGTGCATGAAATTCTCCTGGGCGTCGGAAGCGAGCGAGACCCCAACCAGCGCGCCGCCGCCATCGTCCAACAAGGCACATTCAAGGGACGTGAACTGTACCTTTGGACCGCCGAGCACGGCGAGCGCGAGGAACGCGACTTTCTCCTGGCCGTTCCACCCGATCGCGCCTTGCCCGCCGGCGACCGACAAAACCGCCTGCCCCCGGTAAGCATCATCAAGCTGGTGGTGGCCGTACGGTACGTCATCAGCGATCCCTTGAAGTATGGCTACCGCTTCGCCAACGCCGGGCAGCTCCTGGAAGACGAGGCCTGCCGCCAAATGGTCCAGTACTGCGCCAGCGCCACGCTGGATTCCCCGGTGGGGGCTGAAACTTCGGACCGCCCGGAAGCGATCATGACCTATGGGCGCCAGCGAGCGATGGAAGAGTTACAGCGACGCATCCAGGCAACGGCCGACGACATGGACCTCGGCGTTCGGATCACCTATGTGGGATTACAGGCCGTGCATCCTCCCGCCTCGGCGGCAGGGGCGTTCCAGGACGTCCTCAAGGCCGAGCGGAAACAGGACCTGATTCGATACCAGGCCGAAGCCGAGGCCAACAGCCTTCTCTCGCAGGTCGCCGGTGACCCCGCCGCGGCGCTGCGGCTGGCGCTGGCGATTCGGACTTCCGAGGAACTGGAGGCACTAGGCCACCTTCCGGGCAGCCCCGCGGAGTTCCAACGGGCACTGGAAGAATACCTCCGCGCCGCCAATCGCGATTGCCAGTCACTGGAGGAGGAGATCCAACGCGAGCGGCTGCTGGGACAGGCCGCCGGGGCCAAGGACCAGCTCCTGGAAGCCCAACTGGCCCACCTGGCCTTGCTGTCGTCGCTGAACGATCCGCGCCGGCGGGAAGAGCTTCCCGCCATGCAGGAGACCGCCCGAGCGACCGCCTCGGAGTTGTTCGACCAGGCCGCGGGCACCCCGGCCTCCTTGGTCGCCCAGGCATTTTCCTACCGATGGGCCAGGGAACTGACGGAACGATCCCGGGCCGAGTCCTTCGCCCGCGAAATGACCGCCTATCGGGCCAGTCCTCGAATCTTCATGCTGGACCGCTGGCTGGACGTGTGGGACCAGGTCCTGCCCAAGGCCACCAAGTATGTCCTGGGCGTGGACCGCCGGAAGATCGAAATATGGCTCAACTGGGAGCGGGCCGCCGCAGTGATGGAAGGCGCCTTTGATGTCGAAAAGGCCCCTCCCACAAAGTAACCCCCAAAGGGAGAATCTTGCAGAGGTATCGAACATGAAAAGACACGTGGGAATGCTGGTGCTCGCCCTGCTGGTGGTCGCGGCCCTGTTGGCCACCACGGTGGCCTTCAAGGTGGATTTCACCGAGTGCGCCCTCACCAAGACCTTCGGAAAGACCACCCGTCACATCGACGGCGCCAAGGAGGCGGGCCTGGCCTTCAAGTGGCCCTGGCCGATCCAGAAGCTCGTCCGCTACGACACCCGGACGATGGTCTTCGAGGACACCTCCACGGAGCTTCAGACCCGCGACAAGCAGAACCTCCTGCTGACCCTCTACTGTGCCTGGCGAATCGCCGACCCGGTGAAGTTCAACGCCTCCATCCAGACGCCCAAGGCCGCCCATGACCGCATCCGCGACCTGCTCCGCAGCGCCAAAAGCGATGTTGTCGGCAGGCACAACCTCGAGGACTTCATCAATACCGATCCCAAGAAGATGCTGATCGCCTCCATCGAGGCCGAAATCCTCGCTCCCGTGCGGCGCGTGGCGATGGAAGACAACGGCGTGGAGGTGGTCCAGGTGGGACTCAAGAGCCTCGGACTGCCCGAATCGGTCACGGAGATCGTCATCGAGGCCATGAAGGCCGAGCGCCAGCGGGATGTGCGGCGATATGAGGCCGCCGGGGAGGCCCAGGCGACGGCCATCCGGGAACGCGCCAAGTCCGCCAGCAACCAGATACTGGAGTTCGCCAACCGCAAGGCCGCCGAAATCCGCACCGAGGGCGACCGCGCCGCGGCCACCTATTACAAGGAATTCGCCAAGGACGAGCGTTTCAGCATGTTCCTCCGCTCCCTGGAATCGCTCAAGAAGGAGCTGGAGAGCAAGGCCGTGATCCTTCTGGACGGTTCGCAACTCCCGGCTGTCGGATTCTTCCAGGAAGGTCCATCGCTGAAGCCTTTCGACTCCCCGCCAGGGACCGGTGGATCTTCTGGGAAGACCGAGGCAAACCAGGGCAAGTAGTCCGGAGCCAGGACCATGATGGAACATAGTCACACACACCACGATCACAATCACGACCCGGATCCCGCCGGAGGGATTGAATCCCTCGACCCCGCGGGACAAAGCCTCGCCAAGGCCCTGCGCGCCAGCTTCCGGTTGCTGTCGGCGATCATGGTCCTGGTGCTGGTGATGTACCTGCTGTCGGGGGTCAAGACCGTCCAGTCCTACCAGGTGGGCATCAAGACGCTCTTGGGCAGGATCGTGGGCCTGGCCGATCAGGGGCTGGCGTATGTCTGGCCCTTCCCCATCGGCGGGATTGAGATCATCGACACTCGCCAGCGACAGCTCGGCGTTGATGACTTCTGGATGCACGAAACGCCCGAGGACAAGACCCGCGATCTGCTGTCCCGCGCCGGTTCCTCCTCCCTGCGACCCCAGTTGGACGGAGCGCTGCTGACCGGCGACCGCAGCCTGCTCCACGTGAGGCTCAACTGCATCTACCAGGTCGTCGATCCGCGGGCTTACGCCGCCGCCGTGGGCACCTTGGACAAGGTCGAGGGATATAGTCCCGTCGAGGAGATGGTCCGTGCCGCAATCTGCCGGGCCGCCATCCGCTGCGCGGCGACGCGGACGGCCGACGCCTTGCAACGCACCGAGCGGGACCAGTTCGCCCTGGACGTCGCCAGGACCGCGCAAGAACAACTGGACTCGCTGAAGGCGGGCATCCAGATCAGCAAGGTGCTGCTGACCAACGCCAGTTGGCCCATCGAGGCGCTGCGGACCTACATCGACGCGCAGAACGCCGTCAGCCAGGCGGAGAAACTCAAGAGCGACGCCCGCGCCGAGGCCGAGAAGATCCTCAACGCCGCCGCCGGGGTAAGCTACCGAAAACTCGTCGCCGATCCGGAACAAACCGATCCGGCCTCGCGCCCCGCCGTGGAGAGCGGTTCGGACAATCTCATCGGACAGTACGTCAAGGCTCTCGGCGCCGGCGACACGGCGAAAGCCGGGCAATTGCTGGACGCCATCGACGAGGTGCTGCTGAGCAACGAAACCGGCGGCGACGCCAGCAGGATCCTGGCCGAGGCCCGCAGCTATCGCACCGCCACCATCCAGCGCGTCAAGAGCCGTGCCGAGCGGTTCAATGAACTGCTGCCCGAGTTCCGCCAGACGCCCGAACTGATGCTTCAGCGCCTCTGGGCGGCGACGAGGGAGGAGATCCTCAACTCCCCCACCGTGGAGAAGTTTTACCTCAGCTTCGGCGGCGACAAGACCGTCCTGCGGATCAACCGCGACCCCGAGGTGGTCAACCAGATCCTCAAGGAACTCAAGGCCGCCAAGCAGCCCAAGTCGGGGCAGTAGCGTCGAGGCGGCATCGAGGGTCGCGTGACCCAAGGGTCAAGGAATGAGTATGGCGGATGAAGGTCAAGGCGTCGTGGTCTCCAGAAACCTCACCAAGGTGTTCCGCGACTTCTGGCTGCGCGAGAAGGTCACCGCGGTGGCGGGCCTGGACCTGGATATCCGGCCCGGGGAAGTCTTCGGACTGCTGGGGCCAAACGGTTCCGGAAAGAGCACCACGATCAAGATGATCCTGGGCCTGCTGTATCCCACGCGCGGGCGGGTGGCGGTGTTCGGGCGCCTGCCCACCGACGTGCGGATCAAGGCCGACATCGGCTTCCTTCCGGAGGAGTCGTACCTCTATCCGTTCCTGGACGCTCGCGAGACGCTGGACTTTTACGGCCGGCTGTTTCGACAGCCTCGTCGCCAGCGCCGCCGGCGGGTCGATATGCTGCTGGACATGGTGGGCTTGGGCAGCGTGGCCTACCGCCGCGTGGGGGAATATTCCAAGGGCATGCAACGGCGCATCGGCCTGGCCCAGGCGCTGATCAACGACCCCCAGTTGCTGATCCTGGACGAGCCTACCAGCGGCATGGACCCCATCGGCACGCGCCAGTTCAAGGACCTTATCCGGACCCTGGCGATGCGAGGAAAGACGGTGATCCTCTCCAGCCACCTGCTGGCCGACGTGGAGGACGTCTGCGACCGGATATGCATCCTCTACGGTGGACGGCAGCGGGCGCTGGGGCGAATGGATGAACTGCTGTCCAAGGAGGACTTCACGCAGATCACCACGGAGCGACTGGACGAGGCTGCGCTGGAGTCGGTCCGTCGCGTGCTGGCGGCATCGGGAAGGGAATTGCTCCAGGTTTCCGCCCCTCGTGACAAGCTGGAGTCGTTGTTTCTCCGCATCGTCCAGGAGGCGCGGGAGCAGCGCCTCTCCACCGGCGGGGCGGTGTCCGGCGGGGCGATCGCCGAGTTCCTCCGAGGCGGCGAAGACCAGACCCGCAATATACTCGCCAGCCTGGTTTCGGCAGCGGAAACCCAAGCCCCTGCTGGCACCCCGGCGGTTGCCTCCTCCCAGGCCGCGGCTGCACAACGGAAAACCGAGGTCCTGCGGGAACTGGTGGAGCCGGAGAAATCCACATCGCCCCCCCAACCCCAAGGCGATCACAAAGACGCCCCACCGGCAGGACATCCCGATCGGGGCCTGCTGGATGAGCTTCTGGGCGGCCCCAAGAGCGATCCGGAGAAATCCTAGCCATGCGAGGCATTTGGGCCATCGCCCGGCACACCCTTTCGCATTGCCTGCGGATGAAGATCGCGGGGGCGTTCGTCCTCATGCTGCTGGCGATACTGGCGGTCCTGCCCCTGATCCTCCAGGGCGACGGGACCTTGGCGGGGCGAATCCGCACCCTGCTGGCCTACGGCATGGGTGTCACGGGATTCCTGTTGTCGGTCGTCACGCTGCTGCTGTCGGCCGGGGTGATCACATCGGATGTCCGCGGCAAGGCGGTCTTTACCGTCGCCACCAAACCGCTGAGCCGGTGGAACTATGTCGTGGGTCGCTGGCTGGGCGTGGTGATGTTCGTCGCCATCCTGCTGACGACCTCGGCCGTGGCGATCTATGCCTTTGCCCAGCACCTCCGAACAGGTTCGGCGCTGAACCCCTCGGACCGCCGGGCCGTGGAAACGGAAGTTTTCACCGCGCGCCGTCAGGTGAGGCCCCAGCCTATCGACATCGACACGCTGACCGATCGAAAACGCCGGCAGCTCCGGGACGAAGGGCGGTACCAGGAAGCGATGAACGCCTTCATCGCCAAGACCGGAGGCGATGAACACAAGGCCCAGGCGTTGCTGGAAGAGCAGATCCGCTCCGAGGTCGCCGGTGCGGCACAGTCCGTGGAGCCGGGCGGGGTCTTCCTGTGGCAATTCAACGGCGTCACCGTTGCCGGAAACGAAAGGACGGCCAAGGGCCAGGTGACGCTGGTGGACGAGGAGACCGGAAGCCTGCGCATCCTGGCCGGTGATGAAATTTTGGGCAGGCTGGTCTTCGGCGGACCGGTTCGGGTCAATGGCGTGGACCTGCGCGTCACCCGGCTGGAGAAGGATTTTTTCGAGGTCCAACCCACCGACGACGACCGCGCCGGGGGACGACTGGCCTCCCTGGTCCCCGGCGCCGAAGCCGATATCGTTGCCGATCCCACCATTCAGCTCAGTTACAAGGCCACCGCCTCCGTTGATCCCACCGACAAGCTGCTGCGAAGCCTATGGCAACTGAACAACCCCACCACGGGTCTCCGCTATATGGAGCTTCGGAGCGATCCGGTGGCGACGCCGGCCACCCTGACCGTCTCGGCGAGGCTGGTGGACCCCAACGGCCGGATGGACGCCCAGTACGTCAATCTCCCCGACTCCCGGGGCAAGAGCACCAGCGTGACCATACTGGAAAACGACATCGCCGTCCTTTTCCGAATGGGAAGCTTTGAGGGAACTTTTATACGAGGCGCGGCGCTGGTCCTGCTTCAGCTTGCCTTTCTGGCGGCGGTGGGCGTCGCGGCAGGAAGCTTCCTGTCCTTCCCCGTCGCCTGCCTGGTGGGCTTCGCGACGCTGCCGCTGTCCATGGCCGGGGGCTTCTTGAGTGAATCCCTGCGTCTGAACCCCGAATCGGCCCCCGCCACCGACGCCATTACGCTGGTGGGAGCATGGATCTTCCGCGTGGTGCACGTCCTGCTGCCGGACTTCGCCCAAACGTCGCCAGTGGATTCGCTGATCAACGGGATGAACATATCCTGGGAATACCTCACCCAGGCGGCGCTGCTGACGGGGGTGATACGCACCCTGCCGATACTGGCGATTGCCTGCCTGATATTCCAGAGGCGCGAACTGGCGAGAGTTCAGGTGTGACGATCCTCATTATGATGTATGGTGAAAGTAACGTGAATCGTGGGCTGGGGCCCACAAACCTAAGGCGCTTCAATACAAATAAAAAAGGTGCGTCGCCGCGGCGCCGATCCGTGTGACGATGCGTTCCTGGTTGACCCAAGGTTTATGGCTGGTGGCGGCTGCGGGATTGGTGGCCGCCGGGGGGGCGATTCAACGTCCCCTGGACGAACGGGGCCGCCGTTTCGGCCTCAACGCCATCGACCGGCAGGTCGCCCAGACGCACCCCTGGGTGGCGTTGGCCAACATCGCCCCCGGCGGATTGCGGGCGCCAATCGTCGATTACCTCTGGATCCGCGCCGAGAAACTGAAAAACGCCGGACGCTATTTCGACGCCATGCAACTGGCGGACCTGATCTGCACGTTGCAGCCGCGTTTTCCAGGGGTGTGGTCCTTCCACTCCTGGAACATGGCCTGGAACATCTCCGTGGCCACGCAGACGCCCGAGGAGCGTTGGTTGTGGGTGTCCAACGGCATGAAGCTGTTGCGGGACAAGGGGCTGGCGTATAACCCCCAATCCCTGCTGCTCTACAAGGACCTGGCCTGGGTGTTCTTCTCCAAAATGGGGCAGAATCTCGACGACATGCACATGATCTACAAGCGGCGATGGGCGGGCCAGATGCAACGGCTGCTGTGCGCCCCGCCGACGGGCGAGACTTCCGAGGTGATCGACGCCTTCCGCGCCATCGCCGAGGCGCCGCTGGACAGGAACCCCGCCCGTCAAGGCCGCCAGACCATCCAGCCGGATCAACTGGCGGTTCTCTTGAGCGATCCCAACACCGCCGATTACGCCGGACAACTGGCGAGCTTCGGTGTTCGGGTCGACGAAGGTCTGCTGGACGTCTACAACCGTTTCAGTCTCGACGAGGCGGCCAACATCGTCCGCTACCAACCGCCCGCGCCAAGGACCCCGGAGGAACGCTCTCTCTCCGATCTGATCAACAGCCCCGCCCACGCGCAGGCCAGGAACAAGCTGCTGGCCTTCGTCCGCGCGCAGGTCCTGTGGAACACCTACAAGATGGACCCGCGGTGGATGCTGGGCCTGATGGAAAAATACGACGCTCCGCTGGACTGGCGGCTGGTCTGGCCGCACGCGCTGTATTGGGTGAGCTACGGGATGCATGTCTGCCAGGACGTGGACCTGGCCGGCATCACGTCCCTGAACACCGACCGCGTCGCCTTCGCCTCGCTCCAGGCGATGTCCTGGAACGGCAGGATGACGTACATGGACAACCCCGAGAATCCCGATCTGCCGATGATTACCCTCTGGTCGGATTGGCGCTATATCGACTCCGTCCACCGTGAGTGGCTGGCGATGATCGAGGAGTTCTGCAAGGCCCGGGGAGAGAAGTTCGAAAACAGCATCCTGAAACCCGGACACATCAATTACCTCGTCGCGGCCATCCAGATGCTCTACGTTCAGAACCGCTACGAGAAGGCCCAGGAATACCTCGACTGGATCCGGACCCGCTACAAGATGGCCGGGGACATCTGGGACCTGGACCTGGGGGATTTCGTCGTCCAGTCGCTGACGGACAACGACACGCCCACCATGGATGTAACACGAAGCCAGTTGACCGCGGCGATGGAGATGGCCTTCTACTTCCTGGCCCTCGGCGACCAGGCCGCCTACCGCGACAACGCTCGCTACGCACAGCGGCTGTACCAGGCCTATCAGAAAGCCTCGCAGTTTCAGCGCATCAAGATGGTCGATTTTCAGACCCTCGCCGGCGTGATCGCCTGGCAGATGGTCGTGGAGCCTCGCGCGGTGGGCCTGAACCTCTCCCTGATTACCCGCGTGAACCTCTACGCCAGGCTGGAACGCCAGACCCGGCTTTTTGCATTCGACCGTCTGTCCGGCTCGCGGGAACTGCGAAGGCTCTGCCAGGCAGAGAACCTCGATTTCGATCAGGCGTTCCCCGCCCCGGAGGGCATCGAGGAATACCGAAAACAACAGCGGCGGACGCTCCTTCCGACCGCTCCACCGACACCATAAACCCCCGATGGCCCCTTGGCAGACTTCATAACGTTACGATCGTCGGGCCATTCGCTTCCGGTGCCTGGCCCCGGCCACTTCGGACACGGACTTGTCCATCATTGGACTCGTGCGGTATAGTGTCCCCCTCTATCCGGAGAGGTGCCGGAGCGGCCGATCGGGCGGCATTGGAAATGCCGTGTGCCCGCAAGGGTACCGTGGGTTCGAATCCCACCCTCTCCGTTATAGGTGTCAGAAAGTACGACGGCCCTGCCGGTTTCGCGATCGCGGTCTTCCGGTATTCCGGTCCTCCGGTCTTCCGGTACCCGGTTCACGTCTTGATGGAATCCAGCATGACCACCGCGATAGGACCGAACAGCAGGATGGGCACCCAGGCCGCCCAGGCGACGGGCAGGCCCAGGTAGCGGCAGAGGTGGATGAACGCATAGAACGTCGCGACGGTCAGCAGGCATAGCGAGGCCGAGGCCTTGATATCCCGCTCGCGCGAGAGGATGAAGGGCAGCCCCAGCAGCAGCAGGATGAGGTTGTTGATCGGCTCGGTCACGCGGACATGCTTGACAAGTTTGGCGGCGTCGGGGTCCGGGGCGCGGCGCATCTGCATGATGTCCGACAGTTGCCGGCTGGAAAGGTAGTCCATCCACCGGCTGGAGCGACGAAGCACCAGGTCCTCCTTGGTGAGGTCCGATGGGCAAAACGCCCACCCGTCCTGGAGTTGCCAATACCCCCCGCCTTCCTGGCTCTGCCATCTGGCCGCGGCAGCCGTGAAGACACACAGGACCTTGCCTTCCTGGGAACGGAAGGTAAAGGTGGGATTGCGCAGCTCTCCGGGCAGTTGGTCGTCGTCGGGAAGCTGTCCGGTCTGGATGTCACCGGGCAGAGGCTGGTCCAGCGCGTACCGGTCAGCCTCGATGCGCATACCGTGGAAGGCGTCGTCGGCGACGACGGGCCGAACGGCCAGGACGGGGCGGTCGCCGGCGGGTCGGGACATCGCCGCCTCTCCAGCCAGGCCCTGTTCGATGAGTTTTCGCGGTCCGACGACGGAGTAGACCGCTCGTGTGTCGGGCGTGTGTGGCCAGGCAACGCCTTCTCCTCCAGCGGGAGAGAGCACGGCGTCCTGGAAAACCCATCCGTCCTTGCCACGCATCTGGCCAGGGCGCGCCTCGGAACCGAAAATCCCGGCCACCTGCCGCAGTCGCGAGTCCCTCAAGGCCACCACGGGCCGGGTCATCTTGTCTTCCACGGGGTTGAATGCCTCGGCATACCACACCGAGCCTTGCCCATCGGCGATCAAGTTGACCCGGAAGGATTTACCGACGGCCACGTCGTCCCGGTCGCGGGCAAGCTTGTCGGCGAAGCGAGGGATGACCATCTCCTGGTCCACCACGATCAGCCCGCCCAGCAGCATCGCGCAGAGAACGATGGGCCAGACGACCCGGTGGAGGCTCACTCCCGACGCCAGGATCGCCACCAACTCGTTGGTGTGGTTCATCATGGCCAGGGTGAACGTGGCGGCCGCCACGATGATCACCCCCCCCAGTTGCGCGAAGTAGGCCAACGACTGGTATCCGTAGTAGCTGGCGATGGCCGAGAAGGTTCTTTTCTGCTCGACGAATTCATCCAGATTGATGAACAGGTCGGTGACGATCCTCATGGCCATGAGAACGACGAACCACAGGACGGCCGAATACAGGAAGCTTCGGATGATGTAACGGTCGAGGATTCTCATGTCGGCACGGCGGGCCTCATTTCCTGGACAAATGCAGATAGACGCACAGGTCGGCTATCAGAAGCGCCACGATACCCCCCCAGACGGCCGAGAGACCGTAGATCGTGGGAAGGTCGATCCGGCGGACCAACTGTTTGCCCATGAGCATCATGATGATGACAATGGCCGCGGGAATCGCCGCCAGGGCAAAGGCGCTGATGATCTGCCCGCC
>Ga0315284_10006379_pt1 | contig 16785 bp, 11 predicted proteins | sample YL17G09_16_MG_FD_203696 | JGI IMG/M metagenome (GOLD analysis project Ga0315284, IMG submission 203696) | Sediment microbial communities from Yellowstone Lake, YNP, Wyoming, USA - YL17G09_16 | ecosystem: Environmental > Aquatic > Freshwater > Lake > Sediment | place: USA: Wyoming | collected...
TGTAGGCGAGAATCCCGGCTGCGCAGTCGGCCTCTCTGCTCTGCTGACCACCACCATGATCAATATGGAGAAGACCGTCAAGGACATCAAGGCCACGTATCCGCAGACCAAGGTTCTGGTGGGCGGAGCTCCTCTCACGCAGGAGTTTGCGGCCAAGATCGGCGCCGACTGCTACTCGGCCGATCCCCAGGGCGCGGTTGACTATCTGAACAGGCTTGCTGCGTAAGTGCGGGCGCATCTCGCTGACAGCCGTTGTTTCGGAGCGTGCAGTCCGAAGCAACGGCTGTTCCTGCATCGGGCCATCAAACACACACATCGCCCGGGAGCATGCCCGGCACGGTGCATGCCCTGCGGATTACAGAGAGGGTCACAGCCATGGTACGTCCAAGAATAGTTGACACAGTAGAGTCGGGTCGGGTGTTGGTTTCCGACGGCGCATGGGGAACCTTCCTCCAGCAGAAGGGCCTGACTCCCGGCCAGTGTCCGGAGTTGTGGTGCGTGGATCGGCGCAGCGACGTGCTGGACATCGCACGGAGCTACATCGATGCCGGCGCCGACACGATCGAAAGCAACAGCTTTGGCGGCACACGCTTCAAGCTCGAGCACTATGGTCTGGCTGCCCGCACGGTCGAAATCAACAAGGCTTCTGCGGCCATTTCACGGGAAGCTGCCGGAGATCGCGGGTGGGTGATTGCCTCCATCGGCCCGACAGGAAAGATGCTGATGATGGGAGACGTGACCGAGGAGCAGCTCTACGAGGCGTTTGCCGAGCAGGCCAAGGCCCTGGCCGAGGGCGGAGCCGACGCGTTGTGCATCGAAACCATGAGTGCTGCTGACGAAGCGGCAATTGCCGTGCGTGCGGCGCAGGAGAACACCGACTGCGAAATCATCTGCACCTTCACCTTCGACAAGACCATACAGGGCGAGTACCGCACCATGATGGGCCTCTCTCCCACCGATGCCATGCAGGCAGCAGTGGAAGCCGGAGCCGACATCGTCGGCTCCAACTGCGGCAATGGCATCGAGCAGATGATTCCCATCGTCAGCGAGATGAGCGCAGCCATGCCCGGCATCCCGATTCTGGTGCATGCCAATGCGGGTCTGCCGCAAAACGTCGACGGTGCGGTGGTCTTTCCCGAGACCCCGGAGCAGATGGCCTCGCGGGTTGCCGACATTGTGCGAGTAGGCGCGCGCATCATTGGCGGGTGCTGCGGTACAACCCCCGACCATATCCGGGCGATTCGGCGGGCGGTGGATGCACTCCGGGCGGAGTGAGGAGGGCGGAGGGAGGAGGGCGGATGTGATTGACGACCCGTTGAGGTCCTGAATCGATCTGCGCACTGGTCAATCAACGCGCATGGTCGAGATCACGCCCAGCCCCGATAGCTCCAACTTGTTTGACATCAAGAATCCATTCCTCTACGTCGAGGCGCCGCCCGCTCAAGGGCGTGTCGCTCCCAATCGCTGCAATTCCTCTGCAAACGGGTAGTTCAGAATACCTTCGTCAGTGACGATGGCATCGACAATGCCCTCGGGTATGATGTCGAACCGCGGAGCGAATATGCTCACGCGGGCCGACGATGGGACGTCCTTACTGCGGGCCGGGGAATTTGCCACATTTATGTGATCGACCCAATACTCCTCGGCCAGTTGGCACGATGTTTCGATGGCCGACGCGCGCGCCATCACATACACGGGTGTTCCGAGCGCACGAGCCATCAGCGCGAGCCCGTGGCCACCCAGGGCAACCGCGCAATTCCCCTTGGAGTCGATGCGATCGGCGCTGATGATCACCGCGTCAGCCCGGTGCTGCGACAAGACGGCCGCGACCGCGCCTTCGGACACAATCGTGCACGGTATTCCCGCACGCGCGAGTTCGAATGCCATCAGCCTCGTTGCTTGAACTGTTTGACATGTTTCGTAAATGAATACCGGCAGGACAATTTTCTGCTCGGCCGCCTGGTACACCGGAGCGAGTGGAATACCGAAGCGGGCCGAACCCAAACTGCCAGTATCGCCAAGAGTCAGAAGTGAGCGTTTGTTTCTGATAAGGTCGAATCCGATCTCCCCGATGCGCCAGCACCTGATCATGTGATCGCTATACCCGTGGTTGGCTTCGTTCAGAAGCGATTGCTTGATTCCTGCGATGGATGAAGCGTGCCGGATTCTATCGGCGCGGTGTACGAATCGCCCTAGTACCGCGGAAAAGCTTCCCCGGTCGGAGAGGCTGACGGCAAGCGAGTGGGCCGTTCGCTCAAGGTACGCCATGAAGTCGTCCGCCGAGCGATTTTCGTCGAATTCCGACATCTCCAGGTACAGCCCGAACGCGATGGCGATCTCTATAGTCGCACGGCCGCGAAGCCTGTCTGCCCTTATCGCATGGAGCAACTCTTTGAGAGAGTAGATGTTCAGGTAATGGACTCTCTCCCGTAGGGACGACTGGTCGACGATTCTGAGTGAATCATCAACCCACTCGATGAGTTTGATCGTTTGCGAGGTGGGCATACACCAGTGTCCGCTGGGTTCCGCTCCGAGAAATACCTGACAGTGGGTGGACTATGCGCTGGGGCGTGTTTCCAGTAAGCCTATCATGTTGTTGCAGCAAGCGCAAATGTTTCACGGGCATCGGATCCAATGACTATTTTGTCAAGTCGAAGAATTAGGGGACGGAGCGCCAAATATGAGTGAATAGGGACGGAGCGCCAGATATATATTAACGAGATGCCCCGCAAAGCCCGTCTCTCTCCCGCAGCGTCCTTCTTCCACGTCATGGCTCGTGGCATTGAGGGACGCGACATTTTCGCAACCGATGAAGACAGAGAGCGTTTCCTCGGGCTCCTTTCCACTGGACTTGCACGAACGGGTTACGCCTGCTATGCGTGGGCGCTCATGAGGAACCACTACCACCTGGTGCTTCGGTCGAGCGACGTTCACTTGTCGGCACTCATGCGTCCGCTCAACGCGGCGTACGCGCAGGGGTTCTCCAAGGCTCATAGTCGCACGGGATATTTGTTCCAAGGCAGGTACAAGTCCGTGGTCACGCAGGATCAGGGCTATGTCGAGCAGTTGGTCCGCTACGTCCATGCAAATCCGTTGCGTGTCGGGGTATGCAAGACGCTCACGGATCTCGCGAACTACCGCTGGACCGGTCACGCCGTGCTCATGGGTACGAGAGAGGCTGCTTTTCAGGATACTTGGCCGGTCCTTCGAAGATTTGGTCGGACTGTGGCGGATGGCCGCAAGGGCTATGCTGAATTCATCGCAGAAGCAGTGAACCAGTCCAGTGAGAGTCTGTCGGTCTTGCGCAAAGGGAACACCGATCGCGATGGGCGAACTCCGGGATCGTACGTGATTGGCGATCCGGAATTTGTTCGGAGCGTGATCGCGAAGGAACGCGAGAACCGCCTTCGAATTGCACGCCACCAACTTGAGCGGCTATCGATTGAGGATCTGGCAGCGAAGTTCGCTGCCGCTGCGGGGATCACGCCTGAGGATCTCCTCCGTCGTGCACGCGGTAATTATCGTGCAGCGGCTCGCAAGGTGTTTGCGTACGTCTGTTGCCGCGAGTACGGGTTCACCATTGTTGACGTTGCGCGGTACCTCGGGCATACTCACTCACCAATGTCGCTGGCTGTCAGGCAGGGGGGGCAGTTGTGGGCTAGCCCGGATTTTGCTGAAGTTCAAATGGCGCTCCGTCCCTGAGCATTCTATATTATTTGTGTAATGGAACGATCGGGCGTTCTCGCGAGGAGGCAACGCATGTACGCAATCCGCATCATGAAAGACGTCGATTCCGAGCGGATCACTTTGCCGGAACTCAAGCCGTTTATCGGGCGGAAGGTTGAGATCATCGTGATGGATGGAGAGTGTTCGGTATCAGTTCCGAGCAGTCCAGAGCGCAGTCTTGCAGGTTCGGTTGTGCGCTATGATGACCCGTTTGGCTCGGCTGTTTTCGAAGACGACTGGGAGGCTTTGCGGTGATACTTTTGGATACGCACATCTTCGTCTGGCTTGTCGCATAGGGAGAAGGTCTCTCTCCGGCGGAACGGGGATGGCTCGAGGCGCATCGCTCCGAAGGTTACGCCGTGTCAGTCATGTCATGCTGGGAGATTGCCAAGAAAGCTGAAATCGGTAAGCTCGTTCTGGACCGCCCGGTTCAGGACTGGCTCGATGGGGCACTGCGTCTGCCAGATGTTCAACTCTTGGATTTGTCAATGCCCATTGTCATCGAGTCCACGAGACTTCCTCAAGGCTTTCACAGGGACCCAATCGACCAGATTATTGTCGCAACCGCACGCGTTCTGAAATGCCCTCTCTTCACCAGGGACCGCAAGATCCTCCAATACCCGAACGTGGTTACCATCAAGGTCTGAGAGACCGACCCCCAAGATCCAGCTCTATGACCGCTGCCTGATGCCTGCTGACCGCTCCCCTCCACCGCCGCATCTCCAGATTCCCCCTACAGATACGACGAATGAGCAAACGGCATACCACATATTGTGTGTTCAAACAGATTTTTGTCTTGACTTGGGTTTTTCTGGGGTCATATATTAGGTCAGTACGATTGCAGAAACAGATGCCGATCCCCCAAGGGGTTCGATCGACAACCGCGGCGGCCCACAATCCATAGTGGAGGGGTGGCGGGTCTCCGATCCTCAATACTCACCGATTCCAGCACAGAGCAGGAGCCAACAACATGCTTGTAGAGGGCGCAACGTCAACCAAAGTCAGCACCGTAAAGTCGGTGAAGTCGGCTGTGGCCGCAGTTCGTTCCGAAATGCATCCCGAAGTGTCCGCGCTCAAGGAAATGTTGACAAAGAAAAAGGCGGATCTCACCGAGAACGCCCGTGTCGTGCTGGCCAAGCGCTACCTCGTGCGCGACGACCAGGGCACTGTGTGTGAAGAGCCCGAAGACATGTTCTTCCGCGTGGCGGAGAATATCGCCGGCGCCGAGAAGATCTTCAACCCCGACGCCTCGGTCGAGCCCTGGATCGAGCGCTTCTACGACACCATGATTGCGCTGGACTTCCTGCCCAATTCTCCCACGCTCATGAATGCCGGCCGCGAGCTGCAGCAGCTCTCGGCGTGCTTCGTGCTGCCGGTGGGCGACTCCATGGAAGAAATCTTCACCTCTGTCAAGAACACCGCGCTTATTCACAAAAGCGGCGGCGGCACCGGCTTCTCCTTCTCGCACATTCGGCCCAAGAACGATCGCGTGAAGTCAACCAAGGGCATCTCGTCCGGGCCGCTCTCCTTCATGCGCGTGTTCGACATGGCCACCGAAACAGTCAAGCAGGGCGGCACCCGTCGCGGCGCAAACATGGGCATTCTGCATTGCACGCACCCCGAAATTCTCGACTTCATGGAAATGAAAGAGCGCGATGGCGTGCTCTCCAATTTCAATCTCTCGGTTGCCATCAGCAACGAATTCATGGAAGCTCTCAAGCGCAACGACGAATACCCGCTCAAGAGCCCACGTACCGGCGAAATCGTCGGACGTCTCAGCGCGCCCAAGGTGTTCAAGCGTCTGGTTGAGCTGTCGTGGAAGAATGGTGAGCCGGGTATGATTTTCATCGATCGCATCAACGAGAGCAACCCCACTCCGCACATTGGCGCCATGGAGAGCACCAACCCGTGTGGCGAGCAGCCACTGCTGCCCTACGAGTCGTGCAACCTCGGCTCCATCAATCTGGCCAACATGATCACCGAAGAGAACGGTGTCAAGAAGGTCAACTACGCCAAGCTGGGCGAGACCGTGCGCACCGCTGTTCGCTTCCTCGACAATGTGATCGAAGTGAACCACTACCCCCTCCCCGAAATCGACAAGATGACCAAGAGCAACCGCAAGGTTGGTCTGGGCGTTATGGGTTTTGCCGACATGCTGGTCGAGTTTGGCGTCCCCTACAACTCGCATGCAGCCGCAAGCCTTGCCGAAGAAACCATGAAGTTCATTCAAGACGAGGGCCGCAAGGTGAGCGCGTTCCTGGCTACCGAGCGCGGCGTGTTCCCCAACTTCAAGGGCTCCATCTACGACAAGCCCGACGGATTGCGCTTGCGCAATGCCACCATCACTACCATTGCACCCACGGGTACGCTCTCCATGATCGGCAGTTGCTCCTCGGGCATCGAGCCGCTCTTTGCCATTGCCTACGAGAAGAACGTGCTTGACGGAAAGAAGTTCCTCGAGGTGCACCCCGCATTCGAGCGTATCGCAAAGGAAGAGGGCTTCTACTCCGACGAATTCATGCGCATGGTTGCCGAGAGCGGCAGCCTCAACAAGATTTACGGTATCCCCAAGCGCATTCGCGACATCTTCGTTACCGCGCACGACATCGAGCCCCGCTGGCACATCACGCTGCAGGCAGCCTTTCAGAAGTACACCGACAATGCAGTCTCCAAGACGGTCAATTTCCGCAACAACGCAACCACCGCCGATGTCGAAGAGGTCTTCCGCTACGCCTACGAGCTTGGGTGCAAGGGCGTGACCGTATACCGCGACGGATCGCGCGCCAACCAGGTGCTCACCTCCGGTAAGGGTGGCGCTCATGGCGCTCCTGCCGCCGATGGTGCTCCCAGACTCCAGCCGCGCCCGCGTCCGGCCATCACCCACGGTCGCACGTTCAAAACGAAGACAGGTTGCGGTAACCTCTATGTCAACGTCAACTCCGACGAACACGGGCTGTGCGAGGTGTTCACGCAAATGGGCAAGAGCGGTGGTTGTGCAGCGTCAAACTCCGAGGCTGTGGGCCGCATGATCTCTCTGTCGCTGCGCTCTGGTGTCGATGCCAAGGCTATTGTCGAACAGCTCCGCGGTATTCGTTGCCCGGTTCCCACCTGGAACGAGGGCGAAATGATTCTCTCCTGCGCCGATGCTATTGGTCGCGTGCTCGAACGCGCGCTGCAAGAGCTCGGTCTTCTCAACGCCGTTGCTGCCGGCAGCAGCGCCGTCACCGTCAGTACCGGAGCCACCAAGCAGATCGCGCTTGCCGGTATCGCGAACATGGGCCTGTGCCCGCAGTGCCCCGAATGCGGCGGCATGATGGAACACGAAGGCGGATGCGCGGTGTGCCGCACATGCGGTTTCAGCAAGTGCATGTAGCGAGAACTGCGCAGTAGCCTCAGTGCAGCGGTTGACATACGCGCGGACCGGAGAACTTCTCTGGTTCGCGCGTTTCTTATTACTGGACGTGGCGCCGGCAGTGTTGCGGCGGAATCAAGCAAGTAGGACAATGCCTCTGGATAGCACTGCGCCGGGTGTGGGGCGGGCACCGTTCGAGGCGTGCGACCTGCATCATGCCCCCACCCACGAGGCGAGGAGGTGCACGTCTTCGCCTGGTCCTGGCGCGTCCGGACATCTGGCGCCACCCTCAACTCCGACACTCCTGTCCAGCAATCCACGGCCCATTGCGCGCAACCAACCTTGCACACGAGGCCCCCGGTCCGCGCCAAGCCCGGCATCCATCTCAGGACACTCTCAGAAATGAGAATCCCCCATCGAAGCGCCGATCGAAGACGTCTGCACTCGTGATCCCGTTGCCAATGGGACCGGCAGCGCCTCCTTCGGTCCGGCAATTGCTGGGTAGTACAATCCATCCCGTCGAGGCAGTCGTCAATGCGTGCGGATGCTGTCTGCGGCGTCGAGGCAGTCTCGACCGGTACCACCGAACCACTGTCCGGCACCAGCCGGCTCAACAAGGAGGACGCTATGCCAACCAAGAAAATCATCGCAGTTGTCGGCGCAACCGGTGCACAGGGCGGAGGGCTTGTGCGGGCCATCCTCAACGACCCCAGCGGTGGTTTCTCCGTCCGCGCGATCACTCGAGACGTCACCTCCGACAAAGCCAAGGCTCTGGCCAAGCTGGGCGCCGAGGTGGTTGCCGGGGACGTTGATGACATCGAGAGTCTCAAGCGCGCGTTCAAGGGAGCGTACGGCGCCTACTGCGTCACGTTCTTCTGGGCGCACTTCTCGCCTGACAAAGAGAGAGCCGAAGCTGTCTCGATGGCCGCTGCCGCAAAGGACGCAGGAGTGCAACACGCCATCTGGTCAACCTTCGAAGACACGCGCAAGTTCATCCCCCTCACCGACAATCGGATGCCCACGCTGCAGGGCAGGTACAAGGTGGCCCACTTCGATGCAAAGAGTGAGGCTGACCATGTATTCACAGATCTTGGCGTCCCCACAACATTCCTGCTGACCTCATTCTACTGGGAGAATCTCATCTATTTCGGGTTGGGTCCCAAGAAGGGCCCAGACGGAAAGCTGGCAATCACATTCCCCATGGGAGACAAGAAGCTTCCGGGCATTTCGGCTGAGGACATCGGCAAGTGCGCGTATGGAATCTTCAAGCGAGGTCGCGAGTTCATCGGGAAGACCGTCGGCGTTGCGGGCGAGCACCTCACTGGCGCGCAGATGGCAGCAGCCCTCACAAAGGCACTGGGCAAGGACGTGCATTTCAACGACGTGCCGGCAGATGTGTACCGTGGATTCGGCTTCCCTGGTGCAGAGGACATGGGCAACATGTTCCAGTTCAAGCGCGACTTTGAGAAGGAGTATTGCGGGGCGCGGAACCTCGACGTGGTCAGGACTCTGAACCCGGAACTGCTGACGTTTGAGAAGTGGCTTGCCGCGAACGGGAGCCGGATTCCGCTTGAGTAGCGGTGGGAGTCGGAGCCGGTTCGGAGGGCAGTGGCACGGAACGACCCCGGCCGGAGCCCGCCGATCGCCGCGAAGGCTCAGCCGAGGCCATGGTCTTGCCGACGGGGCACGATGCTCGTGGGTGTCGCGCACCGGGTGGTTGAGGCTTGGGATCGCCCCATGACGCGCCACCCGGCTTCGCCACCCAGCCCTCCCGCCTCTTAGCCCACTCTGTTGCTGGGCCTCAGAGCCGAATGCCTGCACTCGCGGCTAGTATTTTCATGCGGATACCCAACCCCGGAACCTGCATGTTCGAACTGACGCCCGACCTCCCTCCACACAACGCTTCCGACCCCCTATACCTCGGCCTCGATGTCGGCTCCACCACAGTCAAGGCTGTGGTCATGGACGCTGCCGACCGCGTGCTGGCCAAGGTGTATCGGCGCCACAACGCGCGCCAACCCGAGGTGGTGCGTGAGTTTCTGGTCGAGATCGAGCGGCTCTTCCCCAACCGCACGATTCGCGGCTACATCACGGGCAGCGGCGGTCGAGGGGTTGCCCATCTGGTCAATGCCATGTTCGTGCAAGAGGTCAATGCCGTCACCTATGCGGTTGAGCGGCTCCACCCAGATACTGGCTCCGTCATTGAGCTGGGGGGCCAGGATGCCAAGGTCATCATCTGGAAGACCGACGAGAACGGGCTCAAGAGCACACTCACCTCCATGAACGACAAGTGCGCAGGCGGTACGGGCGCCACCTTCGACCGGATACTGGCGAAGACCGGCATGCATCCCGACGATGCTTCGCGGGTGCGCGCCGAGGGCAAGACTGTGCACCACATTGCCGCCAAGTGCGGCGTGTTCGCCGAGACTGACGTGGTGGGTCTTCTCAAGGCCGGTGTTGACCAGTCGGAGATCGTGGTGTCGGTCTGCACTGCAATTGCCAAGCAGAACCTCGAGGTGCTGGTTCGCGGCAATGTTCTGCGCGACAAGGTCCTGCTGCTGGGAGGTCCTCACCGGTACCTGCCGGCCCTGGCCGATGTGTGGCGCCGCCATATTCCGCTCACGTGGGAGCTGCATCGCTGGACACCTGCAGCGCGTCCGGTCGAGGAACTCATCCTGGCGCCCCCGGATGCACAGTACTTTGCGGCAATCGGTGCAGTGATGTTCGGCAGAGAGTCCGAGAACCTCTTCGCGGCGTTTCACCATGGCGCTGAGCATGACAACACGTTCCACGGGGTTGGGGATCTCGACGCGTACATCTCGCACGGACGCCTGGTCAAGCTGGAGTCGTCGGGAGCGGTGCGCGAGGGACTCGTCAAGTCTGCGCAGGAGCTTGCGGATTTCGGCGCCAGGCATGCAATCCCTCCGTTCACTCAGCCGCAGTACGCTCGTGGAACTCGCGTGCGCGGCTACGTGGGCGTGGATGGCGGCTCCACCAGCTCAAAAATGGTGCTGGTTGACGAAGAGGGCGGCCTGGTCTACCGCGACTATGTGTTGTCAAAAGGCAATCCCATCATCGACGTGCGTGAGATGTTCGGTCGCATGGGTGCGTGGGCCCGCGACCGCAGTATCGAGCTGGAGGTGCTGGGCACTGCGGTGACCGGCTATGCCTCGTCGATCCTTACCGAGGCATTCAGCTTCGACGTGTCGGTGGTGGAGACCGTGGCGCACATGCGGTCTGCGGTCACGTACTACGGTGATATCGACATCATCTGCGATGTGGGCGGGCAGGACATCAAGGTGCTCTTCATGAAGCACGGCCGGGTGGCGGATTTCAAGCTCAACACGCAGTGCAGCGCAGGCAATGGGTTCTTCCTCCAGAGCATGGCCGACCAGTTCGGGGTGCCGATCCAGGAGTATGCAGCGCGCGCGTTCACAGCCACCAAGGCGCCTGCATTCAACTACGGGTGCGCGGTGTTCATGGAACAGGATCGCGTCAACTTTCAGCAAATGGGCTGGACCAACGACGAGATCATGGCAGGTCTGGCGCTGGTGTTACCGCTCAACATCTGGAACTACGTGGTGCAGGATGTGAACATCGCGCGGTTCGGGCATCGCATTGTGCTGCAGGGCGGCACGCAGAAGAACCTTGCGGCTGTCAAGGCGCAGGTCGACTACATCAAGAGCAAGGCGCCGCACGCCGAAGTGCATGTGCACAAGCATGCGGAGATCTGCGGCGCCATCGGCGCCGCGCTCGAGGCGCGTTTCACGGCCCGAGGCGTGACGTCGAGTTTCATCGGCATTGACAAGGCGGCGGCTGTCACGTTCACGACCCGCAATGACGCGACCACACGCTGCGGGTTCTGCGGCAACCGATGCACGCGCACCTTCATCGACATTGCGCGCGACGGCGGACGAACCGTGCGCTACATCTCCGGCTACGGCTGCGAACGTGGCATGGCGGACGACGCCGAGCGCATGCGTGCCCGGGAGAAGGAGAAGGTGGAGTTGCGCAAGTCCTTCCCCGATCTGGTGCATCACGCAAGCGTCGAGGCGTTTGCGGAGTTCCCGCTGCCGCTCAACCCGAAGCTGCCGGGTCTGGACGTGCAGGAGATGCGCGGCAAGTTCCGGATCGGCATTCCCCGGGTGCTCAACATGTTTCTCTACACCCCGTTCTTCAGCACGTACCTTCGCGCGCTGGGTGTGGGCAGCGTGGTGTACAGCGACTACACCTCGCAGACGCTGTGGAGCGAGGGGAACAAGTGGGGCGCGATCGACCCCTGCTTCCCGGCCAAGGTGGCTCCCGCCCACATCCACAATCTGCTCAGCAAGCAGGGACTCACGCACATCTGTTTCCCGCGCATCACGCACCTCGAGTCGATTGTGGTGAACACGTCAGGCAACAACGCCTGTCCCATCCAGATGGGTACGCCGGAAGTGGTGGACGCAGCGTTCACCAAGGATCGCGACGTGTTCGGGGATCATGGCATCACGTACTGGAAGCCTCTTGTCAACCTGGAGCGGCACAACGAGGCGACCGACATGCTCTTCGACTATTTCGCAACGCCACTGCGGTTGACTCGTGCGGAGAACGCCCGGGCAGTGCGTTGCGCCTATGCTGCCATGGATGCGTACTACGCAGACCTGCGGCGTCGCGGAGCCGGGATCCTCAACCGGCTCGTTGACGAAGACCGCATCGGCATTCTCATGATCGGGCACCCGTACCACAACGACCCGGGGCTCAACCATGGGATTCTCGAGGAGTTCCAGATGCGCGGATTTCCCGTGCTGTGCATCGAGTCGCTGCCGGTTGACAACGCGTTTCTGGGCGCCTTGTTTGGCGATAGTGCATCGCGCGAGGTGGATGATGTGTGGTTGCGCAACTTCAACCGCAACATCAACCTGAAGGTGTGGGCAGCCAAAGTGGCGGCGCGGCACCCGAATCTTGCGGTGGTGGACCTGTCGAGCTTCAAGTGCGGCTTCGACGCGCCCACCTATTCGTATATCGACAATATCCTTGACGCATCAGAAACCCCGCACTTCCTGTTTCACGACATCGACCAGAACAAGCCGCGGGCAACGTTTGCGATTCGGATACTGACGATCGAGTACTTCCTGAGGTTGGAGGAGAAGAGATTGCGGGAGAAAGTGAGATTGTCGACATTGGTGGGGGTGGGGCGGACGTCGGCAGGGGCGGAGTGAGTTCCGTGTGCCACGGTCCCCCCGGACCGTGGTCCTGGTTGCGCCGAGAGACGACGAGGTCCCAGAGCTTCCTGGCTGAGACATGCACGGTCGAGGGCGACCGTGGCACACGCATGGGTGCATCGATTGCAGGATCACCAGTCCGAGGGTGAGCGGGCGCAGGCAAGGGACCCACGGGGTCTTCGGCATTCCCCTGCGTCGGGGGATTCTTCGATGTGCGCGCCATGGATCTTCGGGCGGTTCGTAACTCGTAACTCGCTTGCTCGTAACTCGTCACTGATTGGCACGGTCCTGACCGAGGCTGTTGATTGGCATAGCGCGATATCGGCGAGTATATGACCACCACCATCAAGCAACCAAAATTCGCCCGTCCTGTTCAATGGCGTGGCTACGCCAATCCGCCGTGGCGCATGGTCGACAAGAAGTCGGTCACCATACTCTACAACTTCGTGGAGCGGCGCAAGTCGTTCTTCATGCGAGCCTACTGGGAACGTCATGGCTTCCGCTACGAGGACATGGGCGACCACATCAAGGAGGACGTGCGGTGGGGCAAGGAGTTCGGCAACCGCATGGAATGCAATCCCATGTACTTCACAAGCGGGAGCCTTCTGCGCAATCTTTTCCGTATCCACAAGGACACGGGCCTCTCCAAGGATGAAATTGTCAAGCGCTACATCTTCGTTGGCGGGGGCGGACAGTGCGGGCCGTGCCGCTACGGCATGTATCCCCAGGAGTATTGGAAGGCGCTCAACGATGCGGGGTTCCGGGATTTTCGAACCGTCATCTTCTCGTCTGGCTTCTCCCGCGAAAAACAGCCGCGAGACGCCTCGCTCAAACTGAACCTGCCATTTCGAGTCAACATGGCGTATTCGTTCATTCTGGGCGACCTCATGCACATTGCCGAGTGCGCACTGCGGCCCTATGCCACCGACAAGCGCAGGGCCTTGCGCGCCATTGTTCGGGCGGAACGCGTCGTGCTCAGTGCATTCCGATCGCGATGGTTCTTCTTTGCCGTGCCTGCGGCCCTGGCGCGGGTGGGGCGCATGTTCGCACGGATACCGCGCGAGAATTCCACACTACCACTCATCTACGTGACCGGCGAGTTCTTCGCAAACCTGGCGCACAACGAGGGCAACTACAACCTGCGCCGATTCATCATGGACGAGGGGTGCGAGGCCTATCCCGGGCTCTTCACCAACCGGGTGATGTACGACTTCTGGCGGCAGATCAAGCTCTTTGGCCGGCAGTTGCGGTATGGCAAGGGACTGCGCACGAAGTGGGAGGCGCTCTACGCGATTGTCGAAGCCACCAGTCGCGCAGCATTTGTCAACTTCATCTACACCTGGCTGCGCGACAAACTCGATCCGGCGGCATTTGGCGGTCGGTCGGAGCTCTACGACTTCGATATGTTGGCCAAACTCGGCCACGACTACTACCACCCCGAGATCTTTGGCGGCGAGGGAAACCTGGAGATCGCCGAGGCTCTGCACTATGCGGGCACGGTTGACGGGTTCATCTCATCAAAGCCGTTCGGGTGCCTTTCGTCGTCGGGCGTCTCCGATGGCGTGCAGGCAAAGATCACGGCCATGCACCCGGATCTCAACTTCTTGTCAATTGAGACAAGCGGCGACAACGAAGTCTCTATCCTCAGCCGCGTGTCGATGATGCTGTTTAAGGCCAAGCAGAAGGTGAGTCGGCAGCCGGCGCGGGTTTGACCGCGCAGTTGGTGGCGCGTATGGCTTGGTGTGGTGTTCACGGAGAATCAACGGCTTGCTTGACCGCTGAGGTCTGCCCGCTGCGGGTCGCGCCGCATCCCGCCATGCGGGAAGGGGCACGACGGCTCCCGCATCGCCCGAGCGAGGCGTTGGCTGCGGCTCCGCCGCGCCAGTCTACTTCCAGCCCAACCCCGCCTGCTTGAAGTACTTGTCGTACTCCCGATACGCAAACGAGATCCTGCGCACATCGGCCTTGGAGAGGTACTCGGGCGCTTTGCCCGACGCAATCGCCTGGTAGGCATTCTTGAGGTGCACCAACCGGTGTTCAACGGCGCCGCCACGCTTGTTCTTGCAGTAGACAAACGGTGTTGCAGCCACGGCGTACGGCCGCACCACGCGTCGGCCCTTGGAGTCGACGCCCACCTCCAGCGTGAGGTTTGCCATGGCGCCCAGGCGCTTGATCGCGCCTTTGAGCGCATAGGTGGTGGTGTTGCCCAACGAGTAGTAGATGATGCCGTCGCGGCCGTCCTTGGTGCGGTAGCGATCGACCGGGTTGACAATGTGCGGGTGGTGCCCGAGTATGAGGTCCACCCCGGCGTCGAGCAGGTCGCGGCCGCGGCGGATGATGCGCGCCGGCGGGTAGTATTCGAATTCCACCCCCCAGTGATTGCAGCACACGATGTAGTCGGCGCCCCGCTGCTTGGCAATGCGGATGTGCTTGTGAATGAGCGAGGGGTCGTAGTCGCGATCGCTCAGCGCGTTGAACTTCACCACGTTGACCGCGTGGGATGCTCCCTCCTCCAGCGGAATGCCGTTGGTGGTGAAGGTGTAGGAGAGCACCGCAATGCGCGCGGGGCCGACTTTGAGGATGGGGATCTCGTCCTGCTCCTGCTGCGTGCGGCCGGCGCCCACATGTTTCACCCCTGCCTGGTCCAGGTAGTCACAGGTCGCGTTGATGCCCTGGGTGAGGGAATCGTTCACGTGGTTGTTGCCCATGGAGACTATCGAGAACGTGCCGAAGCGCTTGTCGCCCAGGAGCGCGTCCGCCTGCTCTGGCCGCACCGAGTAGCGAATGGTCTTGTGGATGAGTCGTGCGGGGTTGACCGCGCACTCGAGGTTCCCGATCGACAAGTCGGCCTTGAACAGTTCCGGCCCGATCTCCTCCCACAGCGTCGGGTGGTCGCCCCGCAGGTCGGGCCTGGCCATGAGATCTCCCACAGCGCGCAGAGACACGAATCGGGATTGTGAGAGCGGACGGTGATCGAAGTCGAAGCGCAGGTTGCGGAAGTACGTGTCGATTGCCGAGCCGCGCGCGGGAAGCTTGATTGCCTTGACGTATTTGTGCGCGTAGTACATGCGCCACAGAAGTCCCGGTTCCGACAGATCGCTGTGGTTCAGCCGTGGTCGCTTGATGGGAACGATGAAGAAGTAGATGATGATCGACAGAATCGCCACGACAAGCAGAATGAGCAACGAAAGGCCGACAATGGTCAGAATCGTCATAGGCAGGCACCGTTTGTCCGATGGGTGGAAGCGCCCAACAATGGGCAGGGAATATCCGCAATCCATGGAAAATACTCCCGGCCCGTCCTGACCAGTGAGGGGAAACCTCCTCTACGACACGCCTGCGGGTGCGGACGTCAGCCCGGGACTGCCGGGGATTCCGTCGCGCATGCTTCATGCATGTATTTTCACAGACTGACTACCCAAGGAGCACCCACGCATGATGAAGAGCCGAATTCCCCTCCTCGCACTCATCGCGACAGGCATGCTGGTGGCAGCCTCTGCCGCACTCAAGGCGCCCACCGGAACCTGGTGCATCGATCGTGAGGGCCTCATCATCAGCTTCCGCACCAAAGACTCGCTCACAGTGCGCAGCAGCAGCGACGAAACAGTCAACGGCGATGGCACGTACAGTGTCAAGGACTCGATTGTTGCGGCAACGGTTGCCAATGGCGATGTGGTCATCCGACTGTCGTACCAGTTTCGTTGGAAGAACGACTCAACCATCATGGCCCGACCAGTCTTCTTTGCGGTGAACGAGGACACCATCGCCAAGCCCGACAGCCTCATGATCATGAAGCGGTGCGCGATGCCCAAAGCCAAGACGTCGACCGCGACCGGAACCAAGGGGCGCAAGGCCAAGTGAAGGTTACGTTCGTATACCCCAAGTTCGAGAAATTCCTCGAAACATATCCGCAACTGGCCGAGTTCCCGGAGATCGCCTCCACCTGGGCGTTCCGCATGCCACCGGCCATGGGGATACCGGTCCTCATCAACCTCCTGCCGACCGGCGCGCAGTGGAAGGTGGTTGATCAGAACATCGAGAGCGTTGACTTCGACGACGATGCCGATCTGGTGGCAATCAGTTTCTTCACCCCGCAAGCAGGTTACGCCTACGAAATCGGCGACGAGTTTCTCAAACGGGGCAAGACCGTACTCATGGGCGGCATGCATCCGTCAATGGCACCGGACGATACTGCTGCGCACTGCACCAGCCTGTGCATCGGGGAGGCCGACACAGTCTTCCCGCTCATCCTCGACGACTTCAGAGCAGGGGCTCTCCGTCCGCGATATCAGGCAGACTCGCCGCCGGGCTCGGAGCAGATCGTGGCGCCGAAGAAGGGCGTCTTTGACGTCGAAGACAAGTACGACTGGCACGCATCGCTGGTGTCCATCACGCGGGGGTGCCCCTTCGGCTGCGACTGGTGCAATGTGCCGATCTACCAGGGAACCGAGATCCGGTTGCGGCCCATCGACCAGGTTGTCGAAGAGATTCGGCAGCTATCGG
>Ga0315284_10006380_pt1 | contig 16785 bp, 17 predicted proteins | sample YL17G09_16_MG_FD_203696 | JGI IMG/M metagenome (GOLD analysis project Ga0315284, IMG submission 203696) | Sediment microbial communities from Yellowstone Lake, YNP, Wyoming, USA - YL17G09_16 | ecosystem: Environmental > Aquatic > Freshwater > Lake > Sediment | place: USA: Wyoming | collected...
CATCCCCCAAGGACAGCCTGTCGAGGCGCACGAGGGCTCGGCCAGCCTCTTCTGAGACACGCTCTGGCCTTGCCTTTTGGGCGAGGCTGTTGAAAGATTGCGCTAATAGTGATCTTTCAACCATCTGCGCAGGAGGTAGAGCAGTGAATGCTCAGGAGCTAATCAATGCCGTGGCCAAAGAGGCGGATCTTCCGAAAACGGCAGCCAGGCGTGCTGTGAACGCCTTCACCGATACCGTTCAGGCATCGGTGAAGAGCGGTCAGAAGGTGGTGCTGGCCGGCTTTGGCACGTTCGAGCGGACAACCCGCAAGGCCCGTCTGGGTCGCAACCCGAAGACTGGCGCCTCGATCCAGATTACCGCGTCGGAGCGCCCGAAGTTCCGCCCGGGGAAGACCTTCAAGGACATGCTGATCTCGGCCCGCTCGCCGAAGAAGCGGGTAGTCAAGGCCAAGGCGACGAAGATCGCGGCCAAGAAAGCCGTGAAGAAGCCCGTCAAAAAAGCCATCAAGAAGAAAGCCAAGAAAGCAAAAAAGGCCCGCAAGAGTCGGTAGGGCGTTCGGCACAAGCACAGAGCCCCGGCAGGTGTCGGGGCTCTTCTCTTTTTGGGGGACACATGAAGAAGTCCATCATCCCGGTGCCGGTGCTCCGGCCGCGGCCGAAGACGATCTGGAAGAAGCCCTGCGTCAAGTGCCCGTCGGCGCACTACCCGCCGGATCCGGAGTCGCTCGACTACAAGAAGTTCTACGAGGCCGGTGAGCTACCCGCCAGCGAGTGCGTCTTCACCTGTGCCTGGCGGCCGGGGAAGCTCTGCCGCGGGGTGTGCGACTACCTCGGGGTAACTGAGAAGGATCTGTGACTTTTTGGGTATAAGAATGATAGGCGGAGAGACTACTCATCACGGATTGATGCTGTTTTCTTCCAAAGCATGACTGTTGACTCTTTACGGAGTGCGGCTATGGCGGCCGAAGTGTGCCACGCTGTTACCTATGTCTTTCCACGGGACCTGATATACCGCCTAGCGTTAAATCTGGTTCAAACCAAGACTTCCCCGGAAGGGGTGACCCTCAGCGAAAGCTGTGTGTTATTTTTTACCTATGCGCTTGCGGCCGCCGCGGCCGACGAGCCGCCGCAGGTACTGCTGGACGCGCATGACCATCGCGGGCTCGCGCTGCTTGATGCTGAAGAGGTTGCTGCCGCCGACCTTCTTCATGTTCGTGGGCAGGGCGCCCTGGTGGATCGTCGCCTGGGCGACGGCCGGCGGGCCGGGTAGCGGCGGCCGGACACCTGGTGCGGGGAGTGCGCGCGGCATGCCGGCGCCCGGCATCGCGGCCCGGGGGGCGCCGCGGCTCATCATTTTGCCTGCGATCGCGTGGCCGGCCAGGCCAGCGCCGGCACCCATAGCCGCCCCGGTCACCGCCCGGTGGAAGACGCCGCCGCGCTCGTTGTTCGGGCCGCTGCCGCGCAGCACGTTGCCGACGCCGCCAGCCAGCGCCCCGGCGCCGGCGGCGAGGCCGTAGCCCGCCTCCTTTTCGACGCCGGCCCGCCGCTCGATGTCCTGCTCGTGCTTGGACTCGGCCGCCTCCTGCTCGGGCGTCTCGCGCTCCTCGTGTTTCTTCAGCTCCTCGCGGAGCTCGGCCTTGCTGACGTCGGCGGCCTTCTCGAACCCTGTCCAAAAATTACTCATGGGAAACTCCTCAGAACGAGCCATTCATGGCCACGGGGATGTCAACGCTCGGCGAGGCGCCGTCCGGGGTCTGCGGTGGCGGCGTCGCTGCCGGCGGCTTCGTCGTCGGCGTCGAGACGTCCAGTGCTCGCTTCTCAAAGCCTGCCCAAGAACTGGTCATCAGTATCTCCTACAGTGGCAGCAGTCGCAGCCTCTGCTCTCGAATTGCTTGAGTCTTTCCTCGAAGCGCCTGCGATGCTTGCCGAGGTTCGCTTTGAGGCGCGCGTCAAATGCCGCCTTCTTCACCGGATCGGCCTGGATTTCGCGCATGGCCTCCCCGACCTTATCCATCTGGGCGCGCACCTCGATGCAGCTGTCGCACGGGCAGCCCGGCACGTGCCAGGTGGGCGTGAAGCTGCCGCCGATCAGGACCGGCTTGGCACTCACCGTAGCACCAGGCGCAGCTCGCGCTCGGTGGGGCGCATCGTCCGCTCGAGCTCCTCGTGCAGTTGCTGGGCGGCAGCTCGGCCCTGCCTCATGAGCTCGCGAATCAGCTCCGGGGTCAGCACGGGTGGGTTCTTTGGGGCGTCCATCAGTACCCTCCTCGCCGCTTCATTTCAAGGATGCTCGGGTGCACGTCGGCCTGGCCCTTCGCCACCCTGTCCCTCGCCGCCTGGGATGGTTTCTGTCCGAATACCGCTTTGGTCTTCAGCCTCCCTCCGCGGTCATATTTGTCGACCGCGCCAGGTGGTAGGTCGCGGCTTGCATAGTGTTCCCACTCGCCAGCCAGCTCCTTAGGGCGGTGAGTGAAGTCCTTCGTCCTCTCTCCCATCAGATCTGGTCGGCCCGTGGGGTGCATGTCCGCGCCGTGGCCTGGGCCCCAGCCCTGATTGCGGTGGGCGGAAACCTCCGGGGAGCCCGGCCAGTAGCTGCCGCTCTGAAATGCGTGGGTCTTCCGAACTGGCTCGGCATCAAAGCCTGACACAGCGCCGTGCACTTTGTTGAGGATAGTCTGCTTGGCGCCCGCGCCCGGCGGCTTGGCGCCGTGGTAGTGCAGCCGGCTCTTGCTGTAGGCCAGCGCCCCGAGGCCCGCCAGACCGGCCGCGCCGGCGGCAACGTAGGGTACAACGCTACGCCGCTTCTTTTCCTCGGCGATCTTCTCGAAGCCGTCCCAAAAGGAGCTCAATACTTGCCCTCCTTGCCCTTGCCGAAGTTCGCGCCGGCCGCCAGCGCCGGCACCGGGTGCTCGGCCGACGTGTCGGTTTTCCAGCCCTGGCTGGCGCCTTCCGTCAGCGCCTTGGAGAGCTGCCGGTAGCCGAGCGCGCTCATCCAGTTCCTCTTCAGCAGCGGCAAGGTCGTGATGCCCTTCAGGAAGGGGGCGTGCTTGATGGCCTCTTTTTTGATCTGGACCTCGGCGACACCACGCGCCCGGAGCGTCCGGATGTCGGACGCCGCCACGACGTGGCCGGCCTCGAAGCCGCCCTGCGCGCCGGCGAGCTCGTAGCCCTCGGCCTCGTCGATCGGTACGGCGCCGGTGAGGTTCCGGTTGTAGGCCTGGACGACCGTGTAGGGGGCGATGTCGCCGGGGAGGTGCCCCGAGTCCTTGGGGTTGTTGAGCACCTGGGTAGTATTACCCAGAGAGCGCACGATGGTTTCGAACACCCGCTTCTGGATGCCGACGCCCTGCGCCTTGTAGGCGCTCTGCAGCTGGTCGACCATGTACTGCTGGGCCGGCTGCATGCCTTTCAGCTTCACGAGGTCCTGGGGCTTCGCCACGCCCTCCGAGAGGGCATCCCCGGCCTTGACGGCGTCGCCGACTTTGACGGAGAGGGCCAGGCCGCTCGAGACATAAGCCTTGGCGGTGCCGACGAAGACGTTGAAGCCGCCGCCCACCCCCTTGTCGATCCGGGTGATCTTGCCGGTGACCGGCGCCAGCGTTGCGGCGCCAGAGACGATGTCCGGCATCTTCAGGATCTGGTCGATCCGCTTGTAGCCCTGGGCCGTGCTGTTGCCGGCGCCGGCGACACCGCCGGTGTGGCGGGTGTTGTGGTTCCTCACCATACCGCAGGTAAACCCGCGGGTGGACGTCTTCACGTCCCAGACGGGCAGATCCCACATCCAGAGCTTCTTGATGTAGGTGATCGGCTCGTAGACTTCACACTTCGGCCCGTACTTGAGTGGAGAGAACGGCACCCGCTGCATCCTGATGGAGTGCTGCCGCACCCCTTCGTCCCGGAAGCGCAGCTGCGCCACGAATGCCGGGGACTTCTGCAGCTTCTGCTTCGACACCACTTGCGGGGTGAAAGCGATGCCGAGCTTGCTGCAGATGATTTCCATCTGCTGCAGCAGCACGTAGCTGGACGTATATATCTGGGCGACTGTCGTGCCGTGCTGAAGGAAGACCGTCCCGTCCCCGTCAATAAAACCCGCCAGCAGCTCCTCCAGATCGGGGCTCCGCCAGAGGTTGAAGCCGGGGCACAGGCGCTTCAGCTTTGCTTCGCGGCCACGCACTAGCCGCACGAACTTTTCGGAAAAGGGCACGTCATAGATGGCGACGTGCGTATCGTAATCGGCCACGTCGTAGTAGAGCCCCATCGCGCTAACGCCGCGAGCCGACTCCCACGTCTTCTTTCTGATTTCCACGTCCTGCTGGTGGACCACGATATTTACCGGGATCCCTTCATAGCGCTTCGTGCCGTTGCCGTACTTGGCGCTACCGTCGGCAAGGTAGCGACCCATGAAGTACGGATTGAACGGCGCCTCCTCGGCCCCGGTCAGCATGGAGATGTCGGTCTTGAGGCGGTCCCCTTTCGTCACGTCCTCGGCAAACTTTTCCGTGGCGTTTCCCTCGGCATCGTAGACCCACAGTGGGTGGTTAGCCTGAACGAGTAGGGTGTGACCGGTCTTCGTCTTGAAGAACAGCATGTCGTCCTCAGCCGCATGATTCTGCGCGACTGGGGCGTCGATGACCTCACCGCAGTCTACGATCTTTGCTGCAGCCTCCTTGGACCAGCAGTGTCCGTCGTAGACCTCCTGAGCCTCGATGCTTTCGTAGTAGTCGATGAAGGCGTAGACCTTGCCATCTTCGCCGACGACGTTGCCCTCGCTGCAGTTCATGATCATCTGGACGAGCGGCTCGGAGATGGTCTGGCCGGCCTTCGCGCCGATGTTCTCCCCCAGCCCCGGCATCTGACCGTGCTCGTCAAGGCCGTGGCAGCGGGCGCAGGTGCCCTTGGGGCGGTGGCAGGTGAGGGGGCTTCGGACTTTGATGTCCTTGGCGCCGGCAGCCTTGAGCTGGCTTTGGACCTGGTGGGTAACCAGGGTGTTGTGCGCCTGCCCGTGTTGCTCGCCAGCAGTGTAACGATCCAGGGCATCGGCATCACCCACCTGGAGGACGATGCCGTCGTGAGTTCCACAATCCGCGGCCGTGATGACGTTATCCACAACCGAAGCCATGATGTCTTTGGAGAACGCACCAGGTAGGCTCGACTGAATCGAGCGGTCCATGGCGCCTCGACGGGCACCGTACATTGATACCCAGTAGTCTCCAATGTCGAGGCCCTCCGCATACGACTTCTTGATCGGCGTCGGAATCGTCCGGCCGCGCGCGTCAGTCACGAAGAGGGGTGTGCCGAGAATCTGGCGGAGCTGGTTCTTGTCACCGCGCGCGCCAGAGTTGACCATGTCGTAGAGGGCGTTGTTCTTTCCTTTGATGCGGTGCTCGATCGCAGCGTCGAGCATCTGGGCGCCTTTGGCCGCCTCCCGCCCGAGCGCCGCCGGATCTTTGGTTTTCAGCACCAGGGCCTGGGCGGCGCGCACGATGACGTCGCGGTCTTTGCGACCGACGTCCAGATCGCTGAGGCCGATGGTGAAGCCGGTCTCATAGGCATGGCGGTCGCCCTCGGCCTTCAGCAGGACAACGGCCTTGGAGAACTCGCCGGACGACATGCCGCGGGCCATCTTCATCAGCAGCGTACCGGCCGCCTTCTTGTCGAGGGTGTCCGTGACCGGGTAGTCCTTGCCGGTGATGGCGTTGATGCGCGCCCGGCCGGCGGGCGTCTGCGACAGGTAGTAGAGGCCGATCTGCCCTTCCTGCGTCGGCTGGATCATCAGCGCGCCGGTGCCCGGCTTGAACAGGTTGGCCGACGGCAGCATGCCCGCGGCTTCGCGGTTGGCCTCGTCGGTGATCGGCACGTGGACCGTCATGGTGTCGCCGTCGTAGTCGGCGTTGAAGCCCTTGCAGACGAGCGGCGGGATCTTGAGGGCCCGGCCAGCGGTGATCTTCGGCTTGAAGGCCATGATCGAAAACTTGTGGAGCGACGGCGCCCGGTTCAGCAGGACGTGGCGCTGGGCCATGACCGTCTCGAGCGCCCGCTTCGCCAGGGGCGTCTTGTTCTTGATCTCTTCCTTCGCCTCGAGCGGCGTCTTGGAGTAGTTCTTGAGCTCACGCGTGACGAACGGCTCAAAGAGCTTCCAGGCCATCTCTTCCGGCATGGCCATCTCGTCGATGCCGAGGTCCGGCTCCGGGATGATCGTGCCACGGCCGACGAAGTCCTGCTTCTTCGACAGCATCTTGTCGATGAAGAAGCCCTCTTTCGGCGGGCCTTTTTGGCCGCCCTTGATCTCCGAGATGAAGCCCTTGCGCGGCCGGCCCTTGATGTTCAGGTCGGTGAGCCCGGCGACGCCGGCGGCGTGCTGGTACATGTCGCTGCGGATCGCCGCCTTCTCACCCTCGGGGAGCAGCGCCATGACGGGCTGCTTCATCATCATGTTGAGGATGCCGACGTTCTGGTAGAGGTAGTTGATGTCGGAGCTCGCCATCGAGCCGTCCGGCAGCGGGTAAACCGGCCGGTAGATCGGCGGCAGCACCGGCATGACCTTCCGGATGTAGGCCTCCTCGGGCCGCATCTTGTTGTCCTTCAAGGCCTGCAGGTAGCGCAGGCGCTTGTTGATGTCGTCGAGCTTGTCGGCCTTGGCCACCTTGATCTTGGCGCTGAGCGACTTGATCTCGGCGTCGACGTCGATCTGTTTCAGCAGGTGCTCTACGGCCGCGCCGCCGGTGACGCCCTTGCCCTCGGCGTTGAACTCGCCGGTCTTCTTGTCGAGGTGCAGCGTACCCGCCATCAGGGCGTCGTACTTCTTGCCGAGGCCGGTGAGCTTGGAGACGGCGTTCTCGAAGACTGGGTTGACCACCGGCTCGGCCAGCTCGACATGGTTCCACTTCGTCCCGCGGAAGCCGCCGGTCAGCACCGGGTCGAAGAACCCGCCGCGCAGCGGCTCCATGTCCTTGCCGCGGTAGAAGACGGGCTTCCTGACCTCGCCGGCGCTGGTCGCCATGATCTGCTTGTCGGTGAGCGGCGCGAGTGTCATCTCGGTGCCGCTCTTCTTGACGTCGATGCCGGCCCCACGGAGGTAGCCCATGAACTTCTCATAGACGAACGGCGCCTTCGGCGGCGGCAGCTGCTGCCCGGCCTTCAGCGCCTTCCAGAACTCGTCGTTCTGGTTCGACTTGATCGAGCTCATCTCGCGCAGGTTGGCGCGGGCGCCGTGGGAGAGCATCGAGTAGATGGTCAGGAGGTCCATCGACTTGGCGCCGTCTTCGCCGCCGGCCTTCAGCGGCTGCTGGTTGGCGTCGTAGCCGGTGCCCGGGCCGCCCTGGCGCACCGAGTAGTTGACGGTTCCCTGCTTGAAGAGCTTCAGGATGTAGGGGTTGCCGACGTGGACCTTGCCGAGGCTCTTCTTGGTGATGGGGTCGAAGAGCTCTTCCTTGTCCTCGACGCCGTGCTCGGCGAGCGTCTTCTTCGTGGCCTCGAGGTAGTCCTCGCCCGAGAAGTTCTGGACGGTCAGTGGCTTCCCGGCCTTCAGCGCCGCCTTGCCGGTGGCCGACTCATAGATCTGGCCGATGTTGATCCGGCTGATGACGCCGTGGGGGTTCAACAGGATATCCACAGGCTTGCCCTTGGCGTCGTGGGGCGCCTCGGCATCCGGGATGATCTTGGTGACGATGCCCTTGTTGCCGTACCGCCCAGACAGTTTGTCTCCGATGCGGGCGGCCTCCTCGGTCTTGATCTGGATGGTGATCTTGCCGGCGTCACGCTGGACGTCGAGCACGACGCCTTCGTCCTCGAGCGTCCAGACGATCGAGACGTCTTTGGGCCGGTCGGCGAGCGCGCGGGAGACCGCCCCGATCATGGGGTTGGCGGCGCGGCGCTGGAGCACGGCGGCGAGGATCTCGCCGTGGCGGACGGTCTCGCCCTTCCGGATGACGCCGTCGGTGCCGAGCTTCTTCATGTTCGCCGGCGCGATGACGTTCGGGTAGTAGCCGCGGAACGCCGCGATGCCGAGGATGTAGGTCTCGTTCAGGTCCATCGACTTTTTGTGGATGTGCTCGGAGGTCAGCTTCTGGGCGGCTGTCTGCGTGATGACGATCCCGTCCTCGAAGGTCAGGCCCTTGTACGGGAGGTAGGCCACCCGCATGTTGGTGCCGAGCGCGAGCGTGCCGTCGCGGGTGAAGTTGCTCTCCGCCACAGTCTGGCCGGCCTTCACCTTGTCGCCCGGCTTCACCTTGGCGTAGTGGTGGAGGAAGCTCTTCCGATTGAGCGAGAAGTTGTTGTAGAGGTTCAGCTTCTGGTCGCCGCTGTCCGTCTTGATGACGATCTGGTCGCCGGTCACCGACTTGACGACGCCGGCGACGGGCGCCTTGACGACGAGCGTCTGGCCGACGTGGTTCTCGAGCGACTGGCCCGGGTTCTTGCCGGTCTGGATCTGGACCAGCGGCGCCTCGCGGTGCTTCAGTGCGATGGCCTGCTCGAGCATCTTCGAAGCCATCATGGCCCGGTTGCCCTGGTTCGACGAGAGGAACGGGATGAGGTTGGTCGACCACGAGAAGAGGCCCACGGCCGACGGCGTCCAGTAGTTGACCTGGGCGCGCGGCACCTCCAGCACCTGGCCGTGGAACTGCGTCTTGACGGTCGTCTTGCCCTCCTGGCCTGGGAAGGCGACGTAGGCGTTGAAGGCGTCGACGGGCGAGACGGTGACGACCTGCTTCGCCGGGTCGGACGGGTCCTTGTCATAGAGCGCCATCTTCATCGTCTTGCCGTCCTTCACCACGCCCATCGGCAGGTTCAGGTTGGCGCCGACCTTGTCGCTCTCGGGCGTGTGGATCGGGTCGAGGAAGCCATAGTGAGACGGGTGGATCTCGCGCATCTCGGGCGTGATGGCGTGCGCGGACTTGATGCCGCCCGACCCCATGATCGTCGCCTTGTACTGGCCGGACAGCATCTCCAGAGGGTTGGTCTGCTCCGGCGTGGCGCTCTTGTCGTCCTGGGTGAAGAAGGTCTCGATCACCGAGTTGAAGCTGCCGGGGTTGACGATCTGAGTCAGCTTGGTCCGGCGGATGTTGTCGATGTTGCGTTTCAGCCGGAAGGCCAGCGCCTTCTTGTTCTTCTGGATGCGCTCGTGGAGGTAGTCCTCCACCGAGTGCAGCTCCTTGAAGGCGAGGCTGTCGCGGTCGGTCGGCGGCTTCTTCCCTTGGTGGACGTCGAGCAGGTTCTTCGCCGCGGCGAGCAGCATGGGGCCGTCGACCTTGTCGAAGCCTTGGCCGAGCTGCATCTTCGTCGTGTCGTGGCCGAGTACCGTGCCGTCGAGGTACGTCTTGAGCTCGCCGGGCTTTATCCCGAAGGCGGCTTCGGCGCGGGTGACTGCTCGGGGGTCGGACTTGGCGTTGGCCTGCTGAAGTCCGGGGCCCCAAGCGTCAGCCACCAGAGAAGGGCTGATGCCGAGATGAGTAAGAACAGGATAGAGAGGAATATTTGCCTGGCCGCCGCCAACTTTCTGGATGGAAAAAAGTCCGGACCGCTCGTCGAACGCAAGATCGAAATTCTTGCCTTTGGCGAGGTTGACTTGGGTTTTGAGCTCTCCATTCTGCTTCCTCAGCGTGTAGACGCCGGGCTTGAGCCGCAGCTGGTTGTGGACCTGGTACTCGTTGCCGGCGACGATGTAGCTGAAGCGGTCGGTGATCTTCGGCAGCGTGAAGAGGCGCACCTTCGTCGAGCTGTCTATCACCTTGCCGCTCGCTTTGTCGACGAGTGAAAGGGAGGCGATGACCGGCACGCCCCAGGTCTGGTCCTTCGACTTGGCGGTGACCTGACTCTTGTAGTCGGTCGTGTCGAGGGTGTCCTCGACGGTGATGTTGTCGAGTCGGATGTCACGCAGCTTCCCCTCGACGGGGAAGATCTCCCTCACCGCGTCGACGGCTGACTTTTTGATCGCCTCGAACTGCTGGTGGGTGTCGAAGTTACGCATCGTCCGCCGCTAAATTTAAAACCCGCTTCGTTGGTATAAGCCCCATGGAGAGACCCATAGCTGCAGCGGAGGGAAGAGTGCTTGAGCTCTTGAAGATCGCTATCGAAATTATCCTTGGGAACAGTCTAACACAACAAGGAGGTTGGACTTAATGGAAACAGGGGGTTCCGCAGAGGACTTGGGAGGGGGCGGCTTTGAGACGGCCGCCGGGCCGAAGAGGGCGGGCTTCTGGGGCATCGTCAAACTCGCGGCGAAGGAGGTGCTCGGCCAGTTTCTGACGCTGGCTTTCTGGAAGAATCTGATCAAGCGGATGATCAAGGGGATGGCGGCCGCGGCCGGCGAGGCGGCGTGGACCGCGGTCGGCAATGTCTGCATCGACGTGGGCAAAAACGTCAAGCGCAGCATGGGCGTAGATCCAGGCGACGTGATGTTCTCGGGAGCTCCGCCGACCACAGCTGCCGGGGCTGTGTTCACGCGGCAGCCGCAGCCGGTCAGGACGTACAACACCGAGCCGAATTATCGGCCGGCGACGTACCCGACGACCGCGTCGGACAACGGGACGTTCCCGGGTTTCCCAGGTAGATGATCGAGGACTTCATCAAGTGCGAGCGGTTCGGTGGCAGGCGGCCCGCACCGGCCTGCGTACACTTTGACAGGTACAAGCCGTGCCGGCGCGGGTGTCTGACTCTCGCGAAGTGGATGAAGGACAACCCCGACTACGAGGCCATTGTGGCCAAGGCGTACGGGGCCAAGCCGAAGACCTTCGCGGCAGCCCGGGTGATGACGTCAAAACACTCCGGGAAAGCGTTACCGAAAGAGGGAACAGCGTGCAAGCGCTGCAGGTTCGTGGCGAAGACGCCGCGCGGCCTGAAGGTCCACATGACACGTTCACACGGGGTCCGGACCTAGGTCCGGACCTTCTTCCAGAGGGGCGAGACGCAGGTCCTGCCCTTTTCTTTACCTATCCGCCAGCGGCCCGACCGGCCGACGCACTGATCTCCGCACCGAGGCCGCCGGACGAGACGTCGGCTGGTGCCGGCGCCGGCGCCGCATCGCTCTTGGAGCCGAAGGCGCTCTTCATCACTGAGGTGGCGGCGTCCGCCCGCTTCTCGCTGCCCGACTCCGACTGCGGCTTCCTGCCAACGGTCGTCTTGAAAAACGTCTTGAAATGCTTCATAGGATCCCCCTTGTTAGTAGCCGTACCGCCCGCCGTAGACACTGGCCCGCGCCCAGGCCGCCGTCTCGCGCTGGCTGATCTCGCCCTGACGCGCCTTGTGCGCCAGGTACTCCTTGCGCTCCTTCGGTGACATCTTCATCACGCGTTTGGACTCCTCGACGCCCAGCCGGTCGGCCATGGCGGTGAGCGCCCCGATGCCGGCGCCGCCGGCCGCGCCGAGGCCGGCGCCCATCAGCGCGCCGTGCAGCGGGCTGTGGCGGTGGGCGAAGGCACCGACGCCGGCGCCGAGCGCGCCGCCGATCAGCGCCCCGACGCCCGTGGCCTTGCCGGTGGCGGTCGGAGTGCGGTTCTTGTTCGTCTTGTGCTCCGCCTCCGCCTCGCGGACCTCGTGCTTGTAGTCGTAGGCGTGCTTGGTGCTGCCACCGACCTCCGACTGCGGCTTCATGCCAACGCTCGTCCGGAAGAAAGGCTTGAAGTTTTTCATCGGTGACTCCTAGAGACGCTCTCTGGTTTCGTACGTCACGATCAGGATCGGAAACTTCTTGGTCGTCGTCGTGCCGTCCTCGCCGCCGGTGTATTCGGTCTCGGTCCGCTGCTCCTTGAGCTCACGCACCACCCGGCAAAGCGGATCGTTCAGGATCAAGTCGTACCGTTCGAGGTCGCCGTCGTCCGTGAGATCGAACCGCACCGTTTTGCGAGTTTTGCCGAACACTAGCTCGCTGCCTCATGCCCCTTCATGGCCTTCCACCCGGCGAGCCCGGCGCCGATGCCCGCGAGTGTGCCGACGGCGCCGCCGATCCGCTTGTTGCGCTTGGCCATGGTCGCGGCGCCGTGCGTCGCTTCCTGGGCGGCCGCCGCGAAGCCGGGGCGCAGCATCTTGTGCGTCGCGTGCTCAGCGTGGTGGCCGGAGGTGCGGGCGATGTCCTTCAGCTCCTTGATGCGCTTCGTCTCGCGGCTGCCGACGGCATGCCCCGCCGCCGCGCCAACCAGCGCTGCGCCGCCGGCGGCGCCCGTGGCCTTAGCCGCGTCGCCGCGCTCGGCCTGCTTCATGAATCCGTCCCAAAAGCTGCTCATGCCGGTGCTCCCGTGATTTCCATACGTTGCGGTGCGCCCTTCTGGGGCAGAGGATCCATGTTGGGGTCGACCTGGCCGGCCGGTGCGCCGGCGGGGCCAGCCTGCATCTGCTTCATGGCCTGCTCGACCTGGCTGCCGAGGTCAGGGCTCCGGGCCTTCAGCGCCGTGAGGGTGAGCTGGGCCTGTTGAGGCGGCATCTTGGCGAGCTGGCCCGCCCACTTGTTGACCATCTGCTGGATCTGGCCCTGCGGGTCCATGGCCGGCTGGCCGCCCGCGCCCGCTGCCCCCGCCTGGCCGCCGGCGGCCGCGCCGCCGCCCTGCCACTCCGCTGCCGGGTTGGTGGCCGCGCCGCTGGGCGCCGCCCCCTGCTCGAGCGCCGGGTCGCCGGCCCCTGCCCCAGGGCCTGCGCCGCCGGGAGGCTGCGCGCCGCCCATGGCGTTTGGATCCATCGGGTTCGGCACCAGGCCCTTCGCCTGGAGCCCCTGCTGCGCCTTGGCGGCGATCTCCTGGATCTTCGAGCTGTAGTTGGTGCCGATGATCTGGGCCTCGCCCTGGGTCTTCGCGGCGCCCTTCGCCGTCAGGTCGGCGAGGTAGTTGGCGACGTGGATCTCCTGGATGAGCTTCTTCACCTCTTGGTCGTAGTCGAAGCCGAGCTCGGTGAGCATCGTCTGGTCGGAGAGCTTCTTCTGGGCGTTGAGGCCGATGACCTGCTGGTTCCGCTGGACGTCGTCGGCCATGCGGAAGTCGGAGAAGCGCAGCGACTCGCAGTCCGGCAGGTTCATCCACGCCCGGAGCTTCGACTTGATCCAGAGGGTCAGGTCGAGCAGCTGGCTGCGGTTCTGGATGAAGTCGTTCTCGAGCGTGCGCAGCGAGATCGACGAGCCGGTGAAGTTGAGCCCACCGAAGAGGAACTCCTGCGGGATGCCCATGCCGCCGACGACCGTCTGCGTCAGGTAGTTCATCTCGGGGTTCAGCAGCAGCGCCTTGCCGTCGCCGCCGAGGCGGCCGAAGCCGACCGGGATCGGGATGACGGCCTTGAAGTTCGGGTCGCGACGGTGCCGCTGGATCTGCTGCTCGATCTGCTGGCGCCAGCTGCCGAGGTCCGAGTGCATGTACGGGTCTTGCTGCCCGTTCGGCATCGGGTAGATCAGGTCGAACGGCAGGATGTGTTCGAGCGCGATCGCCTCCTGGGCGCGGCGCAGCGTGTAGAAGTAGAACATGTCCTTCAGCACGTGCAGGATCGACGGCTTGCCCCAGCCCTGGTCCTGCTCGGCCAGCGTCGTCGCCTTCAGGTGCTTGATGTTGTCCTGGTCGAAGCGGATCATCCGTCTGGACTTGATCGCGTCGAGGACGACCATCGGGATGTCTTCCAGGATGTCCTTGTCGCCACGGATAATGGCGTTGCGCAGCTTCGACGGTACCGAGTACATGTAGACGTAGCGCCCGGTGTACTCGTTGAACTTCAGGTGGATGTTCTCTGGGTTCCAGCGGATCAGCCGGACGCCGCGCAGGTTCCGGTAGGGGACGTCCTTCACCTCGGCGTCGCCGCTCGCGTGGCAGGCCGGGCAGGTGCCGGCGAACGAGTAGACCGCGGCGCGGTAGCGCCAGTCCCACTGCTTGATCGGTGAGGGGTGCCGGCAGGACCGGCAGATCAGGAAGCGGGTGAACGGCTTGTGCAGCGAGACGAAGGCGTTGCCGTAGGTGTGAACGTCGAGGTTCACCTCCATGTGCCGGTCTTTGATCTTCAGGATGTCGTTGAAGATCCGGCTCCAGAGGTCGCGCACCGACTCGTGCTCGTCTTCGATGATCAGGTCAGTGATCGGGTAGCGGCTGACCTTCTTGATCGCCGAGCCGATCAGCGGGGAGTTGTAGAAGTAGAACGTGCACCACCGGAACAGCTCCTTGATCGTTGGCGGCATGTACTGCTGCGACAAGTCGAAGAAGGGGTTCGGGTAGCGCGTGCCGCGAAAGTCGCCGAGGGTCAGGTGAGGCCCGAGGTTCCCGTCAGAGGGGGCGTTGAGGCCGCTGACCACCGCCATTACATGACTCCTAGATTCGCATCAGTCGAGAGCTTCGCGTTGTCGTCGGCGAACAGATCTGCCACGGCGGCGAATGCCTGTGCGGGGACGACAAACTCGCGGCTCAGGCCGATCGCCGGGATCTCCAGCCTGATCGTGGCCCCTTGTAGGGCGACGAGGCTGTACTTCCCGTCCGGGTTGGAGAGGGCTGTAACAGGCTCCAGAGTAATATGAGACGGGGTCACAGGAGAATAGGGAAAAGCGACGAGGGTCGCCGTGATCTGCACGTCTGGGACTCGCACCCCGCGCAGGTCGGTGACTATCCCGCTCAGCACGCAGAGGTCTCCGGTGTCAGTCGTCGCCTGCTTGAACGCCGTCCTCAGGCTGTTGTTCAGCAGGTGGTCCAGGGTCGACAGCGCGTAGAAGTCGAGAACCGTCCCGTCCGGATCGGTGAAGTCCACCACCGACAGAGGGTCCACCGGCGCGTCAACTGCGCCGAGGAGGTAGTGCTCCGACTGCTCCGTGATGACCCGGGCGAGCAGGCCCAGGAGGGGGAGCGCGGTGCCGCCGACGATCTCTACGGACCCCGGGTCCTCGCCCGTGTTGCTGCGGAAGAGGAAGGCCGTCGGGTCCGTCACCGAGGCGTAGGCCCGGCCGCCGACGATGAAGGTGTTGATCGCCGTGATGATGTCCTGGGTGCCGTTAAAGGCCAAGGTCTGCACCGCCCCGCCGTCAAGCTTCAGCTGGAGGGTGAGGCCCGCCAGGTCGCCCGGGGTCGGCACCGGCGCCACGAAGCCGATGAACGAGCGGAAGACGTCGTAGCGGACCACGTCCGCCTCGGGGTACGGCGACCACTTGAGCAGGATGTCCTGCTGGCCAGCGGCCACCGGCGTTTCGTAGAAGACGTCAAAGCTCTTGATCTGCGGAGGTCCGACCCCGAAGTTGTGCCCGAGCCCGCCGCCCGGCAGGAAGACCATCGTCACGTTCTGGGGGATGAGTTTCATGAAAACGTCGTCGTGGCTACGTTCTGGTTGATGTCCATGAGGAGCCTGAACCGGGCCGCCTCGGAGTCGCTGTCGGACACGTAGTTCTTGGCAATGGTGGCCAGCGCGTCAGCGAGCGCCCGGTGTTTCTCCGTCTCGACGACGATCGTCCCGTAGACGGTCGCGCCTGTCGGGTCCGAGAAGGTGACGGTGACCGTCCCCGCCTCGGTGTCAAAAGCATAGGCCGTCTTTAGGACGGTGACCCCGACCAGGTTCATGTTACTCCACCGTCACGAAGGGCTTCTGGCTCGTGCGGACCGCGGCGTCTACCGTGATGCTGATAACCACATAGTAGTCTCGGGCCCCGACCAGGGCGACCACGTTGTTGAACTTGAAGACCCCATCGGCATTGGGAGAGGCGAGGGTCGCGGTCCAGACTGTGGCGGCCGCGTTGTCTTTGACGACGACCGTGCAGGCCGTGCCCGAGACCCGCTGGCCGTTCTTCGTCGCCCACGCGAGGATCGTCTGGCTGTCGGTGAGGCTGTCGAACGAGGTCGACATGAGGTTGTCGTATGTGGTGACGCCGGCCGCCACGTCCGCAGGTGAGGCCCGCGTCGAGGTAGCAACGTCAACCAGGTCGAGTTTCGCGGCGCGCGTGGGGGTCAGGTCCGCGCTGGAGACGGCGGTAGCCGCCGGCGCCCGCGTCGAGGTGGCGACGTCAACCAGGTCGAGCTTGGCCGACCTGGCGGGGGTGAGGTCCGCGCTGGAGACGGCGGTAGCCGCCGCCGCCCGACTCGTCGCATCCGCATCCAACCGCTTCCCGAGCGTGCCCGCCGTGACGTGGGAGGCCGCTGCCTCGTCCCAGACCCGGTCGACGATGTCGTCGCGCTCGGCCGTGGTCAGGACCGCATCGACGCGGCTGCTAGTGAACGCCAGCTGGTCTGTTTTCGTCTTGATGGCGGTGGTCTGCGCCAGGATCGCCGAGGCTGAGGCGGAAACCGCCGTGCGGTCCGTTGTCGCGAAGAGCGTGGTGTAGGGGTCGGGCGCCAGGTCCTTGTGGCGGACCTTGACGATGAGCTGGGTCTCCGCGTCGGTGGAGCTCACCACGAAGTCGTAGTAGTAGATCCCCGCCGCCTCGTTCGTCATGGCGGTGAAGGCCAGGACGATGGTGCCGTCCGAGAGGGCGATCTGGATGTCAGGCCCAGCCGCCGGGTTCTGCGGCACGCCGAGCGCCAGGTTCCTGAAATAGAAGCGGTAGGTCTCAGACCCGGCCAAGGGCAGAGTGATCACTGCCGGCACGACGATGCCGTGGTTGGCGTCCGCCGACGTGAAGTTGTCGACCACACCCTTGATGTCGTCGATGAGGTTCTCGTTGGCACCCACCGAGCCCGGAGTGACGTGGTCGGCGAGGAGTTCGTCCCAGACCCTGCCCGGAACGGTGTTGATCAGGTTCGTCAGGCTGGTCGACGGCACGCCCTGCGAGGCGGCGCTCAGCGAGACGGTGTTCGTCTCGACATTGCCGACGCCGTCGATGGCGCGGATGCCGACGAAGTAGGTGATACCGCT
>Ga0315284_10006381_pt1 | contig 16784 bp, 21 predicted proteins | sample YL17G09_16_MG_FD_203696 | JGI IMG/M metagenome (GOLD analysis project Ga0315284, IMG submission 203696) | Sediment microbial communities from Yellowstone Lake, YNP, Wyoming, USA - YL17G09_16 | ecosystem: Environmental > Aquatic > Freshwater > Lake > Sediment | place: USA: Wyoming | collected...
ATTGGGCCAGATCGATCGATCCGAACAGATTGGCCGACAGATCGACCGAACTCTCCTGCAGGAACGTAGAGCCGCTGTACCAGCGCAGCACCAGCGTCAACCGCGACACCACCGTACCGGGCGAGAGACCCCGAATACGGCAATAAGTCGAGAACGTATAGGGTTGCTGCGGCAGGATCGCAATATCCGGCATCACCTGAACGACTGCCTGATTGAACGCCGACACCACGTTGATCTGTCGGAACCTAATCGTCCAAATCTTGGCGTCCGGGCTCGTCTTGGGATCGATCGCGACCGTCTGGGTCAAGATCGCGCCCCCTGGATCGACATCGAACCCTTGAGGCTGTTGGGCCGCAAGGGTCGTGAAGAAAGCATTCGGGATCAAATTCTGCGTACCGCTTTCCATAAACGCATAGGCGTACTGGTGCCAAGGAGCGCGGTCCAGTGGTTGGAGTTCAAAAGCAGCCGTCCGACTGCTGAGCAACAATCGATTGCCACCCCCGCTATAAAGAAAGGTTTGAAATACCTCAGGCGGTTGAGCGGAAGTGAAATCGTATATTTTGGCGTACTCTTGAAGCTCTGGGCTCAAAATGATTTCCAGCGGCTCCAGCATCTCGTCCGGACCTTGCCCTTGGTCGAGCGGTTGCCGATAACGATCGAACTCGTATTGGGCATTATCGGGCAATTTAATTTGCTGCTGCGGAACCGCACCCTGCCCGACCTCTACCGTTTCGGTGAAAGTCGAAACCCCATAAACTGCGCTGACGCCCAAAAACAAATCCACTCGACGCTTCGGATGGCGGAACCGCGCCACATAGCCTTTGTCGGCCCGGATGTACTGCGCCGGAATCGTGCAGGAAGCCAACGGGTGCAGCGCTGGGGTCCCGATCAGGTCTTTTGTTTGATGCTGAAGGGTCAACGTGATGGAATCGGCCGCCGAGACCGTAACGGCATCATTCTGAGTCGAAGCAAATTCGACCCAAACTTCATCCGAATCCGGTCGATAGACGGCCCCAACGTTCAGAATCATCAGATGGCTTTCTCTTCAGCCTTTTTCAATTCTTCTTTGTATTCTTTGAGTTCTTGCGATTGTTGCTCGTACTCATCCACGACCGGTTTCAGATCCTTAACGAGCTTCTCGTGCTCCTGGACCAAATCTTTCAGCGGCATCGTTTTGGTTTGAGCCAACACCGACGCCAGCAGCGGGTATCGATCCAGCGTAGCGTGCAGTTCATGCTTCTTGGATTCCGGAACTTTTTTGAGGATCTGAGCGGACCTCAAGGTAGGGGCCTTGAGTCGATTCAGCAATTCGATCACTTGATCGTCCGACAACTTAAGGGGCGAAGGGTTTTGCTCCAAGGCAGATGCCAACGCCTCAATGAAAACGGGGTGCGTGAGGTGTTGCTTTCCCAGCTCAGCCTGAAGCGCCTTATGGGCATCGGCTTCAGTACCCACCAAAACCAAGCCTACGAGATCCTGTAAAAGCTTTAATTCCATAATCAAAACAATAACGCTACGAAATAGTTGACCTTAACGGTTCATACCTATATACTGATTCTATGAAGTTAATTTGGTGGAAGCCGATCCGGACGTTAAGAGTAGATGGCACGTTGTACTGGTATGATGCGGGGGTATTGAATCTCTACCCGGATAAATGGCTCCCACAGATCAGGGCGATGCCGCCGGGTCGTGAAATCTCGCTGGAGATCGCGTGGAACTATGCTTCGGCGGCATCCAGCGCGGCATTCGATTCGAGTGATGCAAAGCGCTGCCACTGGCTAAAATTTAACTGGGTTGAATTCTGCCAGCAAGAAGGTTTCCAGATCGTCCTGATGGGAACCGAGTACACCGAGTCGGAAGAACTCCTGGCCGCGTAGTCACTCGGGCTCATCTCCGCACGATTCCAATTCCGCCCGGTACCGCAGATCCAACAAACCATCCGGGCGTCCGGTCGCGCCCCGTACCGTAACGTCAAAAACGTAACGGAACCGAACCGCCAGAGCCCTCTCGTCTTCGAAATAATCCCTGACGACAAGCCTAAACGAATCGCCCAGTTGTTCTTTCATGGCGTGATCAACCGGCGGCAGGACCAGCTGGACTTCATCCGGGTTCGATAGCTTCCACTGAACCCCCAGGGGCCCGACGGTCGGGATGTAGCGGGCGTTCTGGACTTTAGTTCCGATCAGGGCGGGTAGCATCTTGACCTCAAGGAAAAGAAAATTGATACGTCGGGACCGGGTTGGGGGTGTTGGATTGCGGACGTTTCCCGACACTCAATCGCTTGTTGCGCGTCATGACTTCATAAGATCTACGATCCGCACACCAACACGAATTATCCTGGTAAATTCCGGTATCGTATCCGGCCCACAAGCACGCAACCCGACACTCAGAATTTTTTGTACCGGATTCCGCCGCAAGCGAAACGCTCAACAACCAAAACAACAAAACCGGCATAGGACCTCCTGTCCACGTCCGAAGCTAAACCTTCTGCAGCAAGGCTCTCCCATCCTGCGTGAGATTCAACACAACTGGATTCTGAATCGAATTACAAACGACCGCTCCGGACAGCAACGCCTTCTGGAGAATCAAATCGCTTCGAACTTCTGCCGGTGAAACCTGCGCCATATCCATGACGGGGAACAACTCCCCGAGATGCGCCACATCCCCTTCAGTGAATTCCACATCCCGCAGGATCAACTTGCGCGGTACATCCTGAATCATATTATCCCTCTTCCCCGCCGTGTTCGGGCGACAACTTTTCATACACTACCCGCAGGCCATCGGCAGCGGCGGCTTCCGACAGGCAACGCAGGAATTCTTTTTCATCCAAATCGATGCCGCGCTTTTCATATTCTGCGAGTTTGGATTTGAAACGATCGAGTTGTGCGGTCGGGCCACAAAAGACCAAACCCGATTCGCCCCGCAGGCGGGCCGCTTTCAACACCACCACGCCGGTCGCGGGGTCCCGCACGGGCGGTTCCAACAGAACCAAACGGTCTTCCGGATCATCGCCCGTCAAGTAGAGCGACTGATACAAAACGTCCGACCACGGATCGGTCGCCGCCACCACCGGTTCCCGGAGCTTCTCCCGCAGTTCCCGATCCACCCGGCCCGTCAAGGTTCCGACATAATCGGCCGTTACCAGCAAGTCCCGCAGCGCCGCCGTTTGGGGTGAATGCTCCGCCAGGATCGCCAAATCGGGGCCAAAAGCTTCAAAGGAAAATGCACGCCGCATACCTAAAGATAAAGAAGTCCACTGTTGTATTGGTCGCCTTGATCGTACCGAGAGGTCAAATCGACCAACGAAAGGAAATAGGGCTTCACGATTACGGAAGTGGATTGAAAGTTGGTCGTCCCGACCACCCGGAACACGTAGCCATACTGAAACGACGTGCAGACCGGACCCGTCACGATAGAGTCTTGAAACGATACCTGCCGATCCGGTTGCTCCAATTCGACCACAATATCCAGCCGATCCCATTCCCCGCCCGGGGGAGTCGAGAGCGTGACGACCTGCGGTACTTGGGCCGTCAGGTAATAGTCTTGGAACCCATAAGGATTTCGTTTGAACCGCAGGAGTCCATCGGAATCCGATTCCACCGTGAACGTCCAAACACCCCCGGAGGGGAACGCCGGAACCAAACGGGTCGAAACTCGGGCTTTACGGTCCTGACCGACTTTCATCAAATATCGATTGGGATTCTGAAAACCACCGGAACCCCGCCGGACTTGCCAGAACAAAAGATTTTCTGCCCAAAAAGGTCGCTGCCAAACCGGGAAGTTCCGTTGAATCGTCTGGAGCGCCGATAACGTCCCGGCCACCGGAGCCCCGGCCGAAGATAACGTCCGGACACTAAAGATCTCGGGATAGCTTTTAACCGCGTCCAAAGGTGTCGCGACATAATCCAGAACGAAAGGACCCAGCTGGCGGGGTTGAATCTTCGGGACGTTCAAAACCTTCGACCTATATGCCGGGTAGGCCCGGAGATAAATTGCATTGCTGGTCCCGAGATCAACTGGAAGATTTTGTTCCAACGTCAAGCTGAACAGGTACGGGAACTCTGGATCGCCTGATGGCCCGGCCGTTTCGGACAGCAGAACATTGTTTTCTTTCAGACTGTTCAGTAGATTGCTTACCGGGAACGTCACGACATCCCCGTTCTCAATCCCATAACGGGAACGGACTACGATCTGGCTGTCCCCGGCGGAAGCCGCCAGATGCATCACGAGTGGGGTTGCCCAGAGAGTCAACGGTTCGCCCGTCACGCGGGTAGCGGTCAGGCGTTCTTGCAGTAACAGCAGGAGGTGATCGGTATCCCAGTCCGAGATCCGCATCATCTCGACGCCGTTGAACGTCACGAGCGAGTTGATTTCAAACCATTGCAATATCCGGTCGATCGACAAGACAGTGCTTTCGATAGAAGCATCGGCCGTCAGGGTGACTTGGTTGTCGGGTGTCAAGACCCCGAAGTTTGCCCCCAGGCGGCGTGCGAACCGAGCCACTCCAGTCAGCAGCAGATCGGGGAACAAAGGAGTCCCGCGCGGAACGATCTTGAGGGCCGCGTACTCCGGAACCGTCTGCTCTAAATATTTTTCAATTCGGCCATACTTGCCCATTAGAACTGAACCGCCACCCGGAGCAACATCACGTCCCGGCGGGTCTTGGCCCTGATCGGCATATGGCCGAGCGCCAACATAAAGATGTCATTCAACAGCGGCGGCGGAACGGTCGCGGGATCGACGTAAACAATTTTGGCCCAAATGGCGATCTCACCCAAACCGTAGTCCGCTGGACCCGCCACGAGTGTCGAAGCCAACCGGCAATCAAACACCGGGGCCATCGGGTTGGGAGTTTCGATCATCTCGAACGCCGCGTAGCCGGTCGGGGCCGGATAAACCTGATCGGCCAAAGCGGTCTCGCTCCCCAGGATCGGCAATACCTTCACCGGGTCGGCCGGATTGTATCCGCCGCGTCCCACCGAGAACCCCACAGCCTGCCAAGCAAATTCACCCCGCGTGACGCGGGCCAAATACTGGCGGGCCAGATCGGTCGTTACGGCAACAATATCGTCAGAAGTATCCGTTATGGCCATCTGTTATGAAATAGCCTTCAAGGCAAGTCCTTCAACCGATCCCGGTTGGCTTGATCCTGGTCGTTCTTCGTCTGATTGGCCGGAACTTCATGGTCCACAAAGTCTTGTTTGCCGTGTTCGGTTTCGCGCTGCGCCAACTGACGACGCCAAGCCGTGATCTTGCCGCTGATCACGAGATAGCCTCCCAGCACCACCACGACCGCCACGATGGCCAAGTAAGGGTTCTGGACGGTACTCGAAATGATCCCGACGATCGAATCAACCCAACCGGCTGTCTTCGCCAAGATCGCGGCATCCACGGTAGGCAATGGGGACGGCGTCATAGTTCCTCCACGATTCCGTTCATAATTTTCAATATAGCCGTCCGGCCCTGGACCGTGTAGGCCCTGATCAAACCGGTGTATCGGAGGGGTAACGTCAACTTTAGATCCGTATCGATCTCGCCGTCATGGCTGACGAGTGAAACTTCTGGTGGAAATTGGATTCGAAGTTTCTTGTCTTTCATGATGTCGGGCCGCAGCAAGATGGATCGGAAGCTATAGAAATTGATCGTGTAGGTTCCGAACTTTGGTTCTTCCGTGGAATCCCAGTACTTAATTTGAACCAGTTCGGTCCCGATGCTGAGAGATTGGATGGTGAAGGCGGAGCCGGTGAAGGCGGTGGGGTCCGGGTGTTGTCGGGACACCCAATAGCCCCGGAGGGTTCCGGGCGGCATCTGGATTTGGGCAGTCTCGTGGTCCGTGATGGCCTGATGGCCCAGCCATGTCTGCTCGGGATCAACCGTAACCTCGCCCCATACGCCCCGAATGGGGAAGACGGCTCTGGCCGCTCGGGGGTAATCCGGTAGATAGTAGACCGTCAAGCTACAGACCCGCTCGAACGTCGGCAGGATAATCTTGGTTACGGGCTGTTGGGCCCGACGATCTTGTCGGAGCGAACAGGCTCCGTCGGATGAACTGGAGAAGTAAATCAGGAAACCGGGGAATTCGGTTTGAACCGAAAGGGTTTCGCCGGGGCGGCAAACGATCTGGCCGATCTGTTGCGAGTACCCACAGCCACTGAATTCCATCCGGGCCTGCGCGATCGTAGCGTCCGAGGGGCTGGGATTGGAATCGGACTTGAGATCAAGATTCGCACAACCCAATAGAAGGAGAAGAAGAAAAAGTGAGACGAAGCGGAAAGATTGCATCACGGGGTTTTACCAAACCCTGATGGCGCTGGACGGGAATCTATTCCGCTTCGTACAAAGCTGGAAACTGGACCGGATCGGTCGTTGAGCTTTTGATCAGTTCCGGCTGGCGGGCGAGATCTTCTTCAGAACGCTCGGCGAGCGGAGGACTGGGGACTTGATTCGATTCAATAGCGAAATCGTTTCATCTTCGGTCAACTGGAGGGGCGAAGGGTTTTGCTCCAACGCTTTCGCTAGGGCGTCCACGAAAACGGGATACGACACGCCCTTGGCGCGAAGGGCGATCTGCAAGGCCAAGCCGGGCGTAGGTGAGGTTAGGAGGGAGTGGGTAACGTCTTTAACCTGTTGAATTTCCATTTAATTTCTTTTCTATTGACCAATTCGGTCCATTCACTATACTGATAGTATGCAAGTTATTTGGAAACCGTTTGCCTCGTTGGATGTTCGAGGGAAATCTTATGTCAATGATGCCCTCATACTGAATGAGGGGGGCAAAGGCAAGCATTGGTTGAATCGTATCCAGAGTATGCCGCAAGGGCGTCCGCTCGATCTAGAGACTGCCGTTACGATTGCCGATCACGCATGGGCCCACCTATTCAACAATGATCCCAGGCCGGTGAAGGAAAAAATCAAAGAAATGGATTGGCTGCTGGCGAACTGGTTGGATTACGTAATCCAACAAGGGTACCGCATCCAACTTCGGGGTGATGAATATTTCTCGATCGGCCGGACCGAAAAGTGAAAGTGTGTTACCCTGTGTATCTAATGACACATTGCGCCGTAAGATCAGTATCAGTATAGTGATTCTATGAGGACTAAAATGAGCCAAAATATGTTGCTGGTTTGTGTTCTGTTGGTTTCTGTATCGTTGGTTGGGTGCAACGGCACTCTGGTGACTAATTTGGATGGAGGGGCTGCTTCAGCCGCCACGACCATCCAGAGTGCCTGTTCCGTCACCCAAACCCTCACGGGCGCGACGATCACCTGCTCCGATGGAACAAGCGCGACGATCGCGAACGGAAGCACCAGTGCGGTCCCGCAGTACCGGATTCGGGACGCGAACAACACGATCATCGGGACACGAGCTTTTGAAACCAGCAAGATGTTCGATGACGTTGAAGGAACCAGTACCAGTTACAATTCTGCCGGTATGTTTTCAGAATATCTGTACTTTACAGATTCGAACTGCGCCACTACCCCTTTGGTTGCATCAAATCATATTCAAAATAGTGTCTTGGCGAACTTTGGTACACGGTACAAAGTCAGTTCGATCATTGTCTACGCTCCAGCGGTGATTCGTAGACAGGGCGATGACGGCGTGTGTGACTATTCGTCCGCCAGCGGCGATTTCAGTCAGGCCGACGTATACACGGGTAATTTCCCCCTCGCGGTCGCGTGGCCTCTCCGGTTGGAACAGTTTTAAATAAAAACGCCAGAGCCGAAGCCCTGGCGTGATTTGATTTGAGATTCGGTAACCGTTATTTCGCTGGAACTTTCAGGAAGCCCCCGACGAAATTAATTACCTTCACGAAAAGCGGGCCGATACCCGGCAGGCTCTTGACGGCATCGAGCAGCTCGTGAGTCGCGACCGCAAGCGCACCCCCTACAAGTGATGCCATGACGGCCTGGAGGGTCAACGGTTGCACCATGACGACCGCATACGCGACCGCCAGGGCTGGAGCGACCAACACCTTCCATGCCCCGACTTTGTTCCAAAGCGGTAGGAGCGCCGAGTTCTTGACGAGCGCAATGACCAACAGCACACAGCCGCCGATCTTGCCAGCCGTATCGAGCTGATTGAATCCCGCGACGAGTGCCCAACCCTGACTGAAAAGTGCCATCAAATCCATACTGTCTCCTTGGTTATATTGATCTTTGAAAAGATAAGATCAAAAGGAGCTTTACCGTAACGGAAGGGGAAATCAGGGCCCGGCCGTGTCTAAAATAACACATTGCGCCATACGATCAGTATCAGTATAGTGATTATATGAGGAATCAAATGAATAGAAATACCTGGTTGGTTTGTGCGGTGTTTGTTTCCGTATCGCTCGGGGGATGTAACGGCACGGTGACGGCCGATTCTCTTGACGGAGGAGGAGCTTCTTTGGCCGCGACCATCCAGAGCGCGTGTTCCGTCACGCAGACCCTGACGGGGGCGACGATCACCTGCTCCGATGGGACGAGCGCAACGCTCGCCAATGGAAGTGCCAGCGCGTTACCGCAATACCGGTTTCGTGATGCGAACAACGTGATCATCGGAACTAGGGCCTTCGAAGGAACTAGGGCCTTCGAATCCAGCAAGATGGTTGATGATGTGGAGGGGACAAGAACCAGCTACAATTATGTGGGGATGTTTTCTGATTCTCTGTACTTTACGGACGCGGCGTGCGCCACCACCCCCCTGGTTGCATACTATAATGACCAAAATAGTGTCTTGGCGAACTTTGGTACACGGTACAAAGTCAGTTCGACCACCATCCACGCTCCAATCGTGATTCGTAAGCGAGATAATAATGGTGTATGTGCTCCATCGTCCCTCGGTGGCGATTTCAGTCAGGCCGACGTATACACGGGTAATTTCCCCCTCGCGGTCGCGTGGCCTCTCCGGATGGAACAGTTTTGAACGGAGATAAAACCCTGCTAAAATTTGATCCCAAAGAGGCAAACTACAGTGGGTTGCATAATATTATGTGCGCTACCTCCGCCCGCATTTTGTATACTGATACCGGTACCCACGTTGCTGGTCGATTGAGTGGCCGCATTTGAAGCACTAGCAACAGGTGGGACGGCTACATAGGGATTACCGGAAAATCCATCCTGTGTGAAAACACTGTGACTGTGCCCACTATCGTTCACTCCGTGGCCGTGGGAGGGCATTTCCGTTGTAAGTAAAGTGTGGGTTTCGAATCCCAGTTGTTGGCCCACTGACCGGACAGAAAGTCCTACTCCGGACCCACTACCGATCAATCCCTTGCCCCGGATATCCGGCACGTTGAACGTCGTGCTGCCGTCCCCCAACCCATAGAGAGTTTGGATATACGAATGCGTTCCGCTCTGAACTCCCGTCGTATTGATCGCGGCTCCGCCTGGCGTTGCCGATACGTTGAAGGTATTGACCCCAACATACAGGACAAAATATTCCCCGCCCGCCACCAAACCCGTCGGAAGTGCTCCGGTGGTCGAAAGGCGGATTCGTTCCCCCCCTAAAAATCCATGGGCCAGTTTAGTGAAAACCGCCGGGGTTGCGATCGTTACGGTGAAGGGTTGGGACGTGAAACCCGCGTCGGTTACGAGAGCCTTGAATAGGCCCGCCGTCAGGCCCGTTCGGCTATAGGCGGTTCCATCGCATGCGAGGAAGCCCGGAGGTAGAATGTTCTGTCCGAACTTTCTAATCAATCCAACCGGTACGGCCTGTGATCGCGAAATAAATCCCATCTCTCAAGTCTCCTGGATGTAATCCGTCACGTTACCGCTACCGCCATCGACTAGCGTGCCGGTATTGTTGACCCATACCCCTGAGATAAAGTTACCGTCCGCACCGGCCGCAAACGTAAGGGTTCCGGTCCGGATACCCCGAATCAGATTCCCCGTAGCGCCCGCGCTGAACGTCAAGGTCCCGCTCAGGTCAGAAGTCCGGCCCCGGCCTTCCAGACAGATGTCGTCTTTGGTCCACGTCACGTTCTCCACGACAGTAGCCCCGATCCACAAAATCCGACTCCCGGACGCCACCGCGTTATGAGCGGCCTGCAGACTCGAATGGGTCGCCTGACCGGCCGCTACCTGTGCGGCTGATCCGACGACCGCTTCCTGGAGACCGCCGAACAACAAGGTCGTGGCGGTCGTGACGGCCGATACGGACGTAATGGACGCCTGGATACCCGCCAGGGTCGCCAACGCATCCCCTACGGCTGCCTGCCCCAACTGCTCCGGCAGGAACGTCGCGAACTGCCGCAAGTCCCGGAAGAATGAAAAATGTAACCGATTGGGCGCTGCGTCGTCGTAAGCCCGGCGATGCGTCACGCCGTAGTACGGATTCTCCGCCATCCCGAGCAATGTCAGTTTGAACGCAGACGACGCGACATTCTTGGTCCCCGTGTACAGCATCCGAACTTGATGGCGGCCAAACGATAGTCCCATCACGACGATTCGCTTCACCGCAACGGTAGCGTTGTATCCATCGAACTGCCCCGCCACAATGTTGAGGTACATGGCAGGGGCGGGTAAAGTTCCGCCGAACCCGTCGATCTCCAGGTTGTAGATGCCCTTATCGGGTCCCACTTCGACGTAAAACTCGAAATGACTCCCGACCAATACCGTATCGAGGACGGGCTGTCCGACCGTCTGGACGGTACATTCCATCAACTTGCCAAACCGTTCGGATCTCGTGAAGTCCTGTATGCCGACCCAAGTTCCGTAGAACTGCAGACCGGCCTTCGAGACATCCACGACCCGAACGCCTGCCGAAGATGTAACGAGCGCGTTATTGATGGTCGAAATGTGCCAGTTCGAATGAACCCCGGGGTTGCTGACGAAGTTGGCAGCCGTCTTGAGCGCAGTATAATCGGCCAACTGGAGTCCATCCACGTCGGCAGGTTTCAGATCGTGCAGGACCCACGCCCCCACGACGACCCGATTCGCGACTGTCGCGTTCTTGATTCGAACCGTATGGTTCTGTGCCGAGCCGCTGAAGAAGGCCGTATGGCGCTCCAGGCCGGTCCCCTGCAGCGCTACCGTGTAGGTGTAGATGCCATCGACTTCGATGTCGATCGACACGGCCCCAGCGTTGCCGCAGAAGATGAAATCCACCCGGTTGCCCCAACAAGACAGCGTCATGACGGACGCCCCGCTGTTGAGCCGGATGCCCTGGGCGTACCCTTCCAGGCCCGTCGAAATCAATTGACAGTTCCGGACCAACAAACAAGTTTGCCCGTCATCCAGGAGCGTCACGCGGTCTTCGCCCGCTACGGCCGAAAGCCTCGCCACGTCGGTCAACTGATTGACATCCCAATCCGCCGGAAGCAGTCGGAGGTATTCGTATTCCGTATCCAGAAGCTCTGGGGCCGCCGCCACTGCGCCACCGCCCGGGATCTGGACCGGTATCCGGAACAAAGGATCGGCATTCTGTACGGTTAAATTGAACCCTACGGCCGAATCCAAAACATGCGAACCAAGCGCATAGCTCATGACCCGGCGCGTAACGTAGTTGGCGGAATCCGCCGGAGTGGTGCGGTCCGTAACGGCCACGACGGTTCCGATCGGAAGCGTGGTGGGAAAATTCAAACTGGTGGCGAGCGGCATCGAAACAACGCCCGACGAGGCCGATTCAAATACTTCTGCCCTCGATGCAACGGCCCGCGCGCCGTTCCGATCGATGTACCGGGTAATGCGGGAAGCTTTCAGGATCTGCGTGACGGGAATCCCGATTACATCGGCCGTATCGTTGACGGCAAAATCAGATTGCTCGAACGACCGACCGGCCGTCTCGCGCTTTCCGTCGTACCAAAGCTCCAGGCCCGACAGCAGGATATCGGTCGCGATGGGTGCCGTAATTTCGACCCGGATCGTATGGACTTCGGTTGCCGACAACGCCAATCCCATGCGGAACGGCTGCAGCTTCTCTTCTTTATTGCCACGGAAGACCGTAACGGCAGCCGATGGATTGGCCGTAAAGACCGGACTCGAATCATATTGGCCGTCCACGAACACCCGGAAAGTTGGGTTGGTGGCCAGCTGCCCCATCATCAAAGACAAATCCGTAACGTATCCGGTGAATTCAATCCCCAGTCCACCCTGGCTGGTATTGCCCACGACCTGCCGAGGATAGTTGGTTTGATCGTTCTTCCAGTTGCCGATCAAGATCGTCCGACGTTCCGATCGATTGGCCTGCTGCTTGTGCAGGACCGAGTAAATCGGACGGCCCGGTGCAATACCGGTCCCGCTACCCGAGTTGGGTAACGAACTCTGCCCGACCAGCGTGAAGGCCGAACCGGTCCCGACGTTCGAGCCCCCGGGAGCCAGAGTTTCGAAAGCACCAAAGATCGGTTCACAGCCTTCGATCCCACAGAAATGCCGACCAAAGTAAAGGGCGTGGTCATATTTGAGTTCCAAGCGTCGTGGGTTGTTGGCCTTCACGACCTTCCCGGTACCGCCCGCCGGAGCCGGTTGGGTGCCGAAATGGATATAGAGCGAACCGTTGCCGGTCGTCTTGACCAGCAAGATTCGGTAATACCGGCCGCTCGTTACGTCTTGAAACAAATGACCCGGCTGAACGGAAGCCAAGGTGGCGGCAGCCGTGAACGACACGATCCCGGTCGAGCCTTCATCGGCAGGCGAAAGAGCAGCGTCAAAAGTCGTAATGTTGGCGGCCAAACCGCTGAACGTATAGGCAACCGCCGGACTCATCTGGACTTCCGCCAGATCGAGCGGGAAGTCGGCCGGGGCTGGCATGAGTTTCCGGATACGACCGAAGTTCTCGTTCGCAATCACCAGATCGCCCGCCGTACCGGCGTTCAGGTAGAACCGGAGCGAGTTCAGATCGGTCCGGAGTTCCGTATTGCGCTCATCGGTCGGGATCGCAATATCAAATGCCCGGCCCGAAATAGCTTCCAGGCGACGAAGGGTTTCTTGTGAAGTCTGGGAATCCGATGGAGCCCGACGCAGCAGGAGGCCACGATCGATCGCGCTCAAACCCTTTTGCTGCCCGTACAGGACTCGGCCGTTCAGATCGAAAGCACCCGAGTACGACAGGTAAACGTTGCCGTTATAAAAACCGTTCGCATCAGCATCTACCGATGGGTCCAGGAGCAAAAGTGGAACGAGCGACTTGTAGATGTTGGTGAGCGAAACCGCCACGCCGGTCGAGTTCAGGTACTCGCGCGGCTGCGTCGAATGGTACAGTTTGAGCCAAGCGAGCGCCGTCAGGCTCCCGGCACCGTTGCCGACATAGAACGGGCCGTCGCCCGGTACGAGTGCCAGGTAGGTCCCCTGAGGGGCCAGGAAGGCCTTCTCGGAAGGCTGCGCGATGACGTAATCCGAAACGACGAACGGATTGAGGCCGGAGGGGGCAGTCGAGCCCAGTCCGACCAATGCATCGTTTTCGGCTTGCGTCGGGAGCCGAGTATCGGCTTCCGTCACGTAAAGATTGCCGAGCCCCGGGACGCCCGCCGAACCACCCGCCGCGATCTCTTGCGCGTCCGTCAGGTGGATTTCGTTCGAAAACAAATTATGGCGGTGCGCGTTCAGGAGGCACGCGACGACCAGCGTATTGGTTACGTTGATCCATGCGACGCCGTTCCAAAGAGCGAGCGCGGGCGTATCGCCCAAGCCGGACGTAATGCTGTAGCTATCCCCGGCCCGGTTGCCGGAGGTCGGCAGGAGACCGAGGGAAGTCAACGTGCCCCGGTGGACTAGGCGCGTAACGGGATCGATCACGTCCCGGGTATTGAGATCGATTTGACTCGCCAGAACTTGCGTATCGAGCGGGCCGAGCGTGATGACGGCGAAAACCGTCAGAGTCGCGATATCGATACGGGCCAAGTAGGCCGAAAGTTCCAGAACTTCAAAACCGTAGATCGGGTTGTTGTTCGCTACATATTGGGACTTGAACACCACTACGTTGGTTTGGTTCGTCACGACCGGCAAGATCGCGGTGGAGGATGTTTCCACCACCACCATGCCGTCCTGGCCGATCAGCTTAAATGGCGTGACCGTAACGGACAACTGCAGCGGTACCGGCGCGACCAAGCCGCCCGACACGATACCCCGGCGGAAAAATCCCGCCATGACATCATTCAGGTCGAGAGTCGAATCGGGATTGCGAAATTTCAGTAAAGTCCTGACCGTCATCGTATCCCCTTACGTTTGAAGCTGGATGTCGATCTGGAATTGATCCGCATCGGTTTTTACGATCAACGGACGATTCCCATACGCAAACAAAAACTCAGTTCCGATCAATGGGTCCGCCAGAATGGGGCTCGACACTATCCGGGCAATCAACCCAACGCTCGACACGAAACCATTCGCTTCGGTGTAATCGAGCAGCGCGGTGAACTGTGGACAGAACGGAGTCACCAAAATACCAGAAAACTGAGGGGTCGGAAATACCACCAGCTTGGGTCCGAACGTCTGGTCCGGGAGCGTCACGGCTTGCGGATCTGGCGTCAAGGCGACCGCCGGATTACCCGGATCGTGACCACCACGGCCGATCACGAACTTCTGCACCTGGAACCCGCGACCCGAAATCGTCATATCGGCGATTTTGGCGCGTCCCGTCTCGGTCAAGGCTGCTATGATTGAAAGGGCTGGCATGTCGTTTATTTACCGTTCACAATTCCTTTTTAAGGAACTTTCCTAAAGCCCGCTCGGCTTCTTCCGCCATCATATTCCCGGCTTCACGCTCGTTCTTCGCTTCCCCTATCTTGGTGCCGTCCACGTAGACCGCCACCCGAGGAGACTTGTCGCCCGACTGTTTCACCATCTCGCAGTGCGCCGAGAATTTAAACGCCGAACCAAACTTAACGGTCGCCCGGACTTTCAGTTCCGGCATCCGACTATCCCGGGCCGCCTGATGAGCCTTGCGGGCCGCCATGACCTGTTCGACCGAAGCGGTCGTGACGTTGCCGATCGAAGCGTCCGAAATCCGGTCGATCTCGATCTTGGCTTCCGAAAGCTTCGATTCAATTTCCTTCAACTTATCGGATGAATCCGTATAGGCATGTAGGGTCTGCGGATCGTAAAGACCCAACTCGACCCCACAGGACTGCTCGATCGCCCGTGCAGCCTGCTCCGAAACTTCCGCCTTGAGATAGAAAGTTGTTAGCGGTTTGTCTTGGTAGGAGGCGAACAGGATGTGGGCACCCGATTCGTTCGGAACGCCACCTTCATGACTCCCGGATGTATCGATCGGCTTATGGCCCATCGCTTTGGGCTTTTCGACCGATCCGTCCGGATTACAAACCAAAACACATTTGCGGTCGCCCGCATCGTCGTGTTCGAATATCTTGACGGGATAGGAAGTCGATTCCGCCCGAAAGCTTCCGACGCATACTGCATCGGCCTTATCGTGGAATTTATTCGATCTTACCAATCCTGCCGCGTGGGACAGGGTGTAGAACTTTGCCATTCGTTTTCACCTTCCGATCTAAAAAATAACCTTACCCAAATGGCTTAGATCAAAAGCATGAAAGCAGCTTTACGGTTGACGGTTGCTCAGATCCTTCTTCTCGTGACGCTCTGCTGTTGGGGCGTAACGGCCTTGTTGTTCCGCGCGACCCACCGGTTATGGGAATATTGCCGGGAAGAGGTCGATAACGACCCCCAGGTAGACATGTTTGCTCCCGAAACTTCCTGGACCCTGCGGGGCGTCCGGATCTCTTTAGTCGTGACGGACCGACGTAACTGAACTATCAATAATTCCGTGAAGCACGAAGTCCGCGATATCTGCGATACGGCAGGTTGTCAGAATCCATCCGAATATGGCTGTCATGGTTTTAGGGACCAAGAAGTCTATTCGGTCTATCTCTGCCGCGCCTGCTACACAGGGCGTCATATTCCGGCAGAGGTCCCGGCTCGGATTGTCTCCAAGCCCCCACCCAAAGAGACAGAGACGAAACCCGCTGAAGTCGAAACGTCGGCATGGCGTCCGAGTTGGTCCCGTTAGGTGTACATCGCCGTGGCTATTTATCAAGTCTGTTCCCGAACGGACGGTCTTTCTGATTCCACATCAGGCGTGCGAGCGCACTGGTGTGGCTGGGATCTTTAACCTGCGCCTCACCTGAAATAGCTACTGCGCCTGTGTACTTCTCCGCGTGCATGTACATTGCCGTAGCTATCCCACGTCGCCTGTAGGCTTCCTCGACGAAAAGCTTTGATGGGGCTATCAGCCCACCTCGGTACAGTTGAGCCTCGCGATATACACGCAGGTAGCCCACTACCTTGCCCTCTTTGTCGTAAGCATTGATGACCCAATCATCTCCCTCTGCAACAGAGTCAAACTCTATGTCGGCGTGGGATATGGTGAACTCTTTGTAGACTGTAACATTTTTCATATTAAAAAGGCCACCACGCCAATCGTTGGGTGGTGGCCTTTATTACATCCCTAGCTTAGCTTAGATGTTGACTTCGATGACCGTGAAAGGCTGAGTGAATACGCAAGAACCATTCCCGGTGATGAGGGCCCCGCCTACAAGAGCACCCTTCTTACCGCCGCTAGTAAAACAAGAGGCCGACGTTGCTGGGTTGCAGACACCAGACACCGTAATCTCCAACTTGCCAGCGCCCAACGCCATATCAGCCGCGAGGGCAGCGACGCTATGCTCCAGGCTATCTCCTGCCGCGAAGCTTCCAGAAGCGATCGTAGCATTAGACGAGTCGGTGACTTTGAGCTGCGCATGACCATGCGAACCGTCCTGTGAGAACACTTTACCGAGCAAGCCTACGGCTTCATTGGCCTTGCCTGGTCCGGTGCCCGTGCTAGCCTGCATCATACCCCGTGCATTAGCGGT
>Ga0315284_10006382_pt1 | contig 16784 bp, 13 predicted proteins | sample YL17G09_16_MG_FD_203696 | JGI IMG/M metagenome (GOLD analysis project Ga0315284, IMG submission 203696) | Sediment microbial communities from Yellowstone Lake, YNP, Wyoming, USA - YL17G09_16 | ecosystem: Environmental > Aquatic > Freshwater > Lake > Sediment | place: USA: Wyoming | collected...
CAAAACCCCGCCCGGAGCAAGGCCCAATAGGGGGCGAGTCCCTTCGGGGACCGGTGTTGGCCCGACGCCGCATGAGCCCCGGGTTGGCCGCATGAGGCTGCGGGCAACCGCAGTCCTAGATAGATGGACGCTCTCGACAGAACTCGGCTTATCGGCCCACTCCACTCTTCTTGTGGCTCCTAGAGCCATCCTGGTGCAAACTGAGGGCCTACGAAATACCTGCACTAGGGCCCACTGGACAGAATACCTGCCTTTGGGGCTGGACTTCCTCGCCGCCTCAAGTGATGAATGCGACGCCGAAACCATCCATCACAGGAGGCGTGCATGACCACTCTCGTCGGACGCGAAGCCGTCGCTTCACCCTCTCGGATTAGTACCGAGAGCGCCCTCGAATTGGAGCAGGCCGCGGTGATGTTCCTGGACTACCTGGGGAGCTACCGCAGCTGCTCCCCCCTCTCCATCCAAGCCTACCGCGCGACCCTGCGCAACTTCCAGCAGTTCCTCGCCTCCCGGTCCGGGCCGCTGCCCGCTCCGGCGGCGATCACCCGCCAGCTGGTGATCCAGTATGCGGTGTCCTTGTCGCACTGGTCCCCGGTGACCGTGCGCAGCAAGCTGGCCTGCCTCTCCTCCTTCTTCGGCTTCCTCCAGGACATGGGCTATGTCTCCGGCAACCCCGCCAAGAGACTGCCCCTCCCGAAGCTGGAGCAACACATACCGGTGACGCTCTCAGAAGAGCAGGCGCAGCAACTGTTGGCCGCGGCCGAACTGCCCTGGCATCGATGCCTGCTGGTGCTCCTGCTGGCGACCGGCATCCGCAGGGGTGAAGCGGTGCAGATCAGCCTGGAGGACATGGACCTGACCAACCGGCAACTGCTGGTGCACGGAAAGGGAGCGAAGCAGCGGATCGTCCCCCTCACCCGCCAGGCAGTGGCAGCCATCCAGCAGTACCTGCCTCACCGGCCAAGCACCCTGAGCCGTCGGCTGTTCGTGAACTCCCGCGGACAGCCCATCCGAGGATACCTGATCAACGCCGCGCTCGATGAGATGCTGGAGAAGGCGGGGCTGGCGGGCCAGGGGATCACCCCTCACAAGCTGCGCCACACCTTCGCCACCCAGCTCATCCACAAGGGCGTGGATGTACGCACCGTGCAGGAGTTGCTGGGCCATGCCGACCTGGGGACCACCGCGCGCTACTTGCACTCGGATGTGCGCACGAAGCTGGCGGCAGTAGGGAGGCTGACGGGGCTGCTCGGGGAGAGCGTTCCGCAGGCCCAGGAGGGAGCACAGCCATGACCGCTACCCACGACGCCGAGGCCGGCACCCTTCCCTTTGAGGAGGCGGCGGCGATGTTCCTGGAGTATCTGAAGGGCTATCGCAGCTGTGCTGCCATCTCCGTCAAGGCCTACCGCCGGGATCTGCGCGCCTTCTCGGAGTTCCTCTCCCAGCGCCTGGGCCAGTTGCCCCATCCCGATCGGATCACCCGCCAGCAGGTGATGCAGTTCGCGGTGAGCCTGGCACATCAAGCGCCGCTGACGGTGAGAAGGAAGCTGTGGGTGCTGTCCTCCTTCTTCGGCTTCCTCCAGGACATGGGCCATGTCTCGGGCAATCCCGCCCGGAGGCTGCCCCTGCCCAGACTCGAACAGCAGGTGCCCGTGACGCTCACGGAAGAAGATGCCCGGCGGTTGCTGGAGGCAGCCGAGCGGCCCTGGCACAAGTGCTTGGTGGTGCTGCTGCTCTCGACAGGCATGCGGCGCAGCGAGATCGCCCAGATCAGCCTGGAGGATCTGGACCTGGAGAACCGGCAGTTGCTGGTGCACGGGAAAGGGGCGAAAGAGAGGATTGTGCCGCTGGCGGATCAGGCCGTCGCTGCCATCCAGCAGTACCTGCCCCAGCGCAAGAAGACGGACAGCCACCGGCTCTTCGTGAGCCAGTTCGGGAAGCCCCTCTGCGGCAGAGCCATCAGCCGGATGCTAGCGCGCACCCTCGGGAAAGCAGGCCTCTCAGGCAGAGGTATCACCCCTCACAAGCTACGCCACACCTTTGCCACGCACCTCATCCGCAGCGGGGCCGACATCCGTACCGTGCAGGAACTACTCGGGCACGCGGACATTGGCACGACCGCGCGGTACCTGCATTCAGACCTGCGTACCAAGCTGGCCGCGGTGGAGAAGCTGGAGGGGATGCTCGGATGATAGACCGGCCGACCGCTCCGACATCGCCTGGCGAGGTCCGAATCCCCACCGGGATCTCACCTATTCTGCACGGCAGAGATGACCCCACCACCCAGACTCTTATCAGGCGACGACGCGGAGGCTGGAACAGCAAGAAGCCGCCCTCCGAGCCAGAGTGAGAGGTATTGCCCGCGCCCGCCGACGAATCACGATCTGACCAGCCTGCGTGACCCGATTCCGCAACCCATGGGGTCCATACGTGGACCATTGACGTTGCGTTCCATCGAGACGAAGCCACACGTACACAACGCAGAAACGCGTTCCACCGCATCCTCTACTGGCTCTCGGCATCTGACGACGAGTCCATCTGGGCATCTGGCTCGGTTCCAGGTCCTTCGATTCGCCTGAAGGCCTCCATGAGTCGGTTCCACTCCGACTTCAACATCTGCTTAGCATCATCGTCGAAGCACACACCCTCGGCGACTTCCACGCCATGCTCCTCGAAGATCTGCTTCACTTTGGCGGCAGGAACTCGCAAGTCGGTTGCGGCAACGGTGGCGAGGGCCTCTACCGCCGGCCATCGATCCCTGAGCTCATCCTGAACGTAGTGTGCTACCTTCCGGTACTCATCAGCCGTGAGCCCAAGATCATGCAGCCGATCAATGTCCCGGTCATATTCGGGGTCGCACGGGAAGTTACGGGCGATGTCTCCCAGCGCCCGCGCCACCCTGGCCTCTCCGTCAACGCCGACACCCGTGGAGTCGGACGCCACCAGCAGACCCGCCATTGAGATCGCGGCGTCACCGAGTACTGTTCGAACGATAACCGCATCGGAATCCCGGCCATCGGGTGCCGTTACGAAGACGTAGGCCCCGCCTTCCCTCTTCTCATTAGGCCATAGGTCAACCGGGCCCACAACCGCTCTTGGAGTGCGGACGGCAATCAGCGCGTGTGCCGCCTCGTGGCAGGCCACGCGCCACCGCTTGGCATCACCCTCCTTCCCGGGCTGAGGCTGAGTCGGTTCTACCTGTGGCATTATCCGTGCTCCTTCATCGGCCCCACCGCTGGCTTCTCCGGCCAGATCATGCGGTGCAGCAGGGCCTGGCGATGGGCGGCAACTTGCTAGCTCATCTTGCCGCCGTACTGGCATTGCGTGCCGGTGCTCCTTTGCCACGGAAGCAGTCTGTCTTCGGACAGCGAAGATAGTACCCGTGAGCCCGACAGTGCCGCCTGGCCTGCCTCTACTGGAGCCCGAATTCACCCGTCAAGGTCAGCGCGGGTTGGTAGCGAGGTGACCCCTGCCGGGCGTATTCGTAGAGATGAACGGGCGGGTTCATACGGGGATTGATCGCCTGGCCCAAGGCGCTCTCTCCGGATGCGTGAACCTGTCATACCGCCGAGAAGCGGGTAACGGAGTACGGCTTCCCTGCCAGGAAGGGATTCCCCCACGCCGATACGACGCCACCGATCCCGCCGTTCGTCACGACGACGTAGCACTCGCCCGGGAAGATCGCTAGAACGGTTGCTGCGTCTCCCTTCGCTATCCTTCTCTCGACCTGCTTACCTCGGACGCGGGACTTTTTGATCTGGACGCCTCGCAGCTGCTCCCCTACCGTCGCTGTCCACTGCTCCCCATCGTGAGTGAAGGCGATGGAGTACACTCGCTGTCCCGGTGGAGGTACCGAGTCACGGTCCCACGTGACTATGGGGGCACAGTCCTTGTGGCACCACCCGGCCAAGTCCGCATACGCCTCTTCCTGCTTGTCGGGCTCTGCGAAGGGCACGAAGAACGCAGGTGCGTCTGCCATCATCCTCTCCTTTCAGCTCTCCCACTCCCCCAACTCCGACTCGAGCTGGTCCATCACCTCACGGAACCGTGCCAGAGGCGCATAGGCATCGGCTTGCACGTGGGCGAGGTAGTCCTCCTCGTTGACAGGCAGACCAAGCTCCCGCCGGACGTGAACGTTGGCTCTTGCGAGGGGTGGCTGGACTTCAATCATGGCCGCCATGGCGGCCTCTACCAGATCCCGGTGCGCGCGGCGCTCCCGCTCACTGGCCTGGCGCTACTGTTGCTCAAGAACCACCACCTGTTCCCGGCCATTGGTGAAATCCTGTACCACCTGTGGTGTCAATGCACGGACCTCAAGGGGAGCATCGGGAGCGGATACCGCTTCCATCATCTTCATCAGTTCCTGCGTATGGGCGAATAGCTGGGAAACCCTCCCCTGTGCTTCCTCTCGGGCGCGCCGGAGCGCGTCGAGGCGTATCCTTCGGGCCGTAAGATCGAGGGTGAAGGAGCCGATGAGGTTGCCCGCCGCGTCCAGCGCCTTGATCGTATCGAGGTCAGCAACCACAGCGACGCGGTAGTACCACCCTGGGTCCGCCTTCGTGAACTCCTGCAGTTGTTCGAGTGTGATCTCGGGTTGGGCGATGCGGGGCAAGTTCTGAACGCTCCTGGCCATGCCTTCCGCGGCCATAAGGTAAACCTCACGCTTGAGCGCGTGCTCTCGCGCCTTCCTGGCCTCACCCGAGGCATGTTGGAGCTGCTTCCTCAGGGTGAGGTAGGCGATTGCCCCCCCGATAACCGCACCAAGGAGGCCACTCGCAAGACCACTGACGGCCGCTACGATGACTTTGACGGTCTCTTCGCTCATGGAGGCTTCGTCCAGTTACGGAATGGGCGGTCCCGCTTCGACCGACCGAACGTGTATGGGATGCTTCGCCGTGAGTGTCACCACTATCGGCGTCTCCGGCTTGAAGGGCGTCTCCTTGATGCCGATCCAGTACCCCTTGCGGTCCCGGGTGTACCCCTCATACATCCCCACGGTCATCGTGACACCCGACAGCCGGAACTGTCCTGCGATCAATGCGGCGTCGCAACTGACGATCAGCGATGTGGGCAGCGTAGTGACGTTCGTCTGTATCGTTACCTGGATTGCGTGCGGCGCGTCCTTGTTGTCGGACGGCACGGACTCCTGCGTGAATCGCAGTGCCCGCACGGGCGGCGGTTCCGGGTCCCTTACCGGCGCGGCCACTATCTGAACCTTAGGCGAAGTCGGCCTCCTTGACAATTCCACGGTGAGGCGACTGACCTGGTCCCGCTTCGCCTCCATGTCGGCTCGTAGAGCCGTCCCCTCCTTCTCCTGGCGCGCCACCTGCGTCTTCAGTTGTCCACTGGTGGCGCGCTCGTCGCCTAACTGCTGGTAGACATCTCGCCAGGCCTGAAAGCAGGAGATGAGTAGGGCGACGGCCATGATGGACACTAACCACGTCCAGGGGAAATCGCGCTTCCTGCGACGCTCCACGATCATGATGACCACGGAGACGACTCCCCCGCCGACGATAGCCCACCAGTGGTCTCCGACACTCGTGAGGAACAGCCAGAACTCGCCCGCCATGCTTTAATTGTAGCACAGAACCGCTTCCTTTACACCCTCGCCCACCGGCCGTATCGGAGCTACAGGTTGGCCGGTACCTTCCATTCTGTCGATACGAGGCAGGGTAACAGTTCACTCTTCGTGAGAATGTTCACCTTGGTCGCTGGATGCCCCGTCTTGGCCCTCCAGCCTTCGGTTTCAGTGGGTCAAGGTTCGGCGCCGATTTCCGCTCTGGGTGGGTCATTCGTGCACGCCGGCTAACAGGTGGCGCGGCTCGAGAGTCGCTGGGGACGCGATACCTCAGGTGCGATGCTGCTTCTCAGCCGGTGACCCGTCCGCCGTGGTCTCATCGCTCGGCCTGCTTGACCTGCTGGGGGAGGCGCCCGGATGAAGTCTCAGCTTGAGAAGGCTGGCTGGAAGCCGGGAAGGGATCCACTCCCCCGGCCTGACAGCACTGGAGCAGAGATCCATAGGCGCGAACAAGACCCGGGTTGCCCCGAGCCTTGTTCGCCTGATCGAGCTGCTGGTGTCGCGGGATACTCGCGCCGTTCGCACCGTTCTGTCAAGACCGAAATCGGCGTTCCAGCGCACAAAGCCGGCTCGCCGCTCAGGCCCAACAGTGGGCCCAGAACGGCGCCTATGGGCCCATATTTGGGTCCTGGAACACTGCGGGCAAGCCTGCGTCAGCGCTCCGATTCATCGGCCCGCCTCGGAGCACCGTCAGGCCGGAGGTGGGTCCCACGTCATGTCCCTCATAGGCCGCCGACAGCGGCACATCGGCGGCCCAAGACCTCGCTCGGAGTTCCTGTAGTGGGGGCGTTGCTTGCACGCCCGACAAGTCAATGCAGAGAGAAAAACGTCGAACTTCCTGAGGGCGTCTCGAAGTTCTGTCACGCTTGGTGGTGTCGTGGCCTCCCCACGATCGTGAGCAAGCTGGTTGGCGATATAGGCGTCCTGCTGGAAAGCGCCAAGGCACTGCCTCAGCTGCCCGCCCGGCGCTTCGCGCTTGAGGGCGGACTGCACCGGGGGAATAAGATCGCCCAGCATTCGCTTCTCGTTACCCGCGCCCATTAGGTAGGGCATCTCCGCCTTCAAAGCCTCGGCGATCCGTTTCATCTCGTGTTCAAAGTAAATGCGAAGCGGGCTGGCCGCTTCTGACGCTCTCCCTCGGGCGAGGGCGGCTTCCGCTTGCTGCCGTGCGGTGCCTGGGTGTTCGCTGCACACGGCACCGACGTCGGCGCTCCAAGGCTCGAGGTGCTTCCGGCGAAGATTGCACTTCGTCTGGAGACGATCGCCCCAGCCATCATCGTGGGTGAATATGAGCAACTGCCACTCCCCGAAGTGTTCGGCCAGCAGCTCGGCAACCCGCGTACGATGATCAGCATCCAGGCTTGTAACCACGTCATCGAGCACCAGGAAGTTGACGTCGCCCAGCATATGCTCAGCATTAGCGAGGAAGAGACAGAGCCCCAGACTATGCAGGTGGCCCTCGCTCAGAACACGACGGGGAGCCAGCACGTCCTTGCCATGGAAGTTGGCTCTGAACTCCGCGCCCCGCTCCCCGGTATCCAGTGTCGTTTCTATGCGCAGTTCGAGTACGCCCTCATCGGGATGCAGGCTCTGGAAGAACCCGTTCACGCGTTGACTCAGCCGCGCAAGTTTCTCCGTCAGCACCGCGTTCTCGTGGGTCCGGAGTCCCGCGAGCACGCTGTCCAGGACGATCTTCTGCTGGTCATATGGGAAGAGGACGGCGGCGCTGCTAACGTGCTCCTCCCACTTCTCGGCCAACCGATCTAGCTCACGCGCCGCCTTGATCTTCACCATCTCCTCTTCGGACCGAGCAACGCGTGAAGCCATCTGCTGCGCAGCCGCGAACGTCTGGTGCAGCGCGTCTGATAGTGGACTCAGCCAGGGCGCCTGCAATTCGGCGCCGTCGCCTTCGCCGACAGTGACTTCGGCCAAGACGTGCCCTAGTTGCTCAGCAGAGGCCGTCGCCGACACGAGGGCCTCGCGGCGTTCCCCGATCGCCTCGTGCTCGGCGAGGTCGCCTGACATCAGCTTGTGCAGGGCCTCAACAGTTCCGTTCAGACGGCGCGTTTGCTCGGCAACCTCGGCGACCAGACCATCGCGTTCTGTCAGCAATCCGTCCGCGTCCGCGATCTCCTGCTCAAGACGTCTCAGAAATCCATGGACATCATCTACGGGACGGCCGCACAGGGGGCAGTTGTCGTCGGCCCAGGCCCGGTTCTGCCTTGCTTCTAGGGCGAGCACCCTGATCCGACGGAATGCTTCGGCCTGCCTTTGGGTCGTTTCGCCCAGCAGCCGTTGCCGGCCCTCGCGGATTCGGTCAAGTCCTTCTGCCGCTGGTAGTAGGTCAAGTGCCGCCTGTATCACTGCTTGTAGTCGTACGATCTTGTCCATCTCCGGCGAAATGGCCGTGTCCGGCGCGATCGTACCCCGCGCCGCGCGCAAATCCGCAGCGGTTCGAATCGCCGCGGGCAATCCGGCCTGCAGCGCAAGCTCCGTCGCCTTCGCGAGCACGTGGTCCTCACCGAGACCGACCGCCCCGATGATCGCGCTGACAGCTCCGGCAGCATCCCGAGACCGCGTACGCGCGGCTGTGTACTCAGGCGTGCTCGATAGCCTATTCGCTGCCCTCTGAATCTCCGAGTGAGCCCTGTGAAGCTCCTGCAGCCCAAAGAGTTGTTCGAGGGCCACCAGCTTCTGCTGCTTCGTCGCCTGGATGAAGTTGCTCAGCTCAGCCCGTCGCAGCACCACATTTTCCGGGCTGACAGACTGGAGCTCGTCCGGCACCTCTCCTTCCAGAACAGGCTGTGACAGCGACTCAACCGCCATTGTGCGCCGGAAGGCAGTACGCCGTCCGCCGACCAGGAGTTCCAAGGAGATGTCTGATGGGCCCGGTTCTGCACAGATGCAGAAATGCAGGTCTGATGGTTCCGAAAACTCGAAGCCGGTCAGATGGGGCGTGCGACCCCAGATCACCCACTGCAGCGCGTCGACGATCGACGACTTCCCCGATCCGCTCGATCCTTCGACTACGGCGCCCCTGGGCTCTACAGCTAACTCTAGTGGACCCCTCACACCGCGGAAGTCATTGATCGCTAGCTTCGTGACTTTCATCACGCACCCCCCGTGCTCTGAGTGCCTCTAGTGACCGGGATATCTGCGCGTCCTTGAGCTGGCCGCCTCGCGCAAGATAAAGGAGTTCAGCGACTATGTCCTTGGCAACTCGGCTCTCCGCCTCGAACGCATGAAGGAACCGGGTTACCTCGTCCTCGATAACCGTCGCGGGTTTCCTCGCCACAATTCCCTCCCGACCGGCCGGGGCTGTCGTTCGTCGCTGAGGGTCCTCTGGGACTCTACCGCCCATGACCCCTCCGCGTCAACCCGATGATCCGACAGGCATCGTGACAGCACGAACGCGCAGGCTGATGCTGCCTTCCGGTCGGCATTGGCGTCAGAAGGAGCGTTTCATCGGCAGTTAGCGACGCCTAGCAGGCGATCTCTGTGCCCGTGTGGAACCGTCCTGTCTGGTCGGACGAGCACGGCCGAGCTTTCTCTCGACTGGGGGGAGCCGAGCCCCAGCGGCTCTTGACGACCTTCGCCAGCGAAGGTACAACCAGTCGCGATGAGGGGTGTGCGACGTGGATTCCGCCACCGATAGACTGATGGGCCGGACCCTCACCCTGACCGGCCATTTCGACAGCCCGGTCAAGGTCGAGGCCGTCCGCCCTCTCGGGGCTGGCTTCGAGCTTCGTGTCCGTACCCCAGACGGGCACCTCGAAGAGACGGTCATTTCGGCGGACGAGTTTGGCCAACTCCAGAGCCAGGTCCGTTCAGTCACCGAAGGCGAAACCCCGGCCGACCCTGAGCTTCTCCGGCTTCTGGTAGAGTCGGCTCGAATCCGCCTTGCCTACGCCTACGACCGGCAGTTCGCCGTCAGCCTCTCCGGCATCCGCACCCTCCCTCACCAGATCGAAGCCGTCTACATGAAGATGCTGCCCCAGCCCCGCCTGCGCTTCCTCCTCGCCGACGATCCCGGCGCTGGGAAGACCGTAATGGCGGGCCTGCTTCTCAAGGAGATGAAACTCCGTGAGGCCGTCGAGCGAGTGCTCATCCTGGTGCCGGCCCCGCTGACCATCCAGTGGCAGGACGAACTCCAGCGCTACTTCGGCGAGACGTTCTTCATGGCTAACTCGGCCACAGATCAGGACCAGCTCGTTGACCCCTGGCAGCGGGAGATGCAGGTCATCGCCTCGCTCGATTACGCGAAGCAGGACAGCGTCCGGGAGCGCGTCTGGCAGCAGCGGTGGGACCTCGTCATCATAGACGAGGCCCACAAATGCTCGGCCTACACCAGGAGCCGAAGCGATCGCTCCCCCGAAGCCGAGAAGACCAAGCGTTACCAGCTCGCCGAGAAACTCAGCGCCCAGGCTGACCACCTGCTACTCCTCACCGCCACCCCGCACCATGGTGACGATGACCGGTTCGGCCACTTCGTGCGACTGATCGACCCCGACCTGTTCCCTGAGCCACACCGCCTGGGCGAGCAGGCCCGTGAGATTCGGCGGGACATCCTCCGCCTAGGCCCAGACTGCCCGTGGGCACTGCGCCGGTTGAAGGAAGATCTGCGTGACCTCGAAGGCCGTCGCCTTTTCCCCGACCGTCATGTGCAGACGGTCACGTTCGAGCTGAACAGCGACGAGTTCTCCCTCTACAAGGCCGTCACCAATTACATCAACCTATACTTGCCCCAGGGGACTGGGCGCCGTAAGCACAGCATCGCTCTCACTCGCACCGTATTCCAGCGCCGACTGGCCAGCTCCACCCAGGCCATCCACGAGTCGCTACGCCGGAGACTGCGCAAGCAGAAGGATCTGCTCGACGAACTCGAAGCGCTCTCGCCGGCCCTAAGAGCACGGCGACTGGAACTACTCCGTGGCCGGCTCAGTGATGACGAGCGTGACGATGACGACCTTGATGACGCTGAGACCGACCGCCTGGTTGACGAGTTCACGGCGGCAGAGGAGATAGACAGGCTGCGCGACGAGATCGCCGCCCTCGACGACCTGGTGGACCAGGCCCGCCATGTGCGTGACCAGGCGAATGACAGCAAGCTCGCCGCGCTGAGGGAATGCCTCGCCAAGGCCGAGTTCGACGAGCTGAAGGACGGCCGGGGCAAGCTGCTCCTCTTCACTGAGCATCGGGACACGCTCCGCCACGTGCGCGAGCACCTCGACCGCTGGGGCTACTCCACCTGCGAGATCCACGGGGGCATGGGCCCCCGTGAGCGGAGGCAAGCGGAGGACGACTTCCGCACACGCGCCCAGGTCTGCGTGGCGACGGAGGCCGCGGGCGAAGGCATCAACCTCCAGTTCTGCCACCTCATGATCAACTATGACTTGCCCTGGAACCCGACCCGGCTGGAGCAGCGCCTCGGCCGCATCCACCGCATCGGTCAGGAGCGTGACTGCTACGCCTTCAACTTCGTCGCCGACCAGTCGCAGGATGGTCAGCCGGTGATCGAGGGGCGCATCCTCGAGCGTCTGCTCGAGAAGCTCGACCGGATGCGTGAAGTGCTAGGGCACGAGCGGGTCTACGATGTGATCGGCGAGGTGCTCTCGCTTAACGAGATCAACCTGCCCGAGATGCTAAGAGATGCCGCCTACGACCCCGGCCGGCTCGACGACTACCTCGACCAGATTGATCGCATTGATCCCGACAAGCTGCGCGAGTACGAGCAGGCCACGGGCATCGCTCTCGCCCGCTCCCATGTGAACTTCGAGTCCTTCGAGCATGCCAACCTGGAGGCGGAAGAGCATCGGCTCATGCCCGAGTATGTTGCCCGCTACTTCCTAGCCGCAGCGAACCTGATCGGCCTTCGCGTGGAGCAGCGGGCCGACGGCCTCTGGCGGATCGAGCATGTGCCCCAGGACCTCCGATCAGACCGGCTCGAATCGGCCCGCCGTGCCAAGCCCGATCCCTCCTACCGCAAAGTCACTTTCGACAAGGCCGACCTGGAGCACGATCAGCACGTAGACGCTGTGCTTCTGGGGCCGGGCCATCCGCTCTATGCCGTGGTGGACGAGAAGGCAAACCAGCGCCTCGGTCAGGTGCGTGGGCGCATGGCCGTGTTCGTGGACCCATCCGCCACTCAGCCGTACCGCATCCACTTCCTTGAGATGGAGATCCGCGGCAACAGCCGGCGGTCTGGCGACACGGCCACCCTCCACGCTGAGTTGGTGGCCGTGAAGGACTGCAATGGCGAGTTCACTGTCATAGCGCCGGATGCTCTGCATGACCTCGTGCCCCATCCGAACCCGACCACCCAACTACCACCAGCCGACACCTCCAAGGCAGTTGACTTCCTCCGTTCCTCCTACCAGCTCAGCGCTTGTGATCGCTGTCGAGACGAACGCCGTCAGTTCGCCAAGGTCTGCGAGGACTACCTCCGGTCGTCGTTCGACATGCGGGTCCGAGTCGCCCAGGACCGGGTGATGAAGCTCAGGGGACGGGTCGCAGCCGGTGAGAGCGAGGCCCAGCTTGCGCTTCGTGACGCCGAGAACGATCTCGCCGATCTGGAGCGCACTCGGAAGGAACGTCTCGACGGACTGGGCCGGCTCGCCATCGCACGCACCGGGCCAGTTGCCCACCTGGCATCAGTCGTCGTGCTTCCGCCCGGGTCTGACACACTGCCACTCACACCGGCCGACATCGTTGACATCGAAACCGAGATAGCCGCGATGAACGTGGCGATGGAGTACGAGCAGCAGCGCGGCTGGGAGCCGACGGATGTGGGCCGGCAGAAGATCGGCTTCGACATCCGGAGCCTTGGCCCGGCCGATCCCGCCACCGGGCAGCGGGAGGTGCGCCGTATCGAGGTGAAAGGAAGGGCGAAGGGGGCGGCGATTCGCATGACCACGAACGAGTGGCTCAAGGCTCGCCAACTCAGCTCGACCTACTGGCTCTACGTGGTCTGGGACCCGAAGGAACCGGGCGCGAAGCCAGTGATCGTGAAGGACCCTGCACACGCGCTGGAGCATGCAGCGAGGGTACATGCCGCCCTGGGCTGCTGCGAGTTGCCAGCTAGTGCGGTTATAGGTGCGACTCACACGGAGGGGATGTAGTGGGAACGGCTCTGAGCACGTTCAATATCGCGTTCCGGCGAGCAGATCGAGTCTACAGACTCGCGGTCGCTGTTACCGATTACCGATCCTACAGGATTCGGGCCGACTGGGCTGCTAAGTTCAAGCGGCTCATGCACTGGCCCCAACGGTACGAGATCGACCGCGTTGACAGTGGCGATGCCATTATCATCCTCAGAGACGGCAGCGATCTTGCCCGCGCCGACTTCCAGCGCGGTAGGACCAACGATCTGCTACGTGCTTCGCTCGTCATGGCGGTGTCAGCAATGGACGCGTACTTTCACGCCAAGGTCTGCCGCTATGTCATCGCGCACAGCAAGAAGGCGGAGACGGGGTCGCGTCTCATGAACCTGCGGATCACTGTGGCAGATTTCGTCCGTGGGAACGGCCTCCGGTACCGCAATGCTGCACTCCGGGCCGCGGTCGAGCGGCATCTCTACCTCCAGTCGCTGCAGACGCCGGAGAACATCGCAGACGCCGTCGCGCTCATCGGAGTCAGCGACTTCTGGAACTCGGTCGCCGCCGAGATGGGTCAGGAAGCGAAGGGTGTGCGCAAGAGACTATCGGCGATCTCTCGTCGACGAAACCAGATAGCCCACGAAGGTGACTTGTCCCAGAGTAAGCTCAGGAGGAACAAGTCGCACAGCATCTCACGTAAGTACACTCGTGATGCCTTGGACTTTGTTGGAGTTCTTGTGTGCGCGGCGAACAAGGTCATCGACGCGAAGAAGGTGGTGTAGCACATGACAAGCCGCTTCCTGGCGACGACCGGAGGCGCAGACGATATGGTGCTGATCCCGTCCTGCGGAGGTGCCGCGAAATGAGGGTCTCTGAGAAGACGCTGGAGCTAAACCTCGCCGCAGAGATGCTGCAGATCATCAGGGGATACGACGGTCATGCCAAGGCCTACCTCCGCGGCCTCACCCAGACGCAGGAGAGCGAGGACGGACCAGACAGTTACCTCCAGTTGCCACCCGAGACGCGACTCTTCGCCTTCCAGTTCAAGGCTGCGACGCTGGACGATCCTGCCTACACGTTCAGACTCGCCAAGAAGCAGCACAATGCACTCAAGGACCTGGCCGACAGCGCGCAGCTGCCACACGGGAGTGTCGTCTATGTCTTCCCGTACTGCCGTGAGTACACCAAGTTCGAGTCTGACCTACCGGAGCTGATCTCAGACACTTGGACGCTTGATGTCGCGGACATGCCCTCTGCTCAGGAAATGTTCGGCGACAGGAAGAAGAAGATGGTGTTCTGCGACGATCAGCACTGGGCTCACTGGAACCCGCGGGTGGGACTGACGCGGATGGCTGAACACCTGGAGCTCAGCTTACCTTCCGGAGGAATCGCGCGTGACGGCTTCGTGGAGTGGTATCGGTCTCTCCAATCGGCAAGCAGAGCAGGACGACGGAATCCTTGGCTCTTCCGCGGGCTTAGAATGGCGGTGCTGATTCCCCAGGGCGCTGATTGCCGACGCTTCCAACCACTCGGCGAGGAGATAACCGAGAGCTGATGGCCGACGACCGGCGTCTAATCGAAGACTACCTCCCGATTCGGGAGATCAGTGCTGAGGCCTCGCGCGAGAAGAGCGTGAGGAAGGGGCACATTTCGACGCTGCATCTGTGGTGGGCGCGGCGGCCACTGGTGGCGTGCCGGGCGGCGGTGTATGGTGCGCTGGTGCCGGCGACGCAGTTCGGGCCGATGAATGGGGACAAGAGGAAGGGGAAAGCCTCCAGAGATAAGGCGAGGAAGTTCATCACCGCGCTCTGCAAGTATCCTGGCGATCCGAGGATCATCAAGGAGGCGGAGCGGCACATTCTCGAGGCGCACGCACAACGGCTGACCGCGGAAGACGCGGAGATCGCAGAGAGGGAGGCAAGGGAACCGAGGGTCATCACGGTCGAGGATATCGAGGCGGGGCGGGCGCCGCGGCCGAAGGTGCTGGATATGTTCGCGGGCGGCGGGGCGATCCCGCTGGAGGCGCTTCGCCTGGGGTGCGACGCCTACGCGCTCGATCTTAACCCCGTCGCCCACATCATCGAGCTGTGCACGCTGGTCTACCCGCAGAAGTACGGCAAGCCCGACCCGAATGCGCGTGGCATGACCGGCCCCGTTGGTGCGGATGGTTCGCCCACCTGGGGCGGGCTGGCGAATGAAGTCGAGTACTGGGGCAAGTGGGTGCTGGAGAAGGTCAGGGCGGAGATAGGCGACCTGTACCCGCCGATTCCTGATCCTGAGTTTCACCGCAAAGGCGCAAAGCGCGCGAAGCAGCTTGGCATGGACGGCGCTGCTGCGCCCGCCAAGGCGCATGAGGGATACCTGACTCCCGTTGCCTATCTCTGGACGCGAACGGTGAAGTGCAAGAACCCGGAGTGCGGGGCGACGGTGCCGCTCGTCCGCCAGACCTGGCTCTGCAAGAAGAAAGGGCGCTACGTCGCGCTGAGGATGGAGGCTAACCGCAAAGACGCGAAGGTCGCGAAGAGGGATCCCTTTTCGCCCCATTCGCTCCGCTCAGGGCAAGCCTCTGCGCCTTTGCGGTGCTCTTTTTCCGTTGTCTCCTCCTCCGCCGAAACCGAGGCGAAGGCGGTCAAGGAGTTCGGCTTCGATCCGGCCCATTTCTCTCGAGGCGGAAATGCGATCTGCCCGTTGTGTGGCACGGTCGCGGACAATGCCTACATACGGCATTGCGGGGATACCGGAGCCACTGCGGCCCAGATGATGGCAGTGGCTTGCATCCGATCAGGCAGGCACGGAAAGGCCTACCTTGCATCGGACTGCCTTCCACGCAGCCACTGGGACACCGATCGCACCGTCCCGGAGCGCATCTCATGCATCGCCCAGGCCCAGGGCATCACCATTCCCGACGAGCCGATCAACCCGCTTAGGCCATCCCCCTGGACCCGCGGAGCATCCGGAGTGACCCGCCATGGTATGACTCGCTGGGGCGACTTGTTCACACCACGGCAGGTGCTGAGTCTCCTTACCTTCACTCGTTGGGCCCGTGAGGCCCAGGGGCTGGCTGTCACCGCTGGTGTCGGCGAACTCCACGCACGCGCCCTGGCGACCTACCTGGCGCTTCTAGTCGATAGGGTAGCCGAGTACTCCTCGGTGTTGAGCCGTTGGGATAACTCGCAACAGCGAGTAGTGGGGCTATACGGTCGTCAGGCCCTCGCCATGGTCTGGGACTCCCCTGAACTGGTCCCTCTGGGCCGAAGTGTTGGCGCTTGGCTACCAATGCTAGAGGCGAGCTTGGCTGTCATCACGGCCAGCTCCGACATCGACCGCACGGCTGCCGTGGTTCGCGGATCTGCTACCGATATTCCGCAGCCGGCGGAGCTATTCGACGCTGTGGTCACGGACCCACCATACTATGACAACATCCCCTATGCTGACATCTCCGATTTCTTCTACGCGTGGCTCAAGCGGTCACTTGGTAGTCTATACCCTGAACACTTTGCCGCTGTCACCACCCCGAAAAAGGGAGAGGTAACAGCGCTCTCTTCCCGGCATGGAGGCGACATGCCCGCTGCAAGAGCAGAGTACGAAGCTCTGATCGGGCGTGCCCTCGCAGAGGCGAATCGAGTACTGAAGCCAACCGGCTCCCTGACGTGTGTGTACGCTCACAAGACAACGGCAGGCTGGGCGACCTTGGTCGTTGCCCTTCAGCAGGCGGGCTTCAGCGTTGTCGAAGCCTGGCCTCTGGACACGGAGCAGAAGCAGAGACTGCTTGGTATGGGGACAGCTGCCCTCGCCTCGAGCATATTCCTTGTCGCCCGCAAGCGGGAGGATGCGGCGACAGGCTTGTATGAGAATGAGGTGCGTCCCGAGCTGGAGAGCATCGTGCGCGAGCGCGTGGACGCGCTGTGGGAGATGAAGATCACGGGCGCGGATCTGGTGATCGCAGCGGTCGGCGCTGGCCTGCGAGCATACACGAAGTTCGAGCGAGTTGAGTACGAGAACGGCGAGGAAGTGCCGGCCGAGCAGTATCTGGCCGAGGTCGAGGGCGTGGTGCTGGACACGCTGTTGGAGCGCATCTTCGGCCTGTCTGCGTACACCGCACAGGCAGGCAT
>Ga0315284_10006383_pt1 | contig 16784 bp, 17 predicted proteins | sample YL17G09_16_MG_FD_203696 | JGI IMG/M metagenome (GOLD analysis project Ga0315284, IMG submission 203696) | Sediment microbial communities from Yellowstone Lake, YNP, Wyoming, USA - YL17G09_16 | ecosystem: Environmental > Aquatic > Freshwater > Lake > Sediment | place: USA: Wyoming | collected...
CAATTGGCGATACGCCACGACGTGAATGCCCGTGACCTGTGTGCTGCCCAGGTCGAAGGGCACACAGTCAGGCTCTTGATGATTCAGAGTTGTGAGTAAGCGTTCTCGTGAGTTCATCGGACGTGTCCCGCGCTCACGGATAAACCAGAGCGGCTGACTCGGCATCCAGGAACAAGTGCGCGTGCGGCGTCTGGCGCAAGATGGAGCCGGGGCAGTCCTCGCTGATCGGGCCGCGCAAGGAGCGATAGACGGCGTCCGCCTTGCGCGCTTCGGGCACAATCGCGAGCACTCGCTTGGCGGCCAGGAGCGCTGGAATCGTCAGTGTCATGGCGTGCGTGGGACATTCGTCAATGCAGGAAAAGTGCCCTTCGCCCACTTGTTGCTGGCGAGATGCCTCGGCCAGCTTGACGAGCTTGACCCAGACCGGATCGTCGAAATCGGCAAACGGCGGATCGTTGAACGCGATGTGTCCGTTTTCGCCAATGCCCAGCGCGCACAGGTCGGCCGGATGCATGTGCAGCAACGACTCGTATTCCTTGCACGCCTGATCGGCATCCGCCGCATGACCTGGAACAGGAAAAAAGGCCCGGGGCTGGACATAGTCCAAGAGATGCCGCTTTAAAAACAGCGGAAAGCTGGCCGGATGATTCGGATCGAGGCCGACGTACTCGTCCATGTGAAAGATGTTGACCTTGTGCCAGGGAATGTCTTGTTCCTGCCTCAACGCAGCGAGAAAGGTGAGTTGCGAGTTGCCGGTGGCGACGATCATATCGGCGTGGCCTTTGCGCTCGACCGCGCGCCGGATGACCTCGGCAGCTTCTTGCGCTGCCGCCGCGCCCAATTCCTCATTGGTGCGGTAGATGCTGATGGGGAGGTCTTGCAGTTTCGTTTCCTGTATAGGTTCGATGGTCACGGTTTGCTCCTTTCATTGAGACGAAAGACCAAAGACGAATGACGAAGGTTAGCCTCACCGCCATTGGTCATTCGTCACTCGTCTGTTCGTATGCCCATTGCCCGCCGATCATGGTGCGCCAGGCAGTCCAATCGTCATTAAAAATGGCAAGGTCGGCGTCTTTGCCCGGCTCAAGGCTGCCCTTGCGGCTGTCCACTCCGATGACGCGCGCCGGCGTGAGCGTGAGCATCCGCACTGCTTCAATCAGAGGAACGCCGACCACGTCCGTCAAAATCGGAATCATCTGATTGACGAGCGTGGTGCTGCCGGCAAAGGCCGTGCGGTCAAACATCATGCCGACGCCGTCGCGCACCTCGTACTCCATGCTGCCCATCCCAAAGCGCGCGCCTTCGGCCAAGCCTGCGCCGCTGGTCGCATCGGAAATAATGCACAGCCGGCCCGCGCCGATACATTTGTAAGCCAGCTTTATCAGCGTCGGCGGCAGATGCTTGTTATCGGCGATCATTTCCACGCTCAAGCCATCTAGCAGCAACGCACATTCCAGCAGACCCGGCTTGCGCCAGGGGCCTTGGCGGATGGTCGTAGACATCGCGCTCCAAATGTGCGTGACGTGACGCAAGCCGACTCGTATCGCGGCCATCACCTGCTTGTCTTGGGCTGACGTGTGACCTGCCGCCGGAACGATGCCAAGCTTGACCAGCTTGGCGACGAGTTCCAACGCGCCGGGCAACTCGGGCGCAAGAACCATGATTTTCAAAACGTCGTGATGTCCGAGCAAAACGTCGGGTGTGCCATCGTCGGGCGCGCGGAGGTTGGCCGGGTCGAGCGCGCCCTTTTGCGCCGGGCTGATGTAGGGACTTTCCAGGTGCATCCCCAACACGCGCGCGCCCTCGCGTGGCTTGTCCATCCATTCGCGACCGAACTCTAAGCATCTCACCAAATCGGGAATCGGCGCAGTGGCCAGCGTCGCCAGCAGCGACGTGACGCCGCGCCGGGCGTTTTCCTCCGTGATGACCGCAAACGCTTCCGCCGTCGGCTCGTTAAAAGTGTGACCCAACGCGCCGTGCGTGTGAAGGTCAATCAGCCCGGGCGTGATGAGGCGTCCGCCCGCGTCAATCGTTTCCACCTCCGAGCCGAATGAGCCGACGTCGGCAATGCCCGCAATCTTGTCGCCTTCAACGACGACGGCTTGGCCGGTGACGACCTCATTTGGCAAGACGACGCGGCCGTTGGTCAGCGCGAATCGTCCGCGAGGCTGTTCAAGTGACTTCATTCAACTGTCCCTGACAAAGTGAGACATCTGGAAAGGAATCTCGATTTCCAGCTCCATCAAACCGGCGTGCCGGCCTTTTTGATACCAGGGCGATTGGTAGACCAGTTTCTTGACGCCATCCTTTTCAAAGGTATAGACGTTTGGCTCGCGCGTTTCTAACAGCCGTTTGACTTTATCACGCACCGGCTCGGGATGGCACTCGATCAAGTCGGAGTCAATCAGCGCCTTGCCGCCATCCTCCTGATAGCTTTTCGCTGCCGCGTCATTCATCTCCAGAATGATTCCCTCGGCATTGCTAACGGTAATAGCGCCGGGGAATTCCTCTACCCATGGAGGATGTGTCACTGGGTCTCCTTTTCTATTTGCGGTGAATACCAGGTCGTCACCAAGCCTGCCGCAACCATCGCCAACACCATCAGCGCGCCCAGCATCACAGCCAACGCGGCGATGACCTGGTCGTATTCCAGCAGCCCGGTCTGACTGAGCAGGTTCCACCAGTCGTGCTCCGGCGCTTGGCTTTGCCCAAGCAGGTAGGGCAGGGTGCCCGGCCCGACGAGTGGAAGCTGGCGAGCGCGCGCGTCGGCGACGTAGGGCGAAGCGCGGATGACGCTGTGCCCGGCAATCGCGCCCCAAAAAATCGCCAGGTTGAGCCGGCGGCGCAAGAAAAGCGCAATCAATCCCAGCAACACCCAAATCAACACCTGCCAGATCGTGCCGCCCGCAAAAGCCAGGAACGACCCAAATGGGCTGCAGAGCATGTGACCGGCTTCGTGCGGGATAAACGTCAACGCCCAGATAAAAAACCCGGTGAGACTGTTCGCGGGCGAGCGGACGTGGTCTACCAGCGTCAGCAGAACGAACAACCAAAAAGCCGTCTGCGCGATGCGCGTAAACGTGGCCGGCTGGCGCGGCCCAAGCCAACGCGCCCATCGAGTCTGCCAGGGTTCTGCGAGAACCGGCGGATTCTCTGAGCCGGTCAGGTCCGCCCTGCTGGCGCGCGAGCGCAGCTCGATCCACACGCCGTATCCCACCAGCGCCAATCCCACTGCGACGGCAATGCCGATCACGAGGGCGTTCATGTCTGTCTCTCATGCCGAAAGGGCAGGGGGCGCTGCGCCTCAGCCACTCCGAACAAAGTGCGGCATCTGGAAGGGAATCTCGACGATCAATTCAACAAAGCCGCTGTACTTGCCATCTCGGTACCATGGCGTTTGGTAAATCAACTTTTTGACGCCTTTCTTTTCGATAGTGTACACGTTGGCTTGCCGCGTCTCCATCATCTTCTCGAGCTTGGCGCGTGCCGCCTTGGGGTGGCAGTCCAGCAAGTTGGTACCGATCAGCTTTATGCCGCCGTCCGCTTGATTGCTTTCCACCGACTTGTCGTTCATCTCCAGGATGATGCCGTCGGGATCGCAAACCGTGATAGCGCCGGGGAATTCTTTGATCCAGGAATGCTCGTTCATCTTGTTCTCCCTAAAAGTGTGATATTGCCTTCAGCGTGACCACCGCTGCAATTCAATAATATTCCCTTCTGGGTCAGTCACGTAGACAAACGTGATGCTGCCCGCGCCGGGGATTTCCACAGACACCATTTTGCCCCAGTCCTTTCCGCCGGCTGCAATCACCGCGTCGCGAGCGGCCTGCACGTCATCCACCACAAAGGCGATGTGCGCCAAGCCGGGGCGATTGATGGCCGTTGTTGGCCGCTCCTCTTGGCGATGGTACTGAAATATCTCCAGCGTTGGGCCTCCCTCGCCATAACCGGGCAGGCGCAGATGCGTGCCGCGAATCTGCGCGCCGGGAACGCTTGTGGCGTCTTCCACCCATTGCCCCGAAAGGTTTCTCTCCGGCGGCACAGGCACGCAGCTAAAGACCTGCTGATAAAACTCGGCCAATCTTTTCCAGTCTTGTGCGACGATATTGGTGTGAGCGAACCTTGCGGAAAGCGCCATGTTGTTCCCCCTCCTAATCGGATTTCGGCTGATCTTCCGTTAGCGGCTGAAAGCCACGGCCAAGCACTTCCTGAGCCGGGGAGACGACGACAAAGGCGTTCGGATCTTGTTCCTTGACCAACGCTTTGAGCTGCGGCAGTTCGGTCACGGTCAAGGCAATCATCAGCACCTCGTGTTCTTTTCGCGTGTACATGCCTTGCCCGTGTAGCGCCGTCACGCCGCGCCGCATTTCCTTGAGCACGCGGTCGGCAATGATTTGCGGCTCATGCGTGATGACCAGCGCCAGCAGCTGTTGTCGGCGCTTGAAGCGCGGAACGGCGGGCGTCGGTTTCCCCTCGTGACCCGGCATCGGTTGCTCCATCGCGTGGGTCAACTCGCCGACGAAAGGCAGATCGAACTTGGGCAAGACTTCGCCAGTGGCCTGGTGCAAGCCCACCGTGGCAAAGCCGATCAGGAATAGAATGCCGTTGTAAATCAGGCCGAGAGCCAGCATGGCCTCGCCGGGAATGTTGCCCAGCGCGGAGCGAGTGATAAATTCTTGCCACGAGGCAGCCGGGGTGGGATGCAAAAAGCTCTTGAGCGCCCAGGCGATGCCGAGCACGAGATAAATCCACACATAGTTGCGCCGAAAGCGGCGGCCAAACGCTTCCCACATGCTGATGGGGAATTGCGGCTGAAGCAGCGATTCTGCCAGGCTTTCGCCCCACTCGGGATGCGGCGCGAACGGCGGGACGAGCATGGCGGCGAAAAACTCGGTTTCCAGCAGCCGCGCGCGATAACTCCACAACTCATAGTAGCGGTAGCGGCGGGCCTCGATCCACAAGAACAGCGTCATGAGCAGCGCGTTCAGGATAAGGACGCCATAGTGGTTCTGCGGGCTGGAGAGCGCAAACGAGATGGCCGCGCCGGCCGCAATCACTGCCCAGTTCGTCGTGGTATCGAGCCGGGCGCGCCAGGCATTGCTGCGCTGGATTTCCGCGCGGTAATAGTGCACCATCGCCGTGGTGAATTCCGAAGGGCGCAGTTGATAGCCGCGATAGGTCCACACCGGCTCTTGCGGCGATGCGGCGCTTTTATCTGTAGATGGGTTTTGGGAGTCTTCTGGTTCAGGCATATCCCTTTTGCCGGCAAGGCTACTCGCAGAAACTTGCGTCTGGCCGTCAAGAGCCGGGCTTTATACATCGGACACGCTTGGGGCCAATCTTTCCAGCGTCTGGATGGCGACGATCAAGGCACGTGGCAGGTGAAACGGGTCTTTGACTGGCAATACGATCACCTCATCAATCTTGTTGCCACGACGGTCCAACCTTTGCGTCCATTCGCCACGTTCTCGATCTGGAAAATGGGTGAACGCCCAGTCATGAACCTGCCAATACCATTCCAGACACCAGTCCTCGTGCAACTGTTCGTAGGCCAGCAATGTGCCACACAGCGCCTCTGTAAACGGCCACCAGATTTTCTTTTCGGCGTGTTTCCAGTAGGGCGGCTGCTTATTTTCCACGTCAATCCCTAGAAATAGCCCGCCGTACTCGGCGTCCCATCCCTTTTCCAAGCAGGGGCGCATCGCGGCAGCCGCCTGGCGCGCCCGCGCAGCATCGCCGACGCGAAAGTTTTGTATCTGGAACCACAGGCTTTCAATCCCGTGCCCCGGCACCATGGTGCGTCCTTCGGGCGTCTCCCACACGCTGTTATCCAGACCCAGGTATTCCAGCAACACCCCCCGGTCGGCGCGATAAAAATGATCCAGCACCTCTCGCCCGTATCTCAAGCCTTCTGCAAGAATAGACGTGTCACGCAGTTCGTGCCCCAATTCAGAAAAGACTAGCGAAAACTGCATCGCTTCGCCGTGTGGCTTCATCCCCGGCGGAGTGGGGTAAGGCGCGGTCTTGTAGGCGCCGGGGCGCGCCAGGCGCTCGCGGCAGGAGGCGGCCGTCTCGCGAGCAATGGCCAGCGCCTCTTCGTCGCCCGTCATGCGAAAGTACTCGACCAGCCCCAAGATGGCAAAAGTATCGGTATAGATGCTGTTTTCCCCGACCAAGACATGGCCGGTTTCGTCCACCACAAAGACCCAGTAGCCGTTGGCGTCGCGGCCATACTGCTTGAGGAAGCGATATTGATTGACGGCCGCCCGCCGCCAGGTCTCTTGGACATCTGCGCTCACGCCGTATGTGCTCGCGATGCGGTTGACCAGGGCAGACCAAGTCCACAGCGCGCGAGCGTTCGACCAAACATACTTGTCGCGGCTGAGGATCGAGCCATCGTCGGCCAAACAAGTCCACATCCCGCCGTTCTGCCAGTCAATGCTATGACGCACCCAGAACGGCATGACGTCATCGAGCAAGTGCTGCAGCAGAAACCCATGTAATTCTGTTAGAGTCATCATCAGGTTACAATGGCTCCTCACCGAAATCTCGCGTCCGAACGACAAGTCGCTAATTCACCGTGAACATCTCGCTCAAAGCCGTATGCGTTTTCTGCACTGCCGCATCCGGCTCAAGCGTGTACTGAAAACCCAGTTCCGCCGAAAAAGCCTTGGTAGTTGATCCCCTTGAATGTGAAACGGAGCACCCCAAGTTCTGACGACTAGGCAATTCCAGGCAATTTCAATTCATCCGCGCGATGGCACGCCACAAAATGATTCGACGTGATCTCACGTAACACCGGCGTCTCTGTGCGGCATGCGTCCATGACGAATTCGCAGCGTGGATGGAAATAGCAGCCCGACGGCGGATGGGCTGGACTGGGCACTTCACCCTTGAGCTCAACGTTGCCACTGTTGATGCGCGGATCTGCAACCGGTACGGCTGCCATCAATGCCGCCGTGTAGGGATGCTTGGGCGAGTGGTATAACTCTTCAGTGTCCGCCATCTCGACCAGCTTACCAACGTACATGACCGCGACCCGGTCGCAGATGTGCTTGACGACGCTGAGGTTGTGCGCGACGAAAAGATACGTGAGGTTCAGCCGCTTTTGCAGATCGAGCATCAAGTTCAAAATCTGCGCCTGCACCGACACGTCGAGCGCGGAGACCGGTTCGTCCGCGACGACGAGACGCGGATTCACCGACAACGCGCGCGCGATGCCGATGCGTTGCCGCTGTCCGCCGCTAAACGCGTGCGGAAAGCGCTGCATATACTCGGGGCGCATCCCGACGAGGCGCAATAGTTCTGCGACACGCTCCTCGCGCTCTTTGCGATTCGTCATTCCGTTGACCAACAGCGGTTCACCGACAATATCAAAGAGCGTCATGCGCGGATTGAGCGAGCCATACGGGTCTTGAAAGATCATTTGCATCTGCGGACGAAGCGGGCGCAGCTCGCGGCGATCTAGTTTCGCCAGGTCAACCGTCTGCCCCTCTTGCGTGCGGAACAACATCTCGCCGCTCGTCGGCGCCATCGCGCGCAAGATGCAGCGCGACGTCGTCGTCTTGCCGCAGCCGCTTTCACCGACCAGGCCAAGCGTTTCGCCTTCGTTGACAAAGAAGCTGACGTCGTCTACCGCGCGAACATTGCCGACAGTCTTGCGGAAGAAGCCGGTGCGGATCGGAAAATACTTGTGGAGATTTTTCACTTGGAGGAGTGGCGTGGTGTCCGAGTTCATCATGCTGCCGCCTCCGAGTCATGATACAGAAAACAGCTGACCCATTGTTTTTCTCCAACCGGTAAAAGCGCAGGCGTGCGCACGTCGCATTTGCCCGGCATTGACTTGACACAGCGCGGGTGGAATGGACAGCCCTTGGGCTTGTTGAACGGATGCGGGATCGATCCGCTAATCGTGGGGAGCTCGACGCGCGGCGTCGAGTTCACGCTTGGAATCGAGCGCAAGAGCGCCTGCGTGTACGGATGCTTGGGCGCATGGAAAATGTCGTCCACCGGGCCCTGCTCCACCACCAAACCCAGGTACATCACCATCACGTAACTTGCCATTTGTGCGATCACACCCAAATCGTGCGTGATGAATATGATCGCTGCGTTGCGTTGTTGCTGGAGATTTCGCAGCAAGCGCAGAACTTGGGCCTGCGTCGTCACATCCACCGCGGTCGTCGGCTCATCGGCGATGAGCAAACGCGGGTTGCACGAGAGCGCCATGGCGATGATCGCGCGCTGGCGCAAACCGCCGCTCAATTGCCACGAGTATTCGTCGAGCCGCTGTTCCGGCATCGGAATGCCCACGTCCTTGAGCATTTGCAGTGCGATCTGGCGCGCCTCGCGCTTGTTGACCGGCTGATGCAGCATGATCGCTTCGATGATCTGATCGCCGATGGTGTGCACCGGGCTGAACGACGACATAGGTTCTTGCGGGATGAGCGCAATCTCTGCGCCTCGAATCGAGCGCATCTGTGCGCCGTTCGCGTCGAGCTGGGCGAGATCGACGACTTGGCAGTCTCCGTCCTTGGTTTTGCAGTTGAGCAAAATCTCGCCATGGACGATCTTGCCGGGCGGCTCGACGATGCGCAACACTGCTTTCATCGTAACGCTTTTGCCGCAGCCGCTTTCGCCCACGATGCCAAAGACTTGACCCGAGTTCACGTCAAAGGTCACGCCGTCCACCGCTTTGACGACGCCCTCGTCCATCATAAAGTACGTTTTCAAATCGCGCACGGAGAGCAGAGGTTGAATTTGCGTGTTCATCTGTTCTCCCTTTAATGACCGTACGGATCCGCGGCGTCGCGGAGGCCGTCGCCCACCAAGTTGAACGCCAATACCGAGAGAATCACGGCCACGCAGGGGAGGAGCAACCAGGGAGCCTGCGCCACGGTCTGGATGTTTTGCGCCTCTTGCAGCAAAACACCCCAACTGATCGCAGGCGGTCGAATGCCCAACCCTAGATAGCTCAGCGACGTTTCGTTGATGATCATCACCGGAATCGCGAGCGTGCTCGTCGCGATGATGTGGCTCATAAACGCAGGAACCATGTGCCGCGTGATGATGCGAAACCGGCTGCACCCGGCGAGATCGGCGGCGAGCACGAAATCTTCTTCACGCAAGGAGAGGAAACGACCACGCACCTCGCGCGCAAGCGTCGTCCAGCCGATGAACGCCAGGATGATCGTGATCGCAAAAAAGACTTGGTCGGGACGCCAGTCCTGCGGCAGCGCCGCCGTCATCGCCAGCCAGATCGGGATGGTCGGGAGCGATTGCAGCAACTCGATCAAGCGCTGGATGATCATATCAGGCCAACCGCCAAAGTAACCGGAAATGCCGCCGAGCAGCACGCCAAAGATCACGCTCAGCGCGACGGCAACGAGACCCACGGTCATCGAAGTGCGCGTGCCGAACATCATGCGCGACCACTGATCGCGTCCCATGCGATCCGTGCCAAACAAATACAGCCAATCCGCTGACTTGGGGTCCGTAGGACCGATCAGGTGAAGGTCGGTCTCAAACAGCCCCAGTACTTTGTATTTGTACCCTTGAACGAAGAGACGAATCGGGACTTTCGTCTCGTCAATTTTCCATTCCATCCGCAACGTGACCGGATTGCGCTTGCCGACGACCGCCGGCACCGACAGGTTAAAGCCGGAGCTATCAAAGAAGGAAATCCCTTGCATCGGAATGAACGCAAGAAACGCTTCCGTCGCTTCCGGGTCTTGCGTGCTGAAAAAGTCAGGCACCAGGACAATCACGTAAAAGAGGACCAACACCATTGAGCTGATAATCGCGAGGCGATTCTTGCGGAAACGCCACCAAACCAGTTGCCAGTTCGATGCGACCGAGACACGTTCTTCCGCTTTCGAGACGAGTTGCGACACGAGCGTCTCTTCGACCTGAAAGTTTTCCGCCATAGTCTAAACACCTTCCATTCGGATGCGCGGATCAACCAGCGCGAGCAGAATATCCGAAATCAAAGTGCCGATAATCGTGAGGGAGCAATAAATCAGCAGGATACTGCCGGAAAGGTACATGTCTCGCTGCGTCAGTGCGCGCAACAGCAAGGGACCGATATTCGGCAGATTCATCACCGTCGCAACAATCAAACTGCCAGAGAACAACTGGGGCAGATACCAGCCGATCGTGCTGATGAGCGGATTGATCGCAAGGCGCACTGGGTATTTGATCACCAGTTTCCATTCCGACATTCCCTTGGCGCGCGCGGTGACGACGTACGGCTTGTTCAGCTCGTCCAGCAAGTTGGCGCGCATCACGCGCATCAGGCGCGCGGTTCCCGCAATCCCCAGCACGATCCCGGGCAGCCAGATATGCTTGAGCAGGTCAATCAAGCGCCCCAAACTCCACGGCGCTTGAATATAATCGGGCGAGAACAGGCCGGTCACACTCAAGCCAAAGCTGGAAAAGGCGACCCACATCAGAATCAGCGCCAGCATAAAGTTCGGCGTAGCGACGCCGACATAATTCAGCAGCGCAAAGGCATAGTCGAGGAGCGAGTTCTGATGGGTGGCGGAATAAATGCCGGCCGGGACTGCCACGATCCAAGTAATAGCGAAAGCGAAAAGCGCCAGGAACACCGTGAGCACCAACCGTTCGCCGATCAATTCGGAATTGGGTCGCTGGTACTCGAGCGAATAACCCAGATCCCCCTTGAGCAGCCCTTCCATCCAGCGCAGGTACCGAATGTGCATCGGTTGGTCAAGCCCGAACTGGTGCCTGAGCGCCTCCACCTGCTCCTCTTGAATGGAGGACCCACCTGAAGCGAGGTTGGCGACATAACTGGTCAAAAAGTCGCCAGGCGGCGCTTGCACCAACCAGAAAACAATGATGGAAAAAAGCACAAGCAGAATAGGCAGGAGGAGCAAACGCTGTACTATGAATCGAAGCATAACTAGCATCCTTCCAGACACGGAGACAAAGAGAGGGGGAGACAAGGAGAATCCGGTCCCCCGGTCTCCTTGTCTCCTTGTCACCATGTCACCGTGTCACCGCGTCAGGAACTTAGGGTGTAAAGAACCACGTTTCGGGACGACCATTGCCCGGCGAGCGCAAGGGCCAGTCCTTGGTCAGGTTCTGCGGAACATTCTTCATTTTCGCGTTGACCACTACCACACCCTGATCGGTGGCAGTCAAGCCCACGGTACCGATTTCGACCATGTTGTCCACCCAGAGCTTGAAGATCTGCTGGGCGTCCTTGGCCTGGTCGGCGGGTCCAACCGTCTTGGCGTGGTCAACCAACTGCATCATCTGCTTCATGTAATCAGGCGGTTCGACGCCTTCCTTGCCGCCTGTTTTGACCCAGTTGTACCACAGCGGACCGTAGGTGATGTTGCCATAGATGCCGCTGCGGACATCGTACTTGGTCGAGCCGGTGAACGGAAAGCCCGCCGTGTCCTGGTTCCACATTTCGGCTTGCAGGTCGTTCGATTCGCGCAGCGAGAAATGCAACGCGCGCTCGCGAATCTGGACGATCAGCTGGATGCCGACTTTCTGAAAGTCCTTGGCAATCAATTGCGCGATGTCGGGCCAGGAGCCAAAGACCGCTACAACCGAGAGCTCGATGGCGACCCGCTTGCCGCTGGGGAACAAGCGGAAGCCCTCCGAGTCTTTCTTGTCCAAGCCGATCTTGTCTAGCATCGTGTTGGCTTCGTCCGGCTTGTACTCGATGTACTTGTAGGCGTAGTCGTCGCCGGGATAGTACGGATGACCCTTCTTGGGGACGGGTTGACGCGGCTCGCCCGTTCCGAGGAACGCAGATTCCTGAATCTGCTTGCGGTTGATCGCGTACGACATGGCGATGCGGAAATCCTTGTTTGCCAACAACTTGCCTAGATCCGGATCCTTGGCGTAGGTCTGGTTGAAGATGATATCCGCATCCGCGCCGCCCAGGCTCGACCAGAGATAGATGTTGTACTTGCCGGTCTTTTGCGAGTTCTCTTTGAGTACCGGATAGTTCACGAGCTGGACGTGGCGTTCCTGCTGATCCAGTTCGCCCGCGATCGCGGCGAGGTTTAGCGCGTTCGCGTCGGCAAAGAACTTTAGGTCAACTCCGTCCATGTACGGCAGTTGGTTGCCTGCCTTGTCCACGCCGACAAAGTACGGGTTGCGGACCAGCTTAAAGATCTGATCGCTGATCCGGCTGCCGGGCGCCGCGACCCAAGCCGCCATGCCAGGACGCTCAGGCGTGTCGTAGGGGCTGATCTTGAGACGGAACAGCTCTGCCCAGGTCTTGAGCTTGGCTTCCGCCACCATCTTGTCGAGGTCTTCCTGCTTGGCGTAAGACGCGTGGAACTGCTTGAGGAACTTGCTGGGCAGGAAACACGGAATGTTCTTGTCGCCATACTCTGCGTTGGCAAGCTCGAACAGGAACGTGGTATGCGCGTCTTGATAGTTCCACTGGGCGGTTACAACGTCAACCTGCTTGACTTCGGCGAGTGAACCATCCTTGTTCTTCATCCACCCAGGAAGCGAAGGCGTCAAGTCTTTGTTCTGCAAAGCATCCTTGTACCAGAACATGATGTCATCCGTCGTGAACGGATCGCCGTTCGACCACTTGCTCCCCTTGCGCAGTTTCACCGTCCACGACTTGAAATCGGTCGAGGGCGTGACGCTCTCGGCATACTTCATGACGACCGATCCGCCATCGGGCGAAAAGACGACGAGCGCATCGTAAATCACGCGGGCGACGCCGTTAAAGTCCGATGGTCCAAGGATGCCGCGGCGCCAAATGCCGCCGTACTGACCTATTTCAGCGGCTTCGACGACGGCCGGATTCTCCGGCAGACGCTGGTCCACGGGCGGGAGCTTGCCGGCTTTGACCAGCTCGGTCAGCATGGGCGCTTCCTTGTACTTGCCGCTAGGAGCAGGCGCCGCCGGGGGCTTGGTCGCCGCCGGCGCGGCCGTCGGCTGAGCCTGGGTGCACGCCGACAAAACGAAGGACAGGATCACGACGACGCTGACGAGCAGCATCATCCACTTATTGCGGTTCATCTTTCCTCCTATCGTGAGAGTTGCGGATAATGGCAGGCTAGGGGCCTGCTGCGAGCTAGATCAACGAGCGCGCGAAATGGTTGCCCTTTCACCTCCTTCTTGCCGAGATTATTTTCCTGCCGGGCTATGCCCATTGCTGCCCGTGAGGGGCGCAGTGGATTCCCGGACAATCAGCGGGCTTTCGACCAGCGTGTAGCCATCGCCGGGGATGGCCTGGCCTTGCATCAACTGGCGCAGCATGCGCATGGCAAGCTTGCCCATGCGATACTTGGGTTGGTCTACGGTGGTGAGCGGCGGATTCGTGTGCGCCGCCATCGCAATATCGTCAAAGCCGACGAGCGAAATATCTTGGGGCACGCGCAAGTGATGGGCGCGGATGGCGTGCAGCGCGCCCATGGCCATCATGTCGTTGTAGGCCAGCGCCGCCGTCGGGCGGTCGGCGGCCGGCATCGCCAAAAGAGCGCTCATGGCCTGAAACCCCCCGTCTACGTTAGGAAAACTGTTGAGACACCATTCCGGTCGCAGACTCTGGCCCGCTTCGGCCAGAGCTAACTCGAGGCCGCGCCGCCGGGCCTGCGAGGCATCCGACATTCCCGGGCCGGCCAAATAGGCGATGCGCGTGTGGTTCAACGCGAGCAGATGCCGGGCTGCCCGGTAGGTCGCGTTCTCACAGTCCACCAGAACGCAAGGAATGCCCGGGTGATTGACAATGCGGTTGAGGACTACCATGGGCGTCTTGTGGCGCTCGTGCAAGTTGATCAGGTCTTCTGCCGCCAGGCGCGAGGCGCACACGATGATGCCATCAACGGGGCGGCTTGCCAGCGTGTGCAAGATTTGGCGCTCCCACTGAGAATCTTCGGTGGTGTCGCACAATAGCATTGCCAGCCCGTCGCTCTTGGCCTCGTCTTCGACCCCGCGCACAATCTCTGGAAAAAAGGGATTGAGGATGTCGGTGATGAGCAAAGCGATGGTCGCCTGGGGTGTGCAAGTATTCGACCGAGGCAATGGTAGCTCATAGCCCAAAGATGCCGCCGATTGTAGAACTCGATCCCGCACACTTTCGCGCACGTGAGCGGTGTTGTGAATCAACCTGGACACCGTGGCCGGAGAGACGCCAGCGTGCCGAGCTACATCCTGTAGGTTGGGGCGGGGCTTTTGCTTGCTCAAAGCTCGCCTTTCAGAAAAAAAGAGGGTATTGTGGAATTATTTCAGAAATTATACCATAATTTTCAGAAATTATCAAAGTCTGACCGTCTGACCAATTGGGGTTGTGTGTTCTGGCAAGGTCTGATAGAATCACAATGATATGGATGAGACCGCCCTCATCGCCGCCGCGAAAAAAGGCGACCTGGATTCCTTCAATACGCTGGTGTTGCGCTATCAGCAGCAGGTCTACAATCTTGCCTACCGAATCATGGGCGATGCGGCGTCTGCGTCCGACGCCACGCAGGAGGCGTTCATCTCGGCGTGGCGTCACATCGGCGGATTTCGCGGCGGGTCGTGGAAAGCGTGGCTGCTGCGCATCGTGACGAATGCGTGCTACGACGAACTGCGCCGCGTCAAGCGCCGTCCGTCCAGTTCCCTCGAATCGCTTTACGTCGAAGACCCCACGCCCGACGCCGAGCTGCCGCCCAGCCAGCTCGAATCGCCGGAAGCATTCACGCAGCGCCGCGAGCTGAACCGCGCGATTCAAGCTGGCATCGCGCAACTGCCGCCCGACCAGCGCATCGCGCTCGTCCTTTCTGACGTGCAGGGGATGAGCTACGAGGAAATTGCGCAAGCGACCGGCGTGAACCTGGGCACGGTCAAGTCGCGCCTTTCGCGCGCGCGTGCGCGGCTGCGTGACCTATTATTGGAGCACGGGGAACTCGTACCCGCCGAGTATCGTCTACACAGTGAAGGTAAGGCGGTGTGAGATGGCGGGATTATGGGGACAGATGAGTGAGCACGAGCGAGTAAAAGGACTGCTTTCGCCGTATCTGGATGGGCGCGTGAGTAAAGCGGAACGCGCGCTGGTCGAACGACACCTCACGTCGTGCGCGGATTGCGCGCGCGACCTGGCAACGCTTCGCGTGACCGTCGCCGCAGTCCGCGAGATGCCGCGCGTCCGCGCGCCGCGCTCGTTCGCTTTGCCACGCTCGACGGCCAGGCAGCCGCGCGCAACCCCTTGGGCGTATCCGTTGCTGCGCGGCGCGACGGCGATTGCCACGTTCTTGTTCGCCGTCGTTCTCGGCATGGATTTATTCGCGCGCAGCGCGACGCTGCCCACTGCCGCGCCACAGATCGCCGCGCCGGCGGCGTTGCCTCCGACTCTGGTTGCGATGCAGCCCGCTGCGACGATTGCGCCGACCTCTGCGCCGCCTGTTCCCACACAGCAGGCCGAGACATTTGCGGCCACGTCCGCGCCACAGGCGCTCAGCGCCGCGCCTGCGCTCGCCACGGCCACACCATCTGCTGCGGCCAAGGCCGCGCCGCCCGCCGTAGCCACTGCGCCCGCAGCCGTGGAGGCAGCGCCACAGGCCGCCATCGTCGAGCCACCCGCCGGGCAGGCGATTCAAGATGCTGGACTGGGCGGCGCGCCACCGCCCGCGCCCTCGCGCGCAGCGGCAGGCCAGGTCGCTCTGACGCCGGCTGCTCAACCGACGCCCATACCGGCTCTGCCGGGCGCACCCGAGCCGACGCAAATCGCGCGCGCGCCAGAGCCGCAGCCACCCGCCGCTCCTCTGCGTGAGGGCGCATACCCGGCGCAACCTCCGGCGGTCAATCCACTCCGCATCGCCGAAGGCGCGCTGGCCGTTCTCGCCCTCGCCTTGGGTGTGGCGGCGTGGATCGCCCGCAGGCGCAGCCGATGAAGCCGCTCGAGCTCAATTTTTGCCCCAACTGCGGCTCGCCGATGGCGGACCGTTTTGTGTTTGGCCGGACGCGCCGCGCTTGCCCGGCGTGCGGGTTCGTCTTTTTCCGCGAGCCGAAACTGGCCGTCGGCGCGCTCGTCGAGCAAGAGGGTAGAGCGCTGCTCGTGCGACGCGCAGCGCCTCCCAAAATCGGTTTCTGGTGTCTGCCGGCTGGATACGTCGAATACGACGAGGGGCCGGTGGCAGCCGCCATCCGCGAAGTGCGCGAGGAAACCGGGTTGATCGTTCAGGTGACCGGCCTCCTGGCTGCTTACCACATCACCTCTGATCCGCGCGGCATGACGGTGACTCTGATTTATCGCGCGACTCGAGTTGGCGGAGAGCTTGCGCCGGGCGACGATGCATCCGAAGCGGGCTTTTTTGCGCCGGACGAGCTGCCGCGCAACCTGGCGTTTGCCAGCACGCGCCGCGCGCTCTTGCGCTGGCGGCGCGGGCTGATCTCGGCTGTCTGAAAATCGCTCCCCGCACTGCCCGCGTCGCCGCTCAGACCATTGAGCGGCACGGGCGGCAGGCCATGCCCTGCGCCGAGCCGGCCCTGAGCCGGGCGCCGCTGCCCTTGTCGGCCGTGGTAGAGGCCGCCATCAGGACGGGAATCACCAAAACCACCCTCTGCTCTAACGTGGGTGCTCAGCCGCCGGCCGAAGCGCGAGCAGAGCGAGCGCGAAGGACGGTCGGCTGCAGCACCGGGTTGAGCCTGCTTACAGACCTTTGGGAGCAATTATGACTCGCACCGCTAGTCCGTCCTTGTCTCCGCTCAGATCATTTTCAATTCCGCGCGGGTTAGCGATTCGCCCTTCTGGATCATAGACAAAGCAAACCAGCGTCCTGCAATCAGGGTGCTGTTTATACTTTTGA
>Ga0315284_10006384_pt1 | contig 16783 bp, 15 predicted proteins | sample YL17G09_16_MG_FD_203696 | JGI IMG/M metagenome (GOLD analysis project Ga0315284, IMG submission 203696) | Sediment microbial communities from Yellowstone Lake, YNP, Wyoming, USA - YL17G09_16 | ecosystem: Environmental > Aquatic > Freshwater > Lake > Sediment | place: USA: Wyoming | collected...
ATCTTTGCCTTGAACCTGCGTCGGCGCGAGGATCACCTCGACCAGCGGCCAACGTCGCGCGAGAATGTTGCAAATATCGCGGATGACCGCGCCTGTGGGCGATGTCACCACTCCGATGCGATGCGGAAATTCGGGCAGCGCTCGCTTGCGCTCCGGCGCGAACAGCCCTTCGGCCTCCAGCCTGGCCTTGAGCAGCTCGAATTGCGCGTGCAAATCGCCCAGTCCCTTGGGCTGGACGCGGTCCACGTAGAGTTGATATTGCCCGCGCGCTTCATAGACACTCACCTTGCCGTGCGCCACAATCTGCCCGCCGTGCACGACGAGCGCGCCATACGTCGGCGCGACGGTTTTCCACATCACGCAAGAAATCTGCGCGCTGGCGTCCTTGAGCGTAAAATACGTGTGGCCCGACGCGTGGCGCGTCACGCCCGAGACTTCGCCTTCGACCCAAACATCTTGCAGGCGATAGTCCACCTCGAACATCTCGCGGATGTAGCGGGTGAGGTCGCCGACGGTCACGGGTGCCAGGGATGAAAAGAGATTCATTTGGCGCATACAGGAATCTTAGCTTACGCAAGCCAAAGTGTCAAACACTCAATGCATCTGACAAAAAAAATCCGCTTCATTCAGAAGCGGAGGAACAACCCTTCCTTTCCAGCGAGCCATGTAAACTGTGATCCGACGTCATACAGTCTCAGGTGAGAGTTTCCTGACCCCTGATACTTTTCAAACTGAGCGCTTGCGTAGCCCATTCTTAAAGTGGACAGTTACCCATCACGCGCTCAGAGCGTGACGCGAACTTGCGTCCTGACCGTGAGACAAAGTGGAAGAATGAGTCACGGGATTGAACTGATGGCAGCTATGGTTGTGGGACAAGCTGCAATTTGGCTTCCACAGTGTGGCCGTATGACAACCTGCTCGGGAAACTTGGAGTCAGTGAAGCGGGATCTGGAACTTGCAGATGGTTCGAGACCAAGTGCCTAATGACCATTTCTGTTGCTTCACGAAGATTTTCCTCTGCCTCTTCCGGTGTTTCGCCTTGGCTCATGCAACCAGGCAGTTCTGGATGAAACGCAACATAGCAATAGTTACCGTCAGTGGTTTCTCCAAGCTGGATAATCGTAATGTATTTTCGAATAAGCAGTTCATTAGGGTCGTTTTTCATTTTGAGCCTCCATCTGTCTAAGCCTATCAACAAGTCGAACTGCAGTGGAGATATAACCTTTGGCCAGACTTTTATGCCGTGCGACAGTCATGTAGAGTTCTGGATACTTTGGGTGAGAATACAAGCGATGCTTCGCACCTTGCTCACATTCAAACCCAAAATCAACTAATAGAGCATGGACGTCATCTTGGCCCCACCCTGCCTTGGTTGCTCGCATACGCGCCAGTAGTCTTTCGCGGTCGCCCATGGAAACTGCCACCGATCAGCTACGCTGAGTGCGCAATTGAACTACCTTGAACGGGATGTGAGACTCAATCCTTCCGTTAATCAGAACTTGAAATTCGTAATCACCAAATTGCGGGAAGATAAGATTGCCAAGGCAAAGGATCTGGCTAACAGAACATGACTCACCAGACTCAGCAGCAACGACATCCATCTTGCCTTCCATAGAGAATAAGAGGTGACCATCAGCATCTATTAGAACAATTTTGATATCCTTCGTCCCGACTTTGGTGCATTCGAACTTGTATCCCACAACAAGGTATATCTGCGGATGAGCGGCTGGCACATTCTGGCTAACGATTCTGTCGAAAATCCCGAGGACATTGAGCTTGTGGTCTAGTGTGAAACTAGCAAAGTCGGCAAGGACTGCAAAGGTTTGTTCCATTTGCTCTCTCCATCGCGCTTGCTGCCTATGGACGTTCGAGCGTTGCGAGGTTCACCTTACGTGCAATTCTACAGGTGAATGTAGAAAAGGTCAAATGGTCTTGACCTTTGACACGCCTGATAACAGTTCCTCCACCTCTGATGAAGCGAAGGGGCAATCTCTCATCATGAGCCAGGTGCCTATATTCAGGACATCGTGGAGAGCTAATGTATTCAGCACATCGTGTAAATCGGCAAAAAATACGTTCAGAAAGCAGTATTGTAACGGTCGCATCTTTGTCGTCGCGCAAAATGCTTCTAACCCTCGACTCTCACATTGAGAAATTCCGCGATGTGCTGAATACGGTCAGGTAGGCTACAGGCGCAGCGCCCAACTTTGGATACGTTCCATTTCGTGGTCGGCCGTCAGGTCAAGGTGCAGCGGCGTGACGGAGATGTAGCCATGTTCCAATGCCCAAAAGTCCGTGTCCTCGCCCGGCTCGGCGGTCGGCTCTTCGCCGCCGATCCAATAGTAGGGGCGACCGCGCGGGTCGGCGCGCTCCACCAATTCGTCGCGGTAGATGCGGCGGCACACTCGCGTGACTTGCACCCCGGCCATGTCAGTCTTGGCGCGGCCCGGCACGTTGACGTTGAGCAGCACGCCATCCGGCAATCCCTCGGCGGCGATTTTGCGCGCGAGCGCGGCCGCAAACTCGGCGGCGACCTCGAACGGGTCGGCCACGCCACACTGCGCCGCCTCGCGCGCTTGTGTGGACACGGCAAAAGACGGGATGCCGCTGATCGTTCCTTCCATCGCGGCAGTGACCGTGCCGGAATACGTCATATCCTGGCCAAGGTTGGGATTGGGGTTGATGCCAGAGACGACCAGATCAGGCCGCGCGCCCAGTGCGCCCAGCATCACCAACGCCACGCAATCCGAAGGGCTGCCGCTGGCCGCGTAGGCTGGCGTGCCATCCGTCAAGCGCACCTGGGTCAGGCGCAGCGGCTTGTGCATCGTCTTGCGATGTCCCGCCGCCGACCAGTTGTGGTCCGGCGCGACGACGAGCGTCTCGCCCAGCGCATCCAGCGCGCGCTTGAGCGCGAGCAGCCCCGGCGCGTCCACGCCGTCGTCGTTGGTGACCAGAATTCGCAAGGTCACTGCCACTCTCTCCATTCCGTCAGGGTGTTTTTCAACTATCGGAACACGGAATACGCAGCACACAACACCCTGACGGGTCACGCATTAAACGCCTCGTGTGCTACAGTGAATCGCTCCAAATTCTTGGGGTTCACCTTCACCCCCAGCCCCGGCGCGGTCGGCACGCTGATGGTCGAATCGGGATTCAACACAAACGGCGGATCGGCAATGTCCTCGAAATAGTAGCGCGAGCTGGCGCTAATGTCGCCGGGCAGCGTAAAGCCTGGCAGTGAGGCCAACGCAATGTTCGACGCGCGACCAATGTTGGTCTCCAGCATCCCGCCGCACCAAACCGGCACGCCGCGCTCGTGGCACAGGTCGTGAATCTTTTTCGCCTCCAGCAGCCCGCTCACGCGCCCGGCCTTGATGTTGATGATGCGACACGCGCCCAATTCAATCGCCGCGCGGGCGTGATCGGCAGACAGGATACTTTCATCCAGGCAGATCGGCGTCTTGAGTTGCGGCTGCAACTTGCTGTGATCATAAATGTCGTCTTCGGCCAGCGGCTGCTCGATGAGCAACAAGTTCAAATCGTCCATCTGCTGAAAGAGCGGCGCATCCGCCAGTTGATACGCCGAGTTGGCGTCCACCTGCAAGCGAATGTTCGGGAATGCCGCGCGGACGGCGCGCGCGTCGGTCAGGTCGCGGCCTGGCTTGATCTTGATCTTGATGCGCGCGTAACCTTCGGCGATGTATCGCCCGACCCGCTCGACCAGCGCCTCGGTCGTCGGCTGAATGCCGACGGACACGCCGACCTCTACGCGGTCGCGCACGCCCCCCAACGTTTGCGCGAGTGATCTGCCTTGCGCCTGACCGAGAATGTCCCACGCGGCCATCTCTAGCCCGGCTTTGGCCAGCGGGTGACCCCGCACGCGAGCATAGCGCGCGATGAGGCTGGGGATGTCGGCCATCTCTTGACCGATCACCGCCGGCACGAGAAAATCACGCAGAATGTGCCACGCCGTCGTCGTCGTCTCGTAGCAATAGCCCGGCTCACTCGCAGCCACGCACTCGCCGTAACCGGTCAATCCCCCGGCGCGCATCGCCACGACGATGCACGCCCGGTCTTGCTCCACGCCAAAGCTCGTCTCGAACGGCGCGACGAGCCGCATCATCACGTGCCGCAACTCGATTTGCTCAATCTTGATCTTCATCGTGTCTCCTTGTCGCCACTCACCAAATCATCCGCAAAAATACTCCAATCCGCGCCCTGCTCGGCGCGTATCAGAACGTAGAAACTGCGTCTAGGACTCGGCTCAAAGACAAAATCCGTCACCAGGTAGCCGCGTCCAAAGGCGTGCTCGAAAATCTCGCGGGTCTGCATCCGCCACGCCAGCGCAAGCGCCTCGTCGGCGCGCTTGAGCGATTGAAAATCGGACGGAATCTCGACCAGCGCCAGGTCGCTCTTCAGCTCGGCGACGTTTTCAGATGGGCGCGGCAGCGCAGCGTCAAGCCGGGCCGGATTGAGCAGCACCGTCCCGGCGCGGGTGAAATGCTCTCGCTCCAATCGCCCGCGCTGACCCGAAAGCCGCGTGGCGACGCGCTTGCTGTCAATGTACCAATCCACCTGAAAACGGTCGCTGGGCAGGCCCGCGTTCAGCACGTCGCGCATCTGTCCATAGTAATCGCGGTAGTACGTGTCGCACACTGCGCCCAGCTTGGACATGTTGAGCAGCGCATTGTGGCTCTCCAGGGGGTCGTACGTCCACGTCATCAGCCGCAAGCCCTGCGCGCGCGCCGCCTCGCCTTGCGCCACTTTGAGCGCATAGCCCACGCCTTCGCTGCGCCACTCGGGCAGCACAGCCAGCATGTGCGAATGATGCTTGAGTTTGACCGTCGCCGGCGCTTCCGGGCCGAACCGGCGGCTGGTGCCCAGGATACCGAACACAAAGCCGATCATCTCGTCGCCGGCGAACGCGCCCAACGCAATGCCGCCGTTGCGCGCAATGGCGACGGTCAGATTGATGAACATGTCTAGCGGCACGCCATCAGCGTCGCCCGGCCTCCACACCCGGCGCACAACCTTTTCACAAGCCATCAAGTCCGAGATGGACTCTAGCGGTCGAATCACGAAATCTCTGGATAACATCTGGCGGCTCCGATCACAAGTTACACTACCCCCTAAAGCTATCTTGCCACACCTGCACCTTTTCCGCCAGGGCTTGGCCAACACGACATTCAACCCAGCCTCAGTCCGTGCGGATGTGGCGCTCTCTGCAGGATCTCGATCAACTCGGCCGTTTCTTCCGAAACGTTCTTGCCTTGAACGGTTTTGTAGACGACGTCGGCAAAACCATAATAGAGGTCCTGATAGGTACCCCATATCCTGGCGAGGTCCTCTTCCAGGGTCGTCCCAGGGTTGACCCTGGGCCGGTCGTTGTTCCGGACGCGGTCGGCCAGCTCGTCGAGATCTGCGACCAGAAGGATGTTCACGCCGGTCCCCCGGAGGACATCTCGATTCCACTCATACCGGATAGTGCCCCCACCCAGGGCAATGACCGTTCGATCCATTTTGGCGAACTGCTTGCAGATGCGATATTCTCGCACGCGAAAACCCAGCCACCCTTCCTCGTCCACCACCTCGCGGAAACTCTTGCCCGCGTCCAACTCCATCGCCGGATCCAAGTCTTGGAAAGGCCATCCCAGGCACTCGGCCAAAGCTTTTCCCAGTGTGGTCTTGCCAGAGCCGATCATCCCTGAAAGGTAGATGTTGTTCATGGGCCACATGGTCGGCATACACCTCGCGGCGCAGCCTTGCGCGACACAGATGGAGCAGATTGAAAATGAGGGATTCCCCATAGCTTGCCGTAGAGCATGTGTTCACTCGCACACATGCCGGGCCATACCCAAGATACACTATGGGGTAGAATCATTGTCGTCTCGCCAAGACGCGGGGAGCGGGGACGGCTCGTCTGTATGCCGCTCGGAGCAGGGCGGCATTACCTGAGCCGTGGATCGGTGGCATCTCGAATGCCATCACCCAGCAGGTTGAAACCCAGCACCGTCAGCATGATCGCAATGCCAGGGAAAATGGTCACCCACGGCGCCAGGGTCAGATATGTGCGGCCACTCGAAAGAATGGAACCCCAGCTGGGCACAGGCGGTTGGGCGCCCATACCGAGAAAACTCAGCGTCGCTTCGATCAAGATCGCGTCGCCCATCATCAGCGTGGACATGACGATGACTGGCGACAAGACGTTCGGCAATATGTGGCGAGCCAGGATGCGCAGGTCGGAAGCACCGATGGCGTGGGCCGCCGTGACGAATTCCCACTCGCGCAATGAAAGCACCTGCCCCCGCACTACGCGCGCGAATCCACCCCAATAGACCAGCCCTACAGCGATCATCACGTTCACCAGGCCAGGCCCGAGCACGGCGACCAGGAAAATGGTCATGAGCACCGTGGGGAAAGCCCAACTGATATCCACCATGCCCTGAATCAGATAGTCCACCCGGCCGCCCCGGTAACCCGCTATAGCTCCCAGGCTCACGCCGACCAGCGAGGAAATCAAGGTTGCGATAATCCCCACCTCTAGCGAGATGCGCGAGCCATGAATGACGCGGCTGAGCATATCACGCCCAAACTCGTCAGTGCCCAGAGGAAATTCTTGGCCAGGCGGGCGCAAAGCTTTGCGCAGGTCCTGATCGTCAATCCCTTGCGGCGCGATGAAATCCGCGCCAAAAGCCGTAAAGAGTAGCAAGGCGATGAGCACCAGCCCGATCATCGCACCCGGGCTACGCCGCAGACGCGCCAGCATATTCTCTGATCTTGCGCGAAGCGACCCGCGTGCTGCTTGCATGGATGTGCCCCAATCCCAACTAGATTTGGTGAGCCCCGAAAAGACTAGTGGTAAGCGTTCAGTCCCGTTTGTCACCCTGAGCGCAGCGAAGGGTCTCTGCCCCGCGTGAGAGAGATTCTTCGCTTCGCTCACGCCCTGTCCGCCGCTTTGCGGCGGGGGCGCGCTAGGCAGAATGACAGGCTGAACGGTTACAGACTAGTGGCGGATCCGGGGGTCAATGATGACGTAGCAGATGTCGGCGATGATATTGCCCAGAATGATAGCGACGGTCAAGACAAACATACACCCCTGAAGGACAGGAAAATCGCGAGAGTAGATGGCGCGCACCATCATATCGCCGACACCCGTGCGCGCAAAGATACTCTCGATGACCACGGCTCCACCGATGATGTAGCCCAGATCCAGGCCGACGAGAGAAATGACCGGGATCAACGCATTCCGCAGAGCGTGACGAACCACCACGACCCATTCCGCCAGCCCCTTGGCCCGCGCGGTGCGCATATAGTCCTGCCCGACGACTTCTAGCATACTGGAGCGGGTGATGCGCGCGACCTGACCCACGCGCGGCAGACCCAGGGCCAGCGCAGGCAAGATCAGGTATTTGAGGCCGGAATACCCGGTCGGTGGAAGCCACCTCAGGTACACCGCGAAGGTATAGATCAAAATGAGCGCCAACCAAAAGCCAGGCATGGAAACGCCGATCAGCGCCAGGATCATTGTGAACCAATCAGAGAACGAGTTGCGATTGAGGGCCGCAATGACGCCGAGAGGGATGGCCAGTAGATAAGTTAAGGCAAAAGCGGCCAAGCCAAGCTCCGCCGTAATAGGCAGCTTGGTCGCGATCATCTCACGGACTGGGCGATGGTTGAGGATCGAGTCTCCCAGGTCCCCTCGCGCGACGTTGCTCATATAGATGATAAACTGGATCGGCAGTGGCTTGTCCAGTCCCAACTGGGTGCGGATGCGATCGCGGACTGCTTGAGGCGCAAGAGGGCCGGCAATCACGTCCACCGGATCGCCGGGGGAGAGATGAAGCGCCAGAAACACCAACAGCGATGTCACCAGAAGGACCGGTATGGCGAGCAAGAACCGCTTGATCAAATAAGCTGTCATCCCACCTCCCTCATCTGTGACCCCGACGATTTACACAGGGAGACTGTTGCTGGATGGGCAGGCGCCATCCAGCAACAGTCCTTTCAAGCCCAAGAGCGAACTACTTTTGCGCCAGCGAGACTGATAACCAGACGATGTTGCTGCTGGCTCCTCTCAAGGGGACGGGCTTAAAGTCCTTGACCGTAGACCGTCCGACAAAGATGTTCGACTCCTGGCGGATGGGCGCCCACGGATACCACGTATCAATCAGGTACTTGTGGAGCACTACGTACTGGGCATCGCGATCTTCAAAGGTGGGCGTCTTGTAATTGGCGTTGTCCAGCATGTCGTCGTACTTTTTGTCCTTGACGCCCAGGTAGTTGGGATAGGGCAGATACTTGCCGTGGTGGAACCACTCTAGGATGTCGTTGTTGTCCCACTCGTACTTGCGCAAGATGAGCTGCTCGCCGCCCTTCTTCAATGCAGCGCTGTAGGTCGGGTTATCCATGAGCTGGATGTTGGCCTTGATGCCGACGTTGGCCAGCATCTTTTGCGTCGCCTCGGACAGCCGTTTATACTCGTCTTCCTGGTATGTCAAGTAACTGACCTCGAACTTGGCGCCTTTCTTGACGCCCTCGACTTTGTCGGCCACCAGGATTCCATCAGAGCCGGGCTTCCAGCCGACCTCGGCCAGCAGTGCCTTGGCCTTGGCCAAATCAAAGTCAGGAGCGCCGGCCGCCACGCCCTTGTTACCGCCCAGCTCGGCCGCCAGGTAGGTGGTCGTGGGTTGCCCCACGCCCTGGTAGATGGTCTCGTTCAGCAACTTGCGGTCAACGGCATAGCCGATAGCCTTCCGCGTCCTCACATCCTTCAACAGCGGATCGTTGACGTTCATCCCGATGAACTGAATCGCGTCGTTGGGCCCCGTCATGTAGAAATAGTCGGGGTTGTTCTTGAACTGCTCCTGTTGGCGCGCCTCTGGCGGGCGGAGGAGCAGGTGGACATTGCCGGCCTGCAACTCGATCACGCGAGTGGCGTCTTCTGGGATGATGCGGTACAGGATCTTGTCCACATTGGCCGGGCCTTTGTGGCCGGTCCACTCGGGCGCCCAGTTATAGTCAGGATTCTTGGCCAACAGCAGATGGTCATTGGGCACCCATTCCTTGAGTATGAACGGGCCAGTGCCGACCGCATATTTGGTGCCGTACTCTTTGCCGTACTTTTCATAGGCCGCCTTGCTCTGAATGCCACTGAAAGAGTTGGACAGGTTGTAGAGCAGGTTGGGGAAAGGCTCCTTAAAAGTCATGGCAAGAGTGAGGTCGTCCACGACCTTGGCCTCCGTCATGGACTCGAACATATAAGAGTTGATGCCCTTTGACATGCCCTCAACCCACCACTTGACGACCTCGGCGTTAAAGGGGCTGCCGTCGTGGAACTTGACGCCTTTGTGCAGGCGAAAAGTCCAGGTGAGGCCGTCTTTGGATAACTCCCAGCTATCGGCCAACCCCGGCACGAATTCGTATTTCTGGTTCACGGTGACCAGCGGCTCGTAGATCATGTTGTGCGGCTCCATGGTCGTGCTGCTCTGGAACATGTCGAGCGTATCGCCGTACTGGTTGGAGACGGCGACGACTAACGTCACCTCAGGGCGCTTGGTCGGCTCGGGCGGCTTGGTCGGCGCCGCCGGAGGCTTGGTGGGTTCGGGCACTTTGACGGCGGCAGTTGGGGGCGCCGCCGGAGCGGCTGCCGGTGCACAGGCAACAGCGACCAACACTATGCAGACCAACAGGGGCAAAAGCTTCCACAGAGTTCGTTTGACAGACATCTCTTTTCTCCTTGGGAATCAAGTTGGACAACGCTACTTTTAAGCTAACGAACTGAGGTGTATCTTGGGTCACATATCAGCTTATAATTTCTCCTCCTTCTGGCATTTCAAAGGGCGAGGCCTAAATGGACTCGACAGGATTCGTTTGTATCTGGGGTTGCTAATCCGCCATCCAAAGCACAGCAAGCAGCGAAAGGGGAAACATTGACGCAACCCCGAATCTCCAAACTGGCTCTATGAGCTGATGGGGCTTGCATCCGGAGACGAGACTCGATAGCCAACCTGTCACTTGTAAGAAAGTCGTGCATGCCAGTTACACAGGAAATGAAGGCTAGTCCAAGTACGTCTGCACTATACCGCAAGCCAATTCATTTGTCAAGAAATTCGGCCGCACTGAAAACCTGCCATTCCGAGCGAAACGAGGAGTCTCGTTCATCCAAGGTCGAGACTCTTTGCCTCGCTCAGTGTGAAAAGCATTCGGGCGGTCTCTCAGATCACTCGGCCGGGCAAGGCGCCAACATGTTCGCCCTGCTCAATCACCATCACACCGTTCACGATAACGTACGGAATCCCCACCGGATATTGCTGCGGTTCGGTGAACATGGCACGCTCGGCCACCGTCTGAGCGTCAAACAACACCAGGTCGGCCCACGCTCCCTCCCGAATCACGCCCCGGTCGGTCAGGTCAAACCGCTCTGCAGTGAGGGAGGTCATCTTTCTCACTGCCTCTTCCAGCGAAAGCACGCGCTCCTCTCGCACATAGTGTCCCAGCACTCTTGGGAATGTGCCATAGCTGCGCGGGTGAGGTTTGCGCTGGCCCAACACACCTTTGGGAGATAAGGCGTAACCGTCACTGCCCACGGCCACCAGAGGGTCCTGCATCAAAGTCCGCACATTGTCCTCCGACTGGTCGAACCACACACAACTCACCTGCCCTTCGCTGACCACGATCAAATCAAAGGCAGCTTCCAGCGGGTCCATTCCCTGGGCCTGGGCGATTTCGGCCATGTTCTTGCCCAGCACCTCGGGCCGCGCCTGGCAATCCGAGATAATAACGTCAGTCCAGTCCCGCACGCCGGTGCGGTTATCCCACTCGATGCGGTTGTCCTTCCAATCTTGCCAGAGCTGCCCCCGCACATCCGGGTCGGTCAAAAGCTGCGCCACTGCTTTGGCCCCGCCGGCCTGCGCCCAATAGGGCAGCATCGCTCCCAGCCAGCACGAGCTGGCACGGTAAGGATACTGATCGCAGCCCAATCGCACTCCCCGCGACTGTCCCTTTTCCAGCGCAGACTGGAGCCGGTCCACCTCATTCCAATTGCGATAGCCCGACAACTTGAGATGAGATATCTGGACGCTAACCCCGGCTCGCTCACCGATCTCGAGGGTCTCGGCCACGGCGTCGAGCAACAGGTCGCTTTCGCTCCGCATGTGCGTGGCATACACGCCTCCATGCCGCGCGACCGCCCGCGCCAACCCGATCACCTCTTCGGTTTTGGCGTAAAAGCCCGGGGGGTAAAACAGGCCAGTGGACATTCCCCGCGCCCCCTGCTCCATCGCCTCGCCCACCAGCCGCTCCATCTCGACCTGCTGCTCGGGCGTCGGTTGCACATTGCCATACCCCAACACCGAGCCCCGCACCGTGTTGTGGCCGACCAGGGCCACAACGTTCACCGCCGTGCCCGGCTTGCGCAGGTGATCCAGGTATTCGGCCATGCTTCTCCACGTCACGTCCACGCCCACGCCATTGGCGTCGACCTCCGTTTCCGCCACAGCCGCCCCTCGGATAGGAGCAGGCGACATGCCGCAATTGCCAATGATCTCGGTGGTCACACCCTGACGAATCTTGCTCTCGCCGCGCGGATCGGCCAACAGGGTCAGGTCAGAGTGAGTGTGGGGATCTATGAAACCGGGCGCCAGGTGCAAGCCTTGCGCCTCGATGGTGCGCCTGGCTTCCTGGTCAATGTGTTCGGCCACCAGGGTGATGCGACCTGCGGCGACCCCCACGTCGGCCTTGAAAGCAGGTTTCCCGGTGCCATCTACCACTGTACAATTCTTGATCAAAATGTCTAGCATGTTCTTTTCTCCTCAATAGGCTTGATAACAAGAGTCACTCCCAAGCTGGCCATGGCAGTAGCCACGGCAGCATAGATTGGGTCAAACTCCAACTCCTCGCCCAGCTGGACGGGCGGGTCGGCCTCTGTCACATCCACCACAGTGTGGTCGGAGCTAGCGCCTACTATGGTGACCCCGGGCCGCTTGGGGCGCAAGCTGCCAACGCGCAAATCTTGCTCGCCCATCGCCACAACGGCTCGTCGCCTTGGTCCCCTATCTTCCCAGACCGGCGCACGCCCCATGGCGTCAATGGTGACCGTGCCTTCAGGCAGCGACGGCTTGGTCTGGATTTCGACCACCTCCGCCACCACTCTAAAGGCGTCTTGATAGGGACACGGCAGAGGCCAATTGCCCGAAGTATCCACGCCCAGCAAGATACCCTCGCCGACACGAAGCTGGTTCACCTCTGGCGGCATCTCGCCACGCTCCACCAGGGCCAGGCTGGCAGTGTGACCACCGGAAATCACTTTTAACCGGATGCCCAGGGCTTGTTCGACCTCTCTTGCCACATCCACCAACAGTTGCGTATTCTCCCGCGTTGTCAAAACGCCGCCGATGCAGCCGACGTTGGCGCCCATACCAGCCAACTCTGTGCCAGGTAGCCTCAACATCTCTCGTGCCACGTCCACGGCCTGCTCGGGCATCACCCCCTCCCGGCGGTCGCCCGTCTCCACCATGAGGATGATTCGGTGGGTAATGCCATGCGCCTGTGCGGCGCGAGATAGCGCCCGCACTGTCTCCACCTCCGAATTGAGACTGATCTGGGTGAGTCTGACGACCTCATCGGCCTCAGAAAGTCGTGGCAGGCGCAACAGCATGACATCTGCGACAATTCCTCCCTCCCGCATGCGCCGCACGTTCATGAGCCGTGAATCGGCCAACATTCTCACTCCGCCGGCCAACATGGCCCGCGCCACTTGGGGATGACCACAACAAGCCTTGGTCACGCCGACCACATCAATGCCACGGGCGGCGCAGAGCTGGACAATAACCTCAGCGTTGCACCGGATGCGCTCGCAGTCTACCTCAATTCTCATGGGACACCCGTTCCGTTTGCACCTTTTCAATCAGCTTGAGCAAGAATCTATCGGTCTCGACCATGCCCGGGTTGTTCAACAGGCCCAGGTTTTCGATGGTGCTTTCGATGGTATGTCCGACGATGCCCATCCCGGCCGGAACATACGCCCCCTGCTGCGCCAGATACGCAAACTGAATCGCCAGCGCGACGGACGCGCTCAGCTTGTACGCGCACGATTCTTTGGCCCCATCGCACAACATGCCCGATAGCGTCCCGACGACGGATTGCATCGCGTGAACCGAACCGGAATAATCGCCGCCCAAAAGATAAACCGTTCCCGCCGCAACGCCCGTGGCCGCTGCCACCGAGCAACCGCAAAAGGCCGTCATCCGCTTGACAAAGCTCTTGATGTACACTGTGACCGTCGAGCTAATCGCCAGAGCCTTGGCTAGTTTCTCTTGAGAACTGCCCAGCGTCTCTGCCACTGCCAGAATGCCCAGGAAATTGGCGATGCCGTGATTACCGCTGCCCGCCATCGCCACCACCGGAACTGGCAGCCCGGACATGCGCGCCTCTCCGGCGGCCGCTGTCAAGACCTGGGCCTTGTTCATAGCAGAAAAGGGCGCGGGCAATCTGGACGGGCGCTCATTCAGCGCAGGCCCGAGCCGGAGCGAATCGCTGCTCAATCCAACCTCAGCCGCCGCTCGGTTGACCTCTGCCGCCTCTAGCAGAAATCCGAGGTCTTGCAAGGTCATCGTCTCGACGAGATCGTAGAGTTGCCTCAGCGTGTATCCGCCGAGAACGTCTCTGACGGTCTCGGCCTTTTTCTCTGGCGAAGAAAAGGTGATCGCGCCATTGCGCGCGATTTCAACAATGTTGGAATAGTCGTTGGCGATGACGACGTGAGCGCAATCTTGGCCGGCCCAGGCTTCCGCTTTGATGTAGAGCGGGTCAGGCGTCTCGGCGTACCGGATTTCAACGGCGTGGTCAAGTTGCATAGCTTCTTCAAGCTTTTCCTCGGTGACGTGATCGAGGATCGCCAGCCCCGCTTCGCTCTTGTCCAGGACGGCCCCCAACGCTGCGGCGACACGCAGACCTCGCCGGCCTGTCCCCGGCACGCCGACGCTGACGCCGTTCTTGTACACGTTCGGGCTGACCGTAACGAGCACCTTTTCAGGTCTCTGGCCCAGTTCCTTTGCCGCCCGTGACACAGCCAGGCACACCGCTCCGGGATCCGTGCAGCCTGTGGATCGCTCCATCTCCTCGCGGAGCACGCGGATCAACAATTCCTTGTCCATCGTTTATCTCTGGCCGCCGACGAACCGGCTCAGGAATATCCGCCGCCAGGGCTGGTCGCACAAATAGCCCACCGCGTCGGCGAACCGCGCTGGATCGAACCCGAAATGTCTTGACACCGCGCCCAGCTCGGTCGTCGTGTCCACGCCGAGCAAGTCCACCGTCGTCGTGGTCAGGAGCGGGCGCGGCATCACGCGCTCCATCCACTCGGCCGCCGCTCGCGCCAGCGGCACACGGACGAACACCTTGCGCCGATGGACGCGCAGAGTTCGCGCAATAATGTCCAGCATGTCGTTGATCGTCAGGTAAGCCGGGCCGCCCAGCGCCAAAGTGTGGCCAATCGTCTTGGGATTGCTCAGGCACCGCTCGATGCACGCGGCGAGATCCTCGACCCACAAGGGTTGAAAGCGCGTCTGCCCGTCGCCGACGACGGGAAAGACGAACGGGACGGACTTGAGCGCCGTCGCAATGTTCGTCGTCAAATAGTCCTCGGCGCCATAGACCAGAGAGGGGCGCAAGATGGTAAAGCTCAAGCCGCACGACTTGATGGCCTCTTCGGCCAAGCCTTTGCTGCGCAAGAAAGCAAACGCGCTGTTGCGGTCAGCGGTGGGGTAACTGGAAAAAATGATGCGGCTCGCGCCAACTTCGAGCGCCGCTTCGAGGAGGTTGAGTGTGCCCTGATAATTGACCGCTTCGAATGTGCGAGCGCCGCGCTGCGCCCAAATTCCCGCCAGGTGAATGACGGTATCCGCATCTTGCAGCGCCACGCGCAGCGTCGCCACATCGGCCAGGTCGCCCGCCACCACGTGGACGCTGACGCCGGGCGGCAGTAGTCGTTCCTTGTAAGCCGGGCGAACCAGGCAGCGCACGGCGTGCCCGGCAGCGGTCAGCCGTGCCACGACGCGCCGCCCGACAAATCCCGTTGCGCCGGTGACGAGGATCATGACATACCCTGTTCGGGGAAAGCGTTAGTGAAATCGCTCAACCGGCCACCCCCGGCGCTGAGCCAACCGCCGCAGCCGAATGTCGGGATTGACCGCCACCGGATAGCCGACGCGCTCCAGCAGAGCCAGATCGGTGTGGCTGTCGGTGTAGAAAAAAGTGTGCGCCAGGTCGGTGCCGTGATCGGCCACGAACTTTTTCGCCCAATAAACCTTGTTCACTCCGTAGCACGATGGCTCGACCACGCGACCGGTAAATTGTCCGTTGTGGACTTCGAGGTACGTGCAAAGAAAATGGTCGCCCAATTCGAGATAGTCGGCCAACAGCTTGACCACATACACCGTAGCGGCGGAAAGCACCGCGACGATGTGTCCCTCGCGCCGATGTTCTTCGATGCGCCGCACCGCCGCTCCCGTCACGCACGGCACGATCATCTCATCGAACCACTCGCGGCACATGGCCCACACCTCGTCCTCGCCTTGCCCGGCCACGACCGGCATCAACCGCGCTGTCGCGCTGGCATAGTTCATCACGGCGAGCTTGTATTGAAGAGCCAGCCACGAGATGTAAAGGACGTGTCGCAGCCCAATTCGCCCGGTGCGACGCATATAGTCCACCCACAACAAGCCCGAGCTTTCGCTCAGGATGGTCTTGTCCATATCAAAGAAAGCGACGACCGGCGTCTGTCCGCTCATAGTGCGCGGATTGTACCACAAGCCCGCCAAACGAAAAAGCAAGTGGTCGAGCGAAATAAGTCACAACGGAGTGAATTCCCGAGAGGGGGTATTGGGCAAATGGTGAATGGACTCGCGCGCGCCCGACATGACGCCCTTTGCTTTCTCCACATCAACGGCCTGCCCATGCCATTCTGTGGTATCATTGCGGCCTGCAAGACTATGCCCATCATCACGGTTTCTCGCCTCCACAAGGATTTTCGCGTCTACAAGCACCATCGCGGCTTACTGGGCGCGTTCCGCAATTTGTTTACGCGCGAGTTCCGCACGGTCAACGCCGTCAACGACGTGTCGTTCTCCATCGAGCGCGGCGAGCTGGTGGGCTACCTCGGCCCCAACGGCGCGGGCAAGTCCACCACCATCAAGATGCTCACCGGCATTCTCGTTCCCACGGGCGGCGAGGTCGTCGTCAATAGTCGCGTGCCGTGGAAAGAGCGGACCGCTCACGCGCGCGAGATCGGCGTCGTGTTCGGCCAGCGCACAAACCTGTGGTGGGACTTGCCGGTGATCGAGTCGTTTGATTTGCTGCATCACATCTACCGCGTGCCGGAGCAGCGGTATTACCAGAATATGTGCCAGTTCCAGGATTTGCTCGGCCTGGCCGAGTTCCTGCATACGCCGGTACGCAGTCTCTCGCTGGGTCAGCGGATGCGCGCGGATTTGGCCGCCGCGCTCTTGCACGATCCAAAAATCGTGTTCCTGGACGAGCCGACGATTGGCCTGGACGTGGTGGCCAAGGAACGCATCCGCCGGTTCATCCAGTCCATCAACCGCGAGCGCGGCGTGACCGTCATCCTCACCACGCACGACCTGGGCGACGTGGAAAAGCTGTGCGAGCGGGTGATGATGATTGACCGCGGCCGGCTGCTGTTCGACGGGCCGCTGGCGACGTTGCGCCAGCGATTCGGCGGCGAGCGCGAGCTGGTGGTGGACCTGGCTGACGATTACGACGATGT